>Ga0315293_10002708_pt1 | contig 17027 bp, 16 predicted proteins | sample YL17G13_20_MG_FD_203071 | JGI IMG/M metagenome (GOLD analysis project Ga0315293, IMG submission 203071) | Sediment microbial communities from Yellowstone Lake, YNP, Wyoming, USA - YL17G13_20 | ecosystem: Environmental > Aquatic > Freshwater > Lake > Sediment | place: USA: Wyoming | collected...
GCCTCTCACAATGACATGCCACCGGTAGCGTCCCCGCAGCTTCGGGATCGGCGCCTCCGCAGGGCCGAGCAGCTCGAGCTGCGTCCCCGCCGCTCTCCGCCTGATCTCCTCCGCAAGCCGCTGCGCGCTGCTCGCCACCTCGGCTTCCTTTTCCCCGCTCACCACCACGTTGATGAGGTGGGAAACCGGCGGATAGTTAAGCTCCTGCCGCCCCTCGACCTCTCTCGCGTAGAACGTCTCATAGTCGTGCTTCGCGGCGGCCTCAATGCTGTAGTGGTCTGGCTGGTAGGTCTGGACGATCACATCACCTTCCTTCTCACCGCGTCCGCAGCGCCCCGACACCTGGGTGAGCAGTTGAAAGGTGCGCTCGGCCGCGCGAAAGTCAGGAAGGTTCAGTGAGGTGTCGGCCGAGATCACCCCCACCAACGTCACGCCGGGAAAATCAAACCCCTTGGCCACCATCTGCGTGCCTATCAGGACATTGCTCTCCGCCGTCCGAAAGCTGCGCACTATCCGCACGTGCTCGCCCTTGCGGGCAGTGGTATCCCGGTCCATACGTTCCGGCCGTGCCAGCGGAACCGTCTCCCGCAACTCCCTCTCCACACGTTCGGTCCCGAAGCCCGAGAATCGGATATGGTGACCTCCGCAGCGGGCACAGACGCTGGGAGACTCCCTCGCCAGCCCGCAGTGATGGCAGCGGACCTCCTGCTCCTGCTTGTGATAGATAAGCGCTACCTGACAATCCGGACACCGCACTGACTCGCCGCACGCCGGGCAGAGCAGGAACGTCGAGTATCCCCTGCGGTTCAGGAACACGATGACCTGTTCCCCCGCCTTCAAGTGATCCTGCATCGCCTGCCGCAGCGGACTCGACAGGATCCGACCCCCGCCCCCACGCATATCCACTACCCGCACCTTCGGAAGCGGCCGATCCTCCACCCGTGTCGGCAGGCGCAGCAGTCTATGTCGCCCCGACTGCGCCCCCCAGAAAGACTCCAGCGCCGGCGTGGCGCTCGCCAACACCACGGGGCAGCCGGCCAGCTCCCCGCGCTTCAAAGCCACCTCCCGCGCGTGATAGCGCGGCGCTTGCTCCTGCTTGTAAGATGGTTCGTGCTCCTCGTCCACCACGATCAGCCCCAGCGATGGCGTCGGCGCGAACAACGCAGATCGCGCCCCGATCACGACTGGGGCCTCCCCGATCCTTATACGCTGCCACTCATCCCAGCGCTCACCGACCGACAGTCCGCTGTGGAGGATCGCCACCTTGTCCCCGAAGCGCGCGCGATAGATCCCCACCGCCTGCGCCGTCAGCGAGATCTCCGGCAACAGCACTATCGCCTGACGCCCCCTCGCCAACACCCTCTCGATTGCCCGCAGAAACACCTCCGTCTTCCCGCTGGCCGTCACCCCATACAGCAAGAACGACTCGAACCCTCCGGCCTCCGTCGCCTCCGAGATCGCCCTCAGCGCCGCCCCCTGCTCGGTCGTAAGCTCCACGGGCGCTGGCGCTTCCACCATCGCCTCGCGCCACGGCATCCGACGCACCGGCCTCCACCGCGCTCTCAGCAGCCCCTCCTTCACCAGCGCGTTCACGGCCGACACGGAGACCCCCGCGCGCTCGGCCAGCTCGGCCGGGCGGATGGGGCCCGTCTCCATGGCCGCCCGCAGACAAGCCACGCGCGCCGGTGCAGACCGTGCCTTCGCCTCGCAGTACCGCGCGAGAGCCACCTCGTCAGGCGACACCTCCACCACTCGCACCTGACGCATTCGCGCCCGCGGCGGCAGCAGAGAGGCACTCTCCTCCACCAACCTGCGAGCCTTGAGCAGACGAAGCGCGCGGGCCAGCTTCCCGGCGGGAAGCACCCTGCGCAGCGCAGCCAATCCCACCCCTCCGTCAGCTTTCTCAAGATGCCGGGCTAGCAGCCCGGCCTCCGGATGTTCCCGCACCGCCGGGGGGATCTCTTCGCCCGTCAGTCGGAAGCGCCGCCCGATACGGTACGTGGCGCCACCCGGGAGAAATGGCCGCAGCGCCTCGCCCAGCTCACAGAGGTAATAGTCCGCGATCCAGCGGGCCAGGGGGAGCGCGTCCTCCGGAAGCGCCGGAGCGTCTTCCAGAACCGACTCGATCTCCTTCAGGCCGCTGCGGTCGGTGGTCTCCTTCAGCCCCGCGACAACGCCCACCACAGTCCGGGGGCCGAAGGGAACCAGCACCTGGGCGCCGACGCGAACCGTCGCCCGCAGGCGCTCCGGCACGGAGTAGGTGAATAGCTGACTGAACGCACGCCCTGGGTCCGGCAGGACGTCCACGTAGCAAGACATTCGCACCCCCGGCGCGCGGCGGCTGACTTCAGAAGCGGCTCGCCGCTTCCCTCTAGCTCTCGGCCGCGCGGCGAAGCGCGTCCGCCATATCCGTCTGCTCCCACAACACCGGAAGGTCGATGCGGCCGAAGTGCCCGTACGCAGCTACCTGGCGAAACTGCGGATTGCGCAGCTGCAGCTTCTCAATGATCTCCCGCGGTCGCAGATCGAACGCCTCCAGGCAGATCTCCGCCAGCTTCTCATCGGGGATCGCGCCGGTCCCGAAAGTGTCTACGCAGAACCCCATCGGGTCCGCGCGGCCGATGGCGTACGCGACCTGCGTCTCCGCCCTCTCTGCGAGGCCGGCGGCCACGATATTCTTCGCCACATACCGCATCATATAGCTGGCCGAACGATCCACCTTCGTGGCGTCTTTGCCGGAGAAGCATCCGCCGCCGTGGCGCGCCATCCCACCATAGGTGTCCACTATGATCTTCCGGCCCGTCAAGCCCGTGTCCGCCAGCGGGCCGCCTCGCTCGAAGCTTCCCGTGGGGTTCACCAGGATCTCTGTCTCCGCGTCCATCATCTCGGCCGGACAGACGCCAGTTATCACATGCTCGATCATGTCGCTGCGAATGCGCTCATGATCCACGTCTGGGCGATGGTGGGCCGCCACCACGATCTTGCTCAACCGCACGGGCCGCCCGTTCTCATACACCACCGTCACCTGGCTCTTCCCATCTGGTCGCAGGTACTCAACCTCCCTCAGGCGGCGCACCTCAGCCAGCCGGCGCGCCAGCTTGTGGGCGAGCATGATGGGCATTGGCATCAGCTCAGGAGTCTCGTTCACGGCATAGCCGAACATCATGCCCTGATCGCCGGCCCCGCCAACGTCTACTCCCATGGCGATGTCCGGCGATTGCTCCTGAATCCCGGTGAGTACGCCGGACACCTCGCTGTCAAACCCGTACTTCGCGCGCGTGTACCCGATGTCTTGTATGGTCTTTCGCACCACGGATGGGATGTCCACGTATCCGTTCGTCGTCACCTCTCCCGCAACCACCACCAGCCCCGTCGTCACCAGTGTCTCGCACGCCACCCGGCTGTTGGGGTCCTGCTCCAGCAACGCATCCAGCACTGCGTCCGAGATCTGATCCGCCATCTTGTCCGGATGGCCCTCGGTCACCGACTCGGAAGTGAAAATGTAGTGATCGTTCGGCATTAGCTCCTACCTTCGTTGCACCCGCAGCGCGTTCTCAGCTCTTGCGACGCCGCCGGCCCTTTTTGTTGCGGGCTTCCACCACCGCATTCAAAATGCGCTCAGCAAAGGCCCTCTTATCCATCTCCACCACCCCTAGCTCTGTCCCGTTCGCCAGCAAGAGGTGTCCTGCATTGCGGTCTGACTCGAATCCCACACCTGGCCGCGAGACATCATTGGCCACTATCAGGTCCAGATGCTTCGCCTCCAGTTTCTCCCTGGCGTGCGCCAACACATCCTCCGTCTCAGCCGCGAAGCCCACCAGGAACTGGCCCTTTCGCTTGTGCCTCCCGCACTCTGCGAGTATATCTCTGGTTGGTCGAAGCTCGAGCGTCAGACGCCGCCGCCCGCTTTTCACCTTGCCTCCAGCCGCTTCGGCCGGCGCATAATCAGCCACCGCGGCGGCCGCGACCAGCACGTCACACTCAGGGAAGCGCCGGAGCACCTCCCCTCGCATCTCCTCCGCGGTCTCCACTCTCACCACTTCACAACCCTCAGGCTCCGGTAGCGCGACGGGCCCGGACACCACCGTAACCGCCGCCCCGCGTCTCGCCGCGGCCGCCGCCACGGCATACCCCATCTTCCCGCTCGAACGGTTTGAAATGAAGCGCACACCGTCCACCGGCTCCCGCGTAGGCCCCGCGGTCACCAGCACCCGCATTCCGGCCAGGTCGCCCGACGCCACCGCCGCCACCACCGCCGCGGCAATTGCCTCCGGATCGGCCAGCCGGCCCTTCCCGCAGGCCCCAGACGCCAGCCGGCCGGTCTCCGGCTCCACGATGTGGACTCCTCTGCCGCGCAATCGCTCCAGGTGTTCCTGCACCACAGGATGGCTCAACATCTTGTCGCTCATCGCGGGCGCCACTACCAACGGAGCCCGCGTCGCCAGGGCGACCGTGTAGATGAACTCGTCCGCCACCCCAAGCGCCAACTTCGCTATCGCGTCCGCGCTCGCCGGGGCCACCACCACCGCCGCCGCCCGCTCCGCCAAGGATACATGCTTCACTGACCATTCGCCGGGCTCGGCGAACATGTCCACCGTCACCGGATTGCCGGTGAGAGTGCGCAGCGTGATCGGCGTGATAAACTGCGCGCCTGCGAGCGTCAGAGTCGCGTGGACATCGGCCCCCAGATCCATCAGGCGCCGCGCCACCTCCGCTCCCTTATAGGCGGCAATGCTCCCGGTGATCCCGAGCACTACCGTCTTGCCCGCTAGAGCTTCAGACATCTACCTTTCCGAACAGCTCGCCCACATCCAGCCGGCGCACCCGACAGCGCTCGGCCTCCAGTATCGCCGTCAGCCTCCGCGCAGCCGACACCACGCGGTCGTTGACCACTACGTAGTCGTACATCGTCACGAGCCTCATCTCTTCCCGTGCGACGTCCAAGCGTTCCTGCTGAATCTGCGCGCTCTCACTCCTGCGTCGCCTCAGCCGCTGCTTCAGCGCCCGCCAGGAGGGGGGCAGCATATAAATGAGCACCGCCCCCGGGCGGTGCTCGCGCACCTGCATCGCCCCCTGCACTTCAATCTCCAACACCACATCGTACCCCGCCTCTAGTTGTTGGTCAACCCACGCGGCCGGTGTGCCGTACTCGTGGTCCAGGTAGGTTGCCCATTCCAGAAGCTCTCCCCCCGCCACCATGCGTGCAAACTTCTCCGGCGACCGAAAGAAATAGTCCCGGCCTTCCTTTTCCTCCGCGCGCTTCGACCGCGTCGTCACCGACACCGACCGGCGCAGACGCGCGGCCCCGGATCCCCGCCCGGACATCGCCTTCGCCACCACCGTGCCCTTCCCCACCCCTGAGGGGCCTGACACCACAACCAACAGACCGCCGTTCGACCTGCCTCCCGCCGCTGAGCTCAAACCCGCACCCACTTGACGCGGTTATCGATCCCTCGAATGCCGTTGATGCTTTGGATGGTCTTCTCGATAATCTCCATTTCCTTCTTCGGATCCGGGATCTTGTTGTATCGCGTCTCTTTCAGCTCTCCCCCCAGATACGCGATGCCATGCATAACCGCGACTTCGAGGCGACTCGTATCCACCTCCCGCCGAATAATCTCGCTCTTCACCTTCCTCGTCAGCATCGCGTCACCCGGCCTCACGGCTCTACCCCCTCTCGCGCGCTCCCGCGCGCCTCCGCCTCCACCGTTATCGGAAGATCGGCCATCCCATGATAAGTGCCCTCACCGGACCGCAGGCCGACCACCAAGTGGTGTGTCCCAGCCTCCAGCGGGATCAACTCGAGCGCGATCCTGCGGCGCTCCCTCGGGTACATCCCGGCGTAGGCGAGAACCCGCCACTGCCCCGACTCCGTGCACCAGGTGGGTTCAGGACGTACCGAGTGAAGCTCGAATCGCTCCAGCGAGTCCTTCCTTATCTCGAGGCGCACCCTATCCGCCACCACATCAGATGGGTTGTAGATCAGGGCCGTCACGGTGTAAGGCTCCTGCAACACTGCCGCACTATAGTCGGCCTCTATCGCAAGCTCAAGCTCGGATTGCGGCGCGGCCGCCGGGGCCGGCATCCAGAACAGCCGGACAAGCGCGTAGCCGAGGACGAACAGCGCCGCCGCCAGCCCGACCGCAACCAAGGCTGGCTGCGGCCTCTGCCGCACCACCACACTCCCGCGCGGACTGTGATAGCCGCAGGGCGGTGTAGCGTCGTCGCTGACCTCAAACGCGCCCGCCACCTCTGCCTTTGTGCAGACAGCCGCCTCATCCTTAAACCACCGGCAGTAGCCGCACCTGGCAAGGTTGTTCTGGCAGCCGGCACAGAACGGATAGTCGGGGGCGCGCGTGTAGTTTATTGCCCCGCACTGCTGGCATCTTACCTGAGGCACAAACCCGCTGCCTCCTCCCCTTCGGGGATTATAGTCACGCTCGGAAACCGGTGTCAAGCAGGCCCATCCCGAGTGAAGTCCTCCTCTTCCTCAAGGCCTAGCCCTAGCCCTTGCTGATTTCCTCCCTGAACCCCTACACGCCTTCCTCGGTCCTCGGCCTCCCTTGACAGCCTCGCGTCAACCTGGCTATACTCAGCGCCAACCACGATCGTGTCCTTGCTCCAGTTCACCATCCAACAGACCGACCCGAGCGGCCCCCGTACGGGCCGCCTCACCGTTCGCCGTCACTCCTTTGACACCCCTGCCTTCCTCCCGGTCGCGACGCAGGCCAGCGTAAAAGCAATCACCCAGGCCGAACTCACCCAACTGGGCGCCCAGATAGTGCTCGGCAATGCCTACCATCTCTACCTCAGGCCTGGCCTTGAACTAATTCGAAAGGTCGGTGGCCTAGGGTCCTTCATGCACTGGCCTGGGGCCACCCTCACCGACAGCGGGGGATATCAGGTATTCAGCCTGGCCCCGCTGATAGAGGTCACCGACCACGGAGTCACCTTCCGATCCCACATCGACGGGTCCGAGCACCTGCTCACACCGGAATCCGCAACCCAGATCCAGCATGCCATTGACGCCGACATCATCATGGCCTTCGACCAGCCCGTCGGGCATCCGGCCGACTCCGACCAGACCGAGGAAGCCACCGACCGTTCCGACCGCTGGGCGGTCCGATGTCTCCAGGCCCACGAAGGCGCCTCCGCCCAGGCGCTCTTCGGCATCGTCCAGGGCGGATTCGAGAAGGAGCTGCGCACCCGAAGCGCACAGCGCATCACGGCACTTCCGTTCGACGGCTACGCCATCGGAGGTCTCTCCGTTGGTGAGCCGAAGGAATCCACGTTCGAAATCCTCGCCCACACCGCGCCTCTCCTCCCCGACGACCGCCCGCGCTACCTCATGGGCGTCGGCACCCCCTCCGACATCGTCCGCGCCGTCCTCTGCGGAATCGACATGTTCGATTGCGTCTTGCCGACTCGTTTGGGGCGCAATGGCACCGCCTACACCAGTACGGGGAAAGTGAACCTCAAGAACGCGCAGTACCAGGACGACCTCTCCCCTCTCGACCCCGAGTGCCAGTGCGAAGTCTGCCAGACTCACACGCGAGCCTATCTGCGGCACCTCTACAAGTCGGGAGAGATTCTCGCTGCGCGTTGCCTCAGCTATCATAACCTCCACCTCTATCTCAGGCTCATGGAGGACATACGCGAGGCCATCACCTCCCGTCGCTACCAGCAGTTCGCCGACGACTTCCTGCAGAGAAGGAGCAAGCATGAACGATCCGATCACACTTGACAAAGTCAAGACCCGCGAGGACGTCCACACCTTCATCGCGCGCGCCGATCACAACATGGACGCCATCGGCTATACCGAACATGGCTTTCGCCACGCCGACATCGTCGCCGAGCGCGCTCGGCACATCATGGATGCCCTCGGCCGCGACCCTCGCGAGGCCGAGCTGGCCGCCATAGCCGGCTACCTCCACGACATCGGCAACGTCGCTGCCCGTGAGGAACACGGCCACGTGGCCGTCATGATCGCCTACTCCATCCTCAGGGAAATGGGCCTGCCGCCGAACGAGCTCGCCGACATCATGGCCGGGGTGGGCAACCATGAGGAGCAGTACGGAGATCCATTCGGACCCGTCGCCGCCGCCGTCATCATCGCCGACAAGTCCGATGTCGCCAGAAGCCGCGTTCGCGACATCCACCCCTCTCGCTACGACGAGCACGACCGCGTCAACTACGCCACCATCTCCTCCGCCCTCACCATCAACAACGAGCGCACGCTCGTCTCGCTGCACCTCGACATCGATACTGAGATCAGCCCGATAATGGAATACTTCGAGCTCTTCCTGGGCCGCATGGTCATGTCCCGCCGCGCCGCCCGCGTCCTCGGCTGCGAATTCGAGCTCGTCATCAACGGAACTAAGCTCCTCTAGCGACTCCGCCCGCGCCGGCCCTGCGAAAATGCACAACGAGCCTGGATACAAGCCCTCCGCCTTTTCCCACCCGCACTGCAATCCAGCCCGGTTTGGCCTCCTAGCTGCTGCTGAGCTGCCTCTGCGTAGCTCTCTGGTCCCCTGAGCCTTGCCTTAGCCGCCGGTTGCGCTGCCGTGGGAAAGGATGTATAATCCTTTCCTCTTATCGTGGGCTCCGCCCGGACCTTGGACCACCGAGGCGAACCGGAGGAGCGAATGCAGATAGAGCTGGTATCGATAGGTACCGAGCTGCTTCTGGGAGACATTGTCGATACAAATGCTGCTTATCTGGCAGATAAGCTGTCCGAGCTGGGGATCAACGTCTACTACAAGACGACGGTCGGTGACAACACTCAGCGACTGGCTGCCGCGCTGCGTATCAGCCTCGGGCGAGCCGATGTCGTGCTCGCTACCGGAGGATTGGGGCCCACGGAGGATGATGTTACCGCGGCGGCAGTTGCTGACGTAGCAGGCGTCGACCTCGTCGAAGACGAGGCGGCGGCCAACCAGATCCGATCGATTGTCCGACAGCGCGGATGGAACCTGCTGGATAGCCTGCTCAAGCAGGCCCGCGTGCCGCGCGGGGCTATCGCGGTTCTGAATCCTGTCGGCACCGCGGCCGGCTTCATCCTCTCCAAGGATGCCAAGACCGTCATCGCTCTCCCCGGCGTTCCGTCGGAGATGAAGGCGATGGCCGAGCAGACCGTGCTGCCCTACCTCGCCCAGCGGGCGAGAGAGGAAGGCGCAGCCATCATCCTCTCCCGTTTCCTCCGTCTGGCCGGAATCGGCGAATCCCAGAGCGAGGCCGCGCTTGCAGACCTGATAGCCGCCCAGAATAACCCCACCATTGCGCCCCTCGCCAAGTCCTTCGAGGTCCATCTGCGCCTGACGGCTCGCGCCTCCGACCGCGCCGCGGCAGAGGCCATGATCAAACCCCTCGAAGCCGAGATCAGGCGCCGCCTCGCAGATCACATCTACGGTGCCGATGACGAGACTCTGGAGCTCGTAGTTGGGCAAATGCTTCGCCGGGCGGGCCGCACCGTCGCGGTGGCCGAATCCTGCACGGGCGGCCTCATCGGCCATCGGTTGACCAATGTTCCGGGCAGCTCCGACTACTTCGTCGCCTCCTTGGCCACCTACAGCAATGAGAGCAAGACCTCCCTGCTGGGCGTGCCCGCAGACATCATAGAGACTCACGGAGCTGTGAGCGCCGAAACCGCCCGAGCGATGGCGGAGGGAGTCAGGCTGGCCTCCGGCGCAGCCATCGGCCTATCCGTCACGGGCCTCGCAGGCCCCACTGGCGGTACCCCCGCCAAGCCCGTTGGCCTCACCTATATCGGTCTGGCAGATGCCGACGGCGCCGTCACCGAAGAGCACCATCTGCGCGGCGAGCGACCCACCATCAAGGAGCGTGCCGCTCAGGCCGCCCTCTACCTCCTCTATCGCTCCCTCGCCGTTCGGGTCAGCATGGAGGCATCCAAGTGACGGAGCAGCTTCGCAGCTTCATCGCAGTGTCCGTGCCGCCCGAGGCCGCGGTCAAGCTGCGCACGGCCCAGGACCGCCTGCGTCAGGCCGACCCGGGAGTGAAATGGGTAGATCCTGAGAACTTCCATGTCACCCTGAAGTTCCTGGGCAATGTTGATAGGCAGCTTCTGACTGACCTATGGCATGCTGTTGGCGAGGCCTTGAACGGCACTCGCCGTTTCACCATGCGCTTCCGCGGGCTCGGGGCCTTCCCCACCATAGCCCGTCCGCGCGTCGTATGGGCTGGCATAAGCGGGGGCGCTTCTGAGCTAACCCAGCTTGCCACACGCGTCGAGGAGGCCTGTGCTCAGCACGGATTCGAGCGCGAGGACCGCTCCTTTCGTGCCCACCTCACGCTCGGCCGGGCACGCCACCCGGGCCCGAGTCCTGCGCTGGCCTCCATACTCACCGAGCTTGCCCAGGCAGACCTCGGCCAGACTGAAGTCGATCGCACGCTGCTGATGAAAAGCCAGCTTGTACGCAGCGGTGCAGTCTATAGCGTTCTCGAACAGCAGCCTTTGCGCGAAGGGGATCACCCATGACAGACAAGCAGAAGCAGGCCGGCGACAGAGCGAACGCCATCGACATGGCCATGACTCAGATCCAGCGCCAGCATGGCAAGGGAAGCATCATGCGGCTGGGGTCCTCCGAGCATCTCGCGGTGGACGTCATCTCCACCGGCAGCCTTCCTTTGGACATCGCCCTTGGGGTCGGCGGAATCCCCCGCGGCCTCGTCACCGAAATCTACGGCAACGAGGGATCGGGCAAGACCACCCTGGCCTACCACCTCATCGCCCAGGCCCAGCGCGCGGGCGGCACCGCGGCCTACATTGACGCCGAGCAGCGCATGGATCCAAGTTACGCCCGCGCGCTGGGCGTAGATTTGGACGCCTTGCTGATCTCTCAGCCCCAGACGGGGGAGCAGGCCCTGGACATCGCGGACATCCTCGTTTCCAGCGGAGGGCTCGACCTCTTCGTCGTCGATTCCGTGGCGGCCCTCGTGCCCCGAGCAGAGCTGGAGGGCGAGATGGGCGATTCCCACGTCGGGCTCCAGGCACGACTCATGTCCAAGGCCCTGCGCAAGCTCGCCCATTCCATCCGCCAGTCCAACACCGTCGGCGTCTTCCTCAACCAGATCCGAGAGAAGATCGGCGTCATGTTCGGCAATCCCGAGGTCACGCCGGGCGGCCGTGCGCTCAAGTTCTGGTCTTCGGTTAGAATCGAGCTGCGCCGAGTGGAATCTCTCAAGCGTGGGACGGACATCATCGGCGGCAGGTCCCGCGCCAATGTCATCAAGAACAGCGTGGCGCCGCCTTTCCGGCGCGCCGAATTCGATATCATCTTTGGCAAGGGCATATCCAGAGGCGGCGGTTTGATCGACGAAGGCGTGAGGCTCGATCTCATCACCAAGTCCGGGGCCTTCCTCAGCTACGGCGATGCGCGGCTCGGACAGGGCCGAGAGAATGCCCGATCCTTCCTCGAGGAGAACGCCGAAGTGGCCGACCAGCTCGAGGCCGACATCCGGGAGCATGCCGGGCTCACCGCCTCCAAGCGAAGTGAACAAAGTGAACAAGGTGAAGACCAAACAGAAGAATAGGGCGCCGGCGGAGCTGGACGAGCACGCCGCGCGGGAGAAATGCCTTCGACTTCTCGCCCTTCGCCTGCGGTCGGCGGCCGAGCTCCGCGCGCGGCTCAGCGACTCGGGCTTCGAGGACGAAGTGATCGGACCCGTGGTCGGAGACCTAGCTCGATCCGGTCTCGTCGATGACGAGGAATTCGCCCGCGCGTGGGTGGCGAGCCGTCAGGCCTCCGGCGGAGCCGGCCGCCAGAAGCTCCGCTGGGAGCTTAGGCGCAAAGGCCTCTCCGAGGACCTGATTCGCCGTGTCGTGGATGAAGGGATAGATGACCAGACGGAGACTTACCAGGCGCTGACACTGGCGCGAAAGCGGCTGAAGGGAAACTTGAGAGAAACGAAGACCCTGGCTCGTATCCGCCGTTTGCTGCTCGGCCGGGGTTTCGGATTCGAGACGGTGGACAGCGTGCTGCAACAATTGACCACCGAGGCGGAGCACTGAAGATGGATTCTCGCTACGTCTGCGGCTGTGCCCGGATAGCATCCCGCGGGCCCACCCCGGGGCCGCCTGGGCGTAGCATATCGCGCCGAAAACAATCTCGCAGTCGGACCTGGATTAAGTCGGCGATACCCCGTCGACCAACAATCAGCGTGGCCCGGGCTGACCGTCCATACCGACGGCGTTATGCGAAGGGAGTGAGTGGCAATTGCTTCAAGAACAATGGAGGTTGTTGGCCGTTGGATTCACCGCGGAGATTGTGCTTCTCGTCGTTGGCTACCTCCTTGTTGTCCGATCCTACCTGCGCCGCAAGCGAAAGTCGGCGGACGCCGAGCAGGAGCTGGAACAGGCTCGCAAGGAAATCGACGCGCGCCGTAAGGAGGCGCAGCTGGAGGCGAGAGAAGAAACGCATCGCGTACGAGAGGAGATAGAGCGAGAAAATCGAGGCCGCCGCCAGGAGCTCCAACGCATGGAGCGGCGGCTGAATCAGCGGGACGAAAGCCTGGAGCGCCGGATGAACGTGCTCGAGAAGCGCGAACGGACGGCCCAGGAGAGAGAAGCAGAGCTTGAGCGCCTGCGCGAGCAGGCCGAAAAAGAACGACAGCACTGGCGAGAAGAACTCGAACGCGTCGCCGCGCTCAGCGCAGACGAAGCGCGCCGCATCGTCCTGGAAGAGGCCGAGAAAGAGGCCCGTCATGAGGCGGCCATGCTTCTCGACCAGATCGAAGAGGAGACCAAGCGGGAGGCCGACCGTAAGGCCAGAGAGATCATATCCCTCGCCATTCAGCGCTGCTCAGTGGACCAAGTCGCGGAGACCACCGTCACCGCCGTGGCCCTCCCCTCCGATGAGATGAAGGGGCGCATCATCGGCCGGGAAGGGCGCAACATTCGCGCCTTCGAGCAGCTCACCGGCGTCGACCTCATCGTGGACGATACGCCCGAGGCCGTCGTCATCTCAACCTTCGATCCCGTCCGGCGTGAAACCGCCCGCATGGCACTCGAGATGCTCGTCAGCGACGGCCGCATCCACCCGGGCCGCATCGAGGAGTCGGTTAAGAAGGCCCAGGCGCTCATGGAGGAGCGCATCCAAGAGGCGGGCGATAAGGCTACCTTCGAGACCGGCGTCACCGGCCTCCACGTTGAGCTGGTGCGGCTCCTCGGCAAGATGAAGTTCCGCACCACCCTGGGGCAGAACGCGCTGGACCACTCCATAGAGGTGGCCTACATCGCCGGTGTCATCGCCGCTGAGCTCGGCGCGAACGAGGGCATTGCCCGGCGCGCCGGTTTGCTCCACGACATCGGCAAGGCCACCGACTTCGAAGTCGAGGGAACTCACACCTCCATCGGCGTCGATGTCGCGCGTCGATACCGGGAGAGCCCCGAGGTCATCCACGCCATCGCCGCCCACCACGAGGACGAGCCGTTCCGGTCCGTGGAGGCGGTGCTCGTGTATGCCGCCGACAGCATCTCGGCCGCCCGACCCGGCGCGCGCCGCGAAAGTCTCGAAGGCTACATCAAGCGGCTCGATCAACTCGAGAAGATCGCCCACACCTGCCAAGGAGTGGAACGCTGCTACGCCATTCAGGCCGGGCGTGAAGTACGAATCCTGGTGAAGCCGGAAGAAGTCGACGACAAGATGGCGGCCAGCCTGGCGAAGGAGGTCGCCGATAAGATTCAGGAGTCGGACCTCGAATACCCCGGCCAGATAAGGGTCACCGTTATCAGAGAGACCCGCTCCGTAGAGTACGCAAAGTAACTTGACAGCAAAGGTCTCAGCATGAATCTGCTCTTCATTGGCGACGTTGTGGGACGCCCCGGACGGGCCGCGTTGCAGGCCCGTCTGGGCGAACTGTGTCAGCGTTACGAGGTCGATTTCACCATCGCCAACGCGGAGAACGCAGCCGGAGGCATGGGCCTCACACAAGCGGTCTCCGAGGAGCTTCTCGGCGCGGGCATCGATGTCCTCACCACCGGCAACCACGTATGGCGCCGCCGCGGTTTCGCCGAGTTCCTTGCCTCCGAGACCCACGTCCTGCGACCCGCCAACTACCCTGCCGCCGCCCCCGGCCTGGGCTCAAACATTTACATGACCGACCACAGCGGCCCTGTGGGGGTCCTGAACCTGCTCGGCAGGACCTTCATGGCGCCGCTCGACTGTCCGTTCCACGCAGCGGACAGGGAAATCGAAGCCCTACGTGGAAGAACTAAACTAGTAGTTGTAGACGTGCATGCGGAGGCCACCAGCGAGAAGGTCGCCATGGGGTGGTATCTGGATGGGCGGGTTAGTGCCGTCATTGGCACCCATACCCACATTCAGACCGCAGACGAGAGAATTCTTCCTAAAGGAACGGCATACATAACCGACGTAGGCATGACCGGACCCCGCGATTCCATTCTTGGGGTCAAGCCGGAGCCGATCATCGACCGGTTCCTGACCGGCATGCCAACCCGGTTCGAGGTAGAGACAGCAGGGCCTGTCATCTTGAACGCAATAGTTGCGACCATTGATCCAGAAACAGGAACCGCACGCTCCATTACGCGCGTGCGAGAATCTATCGAACCACAATAGTGAGGTCGACGGCCCCGTAAAGGGGCCAACTAGCAGCTCTATTAACAGGTCTGCCCCTATCAACAGTGGCGGGAGGACTTCTACCATGGAGATCCTGCGCGTCTCGACGAAGTCGAATCCGAATGCAGTAGCCGGCGCCCTCGCGGGTACAATCAGGGAAAAGGGCGCCGCCGAGCTTCAGACCATCGGGGCGGGGGCCCTTAACCAGGCTGTCAAGGCTGTCGCCATAGCCCGGGGCTTCATGGCCCCTTCGGGGGTGGATCTCATCTGCCGCCCCGCCTTCGCGGACATCATCGTGGACGGCCAGGAAAGAACCGCCATCCGCCTGATGGTCGAACCCAAGTAACTGCCGCACGACAACCTGGCTCAGGTATGGCAAATCGCGGGCCCGATGTTCGGGCCCGCGATCTCCTTGGCTTACAGCCTGCGACTCTTCAGCGTTAGAACAGCAGGTCGAAGGCGCGAGCGATATACACCGCCATCTGGTCGCGCGTCACCTGCCAGGCCGGATTGTAGTTGCCGTCCGCGTAACCATTATGAGCCATCTATCGCATCCACAGAGACTGACCACGGCCAATGGAACCCGCCGCCGCGCCACAGTCGCCCAGCAAGAGTTATCGCTCGTGTTCACCGAAACATCGGCGGGCCCGTTGAATGCGGTTCCTCGCCATAGCTCCGTCCCATCCTCCGCAAGGTGGGCCACTACATCTCCGTCGTAATCGACGACCCAACACGAATCATCGTTCGGGTTCACCGACACCGCAAACGGACTGACAAAGCTGCCTCCTCGCCAGGCTTCGACGATGTCTGCGGCAGATGCGCTCACTGCTGAGGTGCATACTGCCACGAGAATGCAGAATAGGGGCAGAAGAGCCAGCGTCACTTTCCCGAATGCGTCGCCTCTGCTGCCGAGCTGCCACGTCTTACCGGAGCGCCCCGCAGCCGCCCTCCTGTTTCGTACGGTTCTCATATTGAATGCCTCCGTTACGCCAGCCTGTAGGAACCGCGCCAACCGCGTTCGACTTGCGGCCAGCCATTACACGGCCGTGCCGAAGCCACGTGACACACCGCTCTGTTCCCACATGACCAACATGAGAGGGGGCTTCCCTTCCCAGTGCCATGCTCCATAAACCCGTGGCGTTCTTGAGACGGGAAGGCGAAACCTTGGCCCTGGTAGCGAAGGCTTCAGGTGTAAGTCGGTCGGGAATGGGACAGCTTGCACGCTACTCCACATGCCCCCACAAAGCCGACACACCAGCCCCATGAAGGAATCTAGGAATAGGTCGCCAAGCCATCGGGCTGCCGTTCTGCCCCCGGACGCCAAACCCCGATAGCCGGATCATCCCGAGTCTGTAGCCCAGAACCAATCCAGCCTGGCATCCGGCAAATGCGGCTACAGGAGCTTCTCCAGCCCCACCACCAGGCCGCGAAGCCCTCGCACCTTGCGAATCGCGAGCAACACACCTGGCATAAACGACTCCCGGCTGGTTGAATCGTGGCGGATGAGTAGCGTCTGCCCCACGCCCCCCAAAATGACCTCCTGGTGCGAAACCAGACCCGGCAGGCGGACACTGTGGATGTGAATCCCGCTCTCAGCCATGCCCCTGGCCAGTCGTCCGTCCTGCGATTCGCCCCGCGCGAACTTGCTGCCGGGGATGCCGGCCATCAACTGTGCCGTCCGGCGCGCAGTGGCGGAAGGCGCGTCCACCTTCCCCGCATGGTGCAGCTCCACGATCTCGGCGGCATCGAAATGCCGCGCAGCCTCCGCCGCAAACTGCATCATGAGCACCGCCCCGATGGCGAAATTGGCTGCTACCAAAGCCGAAGTCTGGTGTTCCTGGCATAGCGCGGCTATCGTCTCCAGGTCACGCTCCGTCAGCCCGGAGGCGCCGACCACACACGCAACCCCCGCCTTAATGGCCTGTCGCACATTCGCCATCACAGTATCCGGCAACGTGAAATCCACGGCCACGTCCGGCGAACTCTCCGCGATGGCATCGGACAGCGATTCAACTATCACCACCCCGGCGTCCTCAATCCCCGCGATCCTTCCCGCGTCCTCCCCCACCCTACTCCGATCTACCGCTCCCACCAGCTCCGTGTCGGCCTCCGCACACACCGCGCGCACCACTTCTCGTCCCATCCGGCCCGCAGCTCCGATCACCAACACGCGAATGGATGCCATCGTCACGCTCCCTCACCACCAAATGGACCGATAGCAGCCAGCGCCTGCCCCTCCGGCGTGAATGCTGCTCCCGTCAGGTCGTGCACGTCTTCTGCAGTCACGGCGTCCACCCCTGCGGCTATCTCCTCGAACGACACCACCCGGTCCCAGTCCATGGTGGACACGGCCAGATGCTGCATCCGAAAGCTAGTGCTCTCGGCGGCCAGCGCCAGGCCGACCTTGAGCTGAGTCTTCGCCCGCTCCAGCTC
>Ga0315293_10002714_pt1 | contig 17019 bp, 20 predicted proteins | sample YL17G13_20_MG_FD_203071 | JGI IMG/M metagenome (GOLD analysis project Ga0315293, IMG submission 203071) | Sediment microbial communities from Yellowstone Lake, YNP, Wyoming, USA - YL17G13_20 | ecosystem: Environmental > Aquatic > Freshwater > Lake > Sediment | place: USA: Wyoming | collected...
TCCATACTTTGGGTCAAATATTGCCCTGCGTAAGTCCATGCCAAGCTTTGACATATTGTCTGCTATTGTTTTTATAAAATTGGAGATATTTGATTGTCTCATCAGCTGTGCAGTTTTAAGCATTGCAATTTCTGCTGGGACTCCTTCTGCCAGACGATTACCGATCTGGAAAACAGCATATGAAAAATCTTTTTCAACATTCTTTACCTGCTGTCTGATTTTTACTCTGATACCAGATGCAAGTTTTGCATACACAGATATTCCAATTCCTATAGCGAGTATAAAGAACAATGAAAATAAAATGTCGTTTTCATTTGGATTTTTAGCGTTTTGTACAAAGATTGCATACCAGATGTATGGCAATGCAATTATTATGAAAATTATGATAGCGGGTATTGCTGCATGAATGTAACGCCCCATAAACTCAAAATGATCTTCTGGTGGGACTAATGGATGATTTGAAAGATCAATCTGCGGGAATGCAGTTGGTCTGGTTGAAAGAATCTGCATGATAATTATTATAACTCCAAGTGGCAGTGCCACATCATAGAAAACAAATAATGTTTCTGCGCTTACTGCGCCAGCCATGAATGCGCTAATCAATGGAAGCATGACAAGACCCATGATTGGTAATGTTATACCGAGCATAAACACAGCTGAGATTGGGGTTCTAAGATCATTAACATAGTGCACCATTGTTTCATATGTGCCGTCAAGTATCCTTTTCAAAGCTTGTTCGAGCATTTCTATTCTTCTGTCTTCAGAAGTCTGAACAAGCGAAGTTTCAATCAGATAAATTGAATCTACAAACGCTTCATTGTATTTTTTCCATTGCTGGATATAATTATTCAAGGACATCTGGACATCAGAATATTTCTGGGTTTCCACATCCCATAATATCTTTTTAAAGTCAATTGCGAGCGGACCTTCAAGATTCTCAGCAGCAAACCTGACTGCCGCTTCAATGTTTGAAACAGTTTTCATGTAAATAACTATATACAAAACAGCAAGAATTATTTCTGTGGCTGCTTTAGCTCGTCTTATTCCGACAAGCCTCGCTGGGTAGCTTCTGAAATAGAAAAATCCGAATAGTCCTACTGCAAGTATAGCGATTCCAAAAAATGGGCTTAGTAAAAGAACTATTACTCCGAAGATTAAACTAAAAATTAGTTCAAGGACTGAAAAGCTTTGGGTATCCTCAGCAGTTATGCTCATATCAAATGAATTTAGAATCGTATCATATTCTTTCTTCTGTTCAGGTGCTATAGGTAACTTAAGCAAACTTCCGGAGATCTGACATAATTTTTCGTAAATGCTCGTGGCAATTGTTTTCTTGGCTTTGAATATCTTGAATTCTCTTGAGACTAGCTCTTCTGGAAGCTGCCCTTTTTTTTCAGCCTGGTACCGCTGGTATATTCGTTTGGCTATTTCTTTTTCATCAGGTGTTGCCATAAGTTTATTCAGGTCCTTTCTTTATTCTGTTCTTAAGCCAGTGCTCATACTCAGCAAGCACTGCTTTCGAATCTGGATAACCTGTTTCTTCCTTTAACTTCGAGTAAATTATATGGAACATATCATTTGCTTCAACAACAAAGTCTGCTTCAAGTATGCCATTCGGTCCAGTAATCTGTTTTGTTTTTTCAGCATAATCCACAAGCATTTTCTTTGAATTTGCTCTTAACATTATGTTATCCCAAACAGCATCCCAGTTACCAACCCATTCCTTGACACGTGAAGCGATTGACTTGACAATTTCTGATTCGCCTTCGATTAAATCGCGAGTTGGTTTAATCATATCATCTTTTGCATCATACTCCATAAGATTAAGGAAACCGCCTTCTGCGCTTGGATCATCCTGCCAGGTTTTTCTTACTTCAGTTATATGCGAAAGTCTACGCACTTCTTTCAGCTGGTCTAGTGTTCTTAATTTGCTCGCAATCATTATTATGTCAGTTGCTTTGAATGAGGTTCTTGGAACACCAAGATCATTTACTACCCTATCAAACACTCCGTATGGTGAATCACCGTGAATGGTTCCAGCAACAACATTTGCAAGAGCACCTACTCTCATGGATTCATATAATGCTCTGGCTTCGACACTTCTTACCTCACCGACTATCAAAGCTGAATCTCCAAGACGAAGTGAAGTTCTAATTCCATCATCGGCAGACATTTCTGCTTTCTCGCCAAGTATTGCTGAACGAACTTTCATCGATAAAATATTATAACCAATTTCCCTCATGTATCTTGTTGGAATTTCTAAAGTGTCCTCAACAGTTACAACTCTGAATTTGCGCATTAATTCAAGCATCATTGCCGAAAGAAGTGATGTTTTACCAGCGCCACGCGTTCCTGCTATGAGCATTGTTCTTGCACCATCAACCAAAAATGAAATTACTCCGCCTGCCAATGGGGTCATCGATTTATAATGTATAAGTAACGGAATTGTCCATGGTCTCTCTCTGTGATGTCTGAATGAAAACGAATAACCGCCTGGAGACAAAGGATTTTGGATTACAGCTACACGCGCATCTGCTATGCCCGGAATATTTAATTCTGTATCAAGAACAGGGTTTGCTTCGTCAAGTGGGCGACCAGAAATAAGTCTAAATCTTGATGCCCAAGCATCTGCTTCTCTTCTATTTGGAGTTATGTTTGTTTCACATTCCCCGAAATCTGCATGCTTGATAAAAATGGGGTGCATTCCAACCGGAGCATTGACAAAAATATCTTCAATCTTCGGATCATCCAATAAAACTTCAATCATGCCGAATCCAACTGTTAGTCTGACAAGTAAATATGCGAGTTTTTCAATCTTTGAATAAGTCAATTCCATTCCTTTGTCTTTCGAGACTTGTGTGATAATATCCTTTGCAATGTTCAAGAATATCGCACGCATTCTTCCGGGATCAATAAACTCTTCTTCTTTCGGCTTGAACTTAGCCATTATTTCTCTGGTTTCATCAAGTAAAACATATTCGTCCTCGTCAAGCTGGAATTCTGGCGGAACAACATGATATCTAAGTCTAACTTGTTTCGGTATTTGTAAAATCAAAACATTTGTTTTAAATTTTTCACCAATTGAGTATGACGCTATTTCTTCAGCCATTGTTGGCGGTTCTGCCTGCAATCTTGTGAACATGAAGTTTGGCCTAATTGATGGTTCAAAGAATTTGAAGTAAATATCTCTATTCCCAATCTTATAACCTGGGATGTGTGGTTTTGCTAATTTAATTATCTGGGTTTTATCTAGTACATTCATTATTTCTTGAAGCACGCCCAAGAATTTCTCAAAGCATGGCCTGACGCTTGCTTCGGCCATCTCACCTTTGGCTTTTTGATCGCGGAAAATTCTTGTTGCGAGAACATAAGCTCCAACTGGGTCACGTTTTAATGTCTCCATTATAATATGCCTTATCAAATGCAGGCGTTCTGGGTAATATTTTGCACAATCAGAAGTCGTTAATGTTTCTTGTTTTAAAACTTCCAGTTCTTTTATAAAATAAATATATGCTGAAGCTATTTCATTTATCAGATTTGATTGTTCAAAAGGATAGATATAATTTCTTTCAGCCTGATATGTAATTGTGCCCGCAGCTCCGACCTCAGTTATTATATCAATGGTTTTTTCCATTGTTATTTCACTGTCTTCGAGAGATGGGTAGAACGGACAACCTATTGTGTTAATAACTAAATTCGCTTCGCCTTCTTCGCGATCTATAACATAACTAAAGCATTTTTCTACTTCTTTGACCAATTCCTCACCTTTTTAGACTGATTCCTTTCTATTTCAAAAAGCAGTTCCACAAATATATTTATATGGGTATATGATTATATATTTTTATATAAGGTGAGGTAACAAAATGCCACAATTATTGGGGGGTCCAAGCCCTGCTCAAATACAACAAAATGAAGCTCAAATAGCAGAAGGCAGACGATTGTCTGAGTTAGGTGAGAGAACAAGACTTCTTGAAGAAAGATTAAAGCAAACCAGGGAAAGATTGCAAGTTATTGATGAAACTAATATGAACAAGATAAAAGAATTGCGTGAACGTTTAAGCAGTTTAAGCGAAGAATTATCTGGGTTCAGAAAAAATCTTGATGATACTAAAGAAATTGTCCGCAGAATTGCAAAGGACATGACTTCTATGGCAAGAACAAGTGATGTTAAAGTTTTAGAAAAGTACATGAACATGCTTGATATAACAAGAATTGCCACAAAAGAAGATGTTTTGCGGATTGTAAAAGACGAAATTTCAAAATTGAAAAAGAAATCGTGAGGTGTAATATATATGGCTCTCTTTGGAAGGAAAAAAGAAGAAGCGCCTGATTTAACTGGCACAGGTGTGCCTATCTCTCAAGTGCTTGCAATGAAAGCACAAGGAATGAATAATAATCAAATAGCAAATCAATTGCGTGCACAAGGTTATCCTCTAACTCAAATCAGAGATGCAATTGCACAAGCTGATATCAAAAGCGCAGTTTCACCAGAACAAGGAATGGGGGGAATGCAAGGATTTCCTGAACTGCCAGAATTACCTGAGATGGGAGAATTACCTCCAATGGAATTACCTGAAATGCCAGAATTACCTGGGCAAATGCCCCAATTACCGGGACAGGCACCACAATTTCCAAACTACCCGCAACAACAGATGCAGCCACAAGTTATGCATATGGAAGCTCATGCTCCTTCAATTAATGAACAACTTGTGAATGAGCTTCAAAGAATAGTTGAGGAGATAATAGAAGAAAAGTGGAAAAGTGCCGAAGAAAAGATTAATGTTCTTGATGTTTGGAAAACAAAACTTGAAGACAAGATAACTGAGATTGACAACAAGACAACTTCAATGTCTTCAAGATTGGATGGATTCTCAAGGAGCGTACTTGGCCAGACAGACGAATACCAGAAGACTATGACTGATGTGAATGCAGAGATGCAGGCAATAGAAAAAATAATGGGAAAACTCATACCTGCGCTATCTGATGAGATAAAAGAATTAAGAAGTGTTGTCGAAGACTTACGAGGAAAGTAAAAATTTTATTTCTTCGGTACATACATTATGAAAATTTCTTCGGTACATACATTATGAAAAATGTACCTATTGCCATCAGTCCTAACAATACAAGTGTTCCTAATACCTTAGGATTGCCAAGCAAGCAGGCAACTGCTACATTCCCCGCTATTTTGGTGAAATCACAAGTTTCTGGACCTATTACGCTCTGGTTAACTGAAGCATTGACTCCTTCACTTACTCCTGTTGCTGAATAAAGTCCGCTGCCATACAGTGATCCTATTGCATAGAACACAAAAATTATACAGACTATTATTATTAATGCTGCAATCATACGATTGCCCATCAATATGCTTTTGATGTCTTTTTCTACTCCGAAAAATAGGAATATCAAGAATATCATGAAGATTACTATGAAAAATCCTGCAAATAACGGTGTTAATGTTGTGATGAACTTTCCTGCACCTGAAATAACAACCATTAAGCCCATTGCGAGCGCAACAATTGAATTAACATCAGCACGTTCGCTCAGCATCTTGGTTTTCATCAAGATTCCATAGACTATGGCAAACACTAGGATGAATGGTAGAAAAAAGTCAAATATGTCTCCAAACAATCCAATTGATGCTATTAGTGTTGCCATTTTAATTCACCTTAAGGTTTTGATCTAAGCCCCCAATCCATGAATTTTTGAAGATTAGATGTTCCTGTTGGCGTTGGTCTGAACACCATGTACATGATTCCACCGACTACAAGCAATATTATTATTATAGACCAGTCTTCAGCTGAGATATTCATGCCCATATCTGAAGATATGAATCCCTGTGCTGCTAGCTCTGGTGCTGCATACGTATAAGTCGCAAAGATTATGAAAATAACTGCGCCAAGCATAATTAGATTTGCGGCAGGCGTGCCTTTATCACCAAATGATTTAGGGGTCACAAATGCAACTACAAGTAATATCCCTAAAATAGCCATTATCGCCAAACCAACATTTGGGAAAAGTTTTGAAACAATTATTGTCACAAATGCTGAGCTTGCCGCAAAGTAGGCAAATACAATTGCAGCAATGAATGAAACTCCTTTATTTTTCTGGAAAACCGGAATTAAATTGTAAAACAACATGTATGTTAATGATAAAACTAGCATGAACGTTGAATAGAAATATACTGGTTCTACTCCCAAAGGGGTTATCGAATTCAATATTGTTATAATATTTGCAAATATTCCTTCTAAAGCCATTTATTTCACCTTTTATGAGCCAGTTTTTACTGGTCCCCCTCTCCCAAATATAACATAACCTATAATGCCGGCTCCTATTAATATAATTATCAGTGCTATATCTGTTTCTGAAATATTCATAGAGCCCATTGACTTATCAAATCCTAATGCAAAAATCATTACAATAAATATGCCGATTGCGATTGCAATTATGGCACCATACTTGAACCATTTGATCTCTGCAAGTTTGGAAACATCACCTACGACCAATGCTATTATCATCAAAAATGAAACTATTACAATTGCTATGAAACCAACCCATGGCAGGAATCCTGCAAGTGCTCTTGTGACCATTGCGGTTGTTGTTGCAATCAATGCAATTACTAAAGCAATAACAGAATTGATGTCACGCTTGTTTTCGCCAAAGACTTTGGTTTTATCCAAAGCACCATAAATAACTGCAAAAAATAATAAAAATGGTAACAGGAAATCAAAAATTCCTAAGTCTCTAAGCATCAAAATTCCTTGTAAAACGCTTGATTCTTCTGCCATAATATCATCTTTGTCTAATTACAGCCGTCTGTCCTGAGGGTAGTATGAGTTCAGCTGCACCTTTTGGTGTTTTTTTATTTTTTCCCTTTGGCGTTGATCTTGCTTTGCTTAAGGGTAATTCTATTTGTTCTATTCCTTTTAAATCGCTATCAATTCCATGCAATTCATTTTTGATGTTTATACTATCCTGTGCAATACCAGTCAAATCCATTTTTAATCTGTTTTCAATATTGTTCAGGTCATTGAACACTCTTGTTTCCTTATTTTTTGTGTTATTGAATACAGCATTGACAATTTTTAATCCAGCTGTTGCATTTGTTGCTATAACTTGAGTTCTTCCAGCTGCTATTGCATTTGTAATATTTGTGATCGGTCCTGCTAGATTATGGAATGGTCTTATTATTGTTTTTTCAATACTTTTTAGTTGATTGAGTTCCCCCTTGATGTTTTTAACAATTTTATTGGAGTCATTCTCTTTCTTTTTTAAATCGGCACAAGTTTTATTAAACATACCTTTTATTTTCTTTAAACGATCATTTAGTGATCCAAGCGTTTTACGACGTCCGATAATTTCCTTGCTTCGTAATCCTCTCATCTTGTTCATCAAGGTTCGTGTTCTGTTATAAGATTCGGTAATTGCGCCTTCAAATTTCTCTGATTCTGTTTTGAGGTCCTTAATATCGAAAACCCCAGCAGCATTTTCAACTTGTTTCATATACTCCTCTGCTTTTAACTCGTATTGTTCCAAAGCGACTTCTGCATTGTAAATTTGGCGTGCTCTTTGGATATACAAACGAGATCTTTCTGGAACATTAAGAACATTCTTTGATACAGCCTCACTTCGAATAAAATTAAATATATCTCTGAGACCTTTTAGTCCCCGCATCTTTCTTAAAATTGTATAGCTTACTATCCTTTTTGCCTTGTCAAATCTGTTAAGTGCTTCTTTTTCACGCCTCACTTTTGAGTCTTCTTTTGTAACTGCTATATTCTCTTTTCTCGCTTCAAGTCTTGACCTTCGGGCCCTTGCAATAGCTGTTGATGCAGATGTACTAACACCTTTAACTATTGCATACCCCTGTTTACCCATAGCAATGACAAAATAAATAAGTAATATCATGAACACAAGTGCAGCTATAACCACAGTTATTGACATCATTTGTGCAATCATTGCGATTCCGCCGCTCCATAATGTGATTGCTAAGAATGAAATTGTGATAACAATTGACGGACCATTAAGCATTTCTTCTTGGACACCGGCCTTTTCAGCCAATTGCTTCAAAACAAGATATCTAAGAAGGAAATATATAAGCGCCCCAAGGATGACCATTGTGAATGTTGCAACAATTGCAAGCGATGGTGTTATTCCGCCTACTCCGCCAAGAACATTTTGGACCCACCACTCCCAAACTCCACCAAATCCTTTTGCTAGTCCAGATTCTTCAGCCATTCATTATCACTCCTATAATAAAAAATAAACAAACCTAAATTAAAAAAGGTTTGCTTTTAGAGCTTATCAGTAGGCGCAGGCATTTCTTCTGCAGGCATTAAGTCAACACCCGGTATAGTCAGTGAAGGAACTTGTTTTACGGGGGTTTGTGGTACCTGCGCCTTTGGCATTGGTGCAAGAACTGGTTCTTGTTCTGGCTTTTGCTGTTCTACCGGCGCTTCATATACCTGTTTAATGAATGCCTTTGGAACATATTCTTCTCTGTCAGGCAAGTTAGGATACTGTTTAATGAATTCTTCCTTTATTCTTTTATTTTCTTCGTAGTTTATCTCAGCCCATGTAATTGGTTTTGTTACTGGTACACCTTCTTCGTTTAATACTATCTCCCTCAATTTTGAATTTGGAGAACATTTGTCCACTAAGATTCCTGGTTTTGTTTCCCAATCTCTAACATAAACACAAACTCCTTCTTTGGAAAGAACTGGACTATACCTAAGCATTATGCCCTTTAACATTCTATCAAATTTTTGTTCATGTCGTGCATGTGAAAGTGCAGCTGCAATCATTGCTCCTTCGTATGGACCTCCGCCGTTTCTACATGCTCCAGCTTTTTCATTCATGAAATTAGAAAGCAAATGGTCATCCACATTAGTATCAACTAAAAATTCGATGCTATCAATATTTTGAGTATACATTCTATGATCATTTGCACGTGTAGTACCACGAATTGCACCATATGGTTTATTCATATATGCTGAAACATCGTCTGTTATGTCTGTTCCCGAATGTTTGAATTCGGTACCATGACTGTATATTATAAAATAAAGCTTGTTCCCACTTATTTTTGTTTTCTCTAATTTGCCATCATTTTTTGAACCTTCGATTCCTTTGAATATTCTCATTGTTTTCCACTCCTATGAATTATAGTGTATACCATTTCAGCTGCTTTTGGATTTAAAGCAGAAGAATCGTATACAATAAGCTCATTTAATTTTAAGTATACTCCTTTTGTTGGAATATTTGCCTGTTCCAACTTTTCTCTTAATTTTGGTTCAACAACTTTAATCAATGTTTCATAATTTACATTGTCAAATGTTATTGTACCTAATAAGTCGATTGCGTCTTTGCCGCCAACTGGTGCATTTTTACTTTTGTCAATAACTTGGTACTTAAGTATTGCACCAGTTATCTTTTGAGGCAATCTTAGTCCTTCAAGTGCTAATTCAAGAGCACTATAGTCAGTATTAAGGTCAAATCTCTCAACTTTTTTGCCGTTGTAGACATTAAGTTTTGATTTAGTAGGATTATACTCTACCTTGTATGCCTTATCATCAAATAACAATTCAATTAATGATTCTTGCTGTCCAAGATCTATTTGCATCTGCATTATCATGTCTTTGTGTTCATACAGATATTTTGTTTGCTCTGCAATTTTTGCAGCGACTTCTTTAAGTTCTGGAGAGACTTCATCAAGACTACCCTTCATTAAATTAACAAGCTGTGCGAGTTTTGCAAATCTTTCTAAATAATCTGCTTTCAATTCATCTTTACTCTTAGCTACTTCTCCTATTAATTCGTTTGATTTAGCATCAACATATGCTTTTGATTCAACTATAGCACCTTCTTGGATAGCTTCTTGACTAAATACAAGTTTTTCTTCAAGGGTTTGTTCAAACTGATCAATCACAGTGTTAATCTCTGATTTAACATTAAGAGTTATAGTTTCTGTTTGATTAGCAACATTTTTTTCCGTATATTGTGCACTTTTAGCAAATTGATCATCCGCGACTTTTAGAAAATCTTCTTTGAATTTTTTAACATTTTCTTTAACTTCTTTAATTTCTTTAGATGCGCTATTAAGCTGAGCATCCATTATTAAAGCAACTTGTGTTCTAGTTTCCTCATCTTTATGATCAACATATTTCTTGACTACTGTTTGGTTATCTGAAGGATTAGGTTTACTAATCCCTGTTTTTATCAATCTGTTTTTTTGTATATCCAAGTTATTACCTTCCACATTTTTTGGTTGTTCATTATCTGCCATTTTTTCACCTAAACATTATTTTTTTAATTTTCTTTGGGCTTTTGCCTCTTGTTCCTTATATACAAGTAATTTAATTGGTATTGACTCATAACCGTCAATCATTCCTATAGGTTCTGTGCACAATACACCATTATCATGAAGTTTTGCATCCACGTCAAATTCTGAATATTTTTCGCGGGTTTGTGGGATTATCTGTATAATTTTCACTTTGTATGAAGTTCCATTATTCAGAGCATTTCCAAACTCTGGCATGTTATCAATATTTAGTTGCATTTCTAATGTTCCAAAGTTTTTATTAACGCCCTCTTTAAGTTTACAACCGCTTAGCACTTCTTTTACATTATTAATAATATCTATTTCTTCTATACACTTAATGTATTTTTTATTCGAAGAGTCCCCTATCATATTAATCACTGATAAGTAACCTTTTGGCCATATATAAATCTTTCTTTTGACACTACTTTTGAGAAGTGAAGTATTAGAGGAAAAACGTTTTAAAGCGAAATAAGTTTGAAAGAGCATGAAACTTCCTAAATTTAAGCTAAAGATGATAGCACCATTGGGTATAGCAGTCATATTCATATCTTCGATATTCGTTGTTTTCTCAAGTGGCGGTCTTCAGACCCAAAAAGCAACGCTTATTGTTGATTTTAGCCAACCTGGGATGCTTTTCCAACAGGATTCGGCGCTTGGGCCAAATACAACAGCTGTAAAATTATTGTCTATATACTCTCCAAGTTTGGAGTTAAAAAACAAGCAGATGTACTGTATCATTGACTATTGTAATACAAATGTAACAAAATGGTATTTTTACGTTGTTGCAGATAGCGGATTAGGCCCTCAAGAAGTAGATCCAGGTATTTCGCCTGATGACTACATTGTCAAAAACGGCGATACAGTAATGTTCAGATACCAAATAATCAGAAATAGTACTATTTAATTGGATTTCTTAGTTATGATACACTTTGGAAAACCAGCAACATCTTTGAAACATTTGCACTGCTCAGAATTGTTATTACAATACCCATCATTAGATGCAAGCTCATAAATCAGCAGATTATCATCTTCTAAAATCTTTTGGACTCGATTAAGTTGACAGTATTCGTCATGATTTGTAACTTTCTTTAATCGTTCTCTACGATTTTCTATCTCTTGGTTAACTGTATACCAACCTAAAATATCCAACATTTCATGCACTCCCCTTTTTCTTGCCTTTTCTTTTTTTTAATGGTTCTATATTTATAGTTATGCCACATTTTTGACAATTAAAAGCTATCGGTTTCTCGAATTCCTGAGTTATTTCGCCATGGTGCTTGCAGTTAGAACAATCATATATCACATTAACATATTTTTGGCCAGATGGTATCCAAGCGGTTAACTTGGTTCCATTTTCTAGAACTCTTTTTGAAAAAAATGAACATTCATCCATTGATGCTGGTATTCTCATAAGAGTTTTTCTTATTTTGGTATTTTTATTCTTTGCTTTTTTCGTAAAATACCTTTGACATGAAGAACCCTACTGCTCCGATGCATACCAAGGCTATTGCAAAGTAAACTAACATTGGGATACCTGTTGTAGAAGTTGGAAATTCATAGTGCTGACTAGTGAACTCTTGTATTGTTGCAAAGTTTATGTCAGCTTTCAAAGAATTTGCTGTGTTCATGTTGTACTGGTACATTATGTCAAACATCCAGAACACGCCTGCTGCTACTATAAATGCAAACAAACCAAAAATTAAGTACCATTTGTATGCATAGGGCATTGCCTTCTTCTTACTTTTCCTTGCCATCATCATTTAGTTTAACAATTCGAATAATAATAACTTTTCGAAAGCAAAAGTTTTTTAAAACACATTGAGTTACTTGATGAGGGAAGATGATGAAGTGTGACACCCTATGAGGCGAAAGCCTATGAAATATGGGTAAAACACAGATTCCCCCATTAATATTTCTATAAAATAAAAGAATTATCTTGTTCTTCTAAGTTTTTGTCTACCTTTTGTTGAACGTTCTTCCCAAAGGGTTTGAGCTTCTTCTGTTTGTGTTATACTTTCATCTCTTACTATCTCTTGGCCTTCCATCTGAGTCAAATGTATCTTAACACCTTCAGAACCTAATAATTTATTTACAGCATTAATTGCATTATTCATACTTTTTAAAGCAGGATTAACTGCTCCTTTAGTAAGTGCAATTTTACAAGTTCCCAACTCTTTTATTGCTATACTAACTAGCTTTTCTTCTGATACAGTGAGCTTAAACTTCTGTTTTTCTTGTTTATCAACAGCATTCTCATCACGTATTTCTTGATCTACCTCTTGGTTCATTCGTTGTGCAACACGTTCTGATTGTGATTCTGACTGTTTAAGTTGCATAATTTTTTGTTGTCGACGTGCACCAAACCTGCCTCTAAGTAATCCTCTACCTCTTGGCGGTCTTTGAAATGTGGGCATTCTTGACATTGCCATTTTTTCACCTATTCAGTCAATCTTTCTGCACGTCTTATACGACCCATTATTCTGCGCGCATGTCCTTTTTCTTTTCTCAATACACTTTTTACTTTTGATAAATTTTTAATTTCTGTTTTTTGTATTTTTTCTTCGCTTTTTTCCATAGCCGAAAGACTTCTAAGCATTCTTATTGAATTATCAATATATGGTACAAGATTAGCTGAATAACTACGAACAGTAAGCGGACTTTGCGTATAATTTTGTAAACTAACTATTCCTCTGCGCACACTTGTTAAATATTGCATTAATTGTCTCTCATATGCAGATTCTGCATTCTCGTATTGCATTTCAGAACGTTCTATATCCATTTCTCCCTTAAGCATACCTTCTTCTTGTTTCTCTGCACGCATCATAAATTGTTCATCTGATAATTCCCCACCTTCAACATTAAACGTACTTCTAGAACGCTTGATTAATACATAAAAAATAATCACGATAAATACTATTACGCCAACTACTATTGCTTCTGGCGGGATAATACTGAATTCAACCATATCTAATAATTAAACGTAATCTAAAATAAAAGTCTTTGGATGCAACGAAACATTAAAGAACTTCTAACATTTTTGAAATAAATATGGCACTAAAATTGTACAATACAATGACCAGAAAAAAGGATATTTTCAAGCCTCTTAGAAGCGATGAAGTTGGTCTGTATACTTGCGGGCCTACTGTCTACAATTATGCACATCTTGGAAACTTTAGAGCATATGTTTTAGAGGATGTACTTAAGCGTTATCTTGAATTTTTGGGTTATAAATTAAAACATGTGATGAATCTTACTGATGTTGATGATAAAACTATTAGGGATTCGCAAAAAGCGAATATGAGCTTAAAACAATTCACAGAAATTTATACAAAAGCATTTTTCCAAGACTTAAAAATATTAAACATAGAGCCTGCTGATGTTTATCCGAAAGCTACTGAACACATAAGAGAAATTGTTGATTTAATAAAAATTCTTTTGAAAAAAAGCTATGCATACAAAGGGGAAGACGGGTCGATTTATTATGACATCTCAAAATTCAAAGATTACGGCAAACTTGCAAAGATTGATATCAAAAAATTAAAGTCTGGTGCGAGAATAAACCAGGATAGTTATGCTAAAAATGAAGCAAATGATTTTGCGCTTTGGAAAGCATGGAGTGAAGGAGACGGAAATATCTATTGGGATACTGAAATTGGAAAGGGTAGACCTGGTTGGCACATTGAATGTTCAGCAATGTCAATGAAATATCTTGGGGATACATTTGATATCCATGCTGGCGGAACTGATTTAGTTTTTCCACATCATCAGAATGAAATTGCACAAAGCGAAGCTGCAACAGGAAAACCATTTGCAAAATATTGGTTCCATAATGAATGGTTGCTTGTAAATGGGCAAAAAATGTCAAAGTCGCTTGGAAACTTCTTCACACTCAGAGACTTACTTGAGAAAGGATACAAACCAAAGGCAATCCGATATCTTTTGATGAGTGCACATTATAGAAGCCAACTGAACTTTACTGAAGAAGAATTGAAGAATTCAGAAAGAACTGTTGATAGAATGCTTGAGTTTATGAATCGCTTAAAAACAACCAAGCCAAAAAACAAAGCTCTTAACGAAAAATTACATTTTGAAATGGAAAAAACGATTAAAGAATTCACCAAATGCATGGACGATGATCTTAACTTAACAAATGCATTAGCAGAAATATTTGAACTAATTAATAAGGTAAACAAGGCAATTGATGAAAACCAAGTTAACAAAAAGAATCTTGATGAAGTTCATGAAACAATGATGAAATTTGACAAGGTCCTTGGTATACTTAAAATTGAGAAAGAAGTTGTTCCTGAACAAATCAAAAAGATTCTCAAGCAAAGAGACGTAGCAAGAGAGAAAAAAGACTTCAAGAAATCTGATAAAATACGTTTAGAGATAAAAAAACTTGGCTGGGAAGTCCAGGACACGCCTGAAGGCCAGAAAATTAGGAAAAGATTATAAAATAACCAATTGATGTTCTTAAGTAGGCGGGGGTGGCAGATCAGTTCATGCATCCGGCTGCAAATGCCAATCTGAGCATTTTAGCCCAGAGGATGATAGCTGGACCCGGAAGAGATGGGTGCAACTCCCATCCCCCGCTTAGTTTTTATGGAAAGAATATTTGTTTTGAAGCCATGCAAAACTGGCGCAGCATTTCAGGGAACACCGAAGAAAAATGTCAGGTTAGACTTATCTAAGTATGAAACTATATTGAAACAACATGGTTACGAAATAATACTTCATACAAATGATGTTTTGATTGTGAAATCGAAATATGACATAAGCATTTTTCCTTCTGGGCGAGTTCTTATAAAAGATGTAAAGAACGAGAAAGATGCCAGGGCTGAATTAGATAAAATTTTTATGTTATTGTGTTTAAAATAAAAAAAGAATAATTAGCAGCTTCCTGCTGCTGTTGTTCCATTTTCTGAAACTGTTTGTCCACATTCTGTTGGTTCTGTTGTAAAGCCTGAACAAATTCCTGTTTTGTATGCTTCAGGTGTTCTTGCTCCAGAATATGTCACGCCATTGATTATTAATGTCGGAGAGCCTTGTACACCATACTGTTCTGAAAGTGCTTGCTCTGCTTTCATCAATGCAATGCCGTCATTTTCAAAACAATTTTCAATTTTTGTAGTATTTATCCCAACTGACTGTGCTTTTTCTTTCCAACATGTATCTATGTCACTGCTGCTGCAAACTCCGTTGAATACTTTTACATATTCCCAGAGCTTGGTTACATTATATTCCTGTATCATACATGCTTGTCTCATGTCCTCGTTTGCTTCATATTCTCCATGAAGTGAGTTAACAGTTGTTCCTTCAACACTTACGATAAAGTGAGGTTCTATTGTAACTTTGTTTTCAAGCAATTTTACAACTGGTAACATTGTGTTTTCTGCTTGCTGACCATAAGGACAGAAACTCATTACGAATAGTTGCACTACTGGTTTATCGCTCTTTGTAACATTTTGTTGTGTTTGCTGTTGTTGGCTTCCATCTGTTCCTGTTACTTCAATTGATCCCGGGAAAATCAGATTGCCGTCTTTTGTAACATATATATCTGCTTGTTGGCCCTGTACATCAACTGTAACTTTGTAAACACCGTTTGTTTCTTCTGAAGAGACTAATGTTGCTGATGTGCTATATTTACTATTTAGAAAGCTCACTGTATTTGTTGCGACTGTGTCTTTGTCTCCAGCTACTACTAAAGATCCGCCAGTCATCCAAACTGCCATCAATGCTATAAATAAAACTGCTGTTGTTATCTGGAATAATAGTAATTTGTTTAATTTTAATTTAAATTTCATTTAAAAACACCTTTCCTTTAATTTTTATTAACCATTTGTTCTTATAAAGTCTTTCAAGGCTTCTGCAGATAATTCTCCACATATTGCCTTGTCAGTCTTTTTAGCATAAAATGCTGGCACGCCTAAAAGTCCACAATCGCGCTGTATCGAATCTGCGTGCATAAGATATGTCTGTTTGTTAGTATCATTGTGCCATACTTCGAGTTTTTGAATTGCAATACCAGTTTCATTTTCTACTTGCGCCACAATTGGTATCATTGCTTTACAATGTGGACATTCTTCGCCATAGAACTCAGCAAATTCGCCTGTAATCACGCAAACATTTTCTATTGTTTTATTTGTTGGCGAAAATGCACAGTTTTCTGGATGTGCTGGGTCGCATGTGCCATACACAGCCAAGTTGTACATGCTGTATGCTGAATAACCCATGCTCAAGAATAATGAAATCGTAAATAACCACGATATTAATTCAAAGTATCGATATGTAAATCTTGCGAGCTTCGGAAACTTCATCAATTTTGCTGTGACTTTTGACTTCATCTTCTGGTCAAAGCCAGTTGTGCATGGTCTAAGAGTCATTCTTTTGAATACACAATCAAATGCTTCTTTTGCAAGTTGACGATAACCTACACTAAATAATCCAAGAATTCCAAAAACAATGAGCGCTATAATGCATATCATAATTATTACCAGTATTAGAAAAGTTTAGAATTATATGTTTAAATACTTTCTTCTAAAGGTTTATAACTATTTTATGATATTGTAGTTACATGAAAAAGGGCATTTTATTCATGACAATTGGCGCAATATTTGCTGCTGTGCTCACAGTATTAGATTTGATGCTTATAGTATGCCCCAAATCAGATAAATTCTTGTTGGCTGCAAATCTTATTGTTATTG
>Ga0315293_10002717_pt1 | contig 17013 bp, 16 predicted proteins | sample YL17G13_20_MG_FD_203071 | JGI IMG/M metagenome (GOLD analysis project Ga0315293, IMG submission 203071) | Sediment microbial communities from Yellowstone Lake, YNP, Wyoming, USA - YL17G13_20 | ecosystem: Environmental > Aquatic > Freshwater > Lake > Sediment | place: USA: Wyoming | collected...
GAGCGCAATCCAGACCCATGGATATTGGTGCAACGTTCCTTTGTGTGCGGTCAATTGGGATCAAAGCCTCCCTACTGGACGCCTCATTTCTGAAGTAGTATTTCCCTCTAAGTACGCTATTTCCGATCCCAAATGCCTGGTAGAAACCCTTGAGTCCAATGCGCCAGATCTTAAGGAGATGGACAGAATTCAGGAGTCAGACGGCTTCAAGGCGCAGCAATTCTATGACAGATTCACGCTTCTTCTGTCTGTCGCGAAACCTCTGAGAGGGCACAGGTACAGAATCACTTGGACACCTCCGTCAGAGAAGTCACTGGGTGGCTGACATTTGCTGGTATACTCTAGACAGGTAGGTATGGATTGGCACATTGCGTCCTCTAATTGCTTCTTTGTATCGAATCAGTTCAGCGTCACCGCTAGCTACTGCACTGATCAATCATGCACAAGGCTGGACAGGTAACCATTCATTATAGATTTCTACGCCCCCCCCCGCAAAATCACTGCACTTTTACCTCTAATCCCAGCCCCCGCCCATTAAGTAGAAGGAGTAATCTGTATGTCCGAAACCAAACCCCGCTCATCCAAAAACCCTCCGGGCGGGAAGAGGCTTCCGCGAACATGTAATTTATCCAAAACAAACCCAATTATGTGTTGTGCGACAACGACTTAATATAAAAAGCAAAGCCAATCCAAACCCAATTTTGGCCGATGCAAACCCATTTCGGACCCAAATCGGCCCTATACCGAGTGCCCCGATTCTTGACTTGACTCCCGACCCCTAAGCCGGTTATTTTCAAAAGATTAGGCCTTTTACGGGAGTCTCTGAACGTGATATACGGCGTTATTATGGCCGGCGGCAAAGGTGAACGGTTCTGGCCGTTATCCCGCGCCAACAAACCGAAGCAGTTTCTCAAATTGACCTCGGACAAAACCATGCTCGAGGAGACAATCGAGCGGGTGCGCCCGCTCATTCCGATCGAGAACATTCGCATCGTGGCCGGAGAGTCAATGGCCGAGCATTGTATTAACGGTGTCGAGTATCTGGACCGCCAACACATACTGACCGAGCCGTTTGGTCGGAATACCTGTCTGGCGGTAGCGCTCGCGGCCGTGCATCTGCAGAAAACTGACCCCGATGCTGTCATGGTCGTGCTGTCGGCCGATCACCTGATACGTCCGGCCGAAAAGCTCCTCAGGATTCTGCGCGATCTGAGCGCCGTAGCCGCCGCCGAAGAAAAGCTTATCACAATCGGCATTGTCCCCACCCGCCCGGATACGGCCTATGGCTATATCAAACTCGGCGATGTGTATCGTACCGAGGGCGAGACAGTAGTTTATCAGGTCTCCCAATTTGCGGAGAAGCCGAAAGCGACAATCGCTCAGGAATACTACTACAGCCGGCAGTGGCTGTGGAACGCCGGCATGTTTGTATGGTCGGCGAAGGCGATTCTCAATACGATCGCAACTTGTCAGCCGGTGTTGCATGAGCACTTGATGCAGTACACTAAGACTTTGGGGACGCCTAAGGAGTTGAATGCCCGAAAAGAGCTGTATGCCAAGGCGACGTCGATCAGTATCGATTACGCCGTGCTCGAGAACGCGGACAATGTGCTGACCGTGAAGGCAGAGATTGTCTGGGACGACATTGGGAGTTGGAATGCGCTGGAGCGCTACAAAGAAAAGGACAGCGACAATAATGTCCTGATCGGGCAGGCGTTGATGTTGGACTCGTTTGAAACGACCGTCTACAATGATTCTGATGGCCTGATTGCCTGTATCGGGCTCTCCGATCTGGTTGTCGTGCGTTCTGAAGATATCACGTTGGTGGCGCACAAAACCAAGGTGACCCAGGTTAAAGAACTGCTGGCAAAACTGACCGAGAATGAAAAGACGAAGAAATATCTGTAAGCTCGCGCTTGTGGCGATTCTGGCGCCGGTTCTGTTTAGTTGTGCGGTTCGACCGCGTTACACCGATCAGCCCGGCGAAACAGCCGCTCAGGATTCGCTGGATCTAAGGCTTGATCCGCTTGGTCTGCCGCAGGATACGGTGATTGTAACGTCGCCGAACTCCGCCGTGGAAAAGAAACTGCTTCACGAGATTCGGGCAACACAACAGGCCCAAGAGAAACCCGGTCCCGGCTCTTCGTTACCGCCCGACAGTCTCAACAATCAGGTGTACCGGGTACAGTTGCTGACAGTCGATTCGTACAGCGACGCGCGCCGAGCGCTGGCGGTCGCGGAGGAGATATTTGATCTTCCGGTCGCGCTTACTTATGACCAGCCATACTATAAGCTCCGCGTTGGCGAGTTCACTACCAAGTCGGAAGGGGATGTTTATCTGCTGAAAGCGAAATCAGCCGGCTACGCCAATGCCTGGGTGTTATTGACCAATGTCGGCGTCAGAGAACTCCGACCAATGTACGAAAGCAGTTCTCCCGCCGCGCCACCCGACACGCTTCCGGATTCCCATGATAAGCATGACTGACGTTTCCGTTCTCAGTATCAGCGCGAGGCACCCCGATCCGGGTCTCATTCGCCGCGCCGCGGACGCGCTGACAAACGGCGAGCTGATTGTGGCGCCGACTGAAACCAGATATGGACTGCTGGCTCGCGCCGACAGCGATCCGGCTCTAATAAGAGTTTTCGAGGCGAAAGGGCGCGGATTGCTTCGTCCCACCGCCTTGTTTGTACAAGATGAAAACGGTCTTCGCGAATTCGGTGAAATGACGTCGGCAGCGGAACTACTCATGCAAAAATGCCTCCCCGGCCCGCTTACACTGGTGCTCCGGTCGCGTGTTTCGTGGAGTCCGCCCCGAGTGGTGGACGGTCTGATCGGCTTGCGCTGGTCAAGCTCGCCGGTGATTGCGGAACTGATGGGTCAAGTATCCTTCCCGGTCACGGCGACCTCGGCGAACTTGTCCGGATCAGAGGAGTTGGAGACGATAGCGCAGATTCGAGAAGTCTTAGGCGATACCGTGAGCTTGTATCTGGATAGCGGCAGGCTGAATGGGCCGGTGTCGACAGTCGTCCGATGCGTCGGTGCCGGTACGACCGTTCTTCGAGAAGGGGCGGTTGGTTCGGAATTGATTCGGTCGCTGCTCAGAGAGAGCGGGCAGCGATGAGCGACAAGTATACTATTCTGTTTGTGTGTACCGGCAATACGTGCCGGTCGCCGATGGCTGAAGGAGCATTGCGAACGCTGCTGGAAAGAGAGCGGCCGGGGAAACCGGTCGTCATGTCGGCCGGAATCGCCGCCGCGACCGGTTTTCCGGCGACCATGTTTGCTATCGAAGCGGCGAGAATCTGGGATTGCGATTTGTCACATCACAGGTCACAGCCGCTTGAACCGCGCCTCATCGAGCAATCCGACCTGATTCTCTGCATGGCGCCGGAGCATTTGGCCGAGGTGCTTCGGCAAGTACCGTCGGCGCGCAATAAGACGTTCCTGTTCAAGAACTTCCCGGATGGCCGAAAATACGGCGAGACGGTGGAAGACCCGATCGGCCAGGCGCTGGAGCGATACAATCAAACATTTATTGAAATCGGCGAGTATCTGGGTAAATTCCTGCCGGAAATTGTCAGAAGGATCGATGAAAAAGTTCGCCCGTAAGCATCCGGTTTGGTTTCGTTCGATTTTGGCGCTGGCCGTGCTGGTTGGAGCGATGCCGGTCGTTTACTTTGCTACTGCCGCATCGGGGGAAGCTGATACCGGCAAGGTCGTGCCGGACAGTCTGACCGATCCGTCGAAAGCGCAGCGGACAATCGACAATGCGGCCTTCGGCGTAGGCGAGAAGCTCACGTTCGACGTCAATTACGGTTTCATCAACGCCGGCTCGGCTACAATGGAAGTAACGCGGTTGGTTGAGTATCAGCAGCGGCCGTGTTATCAGATACAATCGCGCGCCCAGTCCAACAGCTTTTTCTCAAGTTTCTACCGCGTGGAAGATCGCGTCGAATCGATCACCGATGCGGTCGGTATTTTCAGTTGGCGGTTTGAAAAAGACCTGAACGAGGGGAGCTACAAGGCTAAACGGCAGTGCAGTTTCGATCAGGAGAAGCAGCGCGTTTATGAGGGAAAAGACACGATTGTAGTGGCGCCGTTTGTCCAGGATGCTCTCTCCACACTTTACTACGTGCGCACGCAGAAGCTCGAGGTCGGCAAATCGATATTTCTCGATAACTTTGTGGACGGCAAGGCATACAAGCTTGAAGTGAAGGTATTGCGGGAGGAGACGATCAAGGTCGACGCCGGGAGTTTTGACTGTGTCGTCGTGGAACCGCTCACTTCGTCGGTAGGTGTCTTCAAGCACGAGGGGCGGTTGACGGTCTGGTTGACCAACGATCGCCTGAAAATGCCGGTACTGATGAAATCGAAAGTGCTGGTGGGATCAATCTCCGCCGAGTTGACCGATTTCACGCTCGGCGAAATCGAGGAACTGTGACCGGATGAAGAAGCAGTTGCAGTTTCCACCGGTCGACCTGCGTAAGGTTACTCGCTATTCGATTCGCGGGCGCAAGAATAAGACCTCGATTGGGGCGTTCGGCCATGCCGTTGGGCCGGGCGCTGGCGCGCGGCTGTTCCTCGAATCCTTGCCCAAGTTCTTGAAAGCATCTGATCTTAATGAATTTATTAGGCTGGCGGTGCAGGCCCGAAAAAAGAACAAGCCGTTTCATCTACTGCTTGGCGCCCACACGATCAAAGTCGGTTTGTCCCCGATCATAATTGATTTGATGCGACGCCAAATCATCACCGGCCTCTCTTTCAACGGCGCCGGTCTGATTCATGATCTGGAACTGGCGTTTTTCGGCGGGACATCGGAGGATGTACAGGCCGGACTGACCGACGGCTCTTTCGGCATGGCGCGGGAAACCGGCGAGTTGTGCGCGGAAGTGGCGCAACTGGCGGAGTCGGAGAAGATCGGTCTGGGGGCTGCCTGTGGCCTGTCTATTAATCGTCGCAATGCCAAATACCGGAAGCTGTCGGTGTTCGCGGTAGCGCAAGAATTCGGTCTGCCTGTGACGGTGCACATTGGCATCGGCACCGACATCATCAACCAGCATCCGAATTATGATCCGGAGACAACAGCGTCGGCTTCATACCGAGATTTCCGCATTCTCTGTTCCATTTGCGAACAGGTTGATCGCGGCGGTGTGGTAGCGAATATCGGCTCTGCTGTTATCTTACCGGAAGTGTTTCTCAAGGCGCTCACCGTAGCGCGGAATCTCAAACGCGGGACCAGCCGACTCACCACTGCAAACTTCGATATGATTGAACACTATCGGCCGAATGTGAACGTAGTCGCTCGCCCTACTCTTCGGGCCGGGCGAGGATTCAATTTCGTCGGCCACCATGAGATAATGATACCCCTGCTGGCATGGGGCCTGAAAGCCGGTCTCTCCCGATGATCGAGCTGAAGACCCCGGCGATGTTTCAACTGGAGTTGTTTCGATGCCCAAACTGATCGAATGTGTTCCGAATTTTTCCGAAGGACGGCGACGTGAAGTGATCGATGCGATCTGTGCCGCAATTACGTCGGTCGAGGGAGTTACGCTGCTGGATCACGAAATGGACGCCGATCATAATCGCGCGGTCGTGACGTTCGTCTGTCATCCGGAACTGGCGGTCGAGGCCGCCTTCCGCGGTTATCAAAAGGCCGCGGAGTTGATTGACATGCGCACGCACAAGGGGGAACACCCGCGCATGGGAGCGTGCGATGTCTGTCCGTTCATTCCGCTCTCCGAGGTGAGCATTGAAGACGCCATCGAACTTGCCCACAAACTCGGGAAACGAGTCGGCGAAGAGCTTCAGATTCCCGTCTATTTGTATGAGGATGCTGCCTCCAGTTCCAAGCGCAGGAATCTGGCCAACGTTCGCTCCGGCGAGTACGAAGGGATCAGAGATAGTATTGAGACCGATCCGGAACGGAAACCGGATTACGGCCCGGCAAAGATGAATCTCAAGGCCGGTTCAACTGCTATCGGCGTTCGCTTTCCACTTATTGCGTTCAACGTCTACCTTGACACCAATAAGAAGTGGATTGCCGACAAGATCGCCGATGCCGTGCGCGCTCTCAAGGGAGGCTACAAGTTCGTCAAAGCGCTCGGGTTTGAAATCAAGGAACGGGACCAGGTCCAGATTTCGATGAACCTCGTCAACTACACCAAGACGCCTGTATTCAGGGTGTTCGAGACAATCAAGAGCGAAGCGGCCCGGTACGGCGTCAATGTCACTTCGTCGGAAGTGGTCGGGCTGTTGCCCAACGATGCTATAGTCGACGTCGCCGATTTTTACCTGCGATTGGAGAATTTCTCGAAGAACCAGATTCTCGAGGAGAAACTCCGTTCCGCAGTAATCGGCGGCGTACCGGCGACGGTCAGGGAGTCGTTTTACGATGAAGTAGCGTCTTCATCCCCGGCCCCCGGCGGCGGATCGGTCTCTGCCTCGGCAGGGGCTTTATCGGCGGCTCTGACGGCGATGGTCTGCCGGCTCACGGTTGGAAAAAAGAAATTCGAAGCGGTCAAGGATGAACTATCGGCCGTCCGTGACAAAGCGGACAACTTGCGGCTCGAGTTGATCAAACTAATCGACGACGACAAAGACGCGTTCAATGCCGTGATGGCTGCTTTCAAATTGCCCAAATCCACCGATGAAGACGCCGCTCGCCGCGATTCGGCGATTCAGAGCGCGACTAAAGGAGCGACTCTGACGCCGTTGGCGGTGATGAAGAAGGCGGTTGATACGCTGGGGTTAGCGCTCGTGGTGGCCCAAAAGGGAAATGAGAACTCTATCAGCGATGCCGGCGTGGCGGGGCTGGTCGGTTTGGCGGCCGTCGAAGGGGCATCGTATAATGTGCGGATCAATCTGAGGTCACTTGCCGACAAGGCATTTGTCGACACCACTCAGAAGGAAATGCAGGCTCTACGAAGCAAGGGGCAGGCGCTTGCGGCTCAAATCAGGCAGGTAGTCGAAAGCAGACTCTGATTCATGGCGTATATTGATCTTCACATGCACACCGACTACTCCGACGGTACCTGCACCGCCGAAGAGGTTCTGGGGATGGTTCGCACTTCCGGAATCTCGGCGTTTTCCATTACCGATCATGACACGCTCGACGGCTATCGGTATGCGAGGTCCGCGATGAAACCGGGCGATCCGGAGTTGGTGACCGGAGTCGAGCTTTCCGTGCTGATTGGAGAAGATGATGTGCATGTTCTCGGCTATCTTTTCGATCCCGACGATAAATCGCTCAATGAGGCTTTGCTGGCTTTCCAGCAGAAGCGGCACGTTCGCGGACAGCGGATTGTAGAGAAATTGCAGGATATGGGGGTTGATGTTCCGTTTGATGCCGTTACTGAAACGGCCGATGGGTCCGTGATTGGTCGACCGCACGTTGCCGAAACGCTCCACCGACTGAACAAAGTCGGCAGCTATCAGGAGGCCTTTGACAAGTATATTGGTCGTAAGGGACCGGCCTATGTTCCGAAAATACTGCTCGAACCTCAGGCCGCAATCGAAATGGTGCACGCTGCCGCAGGGGTCGCCATTCTGGCGCATCCCTTCATTGATGATATGGCCAAACATATTACCATGCTGACGGAGATCGGGTTGGACGGCCTCGAAGTAAAGCACTCCAATCACACTCCGGATCAGGCGGCGCGGCTGGAACGGCTCGCCGCGAAGTATCAACTGGTTGTGTCCGGAGGTTCGGATTTTCACGGTAGAGAAGGGAGGCATGGCGCGATTGGCTCTCAGCGCGTTCCCGCTCTCTACTTGCAGGAATTGAAACAGAGAGCCGCTCAATACCGAGGTCGCTCGTGAGATTTATTGTCTTCATCCTGGCTTTGCTTCTTGTCGCAACGGCGGTCTCGGCCGCTTATCAAGGCGTGCTTTCTCCGGAAGAGCAACTGAACATCGTGCAGGACTACTTGTACGTGATGGGGCATCGCACCACCCCCTCCGCGGCGGCAGCCGCAGAGATGGACCAACCCGGTCGTCCCCCATTCAAGTGCGGCATGGCGGCAGTCGCGGAGTTTGTCATGAATCGCGGGCGAATCGATAGAAATCTGTTGGCCTCGCTCGGCGCTGAGGCGTTGTTTCCTCGTCCGACAGGGTTGAATGATACATTCGGCACGGTTTCAGGTCACTTTCTGATTCACTACACCAAGTCCGGCGACGATGCCGTTCTGAGGCCGACCCAGGATTCCGATGGCGACGGCACCCCTGACTATATCGAGACAATGGGATTGATCGCGGATTCGGTCTATCAACGAATAATCGTCGATATGCAATATCCGGCTCCTCCGTCGGATGGCTTCTACCCGCAGGGCGGAGACGGCAGATTTGACATCTTCGTGAAAAACCTTTCGCTATCCTTCTTCGGGCTAAGCTATCCGGACTCAGTCAATTTGGGTGGGGCCGATTCACTCAAGGCAACTGCCTTTATGTTGCTCGACAACGATTACAGCAGCATACCCGGGTATGAAAATCGACCGTACGACGCCGTGCGAATCACTATTGCTCATGAGTTCTTCCACGTCGTGCAGTTAGGCATCGATGCCACCGAAAGGGAGTTCGTTCCGTTGCCGGCATACGGTCATTATTGGATGGAGATGTCAGCGGTGTGGATGGAGGAGCAATTGTACGACAACGTCGATGACTATTACAACTACCTGCCGTATTTTTTTCAGGCGCCGGGCCGATCAATTCAGCAGTTTGCCACCATCTACGACAATCATCCCTATGGCTCGGTAGTATTTCCGATTTTCCTGTCCGAGAAATTCGGACCCGAGATCATTCGTGATATCTGGCTCCGTTGTGCGGATTTCGGGTTTGGGCCGAGCTTCTTGCAGGCGGCCCAGGCGGCGATTGACTCCATTTCCAACCACGAGCAGAACTGGTTTTCGGTATTCCGCGAATTTGCCCTGTGGAACTACTTCACCGGCGCCCGGGCTTCGGCGGCACCGAATAATCTGGGCTATCCTGAGAAAACGAATTACCCTGTAATTCCTGATTCAACGCTGGTCACAGGCGGCGGATGGCGACCGACCATCGCTATCCATCGCAGCTATCCGTTTACGGTTCTGGCTGGCGACAATCCGGCCAACCTTCGTCCGGATCATAACGCCGCCGCTCTGATTCGTATGGAACGGGTTGGGCTTACGCGCTGGAAATACATGGCGTGCGGCCTTAATCTCGATGTCGACACTCTCTGTGTGCTAAAATACATCGACTCGCTCTGCTATCCAGCGACAGAAGTTCCCTTGCCCATGATTGATCAGCGCTGCGATGCGGGAGTACCCACTTGTCGGCTCCGGGACGGTTGCGATGATACCGTTCTCGTTAGAATCGACTCTACGTTTGATTTCTATGGTGGACTCGACACCCTTGCGCCCGTATGGGGATTAAGCGCGATTATGGAATACTGGCCGAATGCTGATTCCGGCATTGCCGCCGACTCAATCCTCATTGACTCCGCTCTTCTCGTGCGGCCGTTTCCAAATCCCTCCATTCTCTTCGCATTCGGCACCTCGACCCTGAAACCTGACCGGTTTAAGTCGATTACGCTGATTCTCTCTCCGGCTACCAACGATTACACTCGCTATCATCCCGGGCAGCCGATGCAACTTGGCTACAACTGTGCCACGGAGGCGATGGTGTTCGACTCGCAGTTGGTAAGCAAACCATCTGCTATTCTCACTCCGTATCCAAATCCGGCGGTAGTTCCGGAAATGCACGGTCAGAACCTGCGGTTTCGCTTTCAGGTGCCGCTGGACAGCTTCAGCTTACCGGCGCTACCCAATCCAAGGGCCGTTATCGACATTTTCGATGTCGCCGGCCAGTATCTGACAACAATCAAGCTGACTTTTTCGGACCGGGAGCGAACCGGCATATGGGAGGCCGAATGGGACATGACGAACGCGGCCGGCTCTCAGGCTGCTTCCGGTGTCTACCTCTGTGTGGCCCGGCTGTATGCATATGGAACAGCCCCTGCACCTCTGGTTGAAAGCACGGTGAAGGTGCTGATTGTCCGATGATGCACACGCCTCGGCTACTCACCCGCGTGGCGCTCTTCTCGGCCTTGATCTATGTGTTGTCGTGGGCGACTGTATACCTGCCCAATATGAAGATCATTTTCTTCATTGTATTCTCAGCCGGATTTCTCTGGGGCGCGCCGGCGGGTTGGCTGGTCGGCACCATCGGTATGGGGCTCTGGACGACCTTCAATCCGTTCGGACCGGCCGGATTGCCGGTGGCTATTGCGCAAATATTCGGCGCCGGGTTGTGCGGTCCGATCGGGGCGATACTGCGAAATTTCCGATGGTCGCGATTAAGTAGCCTTAACTTGAACGCTCTTCTGGTTGCCGCCGGCGCCGTTTGCACGCTGCTCTATTTCGTGCCGGTGAACACCATAGACGCTTGGGTTTATCAGCCGTTTTGGCCCCGATTCTTCAGCGCTCTGCCGTGGACGGCGATTTCACTCGTGTCAAACATGGTCGTTTTCCCTTTACTTTTTCCGGTTACCCGGTTTCTATACGAGCGAGAGAGCAAGCTCCAATGACTGTGCGAATCCTCATGGCCACACTGATCGTGAGTGTCTTATTGTGTTTGCCCATGATCTTGGTCGCAGCTGGCTTTCGGACGGTAGAAGGGGACACGGTTCGAGTCCCTGACTCAATTCAAACTGTCGAGGATCAGCGACCTCCGGATGCCTCACTCGAAGTCTCGCCGGATTCCGTCAGGCAGGACACGAGACAACTGCCTCGGCCGCTCGGCCTGGCGCGACTGCCGCGTTTCTCCGGCTTTGATACATTGGTGGCGTACTTCACATCCCCGCGCCTTAACCAGAGGGATTTCGTGGCGCGCTCGTATCATTACGATGCCGGCGACTATTTCCGTTTTGACCCGAGTTTCGTTGTGCTTGATTATATCATCACACCGATGCGCAAGACGGTGAAACCCTGCGGCCTGAGTGGCAATCATCTTGGCGTGTTGGCTAATGACATGCCGTTGCAGCCGTTTGATCATACCCCGGAACCCGACGGCCTGCTTGACATGGATGACATTCCCACGGCGCTCGACAACGATATTTTTCTCTTGCCCGGAGCTCTTGGCACGGTTTTCGGTTCTCGGCACAACGCGGCGACTCTGTTGACGCGACCGATTCGCCCGATTCCGCGCGAGACCCACAGCGCCTTGCTCGTTGACAAGGGAACGTATGGCCTGTCGTATGCAAGAAGTCGATACTCGCGTGGATTCGCCAACGGGCGGGCAATTGATATGGGGATTGCATATCGCTTCGGCGACTACTACGGCACCGCCACCGATGACAATGCCTATGCCTATGACGGCGATTTCGTGCTCCCTTTGAGGGAAAGGCTTGGCCTGAGAGCAACGGGCCACTTGTACAAGAGAGACGGTTTCTTGGCAGTGGCGAATAGGGACTCTTCTGAAGTCACGTTGACCAAGCGCGATCGCTTTGACCGCACGGCCCGCCTGCTTATCGAGTCGTTCGGATCCGACGGCAAGTCTCGCACTTCGTTTGGCTATACCCATCTTCGGCAAGGTTCCTACCTCGGCCCGGATCAAGCGGGCGATTTGTACAAAGGCCGTTTCAATATCACGGGACACGGTATAGTCGGGTCACGGCAATGGCTGAGAGGAAATTCGGTTGTTGCCATATCGGGTGGTGCAAACCGCGAAGAATACGATAATGGCCGAGGCAACTACGTGCGCTATTTAGCAGACCTCTCGATCGTCAGGGCGCTGCCGTTTGACACCAATCAATTCGCAGTGACCGCGGGAGCGCGTTCTGTGGAACGCTTTGGATTCATGCCGAGTGTTGCCTTTGTGTGGAAACGGGAATCCAATCGCTGCCTATGGCTGGGGACGATCGGTTACAGCGAACGGGAACCATCACTCCACGAGCTGCACCTTCCCGTGGCGAGAGCCTTAATTTACGGCGCGAACGACTCTGGGTATGCTGAATCCGGAAATGCCTCCCTTGGTCGCGAGCGACAGATCGTAGCCTCGCTCCGGGCTGAGAAAGGTCCAATTGGCAATGTCATTGCCGCCTCGGTGATTGGCGGACGAATTTGGAATGCCATTGACTGGCGTCCCACACTTGATCAGCAATTCAATACGCTTGTTTTTTCGCCGGTCAATGACGACATGACATTTGTCACCGGTACGCTGGCCAAGGACATTCAGTTGGGGCGATTACTGAATTTCCACGGCGGCGCCAGTTATCACTATGTTGATTACGCCTCTGGTCGGTCCAAAGCGTATCAGCCGGATTATCAGGCATTTGGCGGCGCAGAATTTCACATCTTCTGGAAACAGAAGCTGATTCACTTGTTTGCATATGGCGAGGCGGTTTACCTGGGACCGTTTGACGGATACCGAAAAACGGGGTTAGGTCAGACGGTTGTTTTCAATACGAAATTGTCGTTTTCAATGGGGAGTTTCCGTTTCCACCTGGTGGATGAAAATGTTCTTAATACCCTCTACGAGAATAGAGAGTTCAGCGCGATGCCCGGCCGAACCCTGTTCTGGGGCTTTGTTTGGAATTTCCTGGATTAACCTCTCCCTCGCCGAGGAAGTGACCCGTGTCCGTCATCCTTGACACCTCGCACGCTGACCGCTTAATTGACCGCATTATGCAGAGTATTCTTTCCAGAGATGCCGCTTATTCACTAGTGGTAGAGAAGATAGGCGTGAACAATCTTCTCAAGCATATTCTCGCCGTCGAAGCCGGAATGCGCGGACTTGCACAGCATTTCGGTGAAGATGTCGAGTTTTGGGGGCTCACCGGCCTCGTGCATGATCTCGACTACAACGAGACCAAGAACGACGAAAGGCGCCACACTTACTTGACTGCCGAGTGGCTCGCACCGTACCAACTGCCCGAGGAAATGCTGTATGCCATTCATGCGCATCCTGGGCGCGTGTCGTGCAAGTCTCGCCTCGACTGGGCGTTGTATTCGGTCGATCCGACCACTGGGTTTATCGTCGCCTGCGCCCTGATGCACCCGGAGAAGAAGCTCTCCGTAGTGGACGGCGAATTCATGCTCCGCCGCTTCAAGGAAAAGCGCTTCGCGGCCGGGGCAACGCGGGAGAACATAGCCGCCTGCGCCAATCTGGGGCTGGAGCTTGAGCAATTCCTCCTGCTGGTGCATAGCGGAATGCTTCAGATTGCGGGTGAACTCGGCCTGTGACGATCACATCATCGGTATGGCGCCGGGACGTCATGGCGTGGTCGTTATATGACCTGGCCAATACCATCTATTCCATGAATATCGTGTCGCTCTATCTTAAGCGATATATCGTGCAGGACCTCGGTCAACCGGATCACTATTTCGATATTGCATTTTCGATTTCAATGGCGCTCACGGCTCTGGTGCTTCCGGCGCTCGGCGCCATGTCGGACCACACCACCAAGAAGAAGCTGTTTCTCATGCTTTTCACGCTGACGTGCTGTATCCCGGTGGGGCTGTTGGCGGCGGTGCCGTCGTCGATGGTTTTCCTCTTGCTGACGCTGTTCATGATTGCCAATTTCTCCTATGAAGCGGGAATGCCGTTCTACAATGCGCTGCTGTATTCGGTTGCCGACGGCGCCCAGGCCAGATTCGTATCCGGTATCGGCGTAGCGATTGGCTATGTCGGCTCCATCGTGGGGATGCTGCTGGTCCTGCCCTTTGTGTCCGGCTCGATAATGAATCTGAGTGTCCCATTTATCGACGGAATCGGTAAGTCCGGCGCTTTCCTACCTACGGCTATCCTTTTTCTTGTCTTTGCGATTCCGACGTTTATTTGGGTAAAGGAGAAGCGATCTCATGTGCCACAACGGACATCGATGAAACAAGCTTACCGTGAGGTCTGGGACGGAATTCGGAACACTCGCCGGTTCCCCGGTGTTCTACGATATCTGATAGCCGACTATTTCTTTGAGGATGCCGTAGCCACAGTGATCTTGAATATCGGTCTGTACTGCTCAGTTGTCCTGCAACTGCCGGAGAACCAGATATCGATGTTTCTGATCCTGTCGACGATATCGGCAGTTATTGGCTCATTTGTCATCGGTAAGATTGCCCAGCACTGGTCACTCAAACATCTGTTGTCGATCATCATGTGGGGCTGGGTAGTGTCGCTGGGTACGTTCGTGCTGACCGATAACCCAACGGTCATTTGGATTCTCGGATCAATTGTGGGAATCCTCCTCGGCGGCTTGTGGACCACCTCGCGTCCGCTGCTTGCAGAGCTCGTGCCGCGCGAGGATTTGGGACGGTTCTTTGGGCTGTTTGCTCTTTCGGGCCGAGCGGCGGCAATTTTGGGACCATTGGTCTGGGCGGCGGTTGTATTCTTGGCTCAGCCGGGGAGTGCGATAAACCGGTGGTTCGGGTCGAACCTGCCGCTGGACTCCGTAACTGCGACCCAGCTTCCCTATAAGCTGGCGGTACTCTCGCTGGCCGTGATGATCATTATTGGACTGGTGATTTTCCGCAAGGTCCCTCATACGCGGGCAGTGACGCATGACTAACAAGGCCGGCAACTACTATCACTACTCCGGTGTCGTCCATGTGCACACGACGGAATCGGACGGTACAAGAACGCTCGAAGAAGTTGCAGAAATCGGTGGGCAGGTCGGTCTCGATTTTATCATGTTCACCGATCACATGAACCTCAACAACCGCGACCAGGGGAAAGAGGGATTCTACGGCAAGACGCTCGCGGTGGTCGGCTACGAGCACAACGATCTTGACGACAACAACCACTACCTCGTCTTTGATTCCCCGGCCGTCTATCCGAAGGACTCGACGGTCGCTGAATACGTGAGGGCTGCATCGCAGGATGGTGCGCTCGGCATTATCGCGCACCCGGACGAAATCCGGGACAGAATGGGGAAGTACCCGCCGTATCCGTGGACGGACTGGACGGTTGACGGTTTCCAGGGGATCGAACTGTGGAATCAGATGTCGGAGTGGATGGAAAAACTGACGCCGTCCAACAAGCTCCTAATGGCTTTCTCGCCCCGCAAATCGATGATCGGCCCGACGGAGCGAATTCTCAAAGCGTGGGACGAGATCAGTCTTAAACGGAAATGCGCGGGGATTGCCTGTACCGATGCCCATGCGTTTCCCATTAAGATCGGTCCGCTCACGGTCGAGATATTCCCGTATAAGGTTCACTTCAGGTCGCTGCGGACCTATATCATCTTGTATGAACCGTTGTCGCAGGATTTCAACTGCGCCAAGCGGCAACTCTTTGATGCGATCCGTGAGTGCCGCCTGTTTCTGGCCAATCTGCGGTGGGGAGATGCGGCCTCGTTTCAGTTCCTCGCCGAGCAAGGAGACAAGACAATCACAGCCGGTGAGCATGTGGACACTCATGAAGGTGTCTCACTAAAGGTGTCGTTGCCTTCGTCTGCGGAAGTGCGCATGATCCACAACGGTAGACTGGTACGAGAGGCAACGACAGATCATTTGACTTATCGAGTAGCCAACTCCGGACTTTACCGCGTGGAAGCCTGGAAAGGGAAACGGGCCTGGATTTTCTCGAATCACATCAGGATCGGCGTATGACGCGGTTGACACCGCTCGGCGCTGACTTGCGAGCACTTGATCTTACCCCTGATGCGGCCGGCGGTGCGGCCGCGCCGGGCAGCAATAGCCGTCGGACATGTAAGTTCCTCCTTATCGAACACCATGACGTCGTCCAATTGGTGTTCGGTGATGTCACTTCCTATCGATACCATGCCAATCTCCTCCATCGGTACTGTCTGCAACACGGGATTGCAGCTTCCTGGGTGCGCGAGCCGGATCTGCTGGAGCCGCTTGACACCGCTCTGAGGATCCTGGGCGGGGGATTCCTTGAACTCAACCACACTCAGCGAAAAGCGGTTTTTTCTGGGGCTTCCAAAGCGTACGGTGCTTTCCCTTGGCAACACCTCAAATCGATTCTGGCCGTCAGTCCTGTCTTTGCAGGAATGACAATCAGAATTGACTTATAGTTTATGTTCTGCAAATGTGATTTCATTCGCAAGGAGCCACGACCGGCAAGTTTGGTAAACATCATGATGCTGTCCATAACCAATCGAACGACAACGGGATAGGCGAAACGACGGTCAACTCTTGAGACAAAGGACCTCCTCGACGGCATCACAATTTACCCAAATACCGGTTGACTTTGACTGTCCGTTAGTGTAAGGTTTCGAGAATTTTGTGGTGATATTAACTCGTTGAGCGATGGCGTGTTTGAAACCTATTATCCGATTCTCTTCCTGATAGTGTTCGCCGCCTTTCTGGCGCTGGTAATGGCCGGGGCATCAATCTGGCTGGGCAAACGAACGCGGATGGGGAAAAAGGGAAATCCTTATGAATGCGGCATCGACCCTGTGGGCACGACTCGTGACCCGGTTCCGGTCAAGTTCTTTCTGATCGCCATTTCGTTCATCCTCTTTGACATTGAGGTCATTTTCCTGCTGCCGTGGGCAGTGGTAGCGCGGGACCTCGGCATGTTTGGATTTGTTTCCATATTAGTGTTCGTGACGTTGGTTATGATAGGCTACTTCTATGAACTTGGCCGAGGAGCGCTGAAGTGGGATTAGAAGAGAGAATTCCCGATTCGATCATACTCACTTCGCTTGACAAGATGGTCAACTGGGCGCACAAGCGTTCGATGTGGCCGCTCGGTTTCGGCTTGGCTTGTTGCGCCATTGAGATGATTTCCACCTTTGCCGCGCATTTTGATCTTTCCCGCTTTGGCATGGAAGTGATGCGTCCGTCGCCGCGTCAGGCCGATCTGATGATTGTAGCCGGTCGCGTCTCCATGAAAATGGCGCCGGTCATCAAAACGCTTTACGAGCAGATGCCGAATCCCAAGTGGGTAATATCGATGGGAGCCTGTGCCTCGTGCGGCGGCGTGTTCAACAACTATGCTATTCTGCAGGGCGTTGATCGGATTATCCCGGTCGATGTGTACATTCCGGGTTGCCCACCCCGTCCGGAGCAGTTAAT
>Ga0315293_10002718_pt1 | contig 17012 bp, 13 predicted proteins | sample YL17G13_20_MG_FD_203071 | JGI IMG/M metagenome (GOLD analysis project Ga0315293, IMG submission 203071) | Sediment microbial communities from Yellowstone Lake, YNP, Wyoming, USA - YL17G13_20 | ecosystem: Environmental > Aquatic > Freshwater > Lake > Sediment | place: USA: Wyoming | collected...
ACTTACCTGCGGCGATGTCACCCTCGTCTGACCACCTGTGTCAGGGGGGCCGACAAACGAAGGCGACGGCGAAGATGAGGCCTTCGACATCTCCGACCATGGGTCGATATCGCCACACCCCACCAATGCGAAAACACTCAATGCAGGGAGTATGAGTATGCAATATTTCAAGTCCATACTTTTTTGCGTTTCAACCCTGTTCATTTGTTCCGTTTTGAAACATTCCTGCACCTTTCAAGTCCATATAATATCAAGAACTTCTTTATATTTCAATAATGCGAACATCGGTTTTTACAAACCATGCTGCCAAAATCATCAAAAGTTCAAGAATTTATGCGCAAAAAGTGCTTTTAACCCACTATCTTCACGTACCTCAACCATTGTCCTTCATCAGAAAACACAATTTTAAACCGATGACAAGCACTACCCCATTCTCGCAAGTATTGCCACAGCTCTATATTGGTCGTATGAGTTTTTGCAACCTACGGGATTTCTGCCGGGGAGATGCTCAGCCAACTGGCAGCCAATAAACGAAGGTCAGAATTGTTAATAAACCCATTGCGGTCGAAATCCGTCATAGCGTTGAACTCGGCCTGCGATTGGGACGCCAGCCAGCACATTGCCAGAATGGCATAATCGCCAAAATCAATTATGTTATCCTGGTTGGCGTTGCCTTCCCGAAGTGTGCCCAGGTTCACTGACGTCTTTGGCGCCGAAATGACTACGCTTCTTTTGACGTTCATTAGAGTATGCTCGCTAATCGCGGTGATGTCATAAGTGCCCGGCGCAACACCAGCAGCCTCGCAGACAGCCGAGTTAATTATCTTTTTGGTGGTCAATTGGAACTGGTAGGTCGGAATATCATTTAGGACATCGGCTCCCGGCGAAAAGAACCTGACGGTCAATGGAACGACCCACCCTGCATCAGGGCGGCCATCACCTTGAAGAGATACGTAAATAGATACCAGCGCTGCTGCCGGCCCTATGCTGACTATCGCCTGGGGAACGTGCGATAAAAGTATATTTGTAGCGGCTCGAATACCGCTTTGCTCGCCCGAGGTCAGTTTAGTCTTGAAGTTACAACCTAAATCAATTGCAGCAGCCTGGACAAGCATATTGCCGGCTACAAAACCCGTTTCCAAACGAGCGAACTCTTGTCCTGCATCGGTTGAATTAAGACAAAGTATGACGTAACACGGTGCCCGTGGTAAACCGCTGACGGCAGATTGCAGAGCGCCTCTAACATCCGCGGCGTTTATTTGCTCGATTCTGTGGTCTCTTTTAGTCGTGTCTGTGCCGGGATTTCTATTGTGATAGCGATAAACGCCATTTTCGTTTGCCAGATAAATGCGCTGGGTTAAATAATAGTTAGCGTAGGCGGAAGGAACGGTTAGACCTGCCTTACTATTAGTTGTTGTATGGGCGGTGCAGCCATATCCAGCCCATAGAATCTGGGAAATTTGCTGCAGTGTCAAATTCGTTTGAGTAAAACTGCTGACGTATTTCAGACTGCCAAGCACTTCTTCAAGATTGTTTTCACCCGTGGTGCAAGGGTCCGGCAGCCAGCCGGGCTGACCTTGTGGTATGGAAGAATGCGCTGACAATGCAGATGTCAGCCCTTTAACTGCCTGGACCCCGAAAAACAACCTTGTCGTCGGGTATCCAAGTCCTTTTGGGCAGCTCGCCACGGGGGATTGAGTGCTCTTCCACAGAGAAACAGATGCAAGCATTGCCGGCATAAACGAGACCCCTGAATCGAAATCAAGTTCGCTTTCATATCTAATTGCGAAGGCAGCCCCAGACACCACCTCACTTGAATACCAGATTAGTGAGTGGCCAACCGGGTCATATAAATATGTCCCGGCTGGTGTAATGACATATATATTCCTGTAAGTCCCTGTGAACGGAGCTTTTCCTGCAGCCCAGAGGATATTACTTATCTGCTGGTCAGTGGCAGTGCCGCTGAGGGAATGCTGTGAGTACCTGCTGTTCAGGCAGATTTCCACGCAGTTTTCTGTAACTATCGGCGATGGAAGCGGCCCTACACCTATAAACATAAGGCCTAAAGCAGGACCCATTGTTGTCGCCTCGACAGTTTGGGTCTGGCAGAGAATTGTCAGAAATAGATAAAATAAGAGAAACGTTAACTTCTTCATTTTTCTCTCTGAAAGAAAACTGCAAATTTTAAGACTTACAATATTTTACCAAATTAGATGCGGTTTTGTCCAGAGAATTGGTGGGCGGACTCATCTCGGCGGAGGCCAAGTCGGAGCGGAAAGCCCAGCCTGCGAAGAGGAATAAACCCCGCTATGTAGTATTGGCGCGGGAGCTATAGCGGTTTGTAATCGGCAGTCGCCGGTCTTTTCCAAAGGCCTTCGGCGTGATTTTTATTCCCGGCGGAGAAAGTCTTCTTTTATATTCATTTCGGTCAACCATACGGATGACACGACCGACTACGTCCGCCGGCAATCCGGATTTGATTAGCTCTTGCGGCGATTTGTCTTCTTCCACGTAGCCTTCGAGGATTTTATCGAGTAAATCATAATCCGGCAGAGAGTCGGTATCTTTCTGGTCTGGCCTTAGCTCGGCGCTGGGCGCTCTGGTGAGGACATCCTGAGGTATGATTTGGCGAGCGGATATTTTGTTTATATGTTCAGCCAGTTTATAGACAATAGTTTTCGGCACGTCTTTTATCACGGCAAAGCCGCCGGCAGTGTCGCCGTAGAGGGTTGTGTAGCCGACTGCTGTTTCGCTTTTGTTGCCGGTCGTTAAGACCAGTGCGCCGGATTGATTACTTAGTGACATTAAAATACAGCCTCTGATTCTGGCCTGCAGATTCTCGTATGCAACACCCTTGCTTGTCCAGCCGGGAGCTGTCTTTAGCGCATCGTCGAATTGTTTGAGGACCGGCGCGATGGGAATGGTTAAAAATTCGATGCCCAGATTCTTTGTTAATTTACCGGCGTCAGCGATTGTTTCGGTGCTGTTGAATCTTGTTGGCATTGTAATACCGGTGACGTTCTCTGCCCCCAGAGCGGAGACGGCGATGGCAGCAGTAACTGAGGAGTCTATGCCGCCGCTTAGGCCGAGCAGGACTTTCTTGAATCCATTTTTGCGCGCGTAATCTCTTGTGCCGAGGACGAGCGCCTGATAGATTTCATCGGTGGGACCGGCCGGCTGTGGGGCTGGAGGTTGCAACGGCTTGATTTGCACGGTTCCATCGGTCAGGGCGAGGACATCAGCGATTATTAGGTCCTCGTCGAATGCTCGCCCTTCGGCAACAATTTTACCGGTTGAGTCAACGAACATACTTCTGCCGTCAAAAACTAACTCATCCTGGCCGCCGACAAGATTGCAGTAGCAAATTGCGCAATTAAACTCTTTTGCGCAGCGGCTGAGTGTTTGCTGCCTTTTTTTAATCTTGCCTACATTAAAGGGGGAAGCTGAAATGTTTATAATCATCTGGATTTGCCCGGCACTTTCGAGGAAATTTTTAAGCCAAACTATATCCCAGATATCGAAGCAAATTGTAATGGCGATTTTGAGGCCTTTTAGGTTGATAATGAGCGGTTTGTCGCCGGACTGGAAATATCTTTGCTCATCGAAGACGCCGTAATTCGGCAGCATACCCTTTCGGTAAATTTTGCTTATTCGGCCACCCTGCAGGATGGCGGCGGAGTTGTAGCTATTACCCTGGAAGCTCTCAGCAAAGCCGGCTATCATAGTTCTATCGGGACAATCGGCGGCCAGCCCGCCGAACGTCTGGCGGGCAAGTTTCTCAATTGCTAATCGGGTGTCTTCTAAAAAATGCTTTTTGAGCAGCAAATCTTCCGGCGGGTAGCCACAAACAGCCAGTTCAGGGAACACTACTAAATCTGCTTCGGAGCGGACTGCCTCGTCGTAGATTTTGCGCATTTTTTCGGCGTTGCTGGCTAAATCACCTACTACAGCATTGAATTGCCCTAATGCGATTCGCACCAAACAGAACTCCTAACCGCGAGGCCTCATTAGTTTGAAGGTATCCTCGCCGCCATTTATCAGATGAATTAACGGCTGAGGTCTGTCAACGCCTTCGATGAACCTTGGTCGAGCTGCCCACGGTGTAACACTCAATATCCCTGTCAAATCCATCCAATATTGCAGCCTCGCGACAGACAAGTTCCAGGTCATGTGAAAATGATTGGCCGGCGGATATTGCTTATACTCAACCATACTGGCGAACTTCGGCACGACAAATGTGTGCGGCCAGGTCGGTGTAGTCAGATTACACATTGCCTGGCCGAGCTCTTTTGGCACTTCGGTTGTTCGCGCCTCGTCCCAAACAATACTAAATAGTCCTGTAGTGCTGCTGTAAGCCATCCGGGCGGCAATACCTTCAATTCCGGCGGGCGTCATAAATGTTACCGAGTTCCCGCCACCGGGAAAGTAAAACTCATCCGCCAAAGGCATTGCAACGCCATCCATAATCTCTTTTATTGACGCCCCTGGTTTTGCTGCCCAGTCGAAGGCGGCGCTTCCGGAATTGTCGCCATCGACCAGGCCTTTATTGAACCAGTCCGCCTTTTTATCCAGCGATTTTGTGCCAATCTTTTTAGCCAGCTCCTTGATTTCCCACGCCTCCCAGACCTTTCTGAAGTCCATAAACAAGGGTGGTTTGCCGCCGGATAGATATGTCATAAACAGCATCGTCAAAAGTCCCTGCACATCGGCTTCGGTAGCATAAGGGAGCGGTGCCTTTCGGCCTTTATGGTCGAATGTGCTGTTAAAGAAGGACTCCATCACGTCAGCGACCGGCAGCGGGATGCCTCGATTGTCGCTGCCCCATTCCAACTGGCTCATAAAGCCGCCGCCCACGGCGTTTAAGTCAGCCATAATGTCACGGACAATTAAATACATTGCCAGCTCTTTGTTGAATCGCTCGCTGTCGTCTTCATTACGCAATTGCACTCTGTTGCCTACGTATTTATTGACCCACGCTCGCAACCCCTTGAGCTCTTTCTGGTCATAAGCTTTTTTAGTGAGCATATCGGCTAAGAGCTTCATATCGAGGCGTGTAATTTCCAGGCCGAATGTGTTTCGCGTCGGGATTATATGGGCAAGTGCGGTCTCCATTCCCATCGAGTCGTGGCCGAAGATTACAACCCTGCGACCTCGCAATGCAACAACCGTTACCGCTGCATAGCACCAGTCGATAAGGGCTTTTGCGGTCTGGTCGGTCATTTTCGGTTCCATTCCCGTATCCGGCCAGGTTCCGACATTTAGCGCAACCATTCTCCCATACTGGCTGATAGCGCCGTTAAGGGCGTGTGCATAGACAACGCCCGGCTTGGGGCCGCTGTTGCCGCAGGTGATGTTTATGGGTGTATTTGACGGAAACTGCTGCAATAATGAAATGGTGGTAAGCTGCGGAAATGCCCAGGTATCCGGCACACATACTAAAATATCGACGCCTGCCTTGCGAAACTGCTGGGCGATAATATCGGCCTGTGCCTCGCCATCTACAAGGATAGTGGAATAAACCACCGGCACGGGAGTCTTATCAGGCAAAACCACAGAGCCGCTTATGGTATCGGCAGCCATTTTAGCGATGTTCTGGCAGCGCTGCCGGCTCTCTTTATCAATTCGCGGGTCACTGGTTGCAAAAACGCCGATAACAGGGACCTTCGGCGTCGCTTTCCTTATATTCGGCAGGCGGACGGCCTCAATTTTCCTTGCCATTGCAATCACTCCTTTATTGTAGATTTGAAATTTGCAACTTAACTTTTGATTCCAAAAGTTGAGGTATCTTCCAGAAGTTTTCTTACAAAGTCCAGAAATTGCGCAGCATAAGCGCCATTGGTAACCTTGTGGTCCACCGACAACGTCATATTCATCAACTTGCGAACCAAAATTTTTTCATCTTCCGGCACGCAGGTGTCGGTTATCTGCCCTATGCCAAGGATACTGCACTGTCCCGGCACAACTATCGGGATAAAAGACTCAATCCCGAAAGCGCCGAGGTTGGTTACGGTGATGCAGCCGCCTTCAAGGTCGGTCGGCGAAAGTTTATTGCTCCGTGCCCTTTCTATCAGGGCCAGACTATCCCGCGCAATCTGCTTGACATCTTTTTTGTTCACATCCTTGACGACCGGCGCAACTAAACCATCCGGCACAGAAATCGCAAGGCCAACGTGAATTGCCTCTGCTAACTTTATGGCGTCGCCGGCCAATTGCCCTGTCATAATCGGAAATTTCTCTAAACCAATTGCGACCGCCTTCATAATAAAATCGTTGTAGGAGATTTTTACATCGCTTGTTTCGTTTAATTTGGTCCGCAGTTTCACCAGATCGGTAACATCGGCCTTTACGGTCAGATAGAAGCAGGGAATTTCTCGTTTTGATTTGAGCATCCTTTCAGCGGTAATTTTCTGGAGTCTATTGAGTGGTATGGTATCGCCCAGCTTGACCTCCGCTCCGGCGGCCGCTGGCACAGCAGGCCTTGTGGGCTTCGCAGCAGAGGCTGCTTTGACGTCCTCTTCTGTAATTTTTCCGCCCGGCCCGGTCCCGGTAAGATTTGTCAAATCGACGCCAAGCTCCTCAGCTAACTTTTTTGCTCTCGGCGATGCCAGCACTTTGCCTGCCGGTTTGCCTGCTGCAGGTTCGGCCTTAACTTGTTCTGCTGCTGAAGGTGCAGCAGCCACCGCTGAGGCGGGTGCGCCGGCTTTGAGTGAATCGATAAAGCTTTGCGGCACTTGCTCGTCTTTTTCGCCGAGAATCAAGATTGGCGTTCCCACCAGAAGCGACTGATTCACTTCAGCAAGGATATACTTTACAAAACCGTCAGCCGGTGATTCCATTTCCAACGTGGCCTTATCGGTCTCTATCTCAAAAATAACCTGGCCTTTCTTGACCTGGTCGCCTACCTTAATCAGGCAATTAACGATTGTTCCTCCCTCCATTGTTTCGCCAAGCTGCGGTAATCTGATTTCTCTTGCCATTTACATTTCCTCACAGACGACTGTTACTTCGTCGCACGGTTGTCATGTTGGGCCGAAGGCGAAACATCTGGTCTTCGCAAAGGGAGATTCTTCGCTTCGCTCAGAATGACACCCATCACTTAATTTGTGACTAACCACTATCCACTAACAACTTTTTTCACGGCTTCAACAATTTTATCAACGCTCGGAATGCTTGCCGACTCCAATGGCTCGCTCATCGGCGGCGGCACGTCCAGTGCAGCGAGATTAACCGGGGCCGCATCAAGATAATCAAAACCGAACGAACCATCACTAAACCGGTATTCCATAAACCGGCAGGTTATTTCCCTGCCTGCCCCGCAGGTGCAGAAACCTTCGCTGACCGTTATAAGCCGGCCTGTTTTGCGGACCGATTCTGCGATTGTCTTTATGTCCAGCGGCTTTAGTGTTCGCACATCAATTACCTCGGCATCAATATCATACTTTTCAGCTAAGATTTTGGCTGCATCCAGCGAGAACATCGCCATTCTGCTGTAGCTGACAATTGTTGCATCTTTGCCTGCTCTTTTAGTGTCGGCGACACCAAGAGGAATTATGTAATCGCCTTGCGGCACCGGGCCTACCTGGCCATAAGTTGATTTATGCTCGATAAACACGACCGGATTATCGCTGCGTATGGCGGCCTTGAGCAACCCTTTTGCATCGTAAGGCGTTGAGGGCATTACCACATAAAGACCCGGCGGGTGCATAAGCCAGGCCTCCAGCGACTCTGAGTGGTGAGCAGCGATACACCTGCCTACGCCGCCTTCGGTTCGCAGCACCATCGGAACCTTTGCCTTGCCGCCGAACATATAGCGGTTGTAAGCGCCGACGTGAACGAGCTGGTCCATTGCTATCGTAACAAAATCCACGTACATAATCTCAGCCACCGGCCGAATACCGCGAAGCGCTGCTCCGACCGCAGCGCCGGCAATCGCTGCCTCAGATATTGCCGTATCGATGACCCTCTCGGTGCCGAATTCAGCCAACAAGCCGCGAGTTGCCTGATATGCTCCGCCGTAAAGGCCGACGTCCTCGCCCATCACGACAACGTTCTTATCTCTTCTAAGCTCTTCTGCCTGGGCGAGCGAAACCGCCTGGGCGATATTCATAAGCTCCATATTGTATCTGGCCTTAATCTGTGCGCGTGCGTGCTCGGCTGCTTCTTTCTTGGTCTTGGCTCCGGATGAGGCGACAATTTCGCTGAAAGCATTTGTTGCCTCCATCACCTTTGCCGCCATTGCCTTCTCTGATTCGATAATCTCCTGCGGGTAACTTTCCTCCACATAGACATCTTTTGCAACATCTGCCGGATTGGGCCAGGGACTATCCATTGCGAATTTCGTGGCCGTTTCAATCGTTGAGAATGCCTTGTCCTTTATTTTGTCCAGCTCTTCCTGTGCGCAGAGTTTTTCATCAAGTAGTTTTTGACTCAAAACGATAATCGGGTCGCGCTCTCGCCAGCATTTTTCCTCGGCTTTGGTTCGATATTCTCGCGGGTCGCTTCGGCTGTGGCCATACCAGCGATATGTCTTGGCCTCAATCATTGTCATCCGGCAGTCTTTTCTTGCCTTTTCTACGGCCGCTCGCACCGCAAGAAATACCGCAACGACATCCTGCCCATCAACAATCACAGCCGGCACATCGTAGGCGGCACCTCTTACCGCGATGTCCACGATGTTACTGGCTCTTAGAGTGCCTTTAACCTCGCTGCCGCAAAACGGCACGCTCATCCCGTAAAGGTTGTTTTCGATTATCGCAACAAGCGGCACCTTGAAGGTTGCTGACATATTCATCGACTCGTGGAAGCTGCCGCAGTTGGTTGAGCCGTCGCCGAAAAATGACAGCACGACCTTGCCGGTCTTTTTGTATTTTTCCGCAAACGCCGCTCCGACAGCCGGCGCCTGGTTGCCTCCGACAATGCCGGTTGAGCCGAGATTGTTATTTTTTTCTACTTCGGCGATGTGCATTGAGCCGCCTCGACCTTTGCAGTAGCCGGTCTCTTTGCCCATCAGCTCAGCCATCATTTGGTTCCAGTGTCTCCGGCGGTCTTCTTCGCTGTCGCAGTATTTGTTGCCGATGGCGCCGCAGTGCCCGTGGCCGCGATGAGTCGATGCGATGACGTCGCCGCGCTCGATTGTAGCGATTGCGCCGACAGCGACTGCCTCTTCGCCGGCGTAAAGATGTGATGCGCCTTTTATGATATTCTGACCTAAAAGGTCATAAACCTTCTCTTCAAAGAAACGGATTTCGTAAATTGTCCGCAGCCAGTCCTTTGTATCATCTATGCTGATAATCCCGTCTCTGATAAGCTCTTTTAACTTCGGCACCGGCTTTTTGCGGGTGTCATCAATACAAAAATTCATACTTCAAAACTCCACTAAACTCATTTCACATCCCCCGGACCTATGCCCCGAGGACGGCATAATATAGCACATTCTTTTATAAAAAAGCAACTGTAAAACTGGACGCCGTTTTGGTCGTCTTAAGTTAAAATAATTTTGACAAAATCGGCATTTTGACATATAATGTTGGTAAATTAAACGTATCGACAACGATTCACAAAGGTTAATGGTGTGCAGGGCACACCTTACAATGCTGCGGATTTGTATTCTATTATGGATAAGCAGGAAGTTAAAAAGCGATTATTGAAGGCTATTGAAAATAGTCCACACCTGGGGGTCATAAGGTCTATAGCCATTTTCGGCTCGTATGTCAACGGTACGCCGAGCGAGGATAGCGATATTGATGTGCTGATAGACTTTGAGCCAGCGGCAGTGGTAGGTTTTTTTACTCTATCTGATATCAAGGATAGTTTGGAGTCTTTCCTTAAAAAATCGGTTGATCTTCTTACTCCCCAGGCGATAAGCAAGCACTTCAGGGACGAGATTATTGCCGAAGCAGAGTACATTTATGAGAAATGACAGGACGTATTTGGCGCATATTCGGGAAGCCATCGAAAGCATAGAGGAGTATCTTGAGGGCGTTTCTTATGACCAATTTGCGTCCGGCAAAATGATGAGAGATGCTGTCGTAAGAGAGCTAGAGATAATAGGTGAAGCGTCAAACAACCTTAGCGACCAGTTTCGCAGGCAGCATTCCGGTGTGCTCTGGCGGCGAATGAAAGATATGAGGAATTTTTTGATTCATGAATACTTTGGAGTGAACACCAAAGTCGTCTGGGATACCTGCAAAGAGGACCTTCCTCAACTAAAATCGTTCATTGAGAAAATCCTTGATGAACAGGAGCGTTGAGGCCGTTGGTTTTTGACTGTTGAATCGGGCCGACTTGGCTTCTTTGACGGCGGCGTAGCATAGCATAGCAACATCCGGCGACAAGAATTCGTAGATTCCCACGTCTGTAAAGACGTGGGAATCTACGGAAAATCGGTGTGCGGGCTGCGGTGAGCTTGGCCTAAACAGGAACTTCCTACCTTCTTCGCTGCTCTATGGTTTTCTTTTTTAGTCGTTAGGTTTGACGGCCTACGGCAGTTTTGTTATAATGATGCGTGAAATACCGTTTTCATCGATTCGAATATACATTAGTCCGTAACACGGAGAAATATATTATGAAGCTAAAAGTCATCATTCACGAAGCACCAGAAGGCGGCTATTGGGCAGAGGTGCTGGCCATACCCGGCTGTATGACCCAGGGAGAAACCATGCAAGAGCTAATCAAAAACTTGTATGATGCGGTGGAAGGATGCCTGAGTATCGATATGGATAAGATACCTCTCAAGCGGAACGATACGGTCATGGAGCTTGCCGTCTGAAATGAAAACGCTCGGCGGGAAGCATATATGCAGGATACTGGAGGCAAAGGGATGGGAGCTTGCTCGCGTTACCGGAAGTCACCGCATTTTTGTGAAAGCCGGCAAAAATATCCGGATTTCAGTTCCGGTTCACGGCAATCGGGACCTAAAGATAGGGCTGCAAAGAGCCATAATGAAGCTCGCAGCTATCAAAGAGGAGGAGTTGTGATGCCGCTCTTTCGAATCTACAAGAACCTTTCACTGCCCAAAATAGCCACTGTATGGTAAGCCCATAGTACTATTTTCACCTCGCTACGGTTTGCGTTTGACGCTTTCGTATGTTTTCCGTAAAATTCCTTTGTCTTTTTTTGTTCGCTTTTGAACGAGACGAAATGTGCATCTATAAACCAAATACAGGAGTATGGTAGTGAGTAATAAAATTCACCGCTGCTACGTGTTTTCAGGTCTTATTTGGTGTTTTCTTTTTGTATTTTTTTGTGGCGTAGTTTATGCCGAGTCCGCCACACGGCTGGCGGATAAATCCGCCACAGGCGGGCAAGAGTCGAAACGGACGATGCAGCTTCCCAAAGTTAAGTTCTATCTGTTTGGAATGGGCAATCGCCACAAATTCCTTTATAGGGATGGAACGCTCTTTGATGCAAGGGCAGGTGAGGTCTTCCGTAAATGGCAGGTTTCAGAGGAAAAAATAATTCCTTCGCAATACGCCATCCGGCTGAAAACCTCCAATGGCAAGGTGGTTACGATAACAGAAGATGAAAAGGCAGTATGGCTGGAAGATGACAGGAAACGGATAAGTCTGACCGAGGGACATATCAATTTGCCGAATTTTGAAGGTCATCCGTATGCGGGGTTTTTACGCATCCTGCATCAAGAAATTCTCATCAACATCGTCGATTCCAAACCTGTCCCAAACTTTTTCGTTTATCCCAAGCCGTGGTATCGCGATGGCGCTATGGTTGCTATGTGCCTGCAAAAGACCGACAACCTGCATTTAATTAAGCCCTGGATTTTGCAGTTGGATGACCCATTTGACCGCAACAACGCAGGCCACCAGGAGCCAGACAATCTCGGCCAGGTTCTGTATCTGGTTTCTCTGGTTGCCGATGCCAATCACCCGGTAGTGGATAAGGTCCTTCGAGCAATTCCGCAGTTTCGTAAAGGTAAGCATATAGTTGGAATGTCGGATTTTGCTGAGCACCCTGTTTATCAAACCAAGTGGCTCAAGTTTGGCCTGCGTTCTTTGCACTTAGAAGACGATTATGAAATCCCTGCGGTGTTCGATTCTTACTCGGCCCTATTCTGGATGGATTTCAAGGATGCCCACATCAAAGGTTCAAATTTTTCGCAAGATATGGCGCGTAATTATCCTTACCTTGTATGGGCTGAGGCGCATTTTCAGGGCTGGCCGCCTCCGATGTTACTCGAAGAGCGATATCCACTGACCTGGGAGGCAAATGCCAGCCAGGCAACATACGAGGGGATGAAGTTAATCTCGCAGGAATACGTGGATAGGAAAATCTGTGCTCCGCACTCCTGGCACGCAGCAGAGATGTTTCTTTTCTTATTAGACCGGAAAATCTAAAATTCTGCCTTTGTCTATGAATAATATGAAATACATCATAGCCGGCTGTATAGTTATTCTGGTGGTCGGTGTATCTTACGGCGATGACTGGCCGCAGTTCCGCGGTCCGAACCGCGATGGAAAATCGGCGGAGACCGGCCTTTTGAAAAAATGGCCGGACGGCGGGCCTAAACTTTTGTGGTCTGCCGACGGCCTCGGTATCGGTTTTCCCTCTGTTGCCGTTGCCAACGGGCTTATTTATACGACTGGTATGCTGGAGCGAGAAGGGTTTCTGTTTGCTTTTGACCTTAACGGCAAATTACACAGGAAGGTTCCGTATGGACAAGAATGGCGAGGCTCGTTCCCCGGCACCCGCACAACGCCGACAGTCGATGGTAACAGGGTCTATGTGTTTAGCGGGCTGGGTGCGTTGACGTGCTTCAATACAAAATCCGGCGATAAGATATGGCAGGTCGATACCCTCAAAGAATTCGAAGGCAAGAACATTATCTGGGGTATGAGCGGCTCGCCGCTTATCGATGGCAACAATGTCATCTGCACGCCCGGAGGCAGCAAAGGCACAATCGTTGCCCTCGACAAATTCACTGGCCGGACTGTCTGGGCGACAACCGGTTTGACCGAAGCTGCCGGTTATTGTTCACCAATTATTTTCAAGAAAGGCCAGAATCGCCTTTTAGTCAATATGATACAAAAATCTGTTATCTGTGTCCGTGCAGATAGCGGGGCGATTGTCTGGCAATTTCCTTACGAGATATCTTACGACACTGGTATCATCACGCCTGTTTATCACGATGGCTGCATCTTTATTACCAGTGTCTGTGAAGGTAAATTTAATCGCGGCTCATTGATGCTTTCACTATCTGCTGATGGCACGAGTGTTTCCACAAAGTGGACAAATCAGGTCCTCGACTGTCACCACGGAGGCGTTGTGCTGGTCGATGGTTATCTTTACGGCTCAAACTTCGACGGCATTCCCAGCGGCAATTGGGTCTGCCTCGATTGGAACACCGGCCAGGTTATGTATGAGGCAAAATGGAACGGCAACAAAGGCGCCATTGTCTATGCTGATGGAATGCTTTATTGTTATGATGAGAACACCGGCGATGTGGTGCTGGTTAAGGCGTCACCTGCCGGCTTCCAGATTGTCAGCTCTTTTCGCATTGCGCTCGGCTCCGGCAAACACTGGGCACATCCTGCGATTTCCGATGGCCGACTTTACATCCGCCACGGCGATGTCCTTATGGCATACGATATAAAAAATAAATGATGTTCAGTGATGCCGAAAAGGAAATTGGTGGGCTGAAGCCTACCCTACCAAATCTCTTTCGCGGGAATGATATGTTGGTCATTCCTGAGCAAATATCACACTCGTGCAAAACGCATTTAATTCTTATGACTCGTATCAGTCAGCCGGCCAGAGCCAGTTTTTAGCTAATTCAGCAAGGTCATCGTAGTCAACTACGCCGCTACGGTCGAGGTCGGCTCCTTCACACCAGTCAGGCGGTGAGCAGGTTGCCTGCCATTTCTCTGCAAACTTAGCTAAGTCGAGGAAGTCAATCCGGCTATCACAATTAAAATCTGACGCGTTTGCAAGCACTTTAACACTAATCGTATCTATCCCTGTTTTGCCCTCAGGGTCGGCGGCTGTCGCCGACAGTATATGCTCGCCCACAGAAAGCTCGAAACCTATCAAATCTCCTTTCCCGAGAAAACCATCGACATTGCTCGACCAAACTATGGCATTGGGGTCGTTGACATCGCCGGTTTCCGGGTCGTAGGCGGTGCAGCGACCCTGCATACTTTCAGAACTAAGCAGAATTGTGCCATCCTCAGGGTCGAGTATAGTAACTCGCGGCGGCTTGGTAACAATGGAGAATGGGGCATCTGAAATGTCTTCAGCACGATTCCAGCCATCGCTGGCAATGACTTTGACGAGGCAATTAGGTCCTCCAGGCAAGTAATTAGAGTCAACGATAAGCTCATTTACATCGTGGTCCATTACGAGAGCAGACCATTCGGTTCCGTTGTCGTGTGAAAATTTCACGGTGTAACTAAGGTTATCAGTATCATTAATATCCACATCCGAGGCAGTCCAGGTAATGGCCATTTCGCCGGTTATTTGCTCTCCGCCGTTGGGAGATAGAACCGAAACTGTCGGGCTATTATCAGTAAGCTGCAGTTCGCCGGCTACTTCTCCTTCAATAGTAACCTGGAGGTGTGCGGTGCCAGCAGGCAGGTCAACTATGACGGAGAAGGGTCCTTTTAATTGGCTACCCGGCAATTCACTTTCCAGAGGAGCAATGTTGAAGTCGCATAGAACCGTTCCTGTGCTTGACTTAAATACAAGCTGACAATTCGGGTCAGCGGCTTCTTCGGATAATTCAAGGTTTGGGACAGGGATAAGGGGACTAATTTCTGCGGTTCTTGCAGGTATATCGATAATTCCACTTACGAGCATCCTTTGGCCAGAGGTAAGTGGCGCTGCAGTTGTTGACAATGCTTTTGATTTGGGGGCGGTTGGTGCTAATGTGGCTATTAGACTTCTGTACTCTGGCCCGGAAATCCATGTGTGAGCGGTTCCTCCGCTCATCATAGTAAACGTATTATTATTAGGATCAAATGGGTCGAATTGCACCGGTTTCTTAATATTGACCTCGTAACCTGCTTTATCTGGCACGACGAATCGACCTGTGCACCACAAGCGTGTGGAAGTTTCTGTGCGCCTTCCATAAGCACTTTTATCGTCGGCCCAACTGCAGAGTTGGTTTGGGTCCGGACGGCGAGCAGCTATAATGAAATGTCCGACCGTGTCTTTTTTCAAAGGTGGCGGATTTTTATCGAACCTAAACGTCTGGTCCAGAATAAAGCGGGGGTTTGCGGGGTTTTTATTACTATAAACATATTCTTCACCAAGACCATATATATGGCCCATTTCATGACCGAGTGTTTCCTCGACAAGGGGTGCAGGCTTCCTAAGTCGTATTGTATTGCCACACCTCACGCCGAGATAAGGGCAGAGGTCCGGAGGTACAACACAACATATAAAGTCAGCTTTCGCGTCAGAATGGGCATTATTATACTCTTTCAGTTTTGTTTCCAAAACAGACACGAGATTCTCCGGGTCTTTATTAGGGTCATGCGGATTTGTAGGATCTACCGTGTATATTAAAAGTGGTTCAAAAACTCTATCGAGATGATTTACGTTTTTTCTGTCCATCTTTGGTACAGGAAAGACCTGCTCAGCAAAACTAATGTATAAGTCATTCCAATTACGAACGAATTTCGGGAGGCCACCTGGGCCGTTCCCATTCGGTTCGTATACAAATGTCTCTACGGCAAGAAAACGGACTGTTTTAGAGCTTTTGAATTGGTAGATTCTCGTTTCGTTGAGAAGCTCGGCGTCACTAAAAGAAAACCTGTAGTTACCGGCTTTCATATCCTTGGTGTCGTCATCGAGGAAGAAAAAATAGTATGGTTGCGACGACGAGCAGGGTTTTACTTTTATCGGATTCGAATATTGTGTTTTGCTTATCTTTTCACCTGTAGCGTCGTTAAATACCTCCAATTTGACTACAACCGTTTTGTTTTCTGACGTTTGTGTTCCCACCAAGGTTACCCTCACGACAAAAGGCTTTGTCTCGATAAGGGCGCAGGCCTGGGCAGTGTCCTGGAAGCACTGGTTGATTTCGGATTCGAGTATAAATCCTGGCTGGCCTGGCTGCGTGCACGGGCACGGTCCACCAAGACAGCACATACGGCAGTCTGTGCCGAGACCCAGCCAATCGGCTGGTGGGAGGCAAAACGATGGTCCTGCCGAGTGCCAGCAGAGACCTTTTTCCCAGTTATCACAGCAGGCCCCACACTCCGGGCACATAGAACAATCGGTGTCGCCTCCCAGCCAAAGATATGGGGGGCTGGGGCAATTCACTTCTTCTTCTATCCAGCACATGCAAGTCCACGGATCAAAACAGGCCCCGCGCACCTTTTGCACTGTTGTCGAGACCGAATCCACCTCTCTTTGATTAAGCCAATCATTGCGGATGTGCGGAGGCATCACTGTTATCGAGACCGCATCAATCTTATGAACATCGGAGTTCCAAAGTCCAAGCTCTACCTGACCGGGCGTGTTTGCCAGATGCTGGAAAACAAAATGCACTCCTGGCGACGGACCACCCAACGCCGCGACCTCATAGGCAAAGGAAAACGGCGGCTGATTGAACGGATTAACCATCGCAAACGTCGCAGCTTGCGGCCTGGTCTCTGTATGGCCAAATGCCCCGTGAGGGTCGGCCTTCTGAAAACCTATATACGCTACGTATTCACTGTTGTTGTTTGAAAATATCTCGATGGTACATGATTGTCCCGGCTGCAATACCACCTCGCTCACATCCACGCCGTTTACCGTCAAAGATATCGCGGCTTTACTTATCCCCGACGGCACAAACAGCAACCCTGCAGCCAAACACAATACCCTAAATGTCCTCAAACTTGACATTTTTCTGCCTCCTTAAAAAGTTGGCACTGGTTAATTGATTACTATAATCTTAACCTATCTTGGCTGCGAAAGTCAATAGAAAATGCCGGCGACGACCCATTTTTTCAAGGTTCCCGTATGGGGAGAAGTGGCTCAAAAAGCAATTAGGCATATCTACGCTGGCTTTG
>Ga0315293_10002720_pt1 | contig 17008 bp, 19 predicted proteins | sample YL17G13_20_MG_FD_203071 | JGI IMG/M metagenome (GOLD analysis project Ga0315293, IMG submission 203071) | Sediment microbial communities from Yellowstone Lake, YNP, Wyoming, USA - YL17G13_20 | ecosystem: Environmental > Aquatic > Freshwater > Lake > Sediment | place: USA: Wyoming | collected...
TTCAGGAGTTCACGCTGACGTTCGTCCCCAAGCTGGTGGCGATGGCGGCGGCAGGGGCGCTGTGCGCGCCGTGGATGTTGAGGACGTTGGTCAGCTTCACGCAGTGGGTGTTTCGGCAGATGGCGGCGGTGGGGTCCTGAGGAGTCCTAGGGGAAGCATGTTCACCATTTCCATCGATCTATCGCGCATCGCGCTCTATCTGCTGGTCCTCTGCCGGACGGCGGGGGTGATGTCGGTGGCCCCGCTGGTGGGGAGCGGGCGGATTCCGGTGCGGGTAAAGGCGGCCCTGGCGATGGGGGTGGCGGCGGTGCTGACGCCCGTGGCGGGCCGGCCGCCGGAATGCGAAAGCCCATTGGAGATGGTGCTGGCGGCGTGCGGAGAGATTATGGTGGGGCTGGCGATAGGGTTCGTGGCGCGGCTGCTGTTTGCCGCGGTGGAGATGGCGGGAGAGCTGGCGGATATGCAGTCGGCCTTCGGGTTCGCCGAGGTGGTGTCACCGCAGACCGGGGAGCGCACTTCGGTGATCGGGCAGCTTCAGATGAGCCTGGCGTGGCTGATCTTCCTGGGGGCCAATGGGCACCACGTGGTGCTGCGGGGGTTGGGGGCGAGCCTTTCGGCAGTGCCGCTGGGCGGGGGGACGGTCCTGTGCGCGCCGACGCTGACGCAAGCGGCGGCGGGCATGATGGCGGCGGCGGTGAGGATGGCGGCCCCCGTGGTGGGGGCGGTGATGCTGGCGGACTTCGCGCTGGGCCTGCTGACTCGCGCGGCTCCGCAGATGAACCTGCTGGCGATAGGGTTCCCCATCAAACTGGCGGTGGGTCTGCTGGCGACGCTGCTGGCGCTGCCGCTGCTGGCGAGCGCGGAGCGCGGCCTGCTGTGGATGGTGGAGTCGGTGATCCGGTCGGTGCTGACGGCGATGGGCGGCTAGGAAGATGGCGGAAGAACGAACCGAGCAAGCAACACCAAGACGACGGGAAGAGGCGCGCCAGCGAGGCGAAGTGCCGCGCAGCGCGGAGGTGGCCGGGGCGGCGGCGCTGCTGGGCGCGCTGCTGGGTCTGCGCCTGTGCTGGTCGGGGGTGGTGGAAACGGCCGCGGAGACTGTGCGCTGGGGGATGCGTGAGTGCGGTGGTTGGGAGCCCACGGTGGAGTCGGCCGGTCGTCTGATCCTGGTGGGGTTGTATCACGGGATGCGAATGGCGGGACCGGTGTCGGCGGGAGCCTGCGTGGCGGCGGCCGCCGCCAACCTGGCACAGACGAAGTTCCTGGTGAGCGCGCAGCCGCTGGCCTTCCGTTGGAATCGCATCAGCCTGACGCAGGGACTCCAGCGCATCTTCTCGCGGCGGAGCGCCTTTTCGGTAGTGCGGTCGCTGCTGAAGCTGGCGGCGGTGATGCTGGTTTCGTTCCTGTATCTGCGAGGCCGATCGGACGCGGTGCTGGGGCTGGCGCAGGCGAACCTGGTGAGCGCGGCCGGGGCGTGCGGGGACCTGATCTGGGGTCTCCTGATCCGGGTTGCGGGGGTGCTGCTGGTGGTGGCGGCGGTGGACTATGTCTTCCAGCGACACGAGCACGAGAAGAACCTGCGCATGACGCGGCACGAGGTGCGGGAGGAGTACAAGCGGACGGAGGGAGACCCGCTGGTGCGGTCTCGCATTCGGGAGCAGCAGCGGGCGTTGGCGCGACACCGGATGCTGGAGTTCGTCAAGAAGGCGACGGTGGTGGTGACGAACCCGGTGGAGATCGCGGTGGCGGTGAAGTACGAGACGGCGAGGACCGCGGCGCCGATGGTGGTGGCGAAGGGTCGGCGGCTGATGGCGGACCGCATCCGCGCGGAGGCCGAGCGACACGGGGTGCCGATCATGCCCAGCCCGGATCTGGCGCGGGCGCTGTATCGGTCGGTGCCGGTGGGCCGGCAGATACCGCCGGAGCTTTACCAGGCGGTGGCGGAGATTCTCGCCTTCGTGTATCGGCTGACGGGGAGGCCGGTGGGGTGAGGGATAGCTGATGGCGGAAGCAAGGCTGAGCGCAGGGGGACTGGGGAGAGGGCTGCCGGAGCAGCTGGCGCGACACAGCGACCTGCTGGTGTCGGGGGGCGCGGTGCTGATCGTGGCGATGCTAGTGATCCCTCTGCCGCACTGGATGCTGGACGCCTTCCTGGTGGTGAACATCGCGCTGACGCTGACGGTGCTGCTGGTCACCACGTACACGAGCCACCCGCTGGAGTTCTCAGTCTTCCCGTCGCTGCTGCTGGTGATGACGCTGTTTCGACTGGCGATCAACGTATCGGCGACGCGGTTGATTCTGCTGCACGCCAACGCGGGACTGGTGATTTCGGCCTTCGGGGGCTTCGTGGTCGGGGGCAACTACGTGGTGGGCCTGGTGGTGTTCGTGATCCTGGTGGTGATTCAGTTCGTGGTGATCACGAACGGCGCGGGCCGGGTGGCGGAGGTGGCCGCGAGGTTCATGCTGGACGCGATGCCGGGGAAGCAGATGGCCATCGACGCGGACCTGAACGCGGGCCTGATCGATGAGGTGGACGCGCGGAGGCGGCGGGAGGAGATTTCGCGGGAGGCCGACTTCTACGGCGCGATGGACGGGGCCAGCAAGTTCGTGCGGGGGGACGCCATTGCGGCGGTGGTGATGATCGTGGTGAACATCGTGGGCGGGTTCGTGATCGGGATGGCGCAGCGGGGGATGGATCTGCCGACCGCGCTGCGCACCTACACGCTGCTCACGGTAGGCGAGGGATTGGTGACGCAGATTCCGGCGCTAATCATGGCGACGGCGACGGGTTTGATCGTCACGCGGTCGTCGTCGGGAGAGCCGCTGGGAAAGGAGCTGACGACCCAGCTGCTGAGGAGCCCGCGGGCGGTGACGCTGGTGGCGGGAACGCTCGGCGCGCTGGCGCTGGTTCCGGGGCTGCCCAAGGTGCCGTTCCTGGTGGTGGCGGCCGGCGTTGGGATGATGGCCAGGGCGCTGAGGACGGGGCGGCGACCGCCGCGGCCCGCGGCCGCGCCGGGGAAGCCGACGGCGCCCTCGGCGGAGCAGTTGATGGGATTGCTGGCGGTCGACCCGATCATGCTGGAGATCGGGCTGGACTTGATTCCCCTGGCCGATCCGGCGCAAGGGGGAGACCTGCTGGAGCGCATCACCACGCTGCGGAGGCGGATCGCGGAGGACATGGGATTGGTGGTTCCGCCGCTGCGCGTGCGGGACAACCTGGAGCTTCGCGCCACGGCCTACGCGATAAAGCTGGCCGGCGCGCAGGTCGCTCAGGGCGAAGTGCGGCCGGGGCAGGTGCTGGTGATGAACCCCTCCGGCGGCGCGCCGGAGATCGCGGGGATGGACACCACCGATCCGGCCTTCGGGCTTCCCGCGCGCTGGGCTCCGGAGAGCAAGCGGGTGGACGCGGAGATGCTGGGGCAAACGGTGGTGGACGCGGGGACGGTGCTGCTGACACACCTGGGGGAGGTGCTGAAGGCGCACGCGGACGAGATCCTGAGCCTGCAAGACGTGCGCACGATGCTGGATCACCTGCGGCAGCAGATGCCGGCCATCGTGGAGGAGCTGGTGCCGAAGGCGATGAGCCTGACCGAGGTGCACCGGGTGCTGGCGAATCTGCTGCGGGAGCGGGTGCCGATACTGGACCTTCCGCGGATTCTCACGGTGCTGGCCATGTACGGGCCGACAATCAAGGACTCGCAGGCGCTCACGGAGTTGGTGCGCCAGGGACTGGCGCGGGCGATCACCGCGCAATACCTGGACGAGCAGCGGACGCTGTGGGTGTGCGCGCTGGACCCGGCGCTCGAGGCCGAGTTGCTGGCGCGAGCGCAGGCGGCCGGGGGCGCGTCGACCGAGGCGCGAGACGGCGAGGGGGTGGGGCCGGCGCTGGAGACGGATTGGACGGAGGCGCTGACGCGGCGGATCCGGCGACTGCTCGACCGCATGGTGGCGATGGGACATTCGCCGGTGCTGATCTGCGCGCCGCGGTCGCGCCCGTTGGTGCGGGCGCTGTTGGAGAGGCGCCTCCCGGCTGCGGTGGTGCTTTCGCACGCGGAGATCGCGCCGGAGGCCAAGGTGAAGTCGGTCGGGCTGGTGAGTGTGGACGGCGGGGATGAATCCTAGCCATTACGGAGGGTGAGGTGGTGGTGAATGCAAGTGAACGAGGTGTTGTCGAGAGTTGCGTTGGGAGTGGCGACGGGCGCGTTCGGCCTGGCCGGGGCGCTGTCGCTGCGGGCGGGGGTGGAGCCGCTGTACGCGGTGGTGAGGGGCATCGTCGCGTTTGCGGCGGTGCTGTGGTTGGCACGGTTTAGCGCCGGCCTGCTGGACACGCTCGGCACGGCCGGGGGAAGCCCGGGGCCGCCGTTGGGGACCGGGCCGACAGAACAGGACGCGAAGCGGCGGGGAAGCCGCAAAAGAATCGGCCGCTAGCGGCCGCGTGAGGTGGACAGGTGGTGGGAGAACTGCGAAGGCTATGGGAGCAGTACGCGAAGACGCAGACGCCGGAGCTGCGACGAGAGCTAATCGAATCGTATGCGCCTCTGGCGCGCTATGTGGTAGAGCGCATGAACTTGAGGCCGGGCCCTTCGCTGGGCTACGAAGACCTCCTCGGACAGGCGGTGGTGGGACTAATCGACGCCATCGACCGGTTCGATCTGACGCGGGGCATTAAGTTCGAGACCTATGCCTATCATCGGATCCGAGGGGCTGTCATGGACATGCTGCGAGAGATGGATTGGCTGCCCCGTTCGATCCGCCAGCGGGAGTCGGAGCTGTCGGCGGCCATCGAGGAGCTGGGGGAGCACTTGGGACGGCCGCCGAGCGATGAGGAACTGGCCGATAAGCTGGGCATCACCGTGGCGGAGCTGGACCAGCTCGCCCATCAGCTCGCGATGCAAGCGGTGCAGTCGCTGGACGAAATCGTGGGGTCGCGGGAATGGGAGGCCGGGACGATGGCCGACCTGGTGAGCGATGAGGCCGCGCCGTCGCCGGAGGACGAGATGCAGAAGACGGCGGAGCGGGAGATGCTGGCCGAGGCGATCGATCAGCTGCCGGACTCGGAGCGAACCGTGATCAGCCTTTACTATTACGAAGGACTGACGCTGAAGGAGATCGGCCGCGTGCTCGGGGTGACGGAATCGAGGGCCTGTCAGATTCACGGCAAGGCGATGGTGCGGCTGCGCGCGCAGATGGCGGCTCGCACGCGCATGAAGGTTGCCTCCACTCCGATAGGCGAGTCGGCGGCGCATCGGGCGACGCCTCCGGAGGCGAGTCATTGGGCGCCGCGGCGCTAGCCGAGCCGGTGACGGAGGGGAATGATGGGAGTCGATAACATCGCCCCCGCCGAGGTGCCCCGGCGCCCGCCCGAGGAGGATCTGCGGACCCCTCGCGCGGAGCGAAAGGGCCGGGTGCGGCCGGCGGGCGAGCCCGGCGAGGACCGGTGGGAGGGCGGGACGGCAAAGGGAGAGCGTCGCCGGGAGAGCGAGGAGCCCCAGGCGGAGACGGACGAGGAACCGGCACGGGAAACGGTGGAGGTGGAGCCGCAGCCGGAGAGGCCAAAGGGACGGAAGTTCGACCGGCGGGCCTAGGGCGTCAGCCGCGGTGGTCCAGGCGAGGGCCGCGTGGGGTGGAGACCTGGTATCGGCTGCGGGCGGCGCGGGCGCGTCCCGCGACGATGAGAGGCTGCACCAGGCGCACGATCTCGGATTTGAGGGCGGCCTCGACGTCACGCTCGGCGAGGGAGGTGGCCGCGGCGAGGCGGAGCTGGCGGGCGTGGAGCGCGCGGAGGACGGAGGCCAGCGGGCGATCGCCGGCGGTACGAAGGAAGGCGGCGGTCTCCCCGGCGAGGCCGGGTGGGTCGTGGTCGGCGAGTCGATCGAGGAGGCGCTGGCGGCCTTCGACCCACTGGGGCCAGCCGGCGGGATCGACGGAGGCGGGCCGGGAGGCGGTGTGCCGCCAGAGGGCCAGCAAATGTTTCTGACAGCGCAGGTGACGGGCGATCAGTCGTGGTCCGGTGGGTGCGTTCACTGGGGGGCCTCCTCCGCTGCCGTGGTGTTGCGCGCGGCCAGCTCGACCCAGGCCTCGCGCAGTTGCCCGACGAGGTCGATCACGTGTTGAATGCGCTGGGCGTCGTCGTCGATGTCGGCCCGGGTAAGCTGTTCGAGGAGGTAGGTGTAGATGTGGGCGAGGTTGGTGGCGAGGTCGGGAGAGGCCGAGAAGTCGAGGGTGCGGCGCAGTTCGATGATGAGGGCTTCAGCGCGGGTCAGGCCGACGTGCTTTTCGTGGTGGTTTCCTTGCTCGAGGCCGCGGCGCGCCCGGCCGAGGAAGCGCAACACGCCGTCGTAGGTGAGGAGCAGCAGCTGCTCACGGCTGGCGGTCAGGATCTGGCTTTCTTGATAGCGAGTCGAGCGTTGGTGTGGCGGCATTTCGCCCTCAGGCCGGCCGCCCCGGGGTATTGCTCAACGGGGGTGGGAGAAGTCGTCGGCGTGGGAAGTAACCCGGGGGCGACCGGCGGGCAGTAGGTTCGGGAACATGTCTGACAGCAGGCATCAGATCAGGGATGGTGGCGGCCCGCCTAACTGCTGCTGCCAGATGAGTTAGCCTGCATCTGCGAGACGTATCTGGTCAGCAGCTGGCTCTGGGATTCGAACTTCGCGAGCGCTTCTTCCATGCGCGCGAAGGAGGCGCGAAGTCGGGTTTGCTCTTGCTCTATCAGGCCGTCCAAACGGGCGATTTCCTGATCGATGTCGGTGATGGTGTCGTCGATCAGATCGCGGGCGGCGGCGATGGTGCCCTCGTAGGTGTCGGTGGCGTCCACGACGACGCGGAAGGCGGCTTCGGCGGCGCCGACGGTGAAGACCACGTTGCCGTAGCTGCCGGTCTCGGTGGCGGTGACGAGGAGGGCGAGGCCGTGGGGATCGCCACTGTCGGCGGTGAGACGCTGGCCGCTGCCGGTGGCGGACTCTCCGCCGATGGTTCCGTCCACGTCGAAGCCGGCGGCGCCGGTGCCTACCCCGGATTCGCCGCCGGGCGTCTCGTCGGTGACGGTGACATTTCCCAGGCCGCTGGTGTCGTTGCCGCCCTGGTTGGATAGCGAGGCGAGCGCCGATAGGTGATAGGCGGACCCGTAGGCGCTGCGCGTGAGGGTGAGGTAGGCGCCGCTGCCCTGGCCGCTGGCGTCGGTGGCGATGGCGGTGACGCCGGTCTGATCTTCGACCGCGTTGATGGCGGCTACGACTTGGGCCTGGGTCATGCCGGCCGTGAGGGAGATGTTGACGCCCTGGATGGTGAGGGTTTCGTCGGCGGCCAGGAGCACGTTTTGAGCGACACCACCGGTGACGCGGGACTGGGTGGCGACCTGGGTGATGTCGACGTCCCAGCCGGCGGAGCCGGAGGGCTGCGTGTCGGTGGTGGCCGCCAGGTAGGTGATGGCGGAGTCGGCGGCCTCGCCGACCGCGGCGAAGACGTTGACGACGTCGTCGATGTCGGCGGCGAGGGCGGCCGAAAGCGTGGCGGCGTCCACGATCAGCTTGCCGGTGGAGTCGGAGCGGATCCCGAGATCGGCGAGGGACCGGGAGCCGGCAGTGAGGCCGGTGACCTGGTTGGTGACGGCGGCGACGAGGTCCATCTGGAGGTTCTGGAGTCGATAATCGGCGAAGAGGGTTCCGCTCTGGCCGGTGGTGGCGTCGTAGCTGAACTGCTCGGAGAAGAACTCGATGATGGCGTTGTAGGTCTCGACGAGATCGTTTATCCGGCCCTCGATGGCGGTGTTGTCCTGCGAGACGGTGAGGTTGACGGTGGTGGCCGGGTCGGCGTCGAGGAGCTGGAGGGTGATGCCGGGGATGCCGTCGGTGATGGTATTGGAGCCGCTGGTGATGGAGAGGGCACCGGCTCCGGACCCGAGCTGAATCTGCGCGTCCTGGGCGGCCTGGAGATCGGAGAAGGTGGGGGCGGTGCCGCCGGCGAGGGAAACGACGGCGTCAACCTCACCGTCGAGGCCGCTGGTCTGGGAGCTAATGATTAGGCGGTAGGGAGTAGTGCCGGAGCCGTCGTTGACGATGGCGGCGGTGACTCCGGCCCCGGAGTCGTTGATGGCGTCGCGCAGCTCTCCGAGGGTGAAGTTATCGACGTCGATAACGATGGGGTCGCCGCTGCCCACGGTGATGGTGACGGTGCCGGAGCCGACTTCGGTCTGGTCGATGTCGGTGTAGCCCTGGGATTTGAGCTGATGGGTCTGCGCGAGGGCCTGCACGGTGAAGCTGTACGACCCGGGCACGGCGTCGGAAGAGGCGGAGGCCGTGGCGAGATCGAGATGGCTGGAGGTGGCGCGCAAGAGCTGGAAGCCGAGTGGGCTGGCGAGCGGGGTGGCGGTGGTGCGGAAGTTTATGAGGCGCGCCTCGAGCTGCGACCAGGCCAGGGCTTTCCGGCTGAGGGTTTCCTTCTTGGCCTCGAGGCTGCGGATGGGGGTGCGCGCGAGCTGGTAGAGCTGGTCGAGTATGGAGTTGGTGTCGAGGCCCGAGACCAGGCCCCCGACGGAAGCGGTGCTGCTCATCAACGATCTCCCTTTAGTAGGAGTGGAGGCGATTATGGCCCGCGAGGAACGCGGTCAACGGTTCAGGCGTGTTTGTCGAAGGCGCGTTCGGACGCCTGGCGCAGATGGACGATAAGATTGAGAATCTTCTCCGGGGGAATCTGACATACAACCTCGTTGGTATCGGGTCGGATGAGGGTTACCACGACCTGTCGGGCGAGCTCTTCGAAGCGGTAGCTGGCGGCGAGGGGGGGCCGCGCTACCCCTGCGGGCTGCCGATCGGATGCGGCCGGGGGGGAAGACCTCCGATCGGCAGCAGGCGGGCGAGAAGTCGCCGGAGTGGGGGCTACCGGCGTATGGGAAGGGAGGGGTTCCAGGGGTTTCATTCTCGCTCACCCTTTCCGCTGGGGAGAGGGAGGGGCCCGCGGTGAGGCGGGCCACTCCCTAGACGAACCCGGGTAGGCCGAAACACAGGCCGACCGGAGGAGCTTACCGCAGCATCTGAAGGATGACTTGCGGCGCCTGGTTAGCTTGGGTCAACATGCTGGCGCCGGCTTGCATCAAGATTTGGAACTTGGTGAAGTCGGTCACCTCGCTCGCCATGTCGGTGTCGCGGATGACGCTCTCGGATGCAAGCACGTTCTCCCTGGCGACGGCGAGCGACGACAGGGCGCTTTCCAGTACGTTGCGCTGAGTGGATCCCAGGCTGCCACGAGTGGTGGAGATCTGGGTGATGGCTTTGTCTACCAACAGGATGGCGTCGTTGGCGCCGATGCTGGTGGTAACGTCGATCTGGGCCACGTTGGTGGCGCTGCCCTGGAGGCCCTCAGCTCCCACGCCCAGCAAGCTCGGATCGGAGCTGGGAAGAGAGGACGAGACGGTCTGACCCGCGTTGGCGCCGATCTGGAAGATCAGGGTGCCGGCGGTGACAGCCACGGTCAAGGTGTCGGCGGCGGCGCCGGCGGTGATCAGCATGCTCAATCCCTTGCTCTGGTAGCCGGCGAGAGTGGAGGTCCAGAGCTGGCCCGACCCTTCGACCTGGGCGGCATATTCGGCGGTGTGGGCCGCGATGTTCACGCCCTGGGTGGCGACGCCGCCGTTGAGGTTGAGGCCGGTGGCGGCCGTATTCACAGTGCTGCCGCCGTAGTCCACGTTGTGGGCGGAGCCGTAGTTGACCTGGGTCAGAGTCAGGACATTGGCAGTCTGAGTGGCGTTGACACCGTGCTGGGAGGTCTTGGTGTTGACGGCGGCGGCAACTCCAGCGGCGGTGAGGTCGGCGGCGAGGTCAATGCTGATGCCGTTGATCTTGAGGATGCCCTCGGCGAAGGTGGAGTTCACCGCGCCGGCGGCGACGAAGTTGGTCTTGGTGGCGGCCACGTCAATGGTGATGGTGTAGGAGCCGCTCTTGGTGTCGGAGGTGCCGGCGACGAAGACGCCCGCGCCGGCGCCGGTGGTGCCGGTGATCTGGCCGATGACGCCGGCGGAGCCGTCCAGCAGCTTCTTGGAACCGAACTGGGTCTGGATGGAGATGCGCTGGAGGGACTCGATGGCGGATTCCATCTGGGCCTGGTCGGCTTCGATGGCGGCGTTCTCGTTGGCGCCGGCGTTGGCGGCGTGGACGGCCAAGTCACGCATCTGACGCAGGATGTTGTGGACTTCCTGCATGGCGGCCTCGGTGGTGCGGATCAGGTTCATGGCCTGCGAGGTGTTCATCATCGCTTGGCCGAGGCCGGAGGCCTGGGCGCGCAGTCCTTCGGAGATGACGAGGCCGGCGGGATCGTCGGCGGCTACGTTGATGCGATAGCCGGACGAGAGGCGCTCAATCGACTTGCTGAGGTAGGCGTCGTTGACGCCCAACCAACGGTGAGCGTTGAGCGCGGCGGTGTTGAGGTTGATGCGAAGTCCCATAGGGGGGCTCCTCCTTGAGAGTTGCCTGGCTGGAAGATGCCAGGTCGGCTTCATGCCTGAGGGTGAATCTTAGTTATCGGGCCCGGGCTGTGAGAGGGCCGGGAGCGGTTCGACCGCGCCCGCGCAGGATCCAATTGAGTGCGGCCGGGGCGCGGGCGATCCCGGCGAGAGCATTGGGGTGATGCCTAGTGAGTGGTCTGCCTCCTTTCGGTATCGGGGTGACTGCTGCCGTCTAACGGTTCACCAGTCTTGGTATCGGCAGAAGCGCGCCCGCACTTGAGGGGGCGGGAAGGAGCGACGGCGCGGGAGGGGGCTTCCCGCGGCGGATGCAGGGAGGCGGCGCGGGCGGCGGCGAGGTTCTCCTCGCGCACCTGGTCGAGCAGCTCCTGGCGGCGTATGGAGACGTCCCGCGGCGCGGTTATGCCGAGGCGCACCTGCTCGCCGCGCACCGAGATGACGGCGATCTCGATGTCGTCGGCGATGAGGATGCGATCACCTGTTTTGCGCGTCAGCACCAGCATACATCTCACCTGTGACATGGGAGGTGATCAGGTGCTGCGTCAGATAGCGGTCGGTTTCGAGGATGACCTGTCTGGCGCAGCAGGTGCGGATGTTGATGACGATAGGCGCGAGCAAGTTGGTGGTGATGGCGGAGCCGTCCTCGGAGATGGTGACGAGGGTGATGATGGCGGCCTGGTCGGCTTCAGTCAGCCCCAGGGCGAGGCTATCGGAGTCCGGCAGCTCGGCCTCGTAGTCGGGGAAGATGAGGTGCGGCTCGATGGTTAGGAAGGCCAGCGACGGATCGTCGACGGACTGGAGCCAACGCAGGCCCGGGGTGGAGCTGTAGAGCACCAGGCAGCACCGCTTCAGCTGCGGAAATCCGTGGATGCCCTCCGGGAAATCGAGGATCAAGTCCTCGGGAACGTCTATCTCGCCGTACTTGCAAATCTCGACACGCATGGCTAGGTCATGCCCTATATGAAGTAGTCCAGCAAGCTGGTCCTATATGAAGTAGTCCAGCAAGCTGGTCCTATATGAAGTAGTCCAGCAGGCTGGCGCGGTGAAGGGCGGAGGCCGCCGCGGCGGCTGCCTGGTAAGTGATCTCCTGGCCGCGCAGCTCGGTGATGGCCTGCGTGATGTCGACGTCCTGGGTTTCGGAGAGCAGCGCCTGGAGAGTGAGAACGACACCTTCGAGCCGGGTTGCCGCCAGCTCCACGTGTTGTACGCGGGCGCCGATTGCGCCCCGGAGGGAGACGACGCGATCGAAGTGCTTCTCGAGGACGACGAGGCCGGCTTCGACGGCGTCTCGGTCGCCGGCGCGGATGGCGACTTCGACCTGTCGCAAGGTTTCCAGGGTGTCGTCGAGGGCGGGATCGGCGGCGCCGTCGAGGTTGAGCACCTCGGCCGCGTCGAGGCTCGCGATGATGCTGACGCCGCGACTGAGCTGGAAGGAGACGTCCCCGCGGTCGCCCTGGTAAAGGTAGGGAGGCACGCCGGCGACGTTCTCTACGACGGGTGGAGTGAGTGACTTATAGCCCCCGAACAGGTAGCGACCCTGGGAGGCGAAGTTGATGCCCCTGACGACCTGCTGGGAGATCTGATGGACCGTGTCGGCGAGGGCGTCGTTGCCGCCGCCGGTATGGCTGAGGCTGAGGGCGGCGAGGCGAGCATCGCGGAGGGATTCGATGATGCTGGCCAGGGAGACTTCCGTCAGCGACAGCCGTTCGCGGGCGTCATCGGTGTTGGTGCGGTAGCGCGACAGCTCGGCGATGCTGGATCGAAGGCTGGCGGCACGAACGCTGCCGGCCGGGTTCTGGGAAAGTGTCCTGAAGGCGAGGCCGGAGGCGACCTGCTCTTGGAGCTGAAAGAGACGAGTGCTGGCCTTTCCGAGCTGAGCGATGAGGCTGGAGGCTATCATGGAGTCAGATATGCGCATGGCGATGGCTCGGGAGGATTACCGCACGCCCATGCGCTCGATGATGACGACGAGCATTTCATCGGCGGTGGTGATGATGCGCGCGGCGGCCTGGTAGGCGCGCTGGGTGAGGGTGAGGTAGGTAAGTTCCTCGTCGATGGAGACGCCGGAGATGGACTGCTGCTGGCGACGGATTTGATCGAGGGCGAACTGCTGCGCGTCGATGCCGTTCTGGCAAGTGGAGATGTCGTTCCCGACCAGCGCGAGCAGGGTCTGCGCCACCTCGTTGACGGTGCGGCCGGCAAGCACGGGCGTGCTGCGCAGGTTGGCTACCTGGAGGGCGACGGATCCGTCTCCTGGAGACGCGATGGCGGCCGCGGCGGCGATGGCGCGCACATTGGCGGCGATGGCGGGATCGACTGCTATGTCGGCGGCCGCGGTGCCGGCGACGAAGAAGTCTCGTCCCGTCACGTCGTCGAGGCCGAACCCGGTTTGATGGAGGGCGTTGACCTCGGTGACGAGGGTCCCGGCGATGAGATCGAGTTCATTCAGGTAGCTGGGGATGGCGACGTTGCGCGCCTCCAGCAGGCCGCCGATCTCGCCGCTGGTGATCTGCACTTCAGCGGCGTCGTAGGAGGTGACGATGCCGGTGACGGTGACCGAGAGCTGGTGGGCGGAGCCGCCCTGGATCAGGGGGCGGCCGTCGAGGTAGACGATGATCTGACCTTCTGCGCTGTTTACCGGCATCGCGCCGGTGAGCTCGGCGAGGCGGTCGAGCAGCAAGTCGCGGCTGTCGTAGAGGTCGTTGGGGAAGCGCCGCTCGGCCAGGGCGACGGTGATCTGACGATTGTACTCGGCGATCTGGGTGGTGAGACTATTGACTTGCTGCACCCGAGTCTGAACGCCCGTGTCGATGGTCAAGCTCATCGATTGGAGGCGTTCGACATAGTCGCGGAAGGTGTCGGCGACGGTGGTGGCGGTTTCCAGCAGGATGTAGCGCAGGCTGACATCCTCCGGGTGGTTGGCGACGGTTTCCCAGGCGTTCCACAATTCATCCAGCAGGGAGCTGATGTCCTCTCCGGGGATGGGGGAGAGGACGGATTCGACCTCGCGCAGACCGCCGGCGGCGGCGCTCCACTTGCCGAGAGCGCCCTCGCAGATGCGGGCCTGGAGGTCGAGGAAGGATTCCCGGGCGCGGCGCACCCCGACGACGTTGACGCCGGAGCCGAACTGGCCCCCGACGATAGCTTCCGCGGTGCCGGCCGGAGGCAGGGGCGGGTTGGCGCCGAGGAGGGCCTCCTGGCGGCTGTAGCCTGGGGTGTCAACGTTGGCCAGGTTGTGGCTGCGCACGTCGAGCGATTGACGGTGCGCGAGGAGCGCGCTAAGCCCAATGTTGATGATGCCGAAGAGCCCTGACATTTACACCACTGTTTCAAGCAGGTCGGTCCATCAGGTGCGGACCTTCCGTCCAATCCGTCTCTGGAGAGCCGGAGGCCCCTCCGTTGCCTCCCGCGAGGAGGGCGAGCGCGAAACCGGCGAACTGAGCGCCGCGGGAGGCGAGCAGGTAGTTCGTGCGGCTCTCCTGCTTCAGCTCGATCGCCAGGACGCGAAGCTGGTCGAGCACTTGCAGCTCCTCAGGGGTAAACTCGGTGGCCTCGTCTTGCAGGTCGGTGAAGGTTTCGTGGAGCTCGGACTGGCGCGCGAGGAGATCGCCGAGGAGCTGGTTGACGTGTTCGAGTTCGGCGATCTCTCCTTCGATGAGGCAGCGACGCTGCTGCCGCGTGACGCGAAGGAGCTCCTGGAGCAGGGCGCGCTGCCGCCAGAGGTAGTTGCTCTGGCGTCCCTTGCCGGCTTCCAGAGGCATGGGACTAGCCGCCTCGGAGGTCGCGCCAGAGCGCGTCGACGATGGCCTCCGAGGAGACGCGGTAGCGGCCGGCGCTTATGTCGGCCGCAAGCGACGACAGGCGAGGGTCGTCCGAATCGCCGGCGCGGCCGGCCGCGGCGAGCGCGAGGCGCACTTCTCCCGAGAGTGCAGAGAAGGTGATCTTGTCCGGGCGCGCACTGGTGGTGCGCGCGGTGTCAGGTGCGTGCGTGGCGCGCTGGATGCGTTCGAGACGTGCCTCCAGCAGTCGTCCGACGTGTTCGTTCGTAATCTTCATGTTCCCGTCCTCCGCCGAGGCGCCGGTGGGCTTTCCGGGGCCCGCCAGTTATCTATTCGGTCATCGGGGGGGAGGGCTTTAGGGGTAGAGGTGGGGGAAGTGGGCGCAGAGCGCGCAAAGGAGGCCATTAGCAGGTCGGCGATGCCGAGGGGGCTGGTGTGCGCGCCGGCGCGGGCGACTTCCTGCGCCCAGAGGGAGTTGAAGATGTCCCCGGCGGCACCGGAAGAGAGCAGACCATTCTTGGGCACGGTCGCCTGCATCTGCTCCAGCAGCAGGGCGAGGAAAAGGCTCTCGAACTCGCGGCAGGCGGAGCGGAGGTCGTCTTCGGACGGCCGGTCAGGGGAGGAGGCGCCCTGCGGGGCGAGCAGGTGGGCGGGTGGGAGCGGGGTGGAGAGAATGGCGGCCACGGTCAGATGATCTCCAGGGCGGCGTGCAGGGCGCCGGCCTGCTTGATGGCCTGTAGGATGACGGTCAGATCGCGGGGGGTGGCGCGGAGGGCGTTGAGGGCGCGCACGAGGTCGTCCACGGTGGCCGCGCGCAGCGGGACCAGGACGCCGCCCTCTTCGGTAACGGTGACGGTGGACTCGGGGGCGACGACGGTCTCGCCTGGGGAGAATGGGGGCGGCTGGGAGACGGCGGCGACGGTCCGCACTTCGACGGTGAGGCCGCCGTGGGCGACGGCGACGGGGGAGATGGTGACCGGGCCGCCGACGACAATGGTGCCGGTGCGCTCGTTGATAACGACGCGGGCGGGAGCGTCAACGGGGACGGTCAGGTCGCCGATGGCGGCGAGGAATTCGGTGGGGCGGTCGCGGAAGGACTCCGGCAGGCGGGCGCGGATGGTGCTCGCGTCGAGGGCGATGGCCTCGGAGTCGGGCAGGGCGTTGATGATGGCGTCGGCGACGGCGACGGCGGTGGCGTAGTCGGGCTGCTGCAGGCAGAGGGCGAGGGTGTCGTCGGTAACGATATTAGAGAGAACAGCGACCTCCACCAGCGCGCCGTTGGGGATGCGGCCCACGGTGGGGTGGTTTCTGGTGACCTGTGCTCCGGCACCGCCCGCGGCGAAGCCGCCGATGGAGACGGCACCCTGGGCGACGGCGTAGACCTGCCCGTCCGCGCCCTGGAGGGGGGTCTGGAGGAGGATGCCTCCCTGGAGAGAGGCAGCGTCGCCCAGCGAAGAGACGGTTACGTCGATGGTGTCGCCGGGATTGATGAAGGGCGGGAGATCGGCGGTGACGATGACGGCGGCGGTGTTCTTAGTCTTCAGCCCGGCGGTGTCGTCGGGTCGGTTGCCAAGGCGGGTGACGAGGTTGCGCACGGCCTGGCTGGTGACGGCCATCTGGGAGCTGTCGCCGGTGCCCTCCAGGCCGACGACGAGGCCGTAACCTACCAGTTGGTTGTGGCGCGCGCCGCGGGCGCGGGCGATGTCGCGGATGCGCACGTCGGCCGAGGCGGCGACGGCCCAGGCGAGGGCCAGCGCGAGCATGATGGCGAGGCGTGTCGGGCGAGGTGTCATGGCGAGCTCACCAGAGGAACCGCAGCAGTCGGGAGATGAGGCCGGGGCGCTGCTTCTCGGGGATGGGGCCGGAGCCGGACCACTCCATGCGGCAGTCTGCAATCTGGGTGGAGAGGAGGGTGTTGTCGGGGGTGATGTCGTCGGGGCGCGCGAGGCCGGAAACAGTGAGGGTCAATTCGTCGGCGTTGAGGCGCACGCGGCGGACGGCCTGGATCTGGAGGTTGCCCTCGGGGGTGACGGCGACGACGAGGCCGGAGATGCGGTCGACCAGGCGGGTGGTCTGCGCGGTGGAGCCGGTGCCGCCGGTGGTTTGCCCGGTTGCCACGCTGAGTTCGGGGAAGAAGCCGAGGATGCCGCCGCCCGGCCCGCCGGAGGCGGAGAAGTCCTCGGCGGTGGCGTGGGAGGCCTGGTGGGAGGTGGTCGATCTCTCGACGACCAGGATGCTGACAACATCGCCCACCGCGGCGGCGCGGCGGTCGGCGATCAGCGAGCGGGATCCGGGGTCCCATAGGGAGGTGGCGAAGCCGGTCGCCGCCGCGCTGGTGAGGCAGAGGAAGAGCAGGGTTGAGGTTATGAGGAGATGGGTTTTCATGGGAGCACTACCACCTCGACATGGCCGGGGGCAACTACCCGGGCCAGGAATTCACGCCGGTCGGATTCGATGCGCACGCGGATGACCTCGCCGAGGGCGCCGTCGGCGAGGGCGACGACGCGCGTGGTGACGCGCACCATACCGACTTGCGCGGCGGCGGAGACTAGCTGATTGCGGCGGACGGCGGGGATAGGCTCGGCCCACTCGCCGGTCAGGACGGTGCCGGCGGGAACGGCGCGGGCGGCGCGGAGGCCGGCGAAGTCTTCGGGGGTGCGGAGGGGAGTGCCGCGAACGCGGGTCAGCTCGCGCGTCTCGAAGGCGAAGTCGTCTTCGGCCAGGCTCTCCTGGCGGCGCAGGGGCCGGCGGGCGACGAGGACGGGGCCGGTGATGG
>Ga0315293_10002721_pt1 | contig 17008 bp, 12 predicted proteins | sample YL17G13_20_MG_FD_203071 | JGI IMG/M metagenome (GOLD analysis project Ga0315293, IMG submission 203071) | Sediment microbial communities from Yellowstone Lake, YNP, Wyoming, USA - YL17G13_20 | ecosystem: Environmental > Aquatic > Freshwater > Lake > Sediment | place: USA: Wyoming | collected...
TGATAGATACTTTGAATAACAGGGTTTGACTCATCGACACTTTCTATGGGTATAAATATAGAAACCCTTGCATTTGGTAATCCAAATCCATTGTTTGCTGTTACTCTTCCAATCAATACACCATAGTCAGCACAACTTCTTGTATAGATGTCTGATTGTTGAATTTTTAATGAAAGAATTTCAAGAAATTCGAACTCTTGGTCTAATTGAACATTAATTGTCTTATTAATCCCAAGTTCTGTTTGTATCCTATATGATTGACCCATCCAATGGTTTTAACTATAAATAGTTTATGTGATATTTTATCAAGAAAATACACCACATTAAATTATAGTTTAAAGAAAGTAAAAATAAACTTATGAGAATGTAACTGATTGGAAGTTCTTAACAGAGACTCTAATGTCTTTGTTTGGATATCTAATTTGATAAACTTGTGATGGTTGTGCAAATATAGTATCGTCAACAGGACCAATTAATTTTGTCTCAGGGTCAGAGTACACCATTGACGTTTCAGCCGATGAGTATTGACCCCCAACTTCATTGTAGATATCAAGTCCTGCAACAGTTAAGACTCCATTTGTATTTTGAACTATGCTTCTTATCTCAGATAAATAAACGTTTTGTCCAAGTTGTCTTGTTTGTGGATTAAAATATGTTGATATTAAATCAATAACCTGTGAAATAATTTGACCTGAGTTTTGTGCAGAGTCTAACACGATTGAAAGGTCTACACTTACATCAATAACTTCAGCTGTGAAGATTGAGATGTAGTCATTCATCATTCTATAGTTAGATAAGTAATTGGCTATATTTTGTTTCAAAGTATTAGATACGATATTAGTCAGTTTACCTGAAGTATCGTATGATAATATTTGAATTAAAATTTTATTATCGTTTTCTGTGATTGAAACTTTAGCGGGTGCTCCAAATTGAGCTGGCATGTTTCTAATAATTGAATCATAATCTTGAACTGTGACCGCTCTTTTTTGAGCTGAGAAGTTGAATGATACATAGTTTCTAATTTCCTCTATTGTTGGTAATCCCGCTCCACCAATAGCAGCGGTTACGTTATTACATCTTAAAGAGTTAACTACTGATGAGTTTGTTGCCTCTGAAGGTCCGTTAACAAAGAATGATACTGTACCAATTTGGTTGATTACGTTTGTACCTAAGTTACTTTGTAATCCACCACCCACTCTATACTGAACAAACAATGTTGAGTTGGCTTTCAATGCAGAACCTAAAGAGAAGTTGTTTGAATATTTTTGTAATTCTAAAGTTCCTCCATAAGTTGTGAATTCGTCTAATTGGTCTTGAGCTGTGTTTGTTCCTCCACCAAATGTCATCTTTTTAAATCCTTCTCCAGTGTATTCACTAATAAATCTATCTTGTGTTTGAATATATCTACCAACTTTAATACCAGGTTGGTCTGAAGCCTTTGTTGGGTCTTCGATGAATACTCTATCTTCTGCCAATGCATCTACTTCATACCATCTGTTTGATAATCCCATGAATTCCGCTGTTGTTGGTATGTTGGTATATTCTGTACCGTCTTTTAATAAAACATTTGTAATACCTAATACATTTTTTTCAGGTAAGAATAATTCGAAGAATGGTTTAACATCGTTTGGTGTGATAACTCTTTTGAATACCTTTGTTATACCATTAACAACAAGTTCTCTTTTAGTTATTGTGTAGTTTAATAATATACCGTTGGCATTAAAGTTTGGAACTTTTAATCTATTAGGAAATCCTTGAGCGTTGTATGGAGATGCGAAATTCACATCGTAAATGTTCTCAAATACTAAACCAGCTCCTACTACTTGAGAACCTCTCAATAAAGTACCAAGATATCTTTCATCTTCTTTATCACCAAAAACCGGAACTGTAATTGAGAAATCAACTAAAGATACAGATGGTCTTTGGCCTGGTAATTTTAAACCGTAAGTTCTGGCAATGTTATAAACCGAAGACTTTTGTTGTGCGTATTGAAGAACTGTTTCTTGAATACTTCTATCAATATGATAATGTAAGTTATCTGCAACCGCGGCATTCAAATCCAAGAATACCGAAAATACTGAGGCATCATTAAAATCCTGTATTAATTCTGGATAATAAGTTCTAACATAGTTTTGTAGTTCTACTCTTATCGCTTGGAAATCTCTGCTTGTATATGGTATTTTACGACTGGCCATCTATGTTAAATATTGATAATTAGAAAATCACTTTGTGCAAACGTTTGACCGTTTGTCGAATAATCTATTTTTATTTTTGCAGTGTATTCTGCGGTTCCTTTTCCAGGAAGTCTGTAGATTGAAGATTCACTTGTTCCTACAAAATTTTGTCCTGTAGCAATGTCAACTTCTTCTGCTGGGTCTGCCGGTGTTATTGTAATTTCATTTAGTAATAAATTCGGCATAAAGTTTTGAACCGCATCTCTGATATCTGATTGTATTGCATCAAATGTTAGTCCATCGAAAGGTTCAAAAATAAACTCATATAATCTTGTACCAAATGTTGGTAAGTAATATCTTGAGCCCTTTCTTGTCAATAATAAATGTAATAGGTCAGATTTAATTTCATCTCTCTGAAATTCAGTTAACTCTAAATAATCACCTTTAATTGAATCATTAAAAGGAAACGCCAAACCATATGTTGTACCATTTGCCATATGTCATAAATATACTTGGATTATTTTTTTCTTAAATACATATTACCTTTTTGAGCTTTTGGTTCAAAAGGACAATGACGACATCCATTACCACAACAATATCCTCTTTCAATGTGATATTCTTCAGTAAAAACGGTTCTACCTTTTTCTTCATAAAAATAAGAAGGGAGAAGTTTTGGCTTCTCCCTTTTAATATTCTCTTGTTTCATTTTATACAAGTACTATTTCACAAGCCCCACCTGCACAAGCTACTTCACCACTTAAATCTGTATCATCATCCATCTCAACGATTTTTGATAAATCGACATCGTGAAGTGTCTTCATTAATTCTTCATATCTATCTTTCGTACAATCTTCAAATGGTGCTTGAATATATGTTCCACCATCGTAAGGTAATACTGAAAGACCATTATAGTATTCTTTATTTTCCCACATCCACTCACCAACTGCAGGCCACTCATGTTCTCTAACAGAGATAGTTGCAGATACGTTGTGAGCGTTATTTCCACTTCTGTGTCCAGGTTTAATCCATTCTTGTTGAACTTTCTTCACTCTTTCTAATAATTGAATTGGTGATTCGTTTCTTAAGATTGACCCTTCAGGAGACTTTTGTGGTATTCCGATTACCGCAGTATCGTGTGGTCTGAAATATTCATCTTCAACTAATTCAGGGTGATTGTTCTTTAAGTGTGAATAAATTGCTTCATTCTTACCAACTCTAACCCTTCTAACATAATAGTCATTGTGCCAAGCGTGGATACCTGAAGAGGTACCTAAAGTTAACGATGTAGTTCCCGCAGGTTTAACTGTTGTTGTTCTTGCAGCTGGATTAATATGTAGTAATTCCGCAACTCTTTTGTTTTCTTCTTTAACTACTTTAGCTGCTGATTTCATATTCAAACCTAAAACAGCTCCTGAACCGATACCTGTCATTGAAATTCCAATTAACGCATCTTTTTCAGTTGTTCTTTGCCATATTGGTCTTAAGTAGTGGAAGTTTGTATATCCCGCTTGTAATGTTCCAATGAAAGATGCTGCTCTAACTCTATCTTCATAATCTTCTTGAGATACAACGTTAGATACGTTAACCTCTGTAAGGTTACAGAATTGGAATGGTCTTAAAGCAATTTCACAACAAGGGTTAGTTCCCCAATCTTTATCGTTACTTAAGTAGATACCAGGTTCTCCTGCTCCACTTGCTTCAATTCTCTTCCATAAATCCATGAAGTAGTCTTTGGTGATTTTATGTCTCATCAAAACTGCAGAGTTATTAGCTCTACCTCTTTGTGGATTTGTTTCCCACCATGCTCCACTCTTACTTCCAATCATTTCTTCGTCAGTTGCTGAGAATAATGAGATAAGTGCCGCTCTTCTGATACCACCTGCTAATACTGCATCTGCAATATGACAAACGATATCGTGTACTTCAATTGGTTTTAATCTTTCTCCATCTTGTCTTGAATCCAAAATACCTTCAACCTTAATTAAACATTCCTTTAATGGTTGAGGACCAGGAGCTTTACCACCTGATGTGATAAGTCTTGCACCTTTTGGTCTGATATCACTAAAGTCAAATTCAATTTTTGAACCACCGAAGAAATATGATTTAACCAACACTTTAACAGCGTCAGCCCATCCTTCAATTGAATCGGCAACTAACCATCTTCTTCCTCTGTCTTTATTTGGTTTTCTGATTTCAGGTAAAGTACCAACGTGATGTTTTTGTACTGAGTAACCAACACCTGTTCCACCTAAAAGTAAGAACATGATTTCAGAGAATACTCTCCAATCATCAATCGGTGCGAAGGCACAGTTATAAATTCTGTTTGGTGAAATTTCAATTGGCTTTCCTGCGAACTGCATTGACCTCATTGATGGAAGAACTTGTTTTCTATAAACATACATATAGTTCTCTCTAATTTCTTTTTCTAATTGTGGATATTGCTTAATATGCATCTCCATGTTTCTTGTGACCAATTCTTGCCACGTTTCTCTTCTCTTTAGTTCAGGGATATACTTTGCGTATTTCATATACACTGTAATATCCGATAAAATTCTGTTTGAAATGTCCATTTTGTAAATTTTTAGGTGTAGATATTTTATTAAAAAATCGTTGATTTTTATGATAAATATGTGGTCGAACACCAATCGACCAACAATTTGTAATTAAAAAAATAAGTTTTTTTTGAAAAAAGTAGATATTTAATTAAGTGGATTTTTGTTGAGATTCTCTTTCTTTTCTCTTCTCAAGAAGTTCCTTAACTCTATCTCTTTTTCTCTCCTCCTGTTGTCCCTCGAATCCCAAGAATGTAACTGATGATTCAGTATCTATTTCAAGAAGTTCGTTGTTGAACTTGCAGTTTTCAAAGACAACTCCGTCTTTACCAAGACGTGACTTTGTAATGGCAATCGTTGCTAAGTTCATCTCCTTTTGTTGTAGTGATTTAGCCACAGTAATGATTACGTGACCCACCTGAGCCTTCTTGATTGAACCACCCATTTGGTCTGTAGTTACAACCTCAGATGAGATTGAACTTCTATTACCTTGTGTTGCAGTCCATCCAGCAAGATTCAACTCGTGACACATTCCTTCAAATCCTCTCATTACAGAACCTTCAGCTTTCCACTCATCCTTTGCACTTGATTCAGGGAGAACACAATCAATATAATCCAAAAGAATCACATCAATCTTTGTACCATCAGCAATAATCTTTCTAACTTGATTCTTGATTTGATTCATAGTCATACTATCAGAAGCTAACTTCTTCAAGATTAACTCATTCTTCATCGTCTCTTTAATCTCCGTTAACTTACTCATGACAACCTCTTTGTGGAGAACCAAATTATCTGGTTCAATACCCGTCCACATTGTAAAATGTTTTCTTTGAATAATCTTTGGGTTGTCCTCAAAAAATATTTGAAGGACGTTATAACCCATGTTAAATGCTGTGTTGGCAATCTTACATAAGACAGTGGTTTTACCAACCCCCGTAGGAGCTAATATAACCCCAATCTCACCCTTCGCAAGTCCACCCTTAAGTAGTTTGTCGATTCCTGTAATACCCATTGGAATGGGGTGTCTGTAGTCTTCGTCGAGGACTGTGTCCAAGTTATCGAATACATCTGTCTGACCTTTCTCAATTTCACCCACTTGTAGAGCTTCTCTAATAAGTCCCTCCACCTTGTCATAAGATTCAAAGTCACCTTCAGTAATAATCTTTTGTGATTTGTCCATCGCCTTCTGTAACTCTTGTTGTTTACAGAATTTTAATGCCTTCTCTTGAACAAAAGATGTTCCCTCAAACGGAGCATCTTTAACTTGTTTAAGTGTGTCCGAAACAATCTTGGCAACAAGTTCTTGAGGTATCTCAGATTTTACAATCTGCTCTAAGGTATCGAAAGTAGGTGTTGACTCGTACTTTGTATGATACTCTTTAATCATCTGTATAATGATTTTAAAGTATTTGTTGTCGAAATATGAACTTTCAATAACATCCATAATTGAATGTGAAAAATCCTTATCGACAACTATTTGGTTGAGTAACTGCACCTGAAATGTGTTCCCTAAATAATCAAAATTCTTGTTCATAGTTGTTTTAAAATATCCCCCTCTTTTATTAAATACTTACTTACTTGTTTCGAAATCCAAATATTGATAAGATAATTGGTTGTTTGAAAAAATGTCAGTTAAATCTCTTAAGACATCTTTCAAAAATGGTCGTACGTCCACCGTATAACGAACTTTCGGCGGAAATAATTTTCCATCAAATTGTCTATGACAAATTGTCTGTTCTCCAACTTTCACAAAAAGGTTAAATATTTCAGGACCATCTGTGAATGATGTGTCCATAATTTTTGGGTCATAACTGATTGCGTCCCTGTTGTCCATCATGTAAACAACTGTTTTCATTTTTAGATAATACTGCAACTCTTCTTTCAAAGCTTTGATATAGTCATACAAGTCTACTGAGTTCTTCGCCTTGGGGTTAAATCCTCTAACGTTGAAGAATCTTTGTACAACAATGTTGTCATTCAAAGTCAAAAGGAATTCCATTTTGGTGCTGTCCATTTCTTTCATTGCGCTTAATTTTTGTTTGTGTTTCTTTTTTCTTTTCTTATTAATTTTGTGAATGGTGTAAGAAAGTTAACCCAAGCCTCGTCATCTTTAGGGAGGTACTTAAAGAGTCCATCTTCCATCATCATTCTCATCAGGTTTTTATATCCCCTGTTGGTGGGGTCTATTGTATCAGTATAAATTTGTTCTACTAAGGTCTTTCCATCATCCGTAATTAGTGGGTTTGAAAGGTCTACAATTTGTTTGTTTGTGTTATAAAACTCTTCTCCAAGTATAGTTGATTTTGTCTTCCCAGTCAAAATATTTGATAAAGTTTTAATGGGTTTTTTTTGCGGGATATTTCGTGCAATATCAAGTAATTCTTCGATAGTGCAGGGTTTTTCCTGCACTTGGGGAAAGTACTTTATTAAAGTTTTTTCACCAAGACCTTCAATTCCATCTATGTTATCTGATTTATCACCTGTAAAGATTTTACAGAGTAATACATTGTAGTGAGGTATCTCTACCTTGTTAATAATAATGTTATCCCCATTCTTAAAATATTGTTTTGATATTGGTGAATAGATACTAATGTTCTCAGTAATCAATTGAGTTAGGTCTTTGTCCGCCGAGAAAATAATAATCTCCTCATTAGTCGCAACCTTACAATAGTAGGCAATAAGGTCATCTGCCTCATTGTTAATCATTTCAACTTGTCTTACAAAAATTTCTTCAAGATATTCTTTAACTCTCGATAGTTGGTTAAGATATGATTGGTATTTATCCTCATTCATATCTTGTCGTCTGTTGGCCTTATATTGCGGATAAATTGATTTACGGATAGATGAATTAGAGTCCCAAAATACAACCACTTTATCGTGGTCATGTTCTTCTAAGAATCTTCTAAGAATGTTTATAAAGTGATAGATTCCACCTAAATGGTCGCCGTCACTGTATAAATCTCTGACTCCGTGAAATCCTATTTTAAATAAATTGTTTCCGTCTACTAAAAGTGTTTTAGTCACTTTATTAAATTAGAGGTGATAAAAATTGTTTCTTACTCGCTAATATCGTCTGTTGTTTCTTCTAATGTTAACTCGCCAGTTCCTGATAAGATACCATTCCAATATTGGGAATACTCTTTCTTGTAAACTTCTAACGCTTCTTTAGTGTCTTCAATATATCCTTGAGGTACTGCAATCAACTTACCGTCATTGTAACCTAAACCATTTACGTGGTTCTTCAAGATTGAAATTTTAGTTCTGATTGCGTATCTTACGGTTCTTCCCCCTTTGGTTGCGGTGATATGGTTAATACCAGCACTTGCTTGGTTACCAAAAAGGAATACCAACGAAGATGCTAACCATAAAGCCTCTCCACCTTTTGCCTTAATTGTCGGTTGCCCAAATGGATTATCAGGAAGAGCAACCCATGGCTGATTTACAACTACTAAAGTATTGTAGTAAGCATAATCTTCTTTCTTTGATTTAGAGATTCTTGAGTGAACCCCCATACCAATCTTATCAGCAAGTGTTGCTGCATTATGTTGTTTACCACCTTTACCATCAAAGGTCATCTTACAAGGAATTGAACCTACCGAATCCCAAAGGAATAAAATAGATTGTTGTATTTCTCCTTTTTCTTGAGCATTTAATACTTCATTAATAAACTCAGTTACTTGTTCAATATAATCAAAACTATCATTAAAGATAAAGTCACCATCCCACTCTCCGTCAGAGTTCTTCTTGGCATCCAATCCTAATTCAACCGCGTGTTCCCAACTCCATTTCTTTTCAGTAATAATAAAGACAGGTAAGTGACCTTTCTTTTGAGCATCAGCCGCCGCCAATATCATTGCAGTTGTTTTAGAACTATTACTATGTCCCAAGAACATATTAATACCTCCCATAACAGGACCTGGTAATCCACTAGCACTTAAGAAAGCGTCTCCACAAAAGTAGTAGCTAGTTTCTTTATATTTTGTTTTGGTTGAGAACTTATCTTTAAATCCTCCTGATTCTTTTTTCTTAATTCCCGCCATCTTCTTTTCTTTTAATGTTTGGTATTTTACTTATCTTAGTTACCTTATAGAATTCTTCATCTTCTTCATATAATTCACCAAGTTCTTCTTCGTGAAAAGTAATTAAATTTAGAGACAAGTCTCCATTTTCCGACTCTTCTTTTAGCATTCCAAATAAAACTGTATCACCAATTTTTTTAGACATACCTGAGTAATAATTCTTATGTTTTAATTGACTCAATATTTCGTAAGACAATGTTTTATTGTCAACCAATTGCAATTCAATTTCTTCTTTAAATGTCATATAATAAATTAAAAAAAGGGTGGAGTATTATCTCCACCCGTATAAATTAGAATGGTAAATCCGAGTCAACCTCAGCTTCAGCTTGAGGGTCAACAGCCTTTGCAGGTGCCTCCTTTTTGCTGCCACCGAAAGTTTCTTCAGCGACCGTTGCGTCACCGTAAGCATATCCACCTTTTTCAGTGTCCCATTTTGGTGTCTCACCTCTTGCAATCGCCTCAAGGTATTCAACAGGTTTTTTAGAATATACATCCAACCATGTTAACTCATCGTTAATCCAAGCATTTGCTTGTTCTGTTTCTGCGTGAACAGGAGCTTGGTCTTCATACATAATTGTAGATACACTTGTGTACTCTTTACCTGCTGGTGTTTTAGATTTTGTTAACTCGATGATTAAATCACGTCCTGTTGTAGGGTCAGTGATATCACCTTTGTTTCTCCAAATTGGAATAATTTTGTCCAAGATACCTTCGTTCTTGTAATTGTGTTTGAATCTCCAAAACTTTGGTCCGTCTTCTTCATGGTCTCTATCAATAACCTTCACGATGTAAAACTTACGTGATTTGTATTGTTTTGCCAATTCTTTGTCGGATTCTTTTCCTGTTGACATCAACTCTTCGTAAACCTCATTTAAAGGTGAACGTTCGTTGTTATTCTTTGCTGGGTCATAGAACTTTTGCCATTGACCACCAACTTGGATTTCATGATACCAAGCTTCTTTAAATGGTGAAGAACCATCTGTTGTTGGAAGAATTCTTACTCTTCTTTGTCCTTGTTTCTCTTTATCACTAAGGATTAAAGCGAAATACTTTTTCATTCTTTCGTCTTGCGACATTTTGAACTGTGGGCCTGCCCCTTGTTGTTTTGTTTTTTCATACTGTGCCAATACGGCGTCTAATACATTACTCATTTTAAAGTGTTTTATTGTTTCATAAATATAGGTATAATTTGGCTCTATGTCAAATAAAAAAAGGTCATCTTTCGATGACCTTCTCAATATTTTTTTCTTTGTATTACATTAAATCGTCCTCTGTTGGTTGGAATGACTTTTTGATATCATTTGCATTAATGTCAGTTACATCATCTGATGTTAACACATAATCTTTTTTACCCGTTAACTCCATTTCTTCTTTCTTATCGTCAAAGAAATCAGATAATTTTTGATTGAAAGGATATGAATCATACGTTCTTAATTCCAATTTTTCTTGAGGAGTTTTTTCTCTGTATTTTTCAATCTTTGCTTCAAGAGTATTTAACTTGGACATGATTTGGTCCATCTCACCTAATCTTGATTCTAACTTATTTAATTGTCCAAACAAGTTTTCAAAATACTCTTCTTGTTTTTGTTCAATGTTTTTTTGAGAATCAACTAAGTCTGTTACATCCAACTCTTCTGAGCCTTCGTCCTCATCATCTTTCTTTTCTTCTGACTTACCGTCATCATCAATCTTCTCAACATCAGGGTCATTGGCAACGTCTATTGCTTGAGGTGTTGCTGGTACCGCAGGAGCTGCTGGTGGAGGAGGTGCCACCGCTGCAGGGTCTGCAGGTGGTGGTGCCATAGCCCCTAAATCCGCTGCAGGGTCTGCAGGTGGTGCTGCCGCATCTAAAGCTTGCTCTGTTATGTATTTGTTGATATTTTTATATCTTTCAATTTCGCTGATAATTTTTCTATCTAAGCTCATGTTGTTATCCGTTTAAAAGTTGTTTTATTCCGTTAGCGGTTTCAACTCTAACTTTTCTATTAGCAGTTGTTTGATGACCAGCTCTTTCGATTAGACCATCTCTTTCTCTTACTGTGTAACAGTCTCCAGTATCCAAGTCACAAACTTGTTTACTTCCGTCTCCGTTATCTTCCTCAGAATATCTCACTGATTTTCCAAGGTAATTGTTCAATGCTGATTTTAAATCCATAAAAATCTTTTATTATAAATATACTAATTCACCGTTAAATTAAGTTTTTAAGATTTTGAACTTGTACGATGTGTTTATTTGTTTTTTATTTTTGTCTGTTGGTATTGTTGTTAAGAACACTCCTCCAAGTATTTCCTTTGTTTGTTGAATTTCTTCTTTCGTAAATTCTCCGCTGTTTTCTATTATATCCGCAATATCAAGTGAGCTAATAGAGAATAATTGTCCTTTATTTAAAACATATCCAGTCTCTGTGAATCCAGCGTCTTTGATTAATACCTTTTTTATTGAATTGTTTGCGCCTACCTCATAACCAAATAATTGTAATTGGATATTCACGCTCTCATTTATAGTCCATGTACCGACTCCATTGTCTGTATTAACATTAGCTTTTATGTTTACCATAGTTCCTGTTGGAAGTGTTATAATTGTTTCAAGTAAAACTTTAGGTCCTGTTTGTCCATCTAGGAATGTAGAACTTGCTTTTTCAGCATCTTTTGTTTGTGTTTGTGTACTTACGTTTGCATTATTTAATGGTGCTGCAGGTGCGTTAGTTGTTGTTGATGCAGGATTATAAGTAAACTTATTTGTACTTGTAACATCACCATTTTGAGTTTTTACAAGTATGGTGTTAGATTGTATATTTAGGAATTGACTTAGAGGTACTGTCACCGTAAGTTGGGTTCCATCACTTGATTTAATAATATCTTTAATCACAGTCACATTGTTTATTACAATTGCTGTTGTTGATTGTAGGTACTTACCTGTAATAGTTAAAATAGTATTGTGACCACCTGAAGTTGGTGTAAATGAAGTAATAACAGGTTTCTCACAAGAAGTTGGTGTAGGTGTTGGTGAAGGTATTGTACCCACAGTAGGTGTTGACCCAATTGTTGCAGAGATTGTTGGTGTAAGTTGTGGTTCATAGATGCCAGTCAAGTCAGATAATCCTAAACTTACCGCCGATTTGATAGCCAAATCAAATCTAGCTCTAACCTCTTTGAACTCGGTATCTTTTTTAGTCTCATAGTATGCTTCTGTAAAATTTGTTGTTGGCCAATAACAAACATAATATTTTGGCATACCAAGTTCTGTTATTCTTTGAATATTAGCGCTCAACTTAGAAATCATGAAATCTATGAATTTATTCACATCTGAGAAGTTAGCAACAGGTAATATATTCTCTACTTTGGTCGCTGTTCCTGATTGAACGTCCACACAAGAATATGTTCTTGGTTGTTGATTAAAATATATGTTATTGTTTACGTAATCTAAATCTAAAGTTACTGTTGCAAAGTTATTATTAAACCCAATAAAAGAGCCTTTATCTTTAGTCCCTTGATATGCTCTAACATAACATACAGAATATATTATTGTTTGAAGATATAAATCAGATGTCTTACTTACAATGGCGTCTTTTAATTCTTGTGGTGAAAGTGGTGTTGATTTTGTTATTGCTGATTCCCAACCTTGTTCTGTATAAATAGGATTTAACTTGTTCTTACAAGCATTTTGGACCTGTAAAGTGCTCTTGGCCTCTTGTATGATTTTAGCCGCTTTACTTTGGTCTGTTGTTGCACCAACTCCTGGTGTTGCATCCTTTTTATTAAGAACCGCTTGTTCAATTTTAGTTAGAAGATTCTTATTAATACTTTGTAGGAAATTATCAATTGCAGGTAAATCAAAGATACCTTGTCTTACTCCTGTAATTGTTGTTTCAAAATTACCCGGTGTAATGTTATGAGAAATGTCAGTAATCAGGTACGGTCCATTAAACATGGGTACATGTTGTAAATTAAAATACATTGTTGGTTGTAATAACGCATTACCCAAACATTGTATTGTACAAGTATAACTTCTGTTTTTGTATAAATTATACAAACTAACATTTTGAGTTGCAACGTTTCTACCCGATGCTTGGTCAATCATATTCAACTGCGCATTAATTGATTCGGATGTTGCCTTTCCTGCGTCTTGTGAAACTGAGAATGAATAAAACACGTTTTGATTTCTTGTACCTATCTCTACATTGAACCCTACACATCTATTTGATAACCCATAATCTTTTTTATCTTTCAAATCTTCAATTAATGGATTTTCAGAAGCTCTTTTCATTTCAAAACTATCATCTCTAAATCTAAAATTACCTTTTGGTAAGTCCAAATATTGTGATGGTTTACCCGCATAAAAACAAACCATTTTTGGTCCTGAGTTTCTATAATCAACATTCAAATAAGTTCCCCACATACTATTAGCAAACTCAAGTGAGCCTTCAGATTTTTGTGGTATATTAACTCCCGAAACGTCTTGTACGTTATAGAAGTTAACATAGGCCGGGAGAGGCATTACTGTAAAGTTATTTTTAATTAAAATTCCGCTTATAAGTGTGAAGACGCTCATCGATTCAGTATAAGCATTTTTACCCAACATTGATTGTAAGTCAAATATGTCAATGATAATTGTGTCTCCAATATTTCTTGATGCTCTGTCTAAGAACATAATATCTTCAAATAATGTTTTTGTTTTATAATCACCACCTGCAACCCACTTATCGTTTAGGGCTTTGAATACTTCGTAGTTTTCAACTTTAGATTGTTGTCCGTCAATTACTGATTGAATTACTCTTTCGGGTAGTTGCGATTGTTCATCTAAATTTTTTCTAAGGGACTCCATAGTTCTATTCAAAACTATGTTTTGTAAATTAGTACCATCAGAAATAAAATTATTGATTTGGGTTTTAAATCCACCGGTTGTTATACTTGGATTTAATAATTTTCTTGTCGCATAAACTTTTATTAATTCGGAATATAATGTGATATTTGGTACGCTAAACTCAACATTATTATCCACAAAGAAATCAGTAATATAAGAACCTTTGTCAGTGTATTCTAAATTAGTAATTGTTGAGAATCCAATGGTTGTCTGTAATGCCGCCCATTGTAATGGATATTTTGCTTTACTCTGTGACAAGGTAATACCACCACCTAATGTTGGTAAACTATTTTTAACATATGGTTGATAAGTAATTGAGTCAGTCGCTGTTCCTACAAAAGAACCAAAGATTCTTCTGTTATAATTTCCAGGATTACCATTTCTTAAAATAACATCAAACTCCATGAAGTTTTTTATATTGGAACAAAAAACTTGTGCCTGACTTTTGATTGTGTTTTTAAAATATTCCTCATTTTTTTCTGAGGTTGGTTGAGACGGTACTGTCATAGCCGTTCTCATAAACGCTTGAAAGTTTTTAAATGTAGCATTTAAATCTATTGGGCTTTCTCCGATACCAACAATTGTTTGTCCAGCATTTAATGTATTAATTGGTTTACAAAAATTTAAAAACTCTTCTTCGAATTGATTAAGAGCAGATTTGTTGAACACAGAAAATATCTCCTCAATCTTAGAATAAGTTGAACCAGATAGAAGGCTCATTGGTGATTGTGTTGATGTTAATGGGTCAATATAATTTAAATAAGAGTCTGGGTTTGGCTTACTTATAGACGATGAATCAAAATATCCGTAGTTTGGTGCTGACCATAACAATCTAACACTACCATTATACATCGATTGGTTATATGTTAAATTAACAACAGTTTGTCCATTATTAATACATTGTGTTGTTGTTTGATTTATAATATTACCAAATGAAGGTATTACATAATAATCTCCGCTTTTGGTGTTATTAACTGGAACACAAACGGATTGGTTTTTACTGGAATTATTTACTAAGTGAGGTATAAGAACACTAAAAGGTTCTACTGTTAAATCTTTTGTGTTTTGTTTTACTCCAGTTATTGAGCCTTGGGATAGTGAATATAATTTCATTCCATTAGTTAAACTAGCTTGAATTTCTTGGTCACTATAGGTTTGGTATAAATCGTATCCATTATAAAATACGTTAAAGTCGTTAACTAATTTTGGATAAAATCCAGTTTGTATTCTAATTGTAGATGTTGTTTCATCTTGTAAAACAATATTTTCGGTTTCTGTTTTACCCTCAATAGTAGTTTTATAACTATATTTATGGCTTATGTCATTTGTTATTGGGTCGTAGTTAACCACATAGTCAAACTCTTTCCAACATGTGTCTAATATATCAACATTTGTTTCAACATATTTTTTATATCTATGCCAAATAGAACCCATCTTCAATACCCAAGCGTATGGTACTTTATGTATTCCACCAAATTTATTAAACACAGACGCAATATAATCTAAATCAGATGTTTGTCCCTGTGAATACGTTTTATATCTTTCTCTTAAAGACGCTAAGGGTAATGAATTGACAAACAAATAAGCCGCCTGAACATAAGGATATGGGTCTGACTTTCTTAAATTATAAACACCATTTAAAATAGCATTAACAAAATAAGGAGTATTCAAAACAGATGTTGTAGTCTGAGCGGTAAATGTTGTAACTGGCGATGGGAAATAACAATATCCTTCTGTTGGCATGAAGTATTTTGTTTCTCTTAACTTATAAAAATCATTTAAAGTATTATTGGTTATAACGTCAGATGGATTACTAACATTCAAATAAGAAAAGTTTGTTACAGGTCTATTTGTTGTGTAATCTGTAATTGTACTAAAATTCGCAATTACATTATTTTGAGAATAAATCTTATAGGTGTTGCTTGTATTATAAACTAAATCATTAGTATTCTGTCTTGAATTGTCCATGTTTTTTAAACACCAACTTCCATCTGTGAATGGATAGGTATCTAATAACATTGGTGTGTTATATGGTGATTTAATTATTTCTTGAAGTGTTGTGTCTTTTATTGGTTCTTTAGGTATTTTACCCGTTTCTTTTAAACTTAAAATTGAAAATGGTGAATCAGTTAACGCCTTTAGGTATGGTGTTACATAAAAATCTCTAATAAAATCCTGATACGCCCTACCCGTTCCTTGGTTTGAAATTGTTTCAAGTGTACTAACATAGTTAGAAGAATTCAAATTCAAATTTTTTAATTTAACGGTTAGATATGGAGAACTAACACCTAAACTTCCTTTAATATTGTTAGACTCGGCCTCCATTGCATAGTCAGTAAATCCATCAATTCCATTGTTGTTACCTAATAATCTAACATAACCAGAATAAAAAGATGTAACATATTGTCTTTCCCAAATCTCATAGAAAAATTTAATCTCTTCTTTGTTAAGGTAAGCAATACCTAAGTTTGGATACTCTAACGCGTTTACGTTAGTTATTATTGTTTTTGATTCCGCATCCAAAGAAGGTTGACTTAATGGGTTTTGAAATTTTTGTGTTAACCCTTTCATATACTCCTCAACAAATTCAACCTCAGGCCATTTATCGTACAAATAACCTTTTGTTAGATTAACAACAGATGGGTCAGCAATATATTTTAATTGGAATCTTCCTTTTTTATCTTCAGGCGTTTCAACAAAGAATTGAGGCCATGGATAAACGGGTATCTGTGATGTTGATAGTCCTTGGTTTGATTCTTGTGCTTGTGTTGATATCTGAACATTGTCCCTACTGTCGGAGCTTTGCGCTGATGATGGGTTATCTAATATGGCATTCTTTCTAACAGGGTCATATTTTACATTCCATGCGTTGGTGTGAACGTCATCTAACAACCTAATAAATGCCTCTGAAGACGCCATTAAAACTGCAATAATATTTCTTACTGTGGGTTTAAATCCTAAACCTGTTGCTTTGTCCTCTATCTTTCTAGCCAAATCCGCCGACAATAAACCCTCAACTTCAGCAAGTTTTGCATTAGCTTGGGTCTCCATATTAGCAAGATTTTTATCAAAACGCTTGTCCCCCTCAAATACTATGAATTGAGGTAATACAATTTCTGTGGGTATTGCAATATTGGAGTTAATATCAAGTTTACCAGAGACTTTAAAAAATTTAGATAATCTATCTTGAACCAATTTCTTATCTTCTTCTGTAGGAGCCACAATACCTGTTTGAGACCTTGTAGTCTCTGTCCAATCAACATCCAACGATGTAACATTTTTAAAAAAGTCATCATATTTAATCGGATTTTCAATTGGAGATGTTCCCGTTTTACCTAA
>Ga0315293_10002722_pt1 | contig 17004 bp, 14 predicted proteins | sample YL17G13_20_MG_FD_203071 | JGI IMG/M metagenome (GOLD analysis project Ga0315293, IMG submission 203071) | Sediment microbial communities from Yellowstone Lake, YNP, Wyoming, USA - YL17G13_20 | ecosystem: Environmental > Aquatic > Freshwater > Lake > Sediment | place: USA: Wyoming | collected...
ATCGATGTGGATTTATCTATTAATGACCCTCAATTTGGAACAATCGCTTGTCAGCATCTATTCAACTTGATCAAGAACCGAAGATAATTCAATGGCGCAGGAACCCTTCTTCTATTTAAAACTTTATCAAAATGTGCCAGAATACCCCCCAGCTCTGCTGGGGGGGGGGATGAATGGCCTCCCCTCTCCCCTGGGGGGAGAGGGTTAGGGTGAGGGGGAAATGATCTTATCATCACCCCCACCTTAATCCTCCCCCATCAAGGGGGAGGAAAGTTCTTTAGAGAATTGGATGCCCCGCAGCTCTGCTGCGGGGCACTTTACTGTTCCGTGCTCCCATTAAATAGTTCATTGTGCTCTTTCAGATCTTCTTAAAAAGATTTCTCTCCTTGCAATCTCTTTACCTGCAGAGGTCAGAAACCATTGGTCTATGATGTCTTCTAAGAAAATGAGATATTTTCGATGTGGTATTTGGAACCGATGTAAATCAATAGCCATCCCTTTTCGGGAGTACCGTGTCAGTTTATCTGCGTCTTTTACGATTCGATCATTTCGAGAGATAGGTCTCTTTCTCGAATCGTGTCCTTGGATGATTCGACAGATTTCTTTTACTTTTTCTGGAGGATAATGCCATTTCTCCAAAATGGTCTTGGCTATTTTTGCTCCCTCTACTTCATGAACCCTTGCCAATTTAGGATTAGATGGATTTGGACCAAAAGCGGTGAGGTGTAGGTTTTCAGGGATAGCCTTCCAACCTACATCGTGGAGAAGGATGGCAGGGATGACGATATCCTCATCACCTTTTTCATGCTTTAAAAGTTTTAAAGCGTACTGGAGTGCAATCTTAGTATGGATGAGGTTCTTTCGAGTCCGGAGGAAGGGTTTGGCCTGTTCATAAATTTTCTGATAGATCGGCTTCATAGCCATGATGTCCAAATCATATATCTTCAATCCGCAATCTGCAATCCGAAATTCAAAACCCCTTCATCATTTTATTCAAAATATAAGGGAGCTCGATACGCCCTGTGGGTGCAAGGATGCGACTGCTATAGTCGGTCACGTAGTTGGACACCAAAATCTTCGTCACCCGCCTGAATTCATCGGTGTCAATAGCCTTAGCGATCTCTATTAAGCTATTTGCTGTCCCTTCGGCAACAATGTATGGACCACATCCGACCACCACACGCCATCCACCCGTCATCTTGATCCCCAGCTTCTCCATGGTCGGAAGATGATCCTTCAGGACGAACTCTGTATACTCCTTCTCTTTCCCTGGGATGATATTAAAATATTGGTTAAATTTCCATACCCTCAATTGAATCGTATATTTATCTGTTCTCACCCTGCCCGTGGGCTTAAGAATTCTGCTACAATAGTTGAGGACATAACACTGGACCTGAGCTGTTACCTTCTCATACTCTTCTGTTTCCATGGCCTTTTGGAGTTTTTGTAACGAATCCACTGTCCCCACCGAGATGACCCCGGGACCTTCCCCCACGACCACATAAAATCCTCCTACTGGATTGATCCCGATCTTTTTCATGGTAGGAATGTAATGATTGATGACAAATTTTGTGTATTCTTCTTCTTTCCCGGGGATGATGTCCCAGTGTTGATTAAATAAAAAGATCATCTTTCCCTCCCAGTGGTCCTTCGACGAGCTCAGGATGATACTCTGAGGTTATCGAAGGATGGTCATCTCTTCATTCCTTAGAAAACCATGGTGAGCCTGTCGAACCATTAAAATATCCGAAGGATGATGGGATCAGAGCTGGCGGTCACCTCGTAGGATTTGAGAACGGGTGGGGTGCTATAGAAATCCTTAAATTTTTCGATCAGCCCTTCATAAACTCCGCTCTTCTCATAGGCATCGAGGTCAGCCTTCGTATCCCAGGCCGTAATGGAAATTCCCTCATCCCGATTCTCCAGACATTCCAGGAGATGGATAAACCGAACCCCTTTTTGCTTATGCATGGTCGGGATGACCTGTTCGTTGTAGAGACTTCTCAATGCCTCCATCCTGCCAGATTTAATTTTGATAAAGGTCGTGCGGACATACATAATTTTTCCTCCCAATCGCCCTCCTCCCTCACCCTCTCCCACCAGTGGGGGAAGGGAAGGGTGAGGGAGGAGGCTTATCTTCTGAAAAGTGAGGACATCATATCGATGATGACATCGGCATCGCTTCTCTTTGGTTTACCTGCACTCGTGACCGGTCGTGTCTGAACGAGGAAGATATTTTCAGGGAAGGGGAGATCGGCATCGATGGCCCACTCCAAATCCTGGGCTGCTTGATAATGGGCCTCTGCGGTTTTCCCGAGCCGGACCAGTTCCAATAATACTTCATCATCGATGCATGGCTGATTCTGCTTTTCAAGGGTAGGTTCGATACAGACAACCTTATCTCCTACCAACTGATAGCAAACAGTTTTAGGAGAGATCATCTTCTCTAAAATCTCGAGCGATTTTTTATCCACCAGGAAGTGGTCTGGGGAGACCTCCCCTTTAACCACGCTCTCGCCCAATCCCCAATTACCTTCAATGACCACCTTCTCTGGATCTCCTATCACTGGGTCGATCGTGAACATGACTCCAGCACATTTTGCATTGACCATTTTCTGGACCCCGACACTGATGGTCACTTTATCATGAGGCCATCCGATCTGATTTCGATAGGCGATGGCGCGATCTGTAAACAGGCTTGCCCAACATTTCAATATGTGTCGGATCACTTCCTCTTCCCCTCTGACCCAAAGGTAAGATTCATGCTGCCCAGCAAAACTGGCCGTCTTCAGATCTTCAGAGGTGGCACTGGATCGGACGGCAACAGGGAGATCTGGGATACCACAGAGGGCACCTAATTTTTTGTAAGCTTCTTTAATCTCCTCGACAATCTTTTTAGGAATCGGGGTTGATTCGATAAGATCTCGAATCTGACGCCCCGCTTCCCCCAAGGCTTTCATGTCCTCAAGGGGGATTTGAGAGAGGGTTCTCACGATCTTGTTTCGAACCCTCCCTCTACCTATAAAAGTGTCGAAGACATGCGTGGTGACTGCAAATCCAGGGGGGACTCGGAGGCCAAGTTGAAACATCTCCCCTAAGTTGGCATTTTTACCACCCACTTGCGGAAAGTTCTTCCCTGAGCAGTCTTTGAACCAGATGATATTCTGCGTTGTTTTTCTTGAAGGCATGTCATTTGTCCAGAATGTAAACGGCTCCCAAGTTTCCGTCTACCCGGATCCTTTGACCTGACTTGATCACTTGGGTGCCGGTAAACACATTCATCACAACCGGGATTCCATACTCCCTTCCGACAATGGCGGCATGTGAAAGGCTTGCACCTCGGTCCACCACCACTCCATTGATCATGCTAAAAACAGGGGTCCAGGCTGGAGAAGTGCTCATCGCTACAAGGATGTCCCCCTTCTGAATCTTGGGTAAATCTTCATCCCTGAGAACAACTCTTGCTATTCCTTCTGCCACTCCTGAAGATCCGCACGTTCCGTAAAGATCGGCCTTGAGCTCAGGCCGCGCAACGGGCATACTGCCCACGACTACCTTGAGAGCAATAGGATCCAATGACTGGACCAATCCACCGATTGCCTGATCCAAGGTAAAACCCTCTTTCATAATGGCAGGTGGATTTCCTCTCTGGAGCCATTCCTCCCAATCTTTCCTGCGGCGTTCCACCAATGGTTTCAGGTTGAATTTATCAGGGTTGATGCCAGCCCTTCGCACTTCATCGGGGATGAGGAAAAAGATATCTTCAGGCTGCTTGATGGCTCCACTTTTGGCGAACCGCCTTCCCAATCCCATGCAGCTTCTCCTCATCAAGGCATGGGTATAAAGATCCAGATAATGATTATGTTCCTCACTGAAACGGCTGCAATTCTGGGCCACCTTCATGAGCATAGAAAACCAACTCTTTTGCTCTGGTGCAATCTTGGCTAAGACTTCCTTCTCAGCCTCCTTCCTCTCCTTTTCGATCTTCTTTCTATCTTGGTCTAAGTCGAATTCCCCACCCTTTTTCATATACATCTTTATTGTCTCGAAGCCCGGTGTAGGGTCCTCCAGCCAGGTGGGTACGTTGATCTCTGCCATCCTCTCCATCCGCCAACCGGCCTCCTTCTCAAGGAACTCGGTGAACTCCTTCATAAACTTCTTCCCTTTATCACTTGACTCCAGTTTGGCCTTGAGGTCTTTTGACGGAGTCTCAGAGAATAGACTCTCAAGCCCCATATCCTTTACCTTCTGGGAAAACTCCCAGAGCCTCCGGTCCACGCGGAAGCTTTCGTTGTCAAAGCCGCTCAACAATTTGTGGAAAGTAGGGTGGGTATCATCGATGTTGAGTAACTGTTTGCACAACTGTTCGAAGAGGACGTAAGGGGTATAAGTCCCGTACATCATATGCATGTGGATCTCCCACATCCTTCGGCAGGTATTGATCACTTCCTCGAAATTCTCCAGGAGCTGGATGTTTGTGGCAGTGTCAACGTTGAGGGCTTTCAAGTTATCATACCTTTTCAGCATCTCCTTAACATACCCCCCCCAGAGCCCGTCGTAGTTTTCAACGAAGGGCCGGATGGCCTCCTTGAACTTCTTCTCCCTTTCCGCTTTCTCCTGCTCAGAATCCACCATGAGGAGGCATAGATAAGCACCTCCATCCTTAAAGCGCCAGTCCCAACCTTTCACAGTAGGAAGGGAAAGGGTCTCAGCGCCATACTGCATTCCATGTCGGCAGAAATTTATCCAGAACCACCCGAACATAGGTGTCCAGGGGGGAACGGAGTGGGTGGCGTCAAGAAACCAAGCCGGCGATTGCTCTAAATCATACTTCTCATCAAACTCAAATCCGGGAACCACATCATAAATTTTCATTTTTCACCTCCTGAATGGTTGTTTTATTATTCTTTGAAAATCCTCAATTCCCCACCTTCTGATGTATTGATAATGAAGGTTATCCTTCCATACCCACCCCTCCTTTCACCAGGTCATATTCATGACCCTCCTCTTTCGAGAAAATATGGCTTTTGATTAGACTGCTTTCTTATCGCGCAATAGAGGCAACTATACTGACTGGAATTGTAGAAATCAAGTGATTTTTCAAGTTTTAATTTTCACAAAAAAGTTTCCGATATTCACCTCTGGATTCATAGCAATAAATATGAATCTGCAGAGTGGAATATGGGTTCATTGATGCCAAGAATAATCTTTTTGGATATTAAACCGTTATCGGTTTTGATGTAGAATTCTTGAGAAAGTATACTTGATGGTCTCGTAAAAAGTCAGCATCACCCTTCGACAGGCTCAGGGTGAATCCCGCAAAGCGCGGGATAACCTATTGATATTCCGTTCGTGCTGAGCCTGTCGAAGCATGAACGACATACGGAATATGACTTTTTACGAGTTCATCATACTTAGTCCATCTAAATGGGGTACGTTCTAATTCAGGATGAAAAAAGGTTATTCCCCTCCACCTTCTTTGAAGAGGTTAAAGAGATTGCCTGATCTTCTCGGGAGTGATCGGTAAATCCCGGATACGGACACCACAGGCGTTGTAGATAGCATTTGCAATAGCCGGTGCGGTTGGGACATCGGCATACTCTGCGGTGCCTGAAGCGCCAAAGGGTCCTTTCTTCCTGGGGATATTGAGTGTGATCACTTCCATCTCAGGCATATCCTTGGCTCTCGGGATCTTAAATTTGGCAAAGCTATCGGTCTTGTTGTAAACAAACTCTTCCATGAGGGCATATCCAAGACCCATACAGATGCCTCCATGGAGTTGGCCTTCTACGTTGAGGCGATTGATCACAGTTCCAAGATCATGGACAGAGGTGATCTTGAGGACGTTTACCTTACCTGTCTTCCCCTCCACAGAGACTTCAGCCATTTGGATCCCAAAAGAGTAAGTCTCCCAGGGAACACCCTGGCCGGTCTTCGGATCGGGCCTCGAGGTCACAGGTTTGTTGACTGCTTTGTAAAGGGTAGGGAGACCTTTCGCCTTCATTTCTTTATAATTCTTGGCACTATTTTCTTCCATAGCCTTTTTCAGCTCTTCCACGGCCATCTGGACAGCCCTTCCTGAGACATAAGTCTGCCGGCTTCCTGCGGAAAAGTTTCCATCCGGTGTGATCTCGGTATCGGTTGTACAGACTTTAACCCTTTCCAATGGAAATTCCATTGTCTCTGCGGCGACCTGCCAGAACATCGTGTCCGTACCTTGTCCCATGTCCGCTGCTCCAATCCAAACCTGTAGGGTGTCATCGGGTAAAAGTTCGGCCCATGCCTCGGATTGATCTGGGGCGCTTCGGCCCGGACCGAACCAAACCCCTCCTAAACCCACCCCCATTTTGATCTCATCCGTTGCGCTCTCTTTAGCCTCTTTTAATGCTTTCTCATAAAGAGGCTTTAGGGCCTCCATACACTCCTGAAAACCAATAGTGTGATCTAATAACTGGCCGCAGATCGTCGTATCACCTTTCACAAAACCGTTTTTCATCCTGAGTGTTAAGGGGTCCATTTTCAGTTCCGATGCCAGTTCATCGAGAATCGACTCAATGGCAAAGGCGACCTGTGGGACGCCAAAACCTCTCATCGCACCCTTGAAAGCCGTATTCGTATAAACCGCTTTCCCGTAAACATGGGCATTGGGAAATCGGTAAGGTCCCTGGGAATGGATGAGACCTCGCTGTGTCACGCTATTGCTAAAGGATTTATATGCCCCGCCATCTGCCGTGAGATCAAAATCTAATGCCATCAATGTCCCATCCTTTTTGGCTCCAACTTTGACCTTCATGAAAAAGGGATGACGTTTTGGGGTGGCGGCAAAAGTCTCACTTCTCGTATAGACAAGCTTCATCGGTCTTTTAAGCTTCAAGGCAGCCAGACCAAGGATTCCACCTACGGAGACATCCAGTTTTCCGCCAAAGGCTCCGCCCATGGGAGTTTGGATCACCCGGACCTTTTCCACATTTAGCCCAAGGGCTTCTGCGATGGTTTTGCGGTGAGCGTGAATGTTCTGACTTGGGGATAGGATGACGAGCTGGCCATTTTCGTGGACAAAGCCAACACCGGAGTCGTTTTCTAAATAGGCATGCTCAACGGTTTGTGTTGTGTAGGTTCGCTCAATGGCCACCTCCGACTCTGAAAAACCCTTCCCGGCGTCACCATGGATGATGGGTTGCTCAAAAAAGAGGTTTGGACGATCATCATGAACCTTTATGGTTTCTTTCAACGCCTCCTCAGGGGTGAGAACTGGCTCAAGAGGTTCATAAGTCACTTCGATCTTCTTGAGGGCATGGGAAGCCATCTCCTCAGAGATTGCCACAACAGCGGCAACAGGATCACCAATGAAACGGACCTTATCTTTACACAGAATGGGTTGATCATCTCCAGCCATCTTCAGGATATTCGTCCCTTTCACATCCTCACCTGTGAGCACGGCTAAAACACCGGGGATGGCTTCAGCTTCTGCTTTGTCGATGTTTAAGATCTTGGCATGGTGATGAGGACTTCTTAGGACTTTGATGTGGGCACATCCATCCACGGTGAGGTCAGCAGCGTAGAGGGTGGCCCCTGTCGCCTTCTCCAGGGCATCCCTTCGCGTCACAAGTTGGCCAATGGTGTCCTTTCCTTCCAATTTTAATTCAATGGGTTTCGTTTCTCCCCGCAGATAAGAGGCTGCAAGTTCCACAGCCTCAAAGATCTTCTGGTAGCCTGTGCAACGGCAAAGATGAGGCTGAATGGCCTTCTTGATCTCTTCCCTGTTGGGCTTGGGATTTCCATCCAAAAGGGACTTTGCTCGGATGATCATCCCTGGTGTACAAAATCCACACTGAATGGCTCCCATCTTTGCAAAGGCCAACTGGAGGGGGTGAGGATTCTTGAGAGTGCCAATGCCTTCGATGGTGGTGACCTCCTTGCCCTGTGCTTTAAATACCGGGTATTTGCATGAAAGAACAACCTCCCCTCCTACAAGGACTGCACAGGTGCCACAGTGACCTGCTGAACATGCTTCTTTGGTCCCAGTCAACCGGAGATCCTCCCGAATCACTTTGAGTAAACTTTTCCGAGGATCAACAATCACCCTTTCCGGGGCGCCGTTTAGAATGAAATTTATCTCACGCATGGTTCAAGCCCCCATTGTTAAGAATCTTTGAAATAAATCTTTACAAAAAGGTTTACTGTCCCTTCTATTCGGTGACTCAATACCAATAATGATTATAGTCCGATAGGCAGGACATTCTTGTCCTGCACAACATTTTCGCCGAGGCTGGAAAGCCTTTTTTTCGAAGGCACTGTAAATATATCGAGTGGCCACATGGTGAGGTGAAGGGTTAATGCATCGCCCTTCCACCATCTACTAAAATGGTTTGCCCAGTAATAAAATCGCTTTCGTCCGAGGCGAGAAAGATAACTGCCCCCAGAAGATCATTGGGCTGCCCCAGTCGCTTCAAGGGGGTTTTAGAGACATCGTATTTGGTGACATCGGCAAGATGGCGGCTTGCTTCCGTATCCGTAAATCCTGGCGCCACGGCATTGATATTAATGTTATGAGGTCCCAATTCAATGGCAAGAGCCCGGGTCAACCCAATCACTCCCCCCTTTGAAGACACGTAGTGAACAAAGCCATGAGACCCTGTGAAAAATACTTCAGAAGAGAGATTGACAATCTTTCCTTTTCCTTGTTGTTTCATATAAGGGAATACCGCCCTTGAGCAGAGCCAGGGACCTTTGACGTTCACAGCCATCACCTGATCCCATTCATTGGGGTCAACCTCCGTGAAGGATTTTCGAACCAATCCATCGTAGATGGCTGCGCAATTAACTAAGATGTCGATCCTGCCAAAGACCCTAAATGTTTCCTCAGCGATCTTGATGGCATCTTTTTCTATGGAGACATCAGCCTGGAAAGCTTTCGCCACTCCTCCGAAGGCTTCAATTTCCTTTACGGTCTTCTCCAGATTAGCAATATCCTTTCGGGTGACTGCCATGATCTTTGCTCCCTCTTTTGCCATTCCAATGGAGAATTCCCTTCCCAAGCCCTTGGCGGCCCCAGTCACAATCGCAACCTTGTCTTTGAGTCTCATCTGTTTCCCTTTCTATGAGTTCCAATTGATCATTGCTAATTGGTCATTGACCATTTTGCATCGGTCAGTTAATGATGAACTCGTAAAAAGTCATATTCCGTATGTCGTTCATGCTTCGACAAGCTCAGCACGAACGGAATATCAATAGGTTACACCGTTCACCCTGAGCCTGTCGAAGGGTGATGCTGACTTTTTACGAGTTCATCAGTTAATAAGCTCTTCCTTTTTTCTCCCAGATTTTCTCCAACTTGAAGTCATCAACGATGACCTTGAAACAGTTATAACTGGAGCCCCGAGCAATGCCACCACCAGAATGCATGTTGGAGGAACAGAGGTACATATTTTTAAGGAAAGGAATACGGTAACTCGAGAGGTCCGGGATGGGTCTGAATCGGTCGTTTTGGGAGGCAATCATGGCTCCCTCTACCCACCCACCCTCGATCATATCGGGATGTCTCATGTTTGTATCATAGGGTGTGGTGATAAAGGCCTCAATCACATTATCACGAGTCATGTTGGGAGCGTAGATCTGCCATTGCTTCAACATCAAATCCTCCACCTCTTTTTTCATTTTGAGCCACTGTCTCTCGGTGAAGAGGTGTAAGGGGGGTGCAAATTCTTCTAACAGAATGGTGTGTTTCCCTTCAGGTGCCCGAGTCTTGTCCCAGATACTGTCCGGGGCTGCAAGAATGTACCATTTTTCAGGAAATCCTTTCGTAAAGATGTCTGCCTGATATTTCCAGGAGAGGTATTCAGGGTCCTTCTCTCCCATATAGAGCCGTGGCTGAAGACCTATATCTGGATTGAAGGAAGCTGCTTTATATTTTGGAAGCTCGTGCATTGCCATATTTCCCCAGTAAATCTGGGCGCGGTCATATCGTATGTTTCTTATACGCCTGGCCACTTTTGGGGTGACATAATTTTCTCCCAAAAGTCTGAATATCGTCTGAGGAACCCCTAAATCACTAATCACCAATTGTTTTGCTTCGACTTCTATTCCATTCGAGAGTTTGACCCCTTTGGCCCTTCCATTCTCAATGATTACTTTATCTATTTCTGTCTGCACACAGAACTCCCCTCCCATGGCACTGAAGGCTCTCTGGAGGGCGTGTGTGATAGTATGAGTTCCGCCATAGACAATTGAAGCCGATTCAAAGGAGAGGGCGAGCCCGATCACATGGACAAAAACATAGAGGCCTATCACATCCCCAGGGAAGCAGCCTGTTGAAGTTTCAATGGCCCTCATGAAGAGGCACTGGAGTTCAGGACTTTCAAAAAGGTCCATAGCGATCTGGGATCCTGTCATGAATTGATAAACCGGATCGATTCCATCCACAGGATCGTCGCAGAGCTTTTCAAGGGCATTCTTGACCCCCCAGGGGGTGGGAGGATTGTAACGATATTCTCGAAAAGCAGCTCTCCATTTTCTCTGATATTTTCCCAGGAGATCGAGATAGGTCTCTGCGTCCGTTTTTGAGAAGCGGGCGATCTCGTTGTAGGTCTTCTTGACATTTTCCTCAGAGTACTCTTCTTTCCCCGTTAAAGGGTCGACACGGAACGCGGAATACCCGACAAAACAGGTCCCATCCGGATAAACCATCCCTTCGTTCTGGTCTGGGAAAATATATTTCAAGCCATATTCCCTCAAGTTAAAGTCAGTATAGGCAGGATGGGTCCAGAATCGGGTGAAGTGGGCACATGTATTCTGGATAAATCCGGGCAAGGGAAGCTCTTCCCCACAGGCACCTCCTCCTAATTCATGTTGACGTTCGAAGATCACTGTTTTAAGGCCTGCATGTTGTAAATAGCAGGCAATGATCGTCCCGTGGTGTCCTCCACCAACGATAATCGCATCGTAACTGGTATCTGACATGGGTTTCCTCCTTTTTTACCCCGTTAGAAATAATGCCCCGCTGGAATTTCTAACGGGGTTTACTTCTTCTTCATCATCATCATTGAAATGGCGTAATAGAGAATGGATGGTTTTAAGAGGAGCTTGATGAAGTTCCTCAAGTCCGCTCCTTCCAGGGTGGCAGTGATGACCCAGTGGATGGGTTCTGAAGACTCGATTTTTAATTTCAGGGCCTCCCCTCCGTCTGGATCTTTAAAGAGTTGAGTAAAGGACGCAATCATGGTGGTCTGGCCCAAACCTGTCGAATTGACTTTCATGGTGAACCTCCTATAAAAGACCTTTTGCCTTTGCCTGGGTTACGATCTCCGGTTCCTTCCACCACTTTTGGATCCCGAGATCTTCTGCAATCCGGTTGGCTGCATTATATCCAGGGCCGTAGGTGACCAATCCTCCAGGGAAGCAACAGGCTCCGCAGAGATAGAGGTTTTTAATAGGTGTCGCGTACTGAGAACATAATTCGTTCGGTCTCAGAAATCCCATTTGAAGGGGGAAATAGCCCCCTTGCTTGATCGATCCTTCAACCATATCGGAGAACTTATTTTCAATATCGAGTGGGGAGGCGATGTAGGTCCAGAGGATATTTTCTTCTGTCATATTGGGTGCATATTTTTTGAGTAGGTCAATGTTCTGCTTAGCATGCTCCTGACGAATCTTATACCACCTCTCTGGACCTCCGTCCTTAAGGCGGTAAGGGGCATGTTCTGAGATCAGCCCGGTATGCCTTCCCGGAGGTGCCCCTGAGGGATCAAAGAATGTTGGAAAACAGCAATTAAACCCGGAAGATTTAAGCTCTCCATTTTTCAAAGCCTTAAAATGCTCAATCAGATTCTCCTCTGTTTCAAATCCGACCACATAGATGAAGGCCTTTGCCAAGTCAGGGTTTGAGGAAGCAGCGGTGAACTGGGGCGGATTGAAAAGGGCCAGATGGGTGTCGAAGAGGGACCATTTCTCCCACTTCCAGTCCTTTGTCCGTATGACAAGATCTTTTGGCAAATCCTTCTCTCCAATATATTTGAGGAAGGTCTGGTGGTGATCAATGCTTGAAGCAACAAATTTAGTGGCCTCGTAGACCGTTCCATCATCTAATTCAACCCCTTTTGCAACACCTTTCTCCACAATGATCCTTTTAATGATCTGGCTTCCGAGTATCATTCCTCCATTTCTATAAAGAAATTTGGACATCAGGTTTGCCATATGGTGAGAGCCACCCACACAGAGGCGGTAGTTTGAAGCCCGATTGATCATGAGAGGAACCAGGTAACCCATTCCCTCCAGATCATAATCTAATCCCCACAGACAGGTGGCATAGAGCATCAGTGTCCTGATTTGATTATTTTCAAAGATACTGTGGACGATATCGATTGGTTTCTTTTCAGAAAGGGCGCTGATTTCCTGGCCAAGAGGACTGGAATGGAGTTTCACGATCTGTTCGAAGGCTGGCTTCGCCATCACATAGGTCGCGGGTGCGAGAAAGGCGTCGGTATAGCGTTTGAAGCGTTCATAGGTCTCCCGATAGGCATCAGCATCTTTTTTAGAAAATTGTGCAAAGGAAGCGCAGGTTTTTTCCACATCAGAGTAAATACAGAGGCTTCTTCCATCCAAGAGAGGCATGGCCATGACGACCTCAGGATGGATATATTTCAGATCATACGTTTGATCCAATTGGAGATCGGGAAAGACCGGAGCATAATCCACCATAGGATGGTAGATCGCATGGGTATTGTGAATAAATCCAGGGATCGTGATCATCTCCGAGCAGAGACCCCCTCCCATTTCGTATCTCTTTTCGAGGATCAGAATCTTGAGCCCTGCTTTGGCCAGGTAGCAACCTAAGGTGAGTCCATTCGGCCCACCACCAATGATAATGCCATCATATTGGGGCATAATTCTCTCTCCTTTCCTCTGGTGATTTTCCGTATCTAAAAAGGTAGGGCGTAATAAACCTACATTTTTCAGCATTGACAAGTCAACTCAATTATTCTTATAATGCCATAAGAAAAACTTATGATAGGTCATAAAACATATATATTTCAAAGGTTTTTAATCAATCAATTTTGTGAATTTTAAGCACAAGAAACCTATATTGAGGCATTAAATTCAGGAGATTTTTTTGAACCTCAGGCAATTGGAAGCTTTCTATTTAGTCGTGAAGTTGAAGAGCTTCACCCGAGCGGCGGAGGCATTGAATGTGACCCAACCTGCTGTCACCATCCAGGTCAAATCCTTGGAAAAGTCGTTGAATTTGAAACTCATTCAACAAGTAGGGAAAAGAATGCAGTTGACCGAAGCGGGAGAGCTCCTCTACCAGTATGCTGAGAAGATTTTTGATCTCGTGTCTGATGCCAATGAGAAAATGAGGGACTTCAAGAAATTGATGAGAGGAACGCTTCAAATTGGAACAACGAAAAATTATGCTCGTTACATCATGCCTTCCTTGCTCTCCGAGTTTCAAAGGAGATTCCCGCGCATCAAAGTGATTTTGGATGAAGGGAACTCTGAGGATATGGCGAAGAGTGTCCTTGAGAAGAAGAATGAACTTGCCCTTATTTCCCAACTGAACCTTGACCGAAAAATCAAATCCATCTTTTTCTCAACGGTAGAATTTGTTCTGGTTGCCTCGCCCGAACATAGGTTTTCACAACGAAAGAGTATCTCCCTGAGAGAATTGAATGGTGAACCGGTAATTTTGAGGGAGAAGGGGTCTGGTTCCAGAACGGCCATTCTGAGAAAATTTCAGGAATATGGGATCTGGCCATCGGTGATTATTGAAGCAAGCAGTCTGGATTTTATTGTGGGCTATGTGAAGCAGAACAAAGGGGTGTCTTTCATGTTTGAACCGGATATCAAGGAGGAACTGGAGAAGGGGACCTTAAAAGTCATACCCATTGAAGAGGGTAACATTGTCTTCTTTACCGATATCATTTACCATAGTGAAAAATCTCTTTCGCCTCCCAGCCAAGCCTTTCTGAAGATGGTGAAGGAGTTAAAAGGAGAATTGGTCCTGCCAAGTGCCATGGCCACTTCATAAAGATTTCTTCGCCCCGTTAGAAAACCCCGCTGCTCGCAGCGGGGATGATGGCTGTTCCTTTTTCAGCGAACACTGGGTTTAATGCCCCGCGTGAGCTTACCCATTAGAAAGTAGAAGATTTTCTAACGGGGTTAACTTTGTAAAGCTTCATAAATTGATTCACGGCCTCCTCTGCAAATTCACGGGTATTGAGGTGAAGGTCGAGCTCAATGAGAGAGATTTTTTTGGTAAGATGGATTCTTAATTCATCAAGGAAAGCCTGATCAGCCCCTGGATCATAGAGAGGCATCCCTTCCTTGTCGAGAGAGGACCATCCCTTCAATGGAATGAGAACAGCGACAGGTCCTTTTGATTGATTTAATTTTCTGGCTACCTCTCTTGCAATCTCCCTCAGTTCTTGAGAAGTAGTTCGGGCCTGAACCCGGAAGGCATCGGGGATGAAGAGTTTTCTATTTTTGATATCTTTTGAAACCCAAAGAGAATCTCCTCGGTCGCCTCTCTCCAATGGGCCACAGCTGAGCATATCAAATCCGCAAGGGGCGATGATTTGAGGGATGCCCAGTTGGCCAGCATTCTCCAAACGATTCGGGCCTGCAGCCCGGTTTCCTCCCAGGAGTTCTTCTCCTACTCCCGCAGGAACAATATCCATTACCCCTTGGAAGAATCCCTCTCCAATTAAATCCTCCATCGCCCTGTCACCAATGCCCTGGGCGTGAAAGGGGATCACTTCAAATCCCTTTTCTTCTAAAAGACGCCTGACATGGGAACAGCATTCTTCTGAGAATTTGAACTCCGTTAAAGCGATCAAATCTTTTTTCTGAGCAGTTTTGGTAAAAAAATTAGAACCTTCACCCATTTCCGCCATTCCACAGATAGCCCCTGCAGCTCTCTTTAATACATCTTCGACCAGCGGGTTCAATCCTGCAATGTCCACCACGGAATGAATCATGGCGATATCTTTGGTACCAAAATATCCTCCGGCATAAGCAGGCATGGCAGCTGTGCTGGAGAGCATGACTTTGGGGATCCCAAAGGGGAGGGACTTCATAATCGTTGTGGCGATCGCGGTATTGCTTGCTCCTCCAAATGAGATGATTCCGTCGAGTTCTCCTTTCTCTAAAAGACTTTTGACTTTTTTGATAGCCCCTTCAATCATGATAGAAGAAACCTTTGCCGTATCTTTCATCTTCCTCATTTCTTCAATATTTCCTCCACCCGCCTCAACCACCTCTTTTGCAGAAATGTCAGGAGGGATGGAGGGCTCACCACCCGTGTTGGTGTCGAGAAGAATAACCCGATAGCCTCTTTCTTGAATCAGCCCTTTTAAAAAAGCTGCCTCCGACCCTTTCGTGTCTAACGTTGAAACAAGAACAATCGTTTTTTGTTTCAATTTCATTCCCTCCATTGGGTTCTTACATTTTAATATAAAAATTTCCTTCTAACATTCAGAAATAATTTCCCCAAAAAATTTCCCCTCCCCTGGCGCCTGCCTGCGCGAAGCCGCTTCGGCGAAGGCAGGGGAGGGGGGACACAATTCTTTTTGTCCACCCCTCTCCGAGCCAGAGGCTCTCCCTCCGGGGCAGAAGCCCTTCTGGGGCGGCGCCTGAGCCGGCGGCCACCCGTACCCTCCTCCATCCAGAGACTGTGTCACAATGTCATTCTGAGGCGTTAGCCGAAGAATCTCTGTTTTCTAACTTATTGACTCCATGAGATTCTTCACTTCGTTCAGAATGACAAACATGCCATTTCCCTCATTGTGACACAGCCTCCCAAGGGGGAGGGTGAAGTGGGGGAAATTTGTTTTCAGTTATGGTATGATAATTTATAAATGCGATCAAGACAAAATTATCCCTCGCTGTAACCCTCTCCCCATCGCCTGCCTGCCGGTAGGTAGGGGGAGAGGGGTGGGTGAGGGGGGAAGAGTAGGAATGAAGAAGATATTTCTTGATAAGAGGGTTTGGAGGAACTCTCGAGATAACTGGATCAGTTTTGAGAGCGATCCGAAGCTGAGGGTCACGAAAGGAAATATATACAGCCGGTGTGTCCCCTGTATTACCAACCTCTATCAGCAACTGCAGGCAGGGAAAGAAGAGATTGAATTAAAAGAAGCTTATCACTGCTGGAAGGTGGTGGCGGTCTTGAAGGATCGAGAAGAGTGTTTGGAAGTTTTAAGAGAGTATGAAGAAAATTTTCTTGGAGATCACTATGTGAAAGGGAAATTCGGTTCAAGCCAAACCTCAAAAGAATCAAAAGTTTTAATGTTCCACACAGAAAATGAGGGGGAGAAAGACCGCCTTTTTCAAGAACTGCAAGACTGCGCTAAAAAAGTAGATCCGAATGCAAAAGTTTTTTGTCAAAAAGCCTGTGCCAATCTCTATCACGATCTGTTGGGAGATTGGAAAGGGTGGGAAGAGGTAACCCGGATCAAGAATCCGAATGTTCGGTCAGCTCTGATTGAGAAGATTAAGAAGTTATTGTATTGGGAAAAAGGAGGCTGAAAGATAAGGAATTTTTATCATGAAGGAAAACGATCAATCGAAAGTTGACAAAGAGAAACCCGAAGGGCTAACTATTTATAAACCTGAAGAACAGGTCTTTCAGAAGCTGCATCTCTGTGAGTATTTAGGAGAATTATACGAAGCTGCCGAAGACGAAAATGAGCATCCGGTAAAGAAAAAGAAAGAGTCCCAACGCCACCTGCGTAAGAAGTGTGAATAACACTAATGTTCACTCTAAGATAGCTCTAAAAGGTAAGGATTATGCGTATAAATATGCATAACCAAGGGGGAGCCATTTCTGAACCTGCCAGTTCTTTGAAAATTGAATGTTGATTTAATTTTTAATAAATCACAAAGACGGAGTGACCCGAAAAAATTTGCCTGTATTTTCACTTATTGTTACCTTTTTGAAAAAAATACTTTTTTTGTTCATATTATCACATAAAAGCATTCTCCCCCATTTAATGACCGAATACTGGG
>Ga0315293_10002725_pt1 | contig 16998 bp, 16 predicted proteins | sample YL17G13_20_MG_FD_203071 | JGI IMG/M metagenome (GOLD analysis project Ga0315293, IMG submission 203071) | Sediment microbial communities from Yellowstone Lake, YNP, Wyoming, USA - YL17G13_20 | ecosystem: Environmental > Aquatic > Freshwater > Lake > Sediment | place: USA: Wyoming | collected...
TCTTGATACTTGTTTAAATATTCTCAGCAATTCTTTCGCCTAACCTTTGATTGAAATAGCTAAGGATAAGATGTAAATTCTCTTTAACGATCTTAGCTCTTTTGCCGTTGACTCCATCATATCCTAAGTCGCCATAAGCGAACCATAATTTTCGCATCGCGGCGTTGATTTCTCTTGGATATTTCTTGTTTGAATACTCATGCCGGTCGAGATGCGTCCCGAAATGCTTTCCCTCCCTCGCGGCATCCGCCTCAATGAGTTGTTCGCATACCTTGGTGGCAAGGTCGCCGACGACAGTAAATTGTTTCTTCTCAAACGCGTCTTTGAGTGCCGACAGTTTTTCTCTGGCCATTTCCAGATGTTTCTTGAAATCGTCCATTTTTCTGCCTTGTTATATTTCGTTATTATAACGAATTCCAGCCTTATTCGCCTTCATTTCGTTATTGTAACGAACTCCTTTTAAGATTATATCCCATGGAACAGCTCAATTCAATATTCTTTAATGGCAATCTCATAGAATTTTCATTTTGCTAATGTTATTATTAGCTGGAGTACATCAATGGCAAGAGTTGGCGGGCAGAGCGCCATAGCGGGTTTTTCTTTTCAGGCGTGGGCCATCGCGAGAGCCATTGTTGAAGTTTATCAAGGCAATTTCGATTTCGTCCGTGCCGAAGTCCCCCCGCATGCAGATTTGAGCGAGGCGAAGATTGTCCGAGTGGCCGTCGACGATTATGTTATTCAACACGCCGGGAAACATATATACCATCAAGCGAAGTCTAGCGCACCTGGAGGTGGGAATTGGACGCTAAATAAGCTCTGGCGGGAAGAAATCCTACAGGACTTTGTTAAACAGTTGGAAGCCGACTCTACCAGTGAATGCTGCCTAGAAAGCAAGCCGTATCCTGGAACATCAAATGAATAGACGACAATCGCTCAAGTTGATCTTCCTCGCAGGCGCAGGTTTTGCGGCCCTGAAACCTGTCCCCGCCCAGACCATCATCGAGAATCCCGCCACGCCCCTCGCCAAGAACGCAGCGCGAGTCCTCAAGCTCCGGGAGGTCTGGCGGATCACCGACGAGGGCCGCGCGTTTTACTTCAAATCGCCGCACAATCTCCAGATCGCCGAAGATGGAAGTATTTTCATCAAAGATCGGGAGCAGCTCCTCCGTTTTGATAAAGACGGGAAATTTCTGATGAATTTTTTCAAAAAAGGACAAGGGCCCGGGGAAATATCGAATTCCTTCACCTATCTGATCGATAAAAACGAGCTGTACGTCACAGATTACGGGCAGAGGCGGATTTTTCGAGTGGATTCGGACGGCCGCTATATCGATCAGCTCAGCATGGAAATCAGCTCGCTGAATTTGTTCGGGATCAAGTCCGATGGCTATGTCATGATGGAGCCCGTTTGGCCTTCCGCGGAAGAGAAAACGGGGAAGCTCCTCCCCCTCCTTGATAAAATAAAATTTATCTCCAAAGACGGAAAATCCAAGAAGGACCTCGATACTTTTCGGACGCGATGGTTTATGACGCCCCGCGTATCCACCCAATGGGACCCCCATATAGCCGAGATGAGCGATGATGGACGATATCTTTATGGCTGTCACTCGACAGAATATTTGATTGAAGTCCTCGATCTCGGCGCAGGACGGATTGTGAAATCGTTCCGAAGGTCATATCGCCGGGTCAAGCATGTCGCCAGCAAACAGGAAGAGGAATTTCGCAAGACGTACGGCTCTCCGGAGCAGGCCTATGAATGGGATGTCTTCGGTTTACTTGTGAATCAGGATAAACTCTGGGTCGAGACGTCGACGAAAGATACGGCTAAAGGCGTTCTCTTCGACGTCTTCGATGAGAACGGCCGGTTCGCCGATAGCTTCTACATCGGCGCCGGCCGGTCGCTCTTAAAGGTTCAGGGCGATGTTATCTTCGTGATCGAAAAAGCAGAGGATGAGTCTATCCGCGTCGTCAAATACAAGATTGTGGAATGAGGGCGCGGGGGTAAAGTCTAGGACTCAGAAGGGATAGATCTCATGCGGATGGAAAAAGCAGATTCTCATCATCCGGGAGGCTGTAAAAAAATACTCAGTAAGGAAATCGGCGCAAAGGGGGTTTCAAATGAGTTTCATTCACGTTTCTTCTGGATACCTTAATCGATCATCTTCCTCATTTATCGCTCGACGAAAAATCATGATTGCCATATGTTTGTTCTTTTTCGTTATAAGCATTTGCCTAACCTGCTTTGCTCAAGATGAGATCGTCATTCGGTCGTTCCTTTTCAGGGGGTTTCACGAAGGATATCAACCCGGCCCCAAGCCCACAGCGACGCCTTCCGACGAAATCGTCAAATTGCCGATTCGACCCGAATTCCACAATCCGGACGAGAACATTATCGACACAATCAAAGACACCATCCGCTCCGTTTATCGAATTCCCTATCCGATTTTATTAACTTCGGCTTACATGATCTGGGATGGAAAACAAGAGAATATCAACGAGGCCGTATATGATGATCTGTTTCTCTATCCTCTCCAACTCTACCCAAGATTGATCGCGCCAGATACCTTGAACCTTCGAATTCAAGGCCTTAAATTCGAGTTTAAAGAAATATCTTTTGTGCAAGAGGAGTCTCGCCTCCACAGAGAGGTAAGCTACAAAGCACCGTTTGACTTGTTTGAAGTGCCAAAGAAAATTGACAATTCCGGAGTCTGCGAGACGTGGCTGGAGAAAGAGCTGACCCTTGCTTTCCACACTCCGGTCGTTATTGTTCTCCCCAGAAGCGATGGCTCACTTTTTCTTTCGCTCCAGGCCTACCGGCGAGAAGACAAAAGGATAGATGCCGGGCTTGTCGGAAATCGGCTTCTTTATTATAGCCTTGGCGGGACAGACCCGGTCTGTGGGAAAAAAATCGGCCAAGGAGAGAGCTATGTGCCTGGCCGCAAGCCCCCGTGGTGGAAGGATTATGCGTCATACGCCATGCCGAAGGCGCACTGGGATTATGAAGGCAAGTCATACTTATTTTGTTCAGAAGAATGCCTAAACAAGTTTAAAGAAGATCCGGAAAAATACCTTAAGCGCATGGATAGTCGAATGAAAGCTTGGTACAAGACGAGACAGGATACGGATATCCACGACCTTCTTCAACCTGAAGTCCTCGTCATCCCGGAGTATCCGGAAGCTTTCCGAAAGAATGGACGCGCGGGAACCATCAAGCTGGAATTGGGCATTGACTCCACGGGAAGCGTCCGAGAGACGCGGGTCCTGGAATCTGCCGATCTTTCTTTTGAGAATGTTCTTCAAGATGCTCTATCCCAGTGGACATACAACCCTAAGATTCAAAGCAAAAAACCTGCCCCGGTCCTATGTCCCGTTAGCCTAATTTTCGAACCGAGCAAGACCGAGGAGCCGCAAATCCGAGAGAATTTTACAGTGCCCTCCGCAGACCTGATGACGCGAATCGCGGATTACTGCGGAAAGCTCGAAAATGCAGCCCTCTATTTTTTTTGTAGAGAAAAAATCGAAGAAAGACTTAATCGCGGCCGCCAGTTTATCCAAATATGGGTCGAAAACCATGATCCTTTAGAAAAAGGGCCTCAGGGTACGGGAATGGGTGGAGGTAGCGCATCGGGCCAAAAAAACAACTTCACCTACGATTACCAGGTCATCCAAAAAGACGGACGAATTCAAGAGAGACGAATTCTTGTCGAAGAGAATGGCCGCGCCCTTCGTGACGAAGGTGCTTATCCTAAAACGAAAAGATTCTATATCAACAAAGCGATTTATGGGCCAATCGGATTATTGGCTCGGGAGGAACAGCCCCTATATAATTACGGCCTGCTGAATGACGAATTTATAAAGGGACGCCAAGCTTTCGTCATCGATATCAAGCCGAAAAAACCAAGCTCGGCAAAACCCGTCTACGGCAAAGTCTGGGTCGATAAAAAGGATGGCTCTATCCTGAAAATGAGCATCGAGGCCGAATCTCTTGCCGGCTATGAACGGATTTCGGCGGATTACGAAAGCCGCGGGATAAAGCCTGCGATTTCCATCGAAATTGATTACGGATTCGAAAAAAACGGCGTGCGTTTTCCAAGCCGTATCACCCTAAAAGAAGCTTATTCGGACCCCAAGGAGGGCGAGGCCAAAATGTCGCAGATGAGGGTTGATTACGACAAATACAAGTTTTTTAAGGTGGGGACTGAAGTGAAATATTGATAAAACGCCGCGAACCAGATTCGATTATACGGGCCCTCTGCGGATGATGGGATTTTCAGTCCTCTCCCGATCGCCAGCGCTTGCTTCACCGCTTTATCCGTAACCCGCACGCAGCGCTTGAGCGCCTCGGGCTTGGCATCGAGCGCCGCGTTGTACAACTCGAATAGCCGTCGCGGATCCTGGATGGCGGCGAAGACTCCCTCTTTGCCGAATGCCGTATAAACTGCACCAAACATCTCCCCGCCCAGAGTGTAGGCGCGGCCGACAACGCCGTTGAGCCAGTACTCTCGCAAGTCGGCATTTAAGGAGTCCTCCGTAAGTAGGCCGGCCACAGCCTTGTCCAGCAACGCAATCTGATGCTGCAGAATATCCTCTTCCGCGGCGACCTGATCATTCCACACCTTTGCCAGTTCTGCCGTGAAGGTGTGGAAAGGCGTCCCCTTGAACGCGGGAACTCGTCCCGGCGGCGGGCCGCTGATGAAGTACGTCGCCACACCCTCGGCCACGCACAGGCTTACCACCCGATATGCCATCGTATCCGCCGGCGACAGTGAGCCTGGCAGGGTCGATCGCATTCCCAGATGATGGGATTCGTGAGCTACTATCCCCGCCAGCCAGTTCAAGTCAATCTCGCCAATCGTTCCCTGCGCGAGTTGGAGAAAATCATACCCTTGCGTGTTTTCAAGGGCGAATGCCGGGCTCCCGCCGTTGGGGATCACGGGAAAGTAGAATTTCGGGATCTTCCACCCTGGAGGAAGCCACTCCTGGGCAAAGCGCACGGCATCGTTGATGAGCTTCGACAGATTTGCGTCCTCCAGCCGGCGCAATTGCTTTTCATACGGCGAGAGATCCGGGTAGTATTTTGTCCATCGGGCTCGCATTGTGTCTGCCCGTTCGTTCTCTCCCGCGGAATACTCCTTCCCAAACTGCAGGCTCAAGATCATTCTCTTGAAAACGGGCTTGGGAAGATGATTGGGCCGCCAAGAGCGATTGTAGTGATTGAACATCACCTGATATGGCCGGGTTTCGAGCAGCGTGTCAAGCATGCTCGACACCTTTTCCTTTGGCGCGCCGTCGCGCATGGCCTTCAATACCGTATAAATGCCCCGGCAAGCGGAGATATCAACCTCTGCCTCCTGCGCCGCAAACGATAATGGAATCAGGCACAGCGCGGCAGCAGAAAGGGCCCAACGAGTCCTTTGCTTCACGGCTCTTCTCCGCTGTTCTATCGCACCAAACTGAGAAAACGACCTTTATTATAATACGTCGATACGACCCAATAGGTTGACTTTCATAAACGGTCCTCCCTCCACGAAACCGAGCCCGCAATTCATCAATTGTAACCTTTTATCCTCCGCTCCGGTATGTTATTAAGAGGATGATGAGGGATAAAAGGAATGATGATAATAAATAAGCGATCAATTTTCTATCTGTTGATGCTGCTTATTGGCTTCTCCAGCCTTCCTCTTTTCAGCCAGGCCCTGATTCCTAAAGAGGCAAAAAACGGGATGGTGGTAAGCACACAAGGTCTGGCTTCAGAGGCGGGCCTCCAAATTCTAAAAAAAGGCGGCAATGCGATCGATGCTGCCATCACGACGGCATTTGTTTTGGCCGTTATCTACCCTTCATGCGGCAATATCGGCGGCGAGGGGTTTCTTCTCTATCATGGGAGCGACGGTCAGGTGGCGGCTATCGATTTCCGTCTGAAAGCCCCTGCCGCCGTGACCCCAGGCATATTCCTCGATGAAGCGGGCAAAGACTGGAGAAAATCCCCAGTTGAGGGTCTGCATGTCACCGACAGCCCGTTGGCCATAGGAATTCCCGGCACCGTGGCCGGACTGGCCATGGCCCATCGCAAATACGGCAGTCGACCCTGGGCGGAGTTAATCGAACCGGCAGTGCGCCTGGCCGAAAAGGGATTCCCCGTCAGTGCCAGCCTGCACAAGGAAATGGTCGAGTCCCGACAGTATTTTCTAAAATACCCCTCTTCGACTCGTTTTTTTCTTAAAAACGATGGGACGGTTTATGAAACCGGTGAGATCTGGAAACAACCTGATCTGGCCAACACATTGAAGCGGATCCAGAAAAACGGGGAAGCCGAGTTCTACAGCGGGAAAACCGCCGAACTGATTATCGCCGCCGTCCGTCAATACGGCGGCATTATGACCATGGAGGATTTGAAAAACTATCGGGCCATCGAGCGCCGGCCCGATCACGGCACGTACCGGGGCTGGGATGTGTACGCGATGCCGCTCCCCAGTTCGGGAGGTATCGCCGAGACTCAGATTCTCAACATCCTGGAAGGGTATAACCTCCAAGAAATGGGTCACAATTCCGCTCAATACCTGCATACGCTGACCGAGGCCATGCGCCGGGCCTATCGCGATCGCGCCCTTTATTTAGGAGATCCGGAGTTCAATCCCGATATCCCCAAGGATCGACTGATCTCCAAAGCCTATGCAGCGGAGTTGAGGAAAAACATCAATCCCCAGCGAGCTTCGAAAAGCGAGGAACTTGGGACGATCGATGATCAAGGCGAAAAGATGGATACCACCCACTTCTCCGTTGTGGACGGCCACGGCAATGCCGTTTCTATCACCTACACCCTGAATGGGGATTTCGGTGCCTATCTGGTCCTCGAAGGCACCGGAGTGATCCTGAACAATTCTCTGCCTGATTTCAACAATAAAGTGAAGCCTGGAGGCTTCGGCCGGGCCAACCTGCCCGCGCCGGGAAAGAGGCCTCTTTCCAGCATGACGCCCACGATTATCGCAAAAAACGGCAAGCCCTATTGGGTCATCGGAAGTCCCGGCGGCCAGACCATCATCTCCACGAATGTCCAGGTGGCGGTCAACCTGATCGATTTCGGGATGAACATTGCCGAGGCGGTGGCTGCACCGCGCATATTCCATGGCTGGATGCCCGACGAAACCCTTTTCCAGAAGGGGGTCACCACGTTGGATTCCCGAAAGCTGTATGAAGCGATGGGCCATAAGATCGTCGAGTTCAAGGGACTCTTCGGCCCGGCGATGGCTATATGCATCGATCACGAAAAGAAATTGCTCCTCGGTGCCGCCGACCCGCGCAGCGCCGACGGCCTGGCAGCCGGCTATTAATCCTGCCTCTGAGCATCTGTCGGATTTCCGACACTCTTTAGTTTGTCTTCGGCTCCTTGTCCCCTTTCGCTGTTTTCAGTTCAATTTGACATCCGATTCGGAATAGAGCTGGTCCAGATTTTCCGACACTTGCCGGGCGGTCAGGAATCGGGACTTGCCCGGGTTCAGCCCGGCCGCGGCTAGGTCGAGCACGAAAATTGCTAGAAAAATTAGGAGAGAGAAAGGTTTGATGGCTCGAAATTCCGACACGATCGGTCTTTTTACCGGATGATTTAGCCTATTCAGCATAATACAAAAAGGATTTAAATTCGTTTTTCCGTGTTGCGCCAACATCCCTCACTCATTTTGAATCAATGATTTTATTACTTGACAAATAGTATAGCATTCTATACATTTAGTATAGTTTCCTAAACTTTTTTTCTTCGTTTATGGGAGGTCAGGACGATGAGCAAAATAGAGAGATTGAACAGGATGAGAAGGAACATCCTATTGGGTGTTCTCGTGGGGACGGGAATTGCGTTTGTATTGCTCATTTCTCCATCGTTCATTCCGTCCTCCAGGCACCGATGGGGGGTTAGCCTTCGTTGGACCCACTTCTTTTTCTATGGAGCCCTTCTGATTTGGCTTCTCACCTTATTAGTTTTTATCGTCTTGTATATGCTCTACAAGAAGAAACTCAAGAAAGATCCGACCCTGCAAATCGCGGTCAATGATGAACGCGTCAGAGTCAATTGGCTGAGAGCCTATCGTTTTGCCTTCTATACTCTGATCGTCATCACAATATTCTGGAAATTGGCCGAAACGGTTTTCGCTCGCGCCCTTCTGGAGCTCAAAGTGATTCTCCCGGACGGACCTTGGCTCGTCCTGTTCGGCGCCGTCCTCTCGGTCGTCAGCTCGTTCCTCTATTACAACAGAGAGCTCAAAGATGAATGACGAGATCCTGCGCAACAACATGAAGGTCCTGCGGGCGAAGAACAACTTGACGCAGGAGCAGCTGGCCGAATTGGTCAAGGTGACTCGGACCACGATCAATTTCGTTGAGCGGGGGAAGTGGGTTCCTTCGGCCGTCCTGGCGATCAAGATCGCCCGGGTTTTCAAAGTGCCGTTTGAAGAAGCCTTTTATCTCGAATAAAAAGCGAACCTGGTAAGGGGAATCAGGGATTTCGGTGCACTGTCCCAATTGCCCAAGGTCTTCGCCTTCCTCACCGACCATGCCGTTGTGAACAAGATCATCAACCACCTGAAGCTGATGTTTGTGGCGGAAAAGCCTCCCCCGCCTCGGGTCGCTTCGCAAGAACTTCTGATGGCCGCTGAGACCCCGGCTGAATATTTTTCATGATCCATTCTTTAACCAGGAGGAGAGGTCCGGCTGATTTCTTATATTTAATCCTTCTGTTTTGTCTCTATCGCTTCAGTCGCGGCTCGCCGGAGTCACTTCAATAATTCGTTCAGAACCACCTCCGTCAAGCGCATGGTCTCGGTGCCGAAACCTACGCTGCAATAGCGCACATTCCCTTGTTTGTCGATAAAGAAAGTGGTCGGAAGGCCATAAACTTGATAAGCCTTTTCAGCTCCCTTGTCATATAGCACGGGGAAATTAAGGCCGTATTTCTTGGCAAATGGAGGCACACTATGGCGATAAGTCTCTGCGTCAGTAGAGATCGCGAGTATTTCCACTCCACGATCTCGAAATTTCTCATACAGCTTAACTAGGTGCGGCATCTCTACGATGCACGGGCCGCACGAAGTTGACCAGAAGTTCAGTATCACCACTTTGCCCTTGAGGTCGGAGAGCTTGATTTTACGCCCATCAAGCGCGTCAAGCTGAAAATCTTTGGCTGGCTCATTAGTGAACTTGCGTTTGATGGATGCGGCATATTCAGCATCGGCCTCAATCGCGGCCTTCGCTGCTTCCTCTGTACGGCCCAGCTTGCGCAGCACCACGGCCAAATGCGAGAGGTTTCTTTCGGAGCGCCCAAACTCGACCGCCTGTCGCAATTTGGCTTCGGCGTCATGGTGCTTGCCCATCTGGCACAAGACCCAACCGTGCGCCTCCAAGGCGAGAGCCCGCTGGCTCCGGTAAATCTCCCGTTGCTTATTTTCCGGGAACCAATCTTTGAACCGCTCTGGATCATCCATCGCTGACGGCTGCATTGGCCGAAATTCGGTAGTTGCCCCATCCGCTATTCGAGCGTAACGCAAGGCTTGATCGAGGCTCTTTTCTTGCTCAGCCAGTACCATCGCTATCCTGGCAGGCACGGCGATATCAGTCGGATCAATGGCTCGCAGTTCTTCGCCATATTTGACTAGCGCAGCAGCATCCTTCTCTTTTTCCGCGGTCTCGAAGAGCGTCTCATATATATATCGCTTCATGACCCGGCCAGGCTTCAGCGCCAGCACTTGTTCCAATTTTGCCATTTGCTCCTTGGGCGCGATCTGAGCGTCATCAATCCCTCTAACCTTAAGGAAGAGCTCCATTTGCCGTCCGGCCAGCAACGCATCGCGACTCACCCCACTCAAGTTTGCCGGTACGAAATGATTTGTAAAACCGCGCCACTGATACCAAGCGGGATCGAGTTGGAGGATTTTCTTCTCCATTGCCTCCGCAGCCGTTTTATCCTCCAAATGAGATTGATACATTGAGCGAACAGCCGCCAGAAGGTCCACATCACGGGAAGATGAAGCCAGTTTATCCAGTTCCGCTTTCAGTTTGGCCGTCGCCTCTTCTGATCCCTGTGCCTTGCCCAGGCGCAATCGCCAGAGAGTAGTCAGGCCCGCACCACGTAATTCTGGCTGAGCCGCCATCTTCTCCGCCGTGGCAATCGCCTCATCAAGCTTTTTGAGCTGCCCTTCTTGAAGTGAAATCAGCAGGCGGTAAGCTTCCTCGGCTGCCGGATCTTTCTCTATCGCCTTGACGAGTTCCGCTGCCGCGGCCTCAGGCTCTTTGCTCATCAGAAGCTGAGCTTTAGCATAGTGTCCCCAGGCCCATTCCGGCGCCAGCGACGCAACTTTCTCGTAACGTGCGCGGCTCACCCGATGCGATGTCGCACCCCTCGTTCCCAACTCAAGCGCCATCGGATAAATCGGATTGCCAGGCTCTTTGGCCATCAAAGCTTCGTACTCGACTCTGACTTCGTTATAAGCCTCCTGAAAGTAGGCTCTCGTGCGGATGTACTCCGCGTGCGCTCTCAAGTAACGAGGGGCCGCGGCGATGGCTTTCTTGAAGGTGGCAACCGCCTCGTCAAACTTGTCGTGATAGACTAGATCCAGGCCCTGCTTAACTAAAGCTTGTGCTGCTGCCGGGGCTGGCGCATTTAGCTCTTGCCCTTGAGTAGTGGCATAAGCCTGGCCAACTAACATCAAAGTAACGATCGGAAAAAGAGTAGTGATTATATTTTTCATCGCGTGCCTTCTTTCCAATGGGGGGAAATGAGAGGCTCAAACGCATCGAGGTCACCGCTCAGGACTCGTTCGCCCAAAGCGCGCTCCTTATCATCCATTTCAGATAAGAGTATATCTTGAATGCGGTCGTTATGTAAGACTCAAAATCGGGATGTCTATTACGAGGTTGTAACCAGGAACGAGCTTATGCCCGGCGTCATCGCCGCCATTCAGACATTTGGGGACCGGATCATTTTACGCCAGCATCTCCATTTCCTGGTGACCGAGGGCGGAGTGGACGAGGCGAGGATCTTCCACAAGATCCCTCGGATGGACGACTCGCGACCATTTCCTGTTCTTGACATCGATCACCAGTCGGATTTAACATTTTTATGGGCGCGGGAGTATTGTCATGGAGCTCAGAGGGGATCGATCTCAAGCGTACGGAAAAAGCAAACTTATATCACCTAAGACAATACGGAAATTACGAGCTTGATCGCTCGTGAGGGTAATTGGAAATGAAGCAAATGCTCGCGGTATTCAATAGCAATCGAATCAATCGGTATAACCAAAAATTCACAGTGCGGGCTTTAGAGTCTGGGCTATCACAGAGCTGGGATTTCGGCCTTCCTTCGTTGGTGAGTCATGATATTCATCGGCCGATAGCATGGTCGCGCAGCCTCTGCCTCTTCATTGAGCCAGGGCTAGTCCGTCTCACGGGAATAACGTCGATTCCTGAAAACGACACAGAATGGAAAGATCTCACACACGCTTTTCGCGAATGCCTTTCTCGATCGATCAACGAGGTTCCCGTTCTTCATGAAGCGGAACTAAGACGATTGCTAAGACTCCATTTAAGAGGTGATGAACAAAAACTTGTTCCCGACTGTGCGGCTCTGCTTGAGGCAGATCTTGCCGCCCGTACGTTTCCGGCGATTTTTAGCCAGGTTGACAAGGATGGGCTGATTTCGCTACGCAAACTACATTCCATAAAGCCAGGAGTGTTCGAAAAAGATGGTTTGCTAATCTTCGTACATCCGTTCTTCCGTAGGTCCCTTTCGCGATTGAATAGCCTCAACAATGCCTTCCTCGGACGCCTGCAAGATCTCGCTACCAAGTGTGCCGATATCGACATCCGAATTGCCTTGGATCGTGACATGGTGGGGCTCGCCAAAACTCTCAAGGACCATTTTGAGCTCGAATACTGGTGGGGTCCGGTCTTCAACAATGATCTCTCCAAGATACCATCCGGGGTGACGAAGCATGCGGCTAATGGCCGACTTAAATTCTTCCATGGAATTTCCGCGACTGAGTTCTGGTGGTACGTTCAGAATAATCAGCGCACCTTTGAATGCGAAGAAATTTGCGATATTCCCAGCCTCGGCGTTAGCGCGCACGAATATGGTTGTCGTTTCGTTCACTCCATTATCGGAACGGATCGCAAGTCTTGCCACATTGACGGAGCGATTAGGCTTTATGATGAGATTAGCATTAGCCGTCGTCGCGGCACAGATATCATGAAGGCCGGAAGGGAGAGTAAGTATAAAAAACTTTGGCGGATCGATGGCTCAATCGACATCGAAACATGGAAAGAGCTTTTGTGCCACTACTATCGCGATAACAGCCTTGTAGGAGAGTATCTTGGTGGAAAAAAAGAAAATGATAACACGTCCAGGGAGATACTGGATGATATCGAGGACGAAGGTTTGGCTTCTTATATTCCGCCTGTGATATCCCAAGGAGCGGGCGTGCGCATTTCAATCTCCTACCACCCTAAAGAAGCTTGTTCAGATCCTTGCCGCATTATTGCCTTGGATCGGTTCAAGGCAGGTGATGAGGACTGGCAACCATACATTGAGTCCGACACGGTCGAGCTCGTTAAGTTGCTCCGCCGCAGGGGGAAACAAATCACGGTTCCATCAGAATCCGTCTATGTAGTTTATGAAGATCGTGTCTTAAACTTGCCTCTTATTATGCACTGCGGGCCGGAGGCAATAGTGAATGCAGAACAAACCCAAGATGCTATTGCGACACTCTGCGAAGAGTGGAGTAAGAAAAACGCTTTTATCGTTGTTGCATGCAATATTGGCGTCCAATATTCGGATCGAAGTGTCTACTTTTCGTTGGCCGGTAACCCGTCCGATTTATGTTCTTGGTTGCGAAGCGACGAAGCAAAACTCCCGCGCTCAAAGGATGATCTCGGAGCATGGTGCGAACATGTGTCTGAAGCCCTCAAGAAGAATAATCCCTCGGCAAATGACAATCCGCTTCTCGATGATATTCTTGAAAAGTCCGGCCTCCTAGTATTCAAGCGACGTTTTCTTGATCATAATCAGTACTCGCTTAAATGGGATAATAGAAAACATGCTATGGTAGCCAAATTAGATGTTACTCAAAAAGAAATCCGTGCACTTGTAACTCGCGAAAAGTTATGGATAGCTCCGGTTTTTTGGGTTAAAGAGTCCAAGTGCACGCATTGTGAGAATTCATACCGTAATTGTTTATGTTCGAAAACGTTTGATGAGGGAGTCAAACAGAAAATGACTGATTTTTCTCTTCTCGAATGTATTTGGATTTCGGCTGATACCTGTCGTAAAAAAAATTAGGATTCTTATTTGAAAAACTCGAGTTGACTCTCAGGAATATTTCCTTTGAAATTTTTATCCAGAATCCAAAGCCAGATCTTTTTTGTCGCTTCCATAAAGGCTTCGATTTTATCATAGCTTATTTGTTTTAGTAGTTCTTTTCTCGAAGAAGAGATTTGAATATGCTTGCATAGATTCTTGTGGAATTTATCCATATCATCGAGTTTTGTATATAAGTCAGGTCTTTCCTTCGGCAAATCCCAGCTTCTATCTTTTATAAGTGTATCTTTATACATTGTGATTAACGGAGGCGTATGATTACTTTTCGGTGGCTTTATATTAACGCCGGCCAAAGTTTCCAAACTAGAGCATAAAAGATTCAATATTATCAGCAACTCCTCAACTTTATAATTCCCGTCATTAAGATATTGAAACTTCATTTGGGCTTCGGCCCAATATCTTAGCTGGAGATTAAATATCCTGGTGCCTACATATTTATAGTAGGAGTCTACGTAGTCCGGCCACCCGGAGGCATACTGCGCCCAGATGAAATCCCTCGATTCGTCCATTATAGCCCTCTTTTATTGCTCTGTTTTCGGTTCCGATTTCTTTATCCTGTCGATCTCTTCCTGGGACTTGCGTCTAGATATTGCTATCTCTTTCTCCAGTATTGTCAATTCCTCTTTCAAATATTTATCGAAGTCTTTTCCGTAATGCTTTTTTGGGAGCGCGCCGATGAGAAATATCCGCTGCTTCCTTTCTTTGAGCAATATTCGGACTCTCGCCGATAATTTTATCGCCTCTGATTGATAGTTCTCCATAAACTTGATGATTTCCGCTACCCTCATAGTAGAAAATGCAACGTTAGCCTTATATGTCTCCGGGGTTACGGTCTTGTTAATAATCAGGCTTTTAATTTCTTCATACATGGATATTATCGTATTTATATCGTTATTGAGAGTTTCGATATCTAAGGTAAGGGTGAAAAAATCATTTATAAAATCTATATTCTTTACATCGTCGCCAAGCTCGTAGCTGTACGGCACAGGCGGCAGGTTCCAAACAAGTATCTTCATAGAACGAAGAGCATTTATGTCGTCTCGGCAGAGCAGGATATTTCTCTCCAGCCGTGATACTATCCTATTAAGAAGCCTTTCGATTTTAACTAGAGCGTTAAAGTGACTAGCATTGCTTTTTCTGATAACAGAAAGCCAATCAGAGAATTTTACAAAAATAAAAGCGAAGAAAGCTCCAAAAAAGGCTATGATCCCATCAGAGAGAGTCTGGGCAGTCAAGATAAAGGCTTTATTTGAAAAGATGAAAAAAGCTATTAGCGCGAAAAGAAACAATACTAAAGCATAAAGTGCCCAGTTTATCAGTTTCTTTAAAGAAATCATTAGTTCTCTCTAAAAGCCGATAACATAATATCGGATTATAATTAAAAAGAAAAGGAGACGCTTTTTAGCACTTCCCCAGAACCGGCTTTTGGTACAAAGACTGCGAGTACGCGGAACGGTGCAAGACCTGGCCGGGCAACTGATGGTTCCCCTGAATAACATAAGGAGCCAGGAAATCCTGCTTCCTTTTTTCTTAACGAGCTAATATGCTTTACGAACCTGAATTTATCTGATAACCTTAAGATATAGATTTATTATGGGGACTTATATGCAAGAGATATTTCAAAAGGCGACATCACTTATACAGGAATTCGAAAGAAATCACTCGGATCGAGTAAGTACGATTGAATTAGGTGAGAACTTGCGAAAGGCTTGCGAGCGGATAGAACGATCATGGAGTGGCTCTTTTGCAGGTTGGCATGGTCGCATGTATTTCAAAAACTTTGAAGCGCCCTCCATATATGAAGGATTTAGCGGAGAGTGGGGTGGCATTAAAGGAATACCGGAAGGTTGGCAGGAGCGAGAACCTGAAGAGGTAAAAAAAGAAATTGAAAGATTGCTCGGCAATTCTTTTTCTATCGATGAATTCGAGCGAAAAACAAAGAAGCTATTAGAAGATGCGGAAGCCCTTCGTAATGAGGTTATTATTATATTTTCTGCATTTACGTTTCATAAAGAAATAGAGAAGGAAAAAAAGCTATTTGATCAGATAGAAAAATATTCATTCGGGAAAGGAAAGAATGATTTTATAAAGAATAGTTTGCCGAAAACCCTAATGTCTCGCGACTCAGAGGCGGTGCGACAAGGAATATGTATTGCTTCCTGGTTATATTATACAGGAATCGCGTTGGAGGCAATTAGCATCATAGAAGGAGTTGAGGAATTTTTAAAACTGGCGAATAGATTCCTAAGGCAAATAGAAACCAAATTAAACTCTATGGACAGTATTGCGAAACATGCTGATGATATTTTAAGCGATTTGCACCCAGAAATATTTGCTAAATGCAAAGACCTTTATTCGAGAGATACTTACGCAGAAGCGGTTGAAAAGAGCTTCAAAGTGGTAAGGGATAAGTTGAGAATATTGACGAATTACGAAACCGGTTCCGAAGCATTTGGGAAGGGAAATCTTCATATCCTGGGTGCCGCCGCTCCAAATGTCGATAAAGATTTCAACGAAGCTGTAAAATTCCTTACCATGGCTATAGACCGATTCAGAAACGAGAAGAGCCATACCTCTGACGCAAAGATAAATGATCCTATTCGGGCATACGAATATATGCGACTTAGTAGTCTTGCTATGAATTTGTTGGATCAAGCGGAAATGCTTCCGGCGAAACATTCCAATCAACAAAAACAAGAATATATTCAAAGAAAAGCATAATATTGATTCTCAATAAGATACCAGATATGCCTCAATAATCGCAGAAAACTTATCCGGAGGGCAGGGTTTTACAGGTCCGTCACCTTTTCTATTAGGAGCAATCCTTGTCGTGAGGCCATATTCACGCTTTTCTTCGGCAATCCAGCAGGTCTCGGGGGTCCATCCATGATGGCCTTTTACGTGTTCTTGAATTTGTTTATAAGTGGCCATATATCATCTAATTATCATCTTGATAACGCTCAAAATACAAACGTTATTTCATTTATATCATATGACTCATTAACACTATTGCTTAGGTAGAAAATAATTATATAATTTAACTATGTCCATATCCTTTTTTTCTTTCGATAATAACAACGAAAACAATAGCGGGGGGATAAAAGCTCTAACTGGACTAAAATCAATAGTCATTCCAGAAGAAAGACTTACACATGGGCTTAAGGATTTTATGGCGGATGAAAAGGATCAATCTGAATTCGCCTTGACTCAAAAATTAATAGACTTATTTAAACAAAATAATATTCCTGAAGAATTCAGAGAAGAATGGACTCATTATTCTTGTATATCCCGATCTAAGATTGCTTCTTATTTATTTATTAGAAATTTCCAAATCAGGAATATATTTTCTTCATATTTAAGAAAAGGCAAAGCAAAGATTGCTCCTAAGATATTGATCATCAATGAAGTTCTTAATTATTACTATGAGCATATTATTTTTCATCATGTTTCTTTTCCTTGGATTGAAGCTCACTTTTCTTTAATAAGCAATAAAAAGCCTTTATTACCATTCCGCGATCAGGAAAATCGAATTAATAGGTATATTGAGATATTAATAAATTCAAAAAAAGAAATTCGGCCAGAAGAGATTGCTGCTCGGATAGATGCTGATTATGCATTTTTTCTTAGATATGGGTATGAAA
>Ga0315293_10002727_pt1 | contig 16997 bp, 17 predicted proteins | sample YL17G13_20_MG_FD_203071 | JGI IMG/M metagenome (GOLD analysis project Ga0315293, IMG submission 203071) | Sediment microbial communities from Yellowstone Lake, YNP, Wyoming, USA - YL17G13_20 | ecosystem: Environmental > Aquatic > Freshwater > Lake > Sediment | place: USA: Wyoming | collected...
TACGATTGCGCTCTTCGGCGACATCGGCCAGGGTCGCCTCGCGTTCTTTGACGATCTCCTTTTCGGCCTCCGCCTTGACTTCGAGTACGGCTTTTTCGGCGCGATCCGTAGCTTCATTCACGATGTGGGCTGATTTAGCCTGCGCTTCGGCAATGATCTTGGCGGCCTCTTGTTCGGCGTTGGCACGTGCTTCTGCGGCCACGCGCGCATCCTCATCGGTCTGCGCGATCTTTTGTTTGCGTTTCTCGAGCATCTTGACGATAGGCTTATAGGCAAAAGCATAAAGCAAGATCGCCAAGACAGAGAAGTTGAAAATCTGGAAGAGCAAAAATCCCAGGTTGATACCGAGTTTATCCATCGAGACTCCTCCCGGTTCAACCGACGAAGATGATGATCAATGCCACGGCCAGCGAGTAAATGGCGACCGCTTCGGCGAAGGCCATACCCAGGATCATGTTTGTCTGGATGATTCCGGACGCGTCCGGGTTGCGACCCATAGCCTGCACACCGCCCGAGGCGGCGATGCCAACGCCTGCGCCTGCGCCGATCGCGCCCAACATGGCCAGGCCAGCGCCCAGCAATTTCAAACCAGCAACGAAAGAAGCACCATCAATGCCATTCATATCTCAGACTCCTCCAATAGTTTGGTTAGTGACTTTCCTCATGACCATGCGCCACGGTCGCTCCGCTGATGAATATGGTTGCCAGCAGGAAGAAAACGTAGGCCTGGATGATACCAAAAAACACTTCGAAAATGTACAAGCCGGCGGGGATAGCCACCGCCGTCAATGCGCCAATGATCGAAAGCAATAACGCTCCGGCAAAGATATTCCCGAACAACCGGAAGCCAAACGAGAGTATCTTGGCGAATTCCAGGACGATTTCGAGAAGACCAACGGCAAAATCAATGATGCCAAAAGGCCCGCCGTTGATCAGCCGCTTGATCTGGAAGAATTTCTCGAAATACTTCGGCCCATGCGCCCAGACCCCGAAAACCTGCGTCAGCAAGACTGTCGTGATCGCCAGCGCAAAGGGAAAGTTGATGTCCGTGGCTGTGCCGCGGAAGAAAGGAACTACTTCACAAGCCGTGCACAGTTCTTGGCCGTGAACTTCCGTCGCAACTGCACTGCTCTCGCCTTCCACTGGGACGGCTTCAAGTGGATTGCCCTTCTTGTCCACCCGGACCGGCCGGCCGTTGATGATCTTGTAAGGTTGGCCTTTATCCAGTGTGTAGACCGTAAAATCGCCAATGTGGAACAGGGCCACTGACGCGTAACCAATTGTGCCTTCTTTGTGAACCGCCTCAATTTGGCCAATACTCTCGAAGCCAGGAATTAATTTCACCATGTTGGCAACGAAAATGAGCAGGAAAATCGTTCCAACGATGGGCAGAATGCGCTTGGCCCACTTGCCGGCCGAACCCACCACAGTGTTCCATAGGAACTCGACAATGACCTCAAAAGCATTCAGGAATCCGGACGGAACAGTCCCACCCCTGTGGTAGAAACGCCAGGCGGAAAATGCCAAGACAACTAGGATGAGGTCCGCCAGCAGGGTGGCCAGGATGGTATTGGTAATCTGGAAATTGCCAACGTGCAGACCGGTCGGCTCGGCGGGCAAAACCACCACCGGGCTGATCGGTTTCAAGATGGATGGGCCAATAAAGGCAGCATAGATACCCAGCGCGAACAAGCCCAGAATGAGGGTCGTCTTGATGTGGAACCGTTTCTTCGGTTTTACTTGGCTACTCACCAGTCTCATCCTCCTCTGGCGGGACAGACTTGTTGGAAACAGGCGGTTGAAGCGATTGATTGATATCCTTCACTGCCCGCATCGCCATATAGAAAGTCAGGTAAATGGTTAACGGAAGAGATGCTAATAACAGGAACAGTGTAAATATGGGTTTTGTTTCAAAGGTTCGATCCAGCCACACGCCGCTGAGCACAGCCAGTAGAATGATAATCGGTATAACGCATCCGATCTGTCCGGCCAAACCCATTGCCGATAGATTGGCATTTGCGCTAAGGCGATGCTGTGATTCCTTTTCCGGCTGGCTCATGGCGGCGGAATTATAACATAAGGGGATTCGTGCCGTCTAGAACAAATTCATCGCCGCGCCAGTGGCGAGGCTGAACCAGGGGCTGAAGAGCACACCAACCAGGATGATGCCGATGGTGAGGACCGTCAACGCGATGGCATAGGGACGCGAGAGCGGGATCGGGTGTTTCTCCTCATCCTCGCCTTCCATGCGGTACAGATAAACGTATTTCAGCACGGTCAGGTAGTAGTATAGGCCGATAATCGAATTCAGCACACCGACCACTGCCAGCCAGACCCAGCCCTGTTCGATGGCCGCGGCAAAGACGAACACCTTGGCGACAAAGCCACCGAAAGGCGGCATCCCTGCCAATGACAGGAAGGCGACCATCATCATTAAAGCCAACGTGGGCGCACGGCGGCTGAGTCCATAGTAGGCTTTCATGTCATCCGAACCGGCGACGCGACCGAAGGCCGTGACGATGCCAAAGGCTGCCAGGTTGGTCAGGATGTAGGCGATCAGGTAGAAGACTGTGCTGGCCGCGCCCAACTGCGAGAAGGCGACCACGCCGATCATTGCATAACCGGCGTGGGCAATCGAAGAATATGCCAGCAGGCGTTTGATGTTCTTCTGCGTCAGGGCGATCAGGTTGCCGACCGTCATGGTCAGGGTTGCCAGAACAGCCAGGATCAGGCTCCAGTTGGCCGCAAGGGAGGGAAAGGCTGCCATAAAGAGACGCAAAACGACCGCGAACCCAGCCGCCTTGGAAGCCGTGGACAGGAAACCGGCAACCGGCGTGGGCGCGCCCTCGTATACGTCGGGCGCCCAGAAATGGAACGGAAAGAGCGAAACTTTGAAGGACAGTCCGACCAGGATGAGGAAAATGGTTCCAAGCGCAAGCAGGCTAAAGGTCGGGAACGTGGCGGCCAGTTCGTAAATGCCGGTATGACCACTGAAACCGTAGATCAGGCTGAAACCGTACAACAGGACAGCCGAAGTCAACGCGCCGAAGAGCATATATTTGAAGCCCGACTCGGTGGACCTTTCGTCGCCGGTCAGGAAACCGGCCAGGATGTAGAGCGGGATGGAGGTCGTCTCGATGGCGAGGTACAGCATCACCAGGTCGGCAGCGGAGGCCATCAGGGACATGCCCAGTGCCGCGGCCAGGAGCAAGAAATAGGCCTCGGCGCGGCGTCCGACATGTTCCACGTCCATCATGAACAGCGCGGTGATGGCCGCGCCGAAGAGGAAGAACATCTTGAAGGCAAATCCCAGCCAGTCATCGCGCAACATGCCGCCAAAGACCAGGGCTGGTTCTGCGCCAGGGCGGGCAACCGCCAGGCTAACAGCCAGGATGGCGAACAGGCCGCCGGCGGTCAGCCAGCCCAGGTTCAGGCGGCGGCTCTCATCCTTCCAGAACGGGTCGAGGATCAGCACCAGGAGACCGAGCACCAGCAACAGGATCTCTGGCAGGATGGCGAGGATGTTCGAGGGGACAAAAGCAGTCACTTATACACCTCCCAGAAGGCTCAACAAATGCTGGACGCCGGTCTGCACCCAGGGTACCATCAAGGAGGGGAACAGGCCCAGGCTGATCATGATGACGCATAAAAAAACCAGGGCGACTTTATCCTGGACGGTGATCGGCCCGATGTGGCCCTCGAATTCAGCCGGCATATTGCCAAAGAAGACGCGGCGGATAACCAGCAGGATATAACACGCGGTGATAACAATGGAGATTGCGGCGATGATGGCGACCAGCGGCCTTACCTGCCAGATGCCCATAAAGATGGGGAACTCGGCTACGAAACCTGAGAGGCCGGGCATACCCATCGAAACCAGGCCGCCGATGATGAAGGCTACAGCCACCAGCGGCAGGGGTTTGACCATGCCGCCTAATTTGGGAATATCACGCGTGTGCGCCCGGTCGTAGACCATGCCGACGGCAGCAAAGAAGAGAGCCGTCATCACACCGTGCGAGAACATCTGCACGCCCGCGCCGGTCAGGCCGACGCGCGTCAGCGTGGAGAAGCCCATCATCACCAGCCCCATGTGCGAAACCGAAGAAAAGCCGATGACGTATTTGAAGTCGGTCTGCACCATGGCGATGAACGCCCCGTAGACGATGTTGACCAGGGCCAGTCCCATGATGAGCCATGACCAAGATTTCGCCCCTTCCGGCAGGAGCATGATCCCAACCCGCAGGGCGGCGAAGGCGCCCAGTTTCATCAACACACCTGCATGGAACATGGAGACAGCCGTCGGCGCGGCGACGTGGCCGTCCGGCGACCAGTTGTGGAAGGGGAAAATACCGCCCAGGACTGCAAAACCGAAGAAGACGAACGGGAACCACAATTTCTGGAAGGCGGGCGAGAAAGCCGCCTGCTCCAAGGCCAGCATGTCGAAGGTGTGCAGGCCGCTCTGCCAGTACATCGCCAGTACGCCGATCAAGGAGACGACCGAGCCGATGAACAGGTAGAGGGTCAGCTTCATGGCCGCGTACTCGCGCGTCTTGATCCAGCCCCAGATGGCGATGAGCAGGTACATCGGGAAGACGGCAATCTCGTAGAAGAAGAACAGCATGAACAGGTCGAGCGAAGCGAATACGCCGAATACACCACTCGCCAGGATGAACAAAAAGGCGAAGAATTCACGCGGGCGGTCGTCCAAGCCCCAGGAAATCAGCACACCGGTAAACATGACCACGCCGGTCAGCAGGACGAGCGGCGCGCTCATACCATCCACGCCAAATTGCAGGCTGATGCCGAGCATCGGCATCCAGTTGTATTTCTCGACGAACTGATAACCGGCCGCGGTCTTATCGTAGGTGAAATACACCCACAGTGAGAGGAGCAGCGCAAAAGACGCCGCAGCCAGTGCCATGACGCGGATCCCGTTCTTGCGCTCTGGCTTTATCAGCAGGATGAGCATCGCCGCGACCATTGGGGTGAAGACGATAACACTCAGGATCGGAAATTGCATAACTCACCTCGTTATTTAGTCTGATAGTCTGTTAGTCTAATGGTCTTATAGTCTGATGGATAACCGACTATGAGACTATGCGACTACGAGACTATTGGACTAAAACAGCATAACCACAGCCTTATTAATCACTTCGAGTATCCACGCAGGCCAGATGCCTATTACCAATATCAATACCATCAGGGGTGCCATGACGATGATCTCGCGCGTGTTGATCTCAGTCAAGCGGTGCTCACCATGCGCCCAGTGCTCGTTCAGCGGACCGTGCAAGACCTGCTTGACACCTTTGAGGATGTACGCGCCGGTGAAGAGCAGTCCCAACATGGCAATGGCCGTATAGATCGTCAGGATCGGCCAGGAACCTCGCACGACCAGGAATTCTGAGACGAACCCATTCAAGCCAGGCAAACCGAGCGAGGCCATGGATGTGAAGAGCAGGATGCCGCCATAGATCGGCACCAGCGGAAACAAGCCGCCGAAATCGTTCAGGTTGCGGGTGTGCGTCCGTTCGTAGATCACGCCGACCAGGAAGAACATGCCCGCTGCCGAGAGGCCGTGGTTGAACATCTGCAAGACCGCACCGTTCAAGGCAATGTTCTTGCTCAAGTTGAGGGCTAAATCCGGGTTGTTCAAGCCGACCTTAGCGGCTGCGGCAATGCCAAGCAGCACGAAGCCCATGTGATTGACAGACGAATACGCCACCAACCGCTTGAAGTCCGTCTGACCGTAGGAGGCGAAGGCGCCGAAGACAATCGCCATCACCGCCAGGAAAGCTAGCGCGCCGGCAAAGCGCTGCGATTCGACCGGGTAAAGCGGCAAGACCAGTCGTAAAAAGCCGTAGGCACCCAACTTCAACAGCACGCCAGCCAGGATCATCGAACCGGCCGTCGGCGCCTCGGTGTGGGCATCCGGCAGCCAGGTGTGGAACGGCCAGACCGGCACCTTGATCGCAAAGGCGACCACAAAGGCCCAGAAGGCAATTGCCTTGACCGTGGCAACCGGCAGGCCCATCAGCGTTCCTTCGAGGGCGTTCCACTTCTGATACAACGAGGGCAGGTCATAGGTCTGGAAAAGCACGCCCAGCATCTGGATGGCCAGCAGCAGGCCAAGCGAGCCGGCCATGGTGTAGATCATGAACTTGAGCGAGGCGTAGTTGCGCGCCTGCATTTTGATCCCCTTCCACAGCGTCCGTTCGCCCTTCTCGCTGCCCCACTGGTTTATCAGGAAATACATCGGCACCAAGCCGATTTCCCAGAAGACGAAGAAGATGAGCAGGTCGAGAGCCAGGAAGACGCCCAACATGCCCGTTTCCAGGAGCAGGAACAGGATCATGTAGGCTTTGACGCGCTCCTTGATGCTGAAGGAGGCCAGGATCGAAAGCGGCGTCAGCAGCGTGGTCAACAAGACCATCGTCAGGGAAAGGCCGTCCACGCCGACGTGGAAAGTCGAGTGGATCGCCTCGTACCAGGGATACTGCTCGACGAACTGGAAACCGGCTGCAGACGAGTCGAAGCGCATCCACACCAGGACGGAAAGTCCGAATGGGACCAGGCTGGCGATCAGTGCCGTCCAGCGGATGACTTTCACCTCGTCCTTGGGCAGGAACAAGATGGCCAGCGCCGCCAGGACGGGGAAGAAGAGGATGAGGGTCAAAAGGTGACTGCTGAGAAAGTTCATCGTTTACTCCAAGCCAAATGTAGGGCAGGTTTGAAACCGTTCGGCTGAACTCACGGCGAAGCCTGCCGCCAGATTCAGCGGGTAAAATACCCGCCCTACACTCCTCCAATCAGAAAGTAGTACAGCACGGCGAAGAGCACAACCACCACTAAGGAAACGAGCATGTAGGACTGGATACGCCCCACCTGGATGCGGCGCAGGCTGCTGCCGGCTTTCTTCACGATGTTCCCCGTCCCATCGGCGATGAATTCGTTGATGACCGGCTTGTCGAAGTAATTGCGCAAGAAGCTGCCCAGCCAGAGCGCCACGCGCCCAAAGGTGTGCAGGATGCCGTCAATGATGGCGCGATCCATGAACATGTAGGTAAAGGTTTCGGAAACCCAATACGCCGGGCGGACGAACAAGAAGTTGTAGGCCTCATCGAAGTACCACTTGTTCTTCAGCACCGGGATTTGCAGGAAATCCTGCTTCGGGGATTTGACCTTGCGATAGACCAGCCAACCGATAAACAAGCCACCCAGGGCAACGCCCAGCGATGTCAGCAACGGCCAGACGCTGAACGGCACCGCTTCCGGGACCTCGAACAGGGTGCCGCCGATGAACTCGTGGAACCAGTTCGGCAGGATGCCACCGATCAGCGGGAAGTGCTCGGGGATGCCCACCCAGCCATACCCAATAGCGAAGACCGCCAGGATGACCAGGGGCAGCGTCATCGTCCAGGGCGTTTCCTGGGCATGTTCCGCCTCTTTTGTACGCGGCTCGCCCAGGAAGGTCAACGTGATCTGGCGCATGGTGTAGAAAGCTGTCAGGAAAGCCGCCGTCGCCAGGGTCGCGAAGACAGCCCAATGTCCATGCCCGAAAGCGTCTGCCAGGATCTCATCCTTCGACCAGAAGCCGGCGGTCAGCACCGGGAAGCCAGAGAGGGCCAGACCGCCGATCAGGAAGGTCCAGAAGGTGATTGGCATCTTCTTGCGCAGGCCGCCCATGTTGAACATGTTCTGCGGGTCTATCGAGTGGTCGCCAGTATGCAGGACGCCGTGCTCCATGCCATGAATGACAGAGCCGGAGCCGAGGAACAAGAGCGCCTTGAAGAAGGCATGCGTGATCAGGTGGAACGCGGCCGCCACGTATGCGCCAACGCCCAGCGCGGCGATCATGTAGCCAAGCTGTGAGATGGTCGAGTAGGCCAGGACGCGCTTGATGTCGTTTTGCGCCACGGCAATGGTCGCCGCGAACAGCGCCGTGAACGCGCCGATGAATGCAATAATAGACATGGTCGGGTTCAATGGCATACCCGGTTCCCAACCCGCTGAGATAAGCGGGAACATGCGGATGACCATGTACACGCCCGCCGAGACCATCGTGGCGGCATGGATCATCGCGCTGACCGGGGTCGGGCCTTCCATGGCGTCCGGCAGCCAGACGTGCAGCGGCCACTGCGCCGATTTACCCACCGTACCGATGAACAGCAACAGGCCAATAAACCCGGCTGCCGATAATCCAAAGAAAGGCGTGGCGGTGGTCGCCAGGGCGTGCAACACTTCGGGCCTGAAGATTTCGCGGAAGGAAAGTGTACCAGTAGCCGAGTACAGAAAGGCAATGCCAAGTAGCATAAACACGTCGCCGACGCGGGTGGTCATGAAGGCCTTGATAGCCGCGTTGCGGGCTGATTCTTTGCCATACCAGAAACCGATCAATAGATACGAGCACAGGCCCATGATCTCCCAGCCGACGAACAGGGTCAGCAGATTGTCAGATACCACCAGCGTGTACATGCCACATGCGAACAGGCCAATGAAAGCGAAGAAGCGCGAGTACATCGGCTCGATGGAAGGTACCACGTGCTTGTGCCCGTGCTCTTCCACTGTCGCGCCGTGCGGCGGCAGGCCGGGACGGTCGTGATCCCCGGCTGGCTGTCCAAAATTATGATAGCCAACGCTGTAAACGAAGATCATCAACACTGTCCAGGCGACGAAGAACAGCGTGGCGGCGGAGAGCGGGTCAATCAACACGCCGATCTTGAGCCAGGTACTCCCCGTAGGAAGCCAATTTATTGCCGATTCGAAAACTTCCTTGCCGAATTCATGCACCCCCAGGGCGCGCACGAAAACTAACATGCTTCCCAGCCAGGAAAGCCCTGCTGCGCCGACGGCCAGGCTGTGGCTGAACGCCTTGTGCTTGTTGGTGAACAACACGATCAGGAAAAATGCCAATAAGGGCGGGAGTGGCAACAGCCAGATAATGGTTTCAGTCGTCATGAAGCCTCCAGAGTCGTGGAGCGTGGAGAGTAGAGCGTGAAGCGTTCTGCGCGATCTGCTCGCTCCACGCTCCTCGCCATACGCCCCACGCAATCACCACTTCATCAAATCTACTTCATCTGCCACCACCGTCTTGCGGCGGCGGTAGACCGAGATGATCAGGGCCAGGCCCACAGCCACTTCCGCCGCGGCCACGGCAAACACGATGACCGCAAAAACCTGACCGGCCATCTGCGCCGGGTCGAGGTAACGCCAAAAGGCCACCAGGTTGATGTTAACAGCGTTCAGCATCAATTCGACGCCGAGAAGGATGGCAATGGCATTCTTACGCGCCAGCACGCCGAAGAGTCCAATGCTGAACAGCGCGGCGGACAAGACCAGGAACCAGGAAAGTGGGATGCTCATGCGATCTCCTATTTCTTGTTCACCGCAACATAGACCGCGCCAACCAACGCGGCCAGCAGCAGGACCGAAGCCACCTCAAACGGGAGCATGTATGCGTCCGGCGCGACCAGGGCTGTACCCAACAGCTTGACCGTATCCATTCCCTGAGGCATGTCCGCCACGGTCCGGTTGATGCCTGGCTGAGTAACCAGCATGAAAGCCAGTCCGGCAAAGACCAGCAGGCCAAGCAGCGCTGCCAGCCACCAGCCCTTGCGCAATTGCGGCCCTCGGTCGCGCATCTCGCGGCGGGTGAGCATCACGGCAAAGATGAACAATATGGCAATCGCGCCGATATAGACGACCACCTGCACAACCGCCATGAAACTTGCTTCCAGGATGGCATAAAGCACGGCCACGCCAAAAAGCGCGGCTACCAACCAAAGCGCAGCATGGATCAGGTTGCGCGTCGTCACGACCATCAGCGAGGATGCGAGGATCAGCGCGGCGACAATCAGAAATATGATTTGGGAAGCAGTCATAAGGTTTATCCTTATTTCATTCTCACCACCGAGAACACAGAGACCACAGAGTTTTATATTTCCTTTCCCCTGTGCTCTCCCTGGCCTAGCTCGCTAGGGCAGGCTGTGTACTCTGTGGAAAACGATTAATGATGCGCCACAGCCTTCGCCGCCGGTTGGAGCATCTCCTCGGTCCTTCTCTGTTTTTTACCAACGGCGCGCAGGATTTCAATCGTCAGCCAGGCAATAACCACATTCGTCAGGAACATCCCAATCACATAGAAATTGGTCGGCGCAAGCAGCTTATCCATCACGGCGGTAACGATCAGCAAGGCGAGTGAGAGTGGCGTGAGGAATTTCCAGTTAAAAGCCAGCATGTGGTCAATGCGGATGCGCGGCATGGAATACTTCACCCACATGATAACCCAATAGAAGAAAAGCGCTTTGGCCAGGAAAATTACTACTGCTAATAAGGGATATTTCTCCAGGCCAAAGAAGTTGTAACCGCCGAAGAACAGGACTGCGATAAATCCACCGAACGTGAAAGAGTGCAGTAGCTCGCTTGCATAGAACCAGCCGAACTTCATGCCAGTGTATTCGATGTGAAAACCGGCCACGATCTCGGACTCGGCCTCGTTCAAATCGAAGGGCGAGCGGCCCAATTCAGCAATCGCGCTGATGATGAAGATCACGGCGGCGAGCGGTGAAAGGATGACGATCCAAACCCCGCTCTGGAATTCCGTGATACCCTTTACGCTCATCGTCCCGGTGATGATCGCCGGGATGAGCAGCGCGACCACCATCGGCACCTCGTAGGAGATCATGTTCGCCACCATGCGGAATGCGCCCAACAAGGCATACTTGTTGTTCGAAGCCCAGCCGCCCATGATGATGGCAAGCGTACCCAACGCGCCGGCCGCGACCAGGTACAGCAGGGCTACGTTGAGGTCCACCCCGTAGATCGTCGAGGCCAGGGGCAGTATCGCCCAAAGCAGGATGACCGCCGTCGCAGCCAGAACTGGCGCAAGATTGTACACCACCTTGTCCGCGCCTTCGGGGGTGATATCCTCTTTGATGATCAGTTTGATGATGTCCGCGAACGGTTGGATGATACCGAAAGGCCCGATCCGGTTCGGGCCGAGGCGATCCTGGAAACGCGCCACCACCTTGCGTTCGACCCAGACGAGCAATATATCCAGCACAAGGGCGAATACGATCAAAACGATAATGCCCAACAAGGCGAGCAAGACATTCGCCAGTGCCGCGCCCATTCCCCAGCCCGTAAGGATGCCCCGCAGCCAGGCGGCGATGAAGTTGACCGGGTCACTCCAGAAGGTCATGGATCACTCCTTGTCTAACCTCGCAATAAACTGGGGAGCGGGGTGTGCGGGCTGTCGCGAAGCATACCCGAAGGGTACGTAACCGCCCGCACACCCCCCCCTACCCATTTCTATTTAGAAGCTACATTACAACAAAGAAAAGGCTGAAAGGAAAACATCCTGTCAGCCTTCTGTGAATTGTATCGTCGCGCTTACATCCATTCCAGCATCCCTTTGCGCCAGGCATAAACCAGGCCAGCGACAAGGATGAGGATGAACAGGACGCCTTCCAATACCGCATAAAGTGGCAAGCGATTGATGGCTAATGCCCAAGGGAAAAGGAATACTGTCTCGACGTCGAACACGAGGAACACAAGCGCAAAAATGTAATACTGCGCCTTGAATTGAACCCACGAGTCCCCCACCGTCTCGATACCACATTCGTATGTACTTTGCTTGATCGGATTTGGTTTTTTCGGCGCCACCAGCCAGGAGATCAGCAGTGGTGCGACCGGGACGATGATCCCAATGATCAAAAAGAGACCGATGTATAGCCATGTGTTTTGCATATGCACCCCGGAACATAGAATTAGTTGTCGGATACAGACTGGCAACGGGCGAATTTTACCATAAACAAGTTCTTTCGGTTACTAATCGTTGTATTTATTCCATGGGATTTTTGTCATATATTCTCTTATTTGTACTATTTTTCACATTATTCATCTCTTCACCCGCTTCCACAACCAGCGCAGAACATCCTCCAGGAATGGGACGCTCAACACCGAACTCAAGAACGCCCCCGCCACCCCCAACAGGCGCGCCGGGCCAGCTTTGAGACCCATGAATGACATCACCTCGATCTCGATGGTCTGAGCTGAGATCGCGCGCTCGCTTTCAGGCCCCTCGGCCAGGGGGACGAAACGCAGGTAGAACCAGACGACACCCCGGAACTTCCCCGCCTCGGCGGACCGCACGCTCCAGTAGAACGCCACGCTCTGGCCCGGACGCAGGGGTAGGCTGGCCGTTTCGGACGGTACGACCTGCATCCCGGCAATATCCAGGCGCGCCTCTGCAACGACATTATGGGTATCGTACAAATTGGGGATAGTGACCGTCTGTCCACTCGTGACATGGCCTTCGATTTCGGCTGTCGGCGTCAGGTTGCCATCCTCGTCCATCTCCAGCATCAGGCGGACGGTGTCCGCGTCACCAGCGCGGATGACCGGCGGCCATTCCAGCACCAGGCGGCGGGTCTCCTGGATGGCCGGCTGCGGGGTGACGGTGGCGGTTCCAGGGACCTCGAGCGGTATGAGAAAAATAGGTGGTGGAACGTTGGCCGTCGGCATAGCCGTCGCAGCCGGCGCCAGGGATAAGGTCGGTGTCGCCAACGTTTCTGCTGGCGGCGCCCCCGCAGACATAGAACGACTACAGGCAAATCCCACCCCAGCAAGGAGCAGGCCGATCAGGATCAACTCGATGCGCAAGTATTCTTTACACATGGGCAACTGTCATGCTCAATATTACTTGCATCAATCTTAAAAAACAAGTCCAATTGCCTTAAAAACCTATATATTTTCGAGATAACGTAGTAATATAAGAGTGGCTCGTAAGCCATCACATTTTTACGAAGGAGGCCTGAAAGGAGTGAATGACGAAGACCCGCTAATAGTTATCCTCTATAACGAGGAGCTGGCTGTACCATACGGCGAAGCAAAGGATTTGATCGCCCTTCAGGATACCGCCAGTGTGGCCGTGCACTTGAACCAGGCACTGGCCAGTTGTGGTTATCGTACCATCCCCATCGCTGTCCGAAATTCGCTCGAGGAATTGAAAGAATCGCTCAAGCCGTTCTCTCCAGAAACGGCGTTTGTTTTTAATTTCTGCGATGGATTCAGGGGGAACAACAAAGCCGCGACCAAAGTCCTCCGCCTGATAGAAAAACTCGGCTTCAAGCATACCGGCTCTTCGGCTGATACCAGTTCCTTGTGCATTGACAAGGGACGCGCCAAAGAGCGGTTGATGGTCGCTGGAGTCCCCACGCCTTCCTTTCAAGTTTACGCACAGCCAGTTGGCGCGTACCGGTACAAATTACCTGCGATCGTCAAACCCTGCGTTGACGATGCCAGTATCGGGATTGACCTGGACTCGGTTGTCACCACGCCCGAAGAACTGCTGAACCGGGTGACTTACGTGATCGAGCGCTACCGCCAGCCGGCACTTGTCGAGGAGTTCATTTCAGGACGCGAGTTATCCGTCTCTATGTGGGGCAATAGACATATCGAGGTGCTCCCAATCACCGAACACGACTACTCGCTCATTCCAAACCCGTTGAACCGCATCCTGAGCTACGACGCCAAATGGGTGCCAGATTCGTTCTATTTTAACAACGTTCCAGCGCGCTGCCCGGCCGAACTGGATACGGATGACAGGTACCGGATCGCGGAGGCTGCGCTGCGCGCCTATCGCGCCGTCGGGTTGCGCGACTTCGGCCGCGTGGACATCCGTTACCAAAACCAGATCCCTTACATCATAGACATCAACGAAATACCTGACCTGGCGCCTGCATCTGGTTTCCCCAACGCCGCCACGAAAGCCGGTTACACCTACGCCGGTATGGTCGAGCACATCCTCAGACTCGCCATGCAAAGAGAAAGATGGCAATGGCCGCAACTGACCTTGAATTCAGTATCCCCACAAACGCAGATGGTTCAATCATTCTAGAAATCGCCAGGAACATCGAACTGTTCGAGCCTGGCGACGTGGATGTCGTCAAAGAGCTTTGGTCAGAATTTCTCACCAAAGGCGACGCCGGGAGTTGGTATCACTTCATCGCCGCCCGCCGGGATGGACAGGTACTCGGCTTCGCCTGCTATGGCCAGCGTCCGCTCACGCAGGGCACCTACGACCTGTACTGGATCGTGGTGGACAAAAGCCACCACCGCCAGGGCATCGGCGAGGTTTTGCTCGGCGAGGCAGAGAGACAGGTGCGTGAGCGCGGCGGTCGCCTTTTGATCGCCGAAACAGCTGGAAAATCCGCCTTCGAGCCGACGCGCCACTTCTACCTGAAAACCGGTTACAAGCTGGAAGCCAGGATCCGTGACTTCTATTCCCCGGGCGACGATCTGGTCGTCTTCACGAAACGCTTGTAAACGATACCCTCTTGATAAAACCACCAGGAACCCGTTTTCTTGAAGAAAACGGGTTCCTTTTTCATTCAATGGGCAGCCTGTAACGTCAACTCGTCAGACAGGCGAACAGGAAACCTATCGGTGTTGGCAACTGTAGCTCACTGGGGGGAATGGGCAATACCTGACTCTCGCGGAGGAGCGGCCAGAATCCCCAAATTAACAGGGCGAGCGAAACCGCCAGCACAACCAGCGCCAGGATGAGTCGGATTCTCCGTATTGTCATATGTCAATTATACCCGCCGCCCGGCTAACGTTGTAGAATTGAGATGTATAATTGAGCAGAGAGGTGAAATATGACAGTCGCAGACATTCTTAACTCGGTCAAATTCGTAGTCAACCCCGATGGACATCAATCCGCCGTTGTGGTGGATCTAGACGTTTGGGAACAAATCATCACGTTACTGGAAGACACCGAAGACGCAGAGGAAATCAAACAGGCTCGCGCAATCATAGAAGAGACTATTCCCTGGAAAACGGCAAAGAAAGAGTTGAAGCTGGGAATTGGCGTATCATGCTGACTAGAGCAACTGTTGCAGAAAAAAGAAAATACAATGTTTTGGACGTGAAATCGGCTAAAAAGGTCGCATCTTTTTGGCTTGAACGCGCAAAACTGGAAAATGCCGTCGAATTTGGCTTGCCCGAAGTAGACGACCGTTACCATATCTGGCGCGTACCTTTGGTGGGAAAAATATCTCGTGACCATATCGGCGAAGTAGTTATCGACGCGTACACATCTTTGATCGTGGAAGATAAATCTACTAACTCCGAAGTACTGGAGGCGCGTTTACTGGGGCGGAATGGTCATCCCGGGACAAAAGCCAAAAAGCAGAACGGCTCTTACGTTTTATCGTCGCTGAGAAATACAATTGCTCAAGGCGACAGCGAGGAACTCCTGCAGGAATTACCAGCCGGAAGCGTGAATTTGATCTTTACCTCTCCGCCCTATTACAACGCCCGCCCCGAATATACTGATTACGTCACCTACGAAGAATATCAACTCAAAATCCGAAAGATCATTCAAAACGCTCATCGGGTTTTGGCTGAGGGTTGCTTTTTTGTAATGAATGTCTCTCCTGTGCTTGTGCGCCGCACAAGTCGAAGTGAAGCATCGCGTCGCATTGCTGTTCCTTTCGACATGCACAGGTTATTCATCGAAGAAGGTTACGACTTCATTGATGACATTATCTGGGAAAAACCAGAAGGCGCAGGTTGGGCTACAGGTCGCGGCAGAAGATTTGCCGCCGACCGAAATCCCTTGCAATACAAACCCGTTCCTGTCACAGAGTATCTTTTGGTTTACCGAAAACACACGGACAAGTTGATTGACTGGAATATTCGTGCTCATCCCAATAAAGAGACTGTGAAGGCATCAAAAGTTGGGGATGACTATGACCGCACAAATATTTGGAAAATTACGCCATCACATGATCCGCGTCACCCTGCCATTTTCCCCGTTGAATTGGCAGAGAGGGTAATAAAACGTTATTCTCGAAAGGGTGACGTGGTTTTAGATCCATTTGCTGGAATAGGTACTGTGGGAAAAGCCGCTCATAAACTTGACCGCCGCTTTGTCTTGATTGAAATAGAACCGAAATACGTTGCCATCATCGAACAAGAAGCCAATCGGTGGATGGGGGAAAAAGCAAAAACTATTTTCAAAATCAATTGCGATTTGTCCAGCATCATTTGAGATGTGGAGATAATAGACCTATGTTACAAGAACTAAAGTTTTTTCAAAAAGATGAGCATAAGATCATTTTTGGGGATGCGATTCATGCTTTGAAAACATCAATACCTAACGAGTCCATTGATTTAATTTTCGCCGACCCTCCATATAACATCGGAAAAGATTTCAATGGCCGAAAAGATAAGTGGGATTCCGAAAAAGACTATTTGGATTGGTGCTATCAATGGCTTGACCTGTGTATAAAAAAACTCAAGCCCCAGGGTAGTTTCTATGTTATGACATCCACACAGGCTATGCCGTTTTTTGACATTTACCTGCGCGACAAATTGTCCATCCTTTCTCGAATTGTATGGCATTACGATAGTTCGGGCGTTCAGGCAAAACGATATTACGGCTCAATGTACGAACCAATTCTTTATTGCGTAAAAGACAAGGACAATTACACTTTTAATGCTCAAGATGTTTTAGTGGAAGCAAAGACAGGCTCAAAACGAAAACTGATTGATTATCGAAAATCTATCCCAACTGTCTACAACTCAGAAAAAGTTCCTGGAAACGTGTGGATAATGCCGCGTGTCCGTTATCGCATGGATGAGTATGAAAATCATCCCACACAAAAACCCGTCAGTTTACTGGCACGAATTATTCTTGCAAGTTCTAATTCTGGTGATACTGTATTGGACCCGTTCTCGGGAACATTTACCACTTCTTTTGTCGCTAAACTTTTAGAACGAAAATCAGTTGGGATTGAGATAGAAGAAGAGTACGTAAAGATTGGTTTGCGCCGTATGCAAATCGCATCATCGTACAATGGTGAACCTTTGAATAAAGAACCGCGAACCTACGAAAAAACGGTTGATCCGCGACAACAAACCCTGAATCTGTTCGAGCGATAACTATGGAACATGAATTTACACCACAAATCTTTGAAATTCTCAAACGGGAC
>Ga0315293_10002728_pt1 | contig 16997 bp, 17 predicted proteins | sample YL17G13_20_MG_FD_203071 | JGI IMG/M metagenome (GOLD analysis project Ga0315293, IMG submission 203071) | Sediment microbial communities from Yellowstone Lake, YNP, Wyoming, USA - YL17G13_20 | ecosystem: Environmental > Aquatic > Freshwater > Lake > Sediment | place: USA: Wyoming | collected...
GCCGTACCTTTCTAGCTCTCAGATCAATCTTTATCTGCTTTGCGGTCTGAAGTACAAATTCCAGTACATTGACGAGATCCCGAAACGCTTCAAATCTTCAGGATTGGCTTTCGGCAGCGCCATCCATTCGGCTCTTTCCTGGTATCACAAGCAGATGATGAACGGAAACGGGGTGACGATTGACCGGTTGCACAAGATTTTTGACGCTGACTGGTACAGCCTGAAAACGGAAAACGAGATTCGCTTCAAAGAAGGGGAAGAAGAGATGAAGCTCATCGTCTTGGGTAAGGAAATGCTGGCTCAGTATTTCGAGCTTCCGCAAAAGAAAGTCAAAGGTACGGAGATTCCGTTTTCTATCCCGCTTATCAATCCTGAAAACGGCCAGAGCGCAGCCATCGATCTTGAAGGCGTGATCGATTTGATCGAGGAGGACGACACCATCACGGAATTCAAGACCTCGGCTCAGACCATGGACTCTCGGGAGCTTGGAAACCACGTCCAGCTGACAATCTACAGCTACGCTTTTGAAAGGATCAGCCACAAGCCGCCCAAGTCTTTGAAGATAGTCAATTTCGTAAAATCCAAAAAACCGAAAATGATCTCGATGGAAACGCAACGCGGCAAGGACGACTATCAGCGGCTCTACTTCCTGGCCGGACAGATCCTTAAAGGAATTCAGAAGCGCATCTTTTTCCCGAGAACCGGATTCCTGTGCAAGGACTGCGAGTACGCGGAGAACTGCAAAACGTGGAAGGGGAATTAGCTCTTTTTTCAAACAAAAAAGGAAGCAGAAATCTGCTTCCTTTTTCTTGATTGCTATTGTCAAAATAATTGAAGGTTGCTAATATTATAATTAGCGTAGGTCGATAAATAAGTTTCAATTTGTAAAAGGGAAACAAATATGCCTCGGACAATCGCAGCCGCATTTGAACAACTAAAAAATAATCTGGAAATAACCGGATTACAAAAAACGACTGTTTCCGAACGACAACAAAATGTTAGAGACGCTATCGAAAAAGAATTAAAAGTCCCTGATTCGTTTTTAACGGGTTCGTATTCACGGAGCACAATGATTGCGCCTCTTAACGAAGCAGATGTTGATATCTTTATCGTGCTCGATCCCTCCTACTATTTACAAAATGGCGCAGCTAGTGTTCTCGATAAAGTAAAAAACGTTTTAAGAAAAACATATACAAAAACCCCTGATATAAGTAGAAACGGTCAAGCCGTCACTATACAATTTACAGATTTTATGGTTGATGTAGTGCCCGGATTTAATCGACAAGGAGGGGGGTATTTAATTCCAAATTCTCTCACAAATAGCTGGATTTCGACTGATCCCAAAAAGCATGTGGAAATAATAAGCAATGCAAATGCCAAACATAATGACGATTTTATCCCGCTTATTAAAATGATAAAATCTTGGAATAAAAATATTGATCATTACTTTAGGTCGTTTCATCTTGAAGTCCTTCTTTATTATGTTCTAATGGATGTTACGATATCCAATTATCCATCGGCTTCAAGATATTTCTTTGATAAAGCTAGGGATTTTGTTACGAAACAAAATATTGATCCAGCAGGTTACGGGGGAGATATCGGAGCTTATATCAATACACAAGAAAAAATTAATGAGGCTAAAAGCAAGTTCCAAAATGCTTATGAAAGAGCTTTAAATGCCGAAGCATTAGAACGCAACGGGTATATAACGAAAGCAATGGAAGCATGGAGGCAAATATTTGGAGATTATTTCCCATCATATGGATAAGAAGATGTCTGAAAATATATCAACGAGTGAGCAAATTGTCACTAAAACAAGTGAAGCAATTATCGAAGAGGCAAAACGTATAGAAGAAAACTGTCAATATTCTGCAAAGGGCCATTTCGTTGCTTCACAATTTTGGAATAATTTCAGTTTATGGATAGGAATACCAACAGTAATATTAGCAGCTGTTACGGGCGTATTAGCTTTTGCATCGGTAATATTACTAGTGGGTATATTATCAGCGGTTGTAGTAGTATTGTCTTCTGTTACTACTTTTTTGAATCCCAAGGAAAGAGCGAATGCTCATTTGCTTGCGGGAAATAATTATGATTCTCTATTAACAAAAGCGAGAATATTCTGGACTATTGATTGTAAAACAGAAATATCGGAACAGATATTAACAAATAAATTAAAAGACATCGTAGATCAAAGAGACAAATTAAACCGTGAATGTCCCCCAATACCGAGCTGGGCTTATAACAAAGGGAAAAAAGGTATAGAAAGAGGAGAGTATCATTATCGAGTCGATAGAGAAAAAAATATAAAATAATATCTGCATATAAGCGGAGTTTAGAAAATCCATAATAATAAATAATTATTTTTGAAAATATAGAAATTCACTTATTCAATCAACTCCTCGAATACTACTTGGGAGATAGTGTTGAAAAAATTATATGAATTGTCTTCTCTACGCCCGTGTCTCCACGGACAAACAAGCTCAAAAAGATTTATCTATCCCCGCCCAGATCGAGGCTATGCGGGACTATGCAAAGAAAAACGGCTGGAAAGTCGCCGGTCATTTTGTTGACGAAGGAGAATCCGCAAGAACAGCCAACAGGCCGGAATTAAAGAAACTCATTGAGCAATGCAAAGAAAGTAAGAACGTTGATGCCGTTGTTGTCCATAAGATAGATCGCCTGGCGCGAAATCTAATAGACTACGCGACTATAAAAGCGATACTCAAGCAGAAGGGGATAAGGCTGATTTCTGTATCTGAGCCCTTTGACGACAATCCCATCGGCCATCTCTTAGAAAACATCATCGCCAGCATTTCGGAATGGTACAGCGCTAACCTGGGAGAGGAAATCAAAAAATCCAATATGGAAAAGCTCCGACAAGGCGAATGGCCGCATAGACCGCCAGTAGGATACATGAGCGTTAAAGGAGAGAACGATCGCGTAAAACATATACCCGATTTGGAAAAGGCGACCTTGATAAGGCAATTATTCGAGCTTTGGACGACCGGCCATTATTCTCTGAGGACTTTAGGACAAGAAATGGGGGAAAGAGGATTAAAGACTCGCTCCGGACGATACTACAGCCCTGAAGCTATTAAAAACCAGCTCAACAAGCGATTCTATATCGGCAAGCTAGTTTGGAAGGGGAAAGAATATCGCGGCAAGCACGAGCCGATTATTTCTACGGAGCTATTTTATAGAGCCCAGGAGGTCTTGAAACGACGAAGCGTTGATACCGGAGAAAAAGGGACATTGGAATTTCTTTTAAGGGGTGTCGCCTATTGCCAATCCTGCGGCAGGAAACTTACCGGAGAAATCCATCCCAGAGGAAGCTATTATCGCTGTATTCCGGATTTTCAAGGCCATGAAAAATGCGAAGAACCCTATACGCCGGTTAAACTATTAGACAGCCAGCTTGAATCCTTATATCAGAGATTGCAAGCGCCGAAAAAGCTTTTGGAGTTATTAAAGGCGGAGATGGAGCAGATAGCTCAGAGAAGGCAGCAGATCGCAGAGAAAGAAATTAAAACATTGAAGAAAATCATAGAGAATTCAGAGAGCAAAGAAATCAAGCTCATAGATGAAATGCTAGACGGAAGAGTAGCCAGGGACGTTTATGAGATAATGCTAAAGAAGTACCAGGACAAACGCAAGGAAGCCGAAGCCCGGCTGAGTCAGTTCGAGGTTGATTACGAAGATCCGCTGGATTTCCTCGACAAAGCTATTGTTGTCAGCAGCGCGCTTTCCTATCTTCACGAGCGATTAGATTATCAGCATAAAAAGAATCTCATGAAGGCTGTCTTTGAGCGAATTTACGTTCGTGATCGGGCTATCGTGGACGTGAAACTCAATCCGCCGTTTTCGATATTACTTGGGAAAGACCTCGAAAAGCTGTTCAAAGATAGTCCATCAGAGGCCACTAAACAGGACATTTTTGAACATCGTAACAAAAAATTGGTTGAACAAGTGTTCAAAGATAGTCCATCAGAGGCCACCAAAGAGGACGTTTTCGAACAAATAGTGCGTTTTAGTCTTTCAGAACGGTATATAGAGATAAAAGGAATGATTGATCTTTTAGTAGAAAAGTGAAGTCCATTCTTCTGCTTGCATGTATATATTAATTTTTATTATTTACTTTTATTTCTTATATGTATAAGCGAGAAATGAATGAGGATTATCAAGGATAACTTGTTGAAAATATTATATATCCGGTGGAGAAATGAATAAAGCACCTAATCAAAGGAGGTGTTCATTAGTCCATTGCTTGAATTCTAATATTTCCATGAACTCTGAAGGCGTAAAGAATCCCGATTCAAAAATCTTATTGTTTGGATAAACTTGTGCAATTACTGTATCTCGATGAATTCCAATATGATAAATTCCATTAATTAGATCAAATTTTCTTTGCTTTGCATCGAACTTACTAGGTTCAATACCATGCTCTAAGTTTTTAATAATGCTCGCTATTTCAGTTATTCGGGCCGCTGATGATAGCTCCACTAGCAAGATAATATTTATCATCTTCTCACTTTCAAACTTCCTCAAAGATGAATCTAACATTCTTACAATCTCTTCATCATTAGCGCTTGAAAAATCTACTGGCCATGCTGTAATACCTTTGCCTTCTTTACTCCATCTTAATAAAGATATTCCTTCACAACATTTTAAATTATAATATTCACCCGGATCTTGAAGGGATTGTATCTCCTTACTGATATCACTTAAAAGCTTTATTCTATCTTTTCTATTTGATTTGAAGGGTGATTCAAAACCTTTTATAAGAAGAAAATAGTCTCCTTTTATCTTTCCTTTTAGCGGTTTCTCAACATAATTATGTACCCAATTTATTATATTTTGTATGTGAGTTCTTTCTTTTGGAATGAGTCTTTTGATCTCGATTGCCATTTCTCTTTTTGAATTTTCATCAACACAATGAAAGTCAAAAGTAGACTTTTCTCTTTCCTTTTCATCAGCTTTCTCTTTGATTACGAAATTTGTTGTTTCTCTTTCATTGTAAAAATATATAAACCTTTCAGCAATGAACTGCTCGAAGTCTATTTTGATTTCTTTCATATTCTAAATTTACTCCAGCGGGTTTAGTAAATCAATTATGAAAAACCGAAATCTTCATATATAGCGGGAATAAAATATATAACTGGAATAAAGAAATAGAAAAATATTACTTATCCATTTATCTTAATAAATCTCATTTAAATTTATTGTTACCACCTTTCGGTGATTTTTTTGTATTATCCCCATCTTTTCAACAATTTTCTATTAAATTTGCCTGAAAAGGCAAATTTTTCCTTCTTGTTTCAGTTTAGGTCTCAGAATATTCTGAAAGAATAACCATTAATCAAGGAGGGTATGGGAAACGTCGAATTTAAAAAGGTTCCGAATAACCTGAGAAGATATAGAAAAGCCGTAGGATTGAAGCAGAAGGATGTCGCAGAGATCCTGAATCTTAAGAGCGCGGGAATGATCTCCCGCTGGGAGAAAGGCGTCTGCCTGCCGAGCCTGATCAATGCGATTAAGCTATCGGGCTCGTACTGTGTACTGGTGGACGCCTTGTTTTTTCCGCTGATCCGGCTGATTAAGAGAAAGACAATGGAAAGAGAAGAATATCTGAAAAGAAAGCATGCTTAGAAGAAAACGATCCGACATATATGAAACATATCGCCGCATTCTCAAAATGCGGAGGTTGTCTCGTAAATCCATAGACGAAATGAGGCGGAATCTTTGTCTCGTCGCTCAAATTATCTGCGAGCACGTCTGGGGAAAGAAATTCTATTAAATGTATGAATAACAAGGAACGAGAAAACGAAATACGAAGCTTGGGGGATAGAAATTGGTATTGGGTAAGCAAGCCTGTTCTAAATCAATACGGTCGTATTCTTAGAAGCTCGGGAATCGGGGTTTATAACGTCTTGGCCTCTTATGCAAATTCTAAGAGTCAAACTTGTTTTCCGACACAACAAGTAATGGCTGAGAGGATAGGTCTCAGCAGAAGAACCGTGAACCGGAAAGTCAGAATACTTAAAGACCTCAAGCTTGTTAGAGTAAGGAAGATAAGAGGCCGATGCATATATTTTCTTTTAAAACCAAATACGCCAAATGGGATACAGGCAGGAGACAAAAGAGATACAAGGAATGAGACACCAGGGAACATAAACAATAATAAATATATAAAAATAAATAATAAGAATAACGGGGCAAACGGTTTTAATAATTTAAAACCTTTAAGCCAATTAATAAAAAGGTATGAACCGAAGACTCCAAAGAATCATAGGCATTAATCCGGGAACAAGATATTTAGGGATTGCGGTCTTTGAAGGGCCGGAGCTTATGGATTGGAGAGTGAAAGTCCTCAAAGGGAAATGGTCAAAAGAGAAGATGAAAAAGGCGATCGAGATTATCTCAGATCTGATCGAATGTTATGAGCCAAATGTATTAGCCATAAAGAAATTTCATCCTTCTCGAAGGTCTCGGAATTTAGTCCAATTGGTGGCTAAAATTAAAGAATTTTCAAGAAAGAAAGCCTTAAAGGTCTACCAATATTCCATAAAAGACGTGGAGGAGTTTTTCATCAAAGAAGGAAAGCCAAACAAAAAGAATCTGGCTGAAGTGATTGTTTCAGAGAATCCTGCCTTATTCCATGAGCTTAAAAAAGAGAAAAGTAATAAAAATTTCTACTACATCAGGGTATTAGAGGCAGTCGCTTTGGCCTCGGTCTGTTTTTATCAATTAGACAAGTGAAGCTCGCCCCGCGGCTTGCCGCGGGGAGCTTCACTTTTTCCTACAAATATGCTACAATTATATATAAATTTGGCAGAAGGGAATTTTAGATGAAGCTAGATAAATTGGATGAAAAAGACAAAATAAGCATTCTCCTAAATCTATTAAGTGAGCGATACCAAGCTTCACACTTAATGCGAGAGAGAAGTTTAAAATTTGCGATTTGGATTCTCGGCTTCGTGGTTGTAGCCATTCCTTGGCTTCTACTGCGAAAAGAACTAACGCAGAGTCAAAAAATATTCCTCACGATTCTGACAATAATTTTAGGAGGAGCTACATTTCTTTTTCTAAGAGCAATTCATATTGGTTTTAATAAAAATTGGGGAGTAATAGCGAAGCTAGAGGAAGGACTCGGATGTTATGAAAAAGGCTTGTTTTTAAATTCTATTCAATTGTTTCCTGAAGAATATCGTAATGTAAGAAAAGTTTCTTCAAGATCTCATTTCGTATTAATTTACTCGTGGCTTGTTTTGGCTGCGATTATAACTATTGTTTCTATTTGGATGAGGTTATAGATGCCTGAACGTAATAGGCACAAGAGCAATAATAGGTGACAGGAGTGTAAAATGTCAGATTGTCACGATTTATTTATGAAGTTTCTTGATGTCATTAAATTAACGAATTCCAAGAAAGACGACTTGAGATCAGCGAGAGATGCGATTAGAGATAGAATTAAGACATATTTCAAGGACAAATTGAAGAAGATAATCCCCGACTTTCAAAGCCAAGGCTCATTTGCTATGTCCTGTGTGGTAAACCCCTTAAGTGGGGAATTTGATATAGATGATGGAGTATATTTGCAGAACCTGGATGATGAAAAGCCAAAATGGGAATCCCCAAGTACAGTTCATAGCTGGATTCTTGAGGCTGTCAGAGGCCATACAAAGGAAGAACCTATCGATAAAAGGACATGTGTTAGGATAGTCTATTCTGGCAACTATCATGTTGATCTGCCAATTTATGGAACTTACAATCAAAAGCCCTATTTAGCAGAAAAGGGGAATGCTGGATGGCATATCAGTGATCCAGTTGAAAATACAAATTGGTTTATCGGAAAAGTAAAGGAAAAAGGAGAGCAATTAAGACGTATATTGATGTATTTGAAAGCATGGGCAGAATATAAATCGACATCAACTAATGTTTTGAACAGTTTTGTCTTATCAATTCTATCAGCGAATTACTATATAAGTTCAGACAGAGACGATGTGGCTTTCTCCGGGACAGTGAAAAATATCTATGATGGCATTAATAGATCTCAGGTTATTATCAATCCTGTAGATTCAAATGAGAATTTGGGAGACCGAATGACAGATAGTCAATGGAAATTTTCTAGAGATAAATTTCTTACTTTATTGCAGAGCGCGGGAAAGGCCTTAAGGGCAGAGAGTAAAGAAGAAGCTTCTAAAATATGGAGAAAAGAATTTGGCGAAAGATTCCCTGAATATAAAGAACCCAAAGAAGGGATTAAGCCGATAAAAACATCAGCTCCTGCTATCCTTGGTGATAATGGAAGATCAGCATAAATCTATATCTATATTAGTAGAATATTACAGGGAATCGATTGATCGTATTAAGAAACATTTAGAAAGCAAATATTGTGCTAAGCCTATTACAAAAGATGATGATGATTTTCCTAGTATTTCGAATAGCGATAACTTCATTTTCTTTAAGCTCAAAGTCGACGATACAGAGCTACCATTAGCTCTGATTCTTGCGATTCCTATTCATTTCCCTGATTCCTTGCCGAGAATATATCTTACAAAGGAAGATTATTCAAAGTTGGTCCCAATCCCACATGTTGATAAAAACAGATTTGTTTGTACACGGGACCCAAATACTGCGCATATTAATGAAAAAAAGCAAGAAGAAGCTGTTGACCAGTTTATTGGAGATGCAGTGGACATAATAATGAAAGGGGCAAGAAAGGAGAACGTTAGTGATTTTAACGAAGAATTCTTGGCTTACTGGAATGAACAAACAGAAACAAAATATTTGAGTTTATGGGTTCCGTCTACAGTAATTGAGTTGGTCAAGATAATTAAAATTGCCAGTAAATTGCCATCATACAACTACATAGTTTCTCATGATATAGAAGGAGCCAAGAATTGGGTTACTCCTCTCAAGATGCAGATAGATGAAAATAACACATATGATGCCATTCATCTCCCTCTATTTGAACCTATGAGCATACCTCTCCCGCAAAATAACTATGATGTTTATCAAATTATTAATAAAGCTGGAAATGACAGTTGTGCAACTTTGGAAAAGTATTTGAACGAAGATAAATCTCATCGGATAGTTTTTGTTTCTTTTCAATTAGCTGCCGACAGAATATTGGTTGGATGGATATTCGAGGGCTGGAATAAACAAATATATAAAGGTTTTAGACCAGAAAAGTTGCCTTTGAAAATTAGAATGCAAAGAACAGCTTTGGTTCCCATTCAAAAAATACATATTGAGAGAGCTGACCGCGAACGGATATTTAATAGGGGAGGTTTAGGGATAAAGAAGTTGTCAGTTAATGGATCCGTTGCGATTATCGGATGCGGCTCTTTGGGAAGTCACCTAGCTTATTCCCTTTCAAAGAGCGGTATCCTTGATTTTCTCTTGTTTGATAAAGAGAAACTTGAACCTGCAAACGTTGCTCGACATATCTGTGGATTTAATGAATCAGTCCGAGAAAGCCCTAAAAGTCAGGCGGTGAAAGACTTGTTGTTAGCACATTTTCCGGATATAAAGTGTCAAGCAATTCAGGGAGATATCTTAAATCTTCTTGAAAAGGAAGAGACAGTTTTGAATAAATACAGTTATATCATTGTTGCAGTTGGAGACAAAGCTGTCGAGAGACGTTTAAACTATTTATTATTGAAAGGAAAGATAACGTCTCCTTTGATCTTTATTTGGTTAGAACCTTTCGGCGTTGCCGGACAATTCCTTTTTATACATCCAAAAGGAAGAGGCTGTTTTCAATGTTGTTTTGATGCTCACGGAATATTTAGGTTTTCTGTGGCTAAACCTGATCCTAGATATTTAAAAAGAGAATCAGGGTGTCAGAGTACTTTTATGCCTTATTCCAATCTGGAGGTTGATCATTTTATAAATCTGGTAACCAGGAGAATTTTGCGATGCTTTGACGAAAAACCAGAGTATAATTTTCTGATGACTTGGGTCGGCGATTTAACTCGTTTTAAGAACATAGGTTACAAAATAAATGATGAATGGATAGCGAATTTCGATTATTCAGCATATGAAAAGCTTATCTTAAGAAACGAAGATTGCGATGCATGCGAGAAGTAGAATACTGTCATCTTAGTCATCGATTGTTAATTGGAAAAGACGTTTTTAAGAAATTTCAAAAATACTTCAATAAGTCAGGAAAAAGGGAGGCTGGAGGAATATTATTTGGCTATGTTTATGGAGACCATAGCAAAATAATAGATATTTCGGGTCCAAATAGATTTGATCTTTTCGGACATAACTATTTTATTCGTTCAAAACGAGGAGCTCAACCTAAGATTAATAAAGCATGGGCAAGAAGCAACGGCACTATAATATATTTAGGTGAATGGCATACTCATTTCGAGAAATATCCTAAACCGTCAGCCACTGATAAGTGTCTTATGACCAATTCTCTAAGAACAACTAAAATGGAAATTGATTTCTTGTTTTTAATCATTGTAGGTTTGGATAATACTTACTGGGTAGGAAAACAAACTGGAAACAAGTTGACTGAGCTAGAAAGAATCGGATTGGAATGTTAAACTGTAGAAGTTTTTTTCGGCTACGCTGGCCGGGTAAGCAACCTTGTGCCATTTTTCCCATCAAACCATCGTGAGGAAGCATATATTACGGCTCAAAAGATGTCAACAACAGCTCAAGAATGCGGCGATGTGTCTTTGAATCCGTTCAAGGCACAAAAAGAGCCGCAAATCATCCAGACCTTTCCTCCGGGGCAAAGATTAGGATTATGAAAAATATTTATTGCTGGCCTTGGCAACTATCAAGAGTTCCTGATAAACTTTGCGGATCATCTCGGCCCAGCGCTTGGAGGGAACGGGCTTCTCTTCATCCTCGACAATGGGAAGGGCAGAGGGAGTGAAGTATGTCTTCTTCCCTTTTCCCCGATGAGCATTGGCGGAAAGGCCATAATATCTGGTCATCACCTGACCCTTATCCGGGATATGCAAGGTCACTTGTTAAAAAAGCGATCTGCGGTAATGGCCGGGCAAGTAAAAAAGATGTGACAAGGGTTATGGTTTCCAAATTCCCGGAGCTTAAGGTTTATCTTACCCAGGGCAGGGCCTGGAAGGAGCTATACCACCAGAATATGTTTGATGCGGTGGCGTTGGGGATGATGGCCTTGAAATATTGACACGTTGTATTTTTATTTGATAATGTAAGTAAAAGGAAATAAAAGACTTTCTAAAGGTCGAGTCTTTTGTAACTTAAAGAAATAAAAAGAGATAAGAATATGAAAAAAATTTGGATTGCTATTATTATCATTGCAGTCGTAGCTTTGGCTATTGTACTCATTATGACGCAGACAAAAAGAGAACCAAGCGAGATAAAGATTGGGGCAATATTACCGTTAACAGGTGAAACTGCACAAGTAGGAGAATGGGCAATGAATGGTCTAAAATTAGCTGAGGAATATGTAAATTCTTTCCCCAAAACGAGAGAAAAGTCAATTAGATTGATATTTGAAGATGGAATGGGCGATGCTAAAGTGTCCCTTAGCGCTTTTAAGAAATTAGTAGAAGTAGACAAAGTGAAAATTGTGTTTTCTATTATAAGCAGTGTTGATTTAACCCTTATTCCTGAGGTTAAGAAGCAAAGAATTTTCTTCTTTTCTCACGCAGCTCATCCAAAAATATCGGGCATAGACCCTCTGGTTTATCGACATTCCCAAACTGCTTACCAAGAAGCGAAATTAATAAGTTCTTCTACGCCAATAGCTGTGAAGGATATCGCAATAGCTTATATGAATGATGATTATTCAATCGCTTTAAAGGACGAACTTTTGAAAGAATTTGAGATACAAAATAAAAACGTAAATTTGATAATGTTTGAAAAAGGAGAAATAGATTTTCTCACTGTAGCTACCAAAATCCTAGAAAAAAAACCAGAATTTACAATAATAGTAGGATATGGGAAAAATTCAGGCTTATTAATTGTGAGACTTAAAGAAATGGGGTACAGGGGTAAAATATTGGTTAACTTAGGATTTATCATTTCGGGCGCTACACAGTCAGCAGGTGAAAATATTAAAGGCGTGAGCGGAGTCTATTTTGACATTGATATTACTCAGAAAGGCTACTCTGAAATTAATCAATTATACAAGAACAAACATAACGCTGAAATCCCTGTCCCGGCCCTACAGATTTTTAATTCTCTCTATCTGTTGAACTATGCTATCGAAAATGTTGGCTCAGATCCCTTTGCAATTGCAGAGTTCTTAAAGACAAGGAAAACATTCCAGGGATTGGGAGAAACAATAACTATCACAGAAAATAACGATATTTTGCCGTCTTTAAAAATTGTTGAGTTTTAATCATGAAAAAAGGTGTTAAAAAAATAGACGAGATTATAGACTCCTTTTCCCAACTCTCAATAGCCCGAGGCTTTGATATTAAACCACGGGGTGGTTTGATTTCTCCTTATTTTGAGAATGATTTTAATCTTAGCAGTGGCCATCAATATGTGCAACCGATAATTCTTTCTTCGGAAAAAGTTGAACCCTATAAAATAGCTGTAGATGAGCCATGTTTTCGAAGAGCTGATATATCCAAAATAGGATATTCTCTGTATCATCTTCTTTTATTTGAAATGGGTGTTATAGGTATTCTCGGCTACACTTCTCAAAGAGCAGTGTGGTTAAGAGAAGTTCTTCAATTTTCAGCCGAATGGCTTCATAGCCTTGGTTTAGAAATTGGCGAATTATTTTTTACTATTAGCTCAGGCGTAAAAATTCATGGAAAAAGCTTCAAAAAAGACAATGATTCTTATGCAGCGTTAAGAAGCATGGGAATTTCGGAGAAAAACATAATATGGACGAAAGGGCGGAGAAACTTTATTTATAGCCGTGGTCATAATCGTCCTGCAGGTTATGGCATTGAAATATATTGTCCTACAAAAAATGGTGCTTTTGTCGAGATAGCGTCTCCTATTATATACACCGATATTTATAAAGATGGATTTTTTGAAGAGGCACTAAATAGTGCAGTTGGAGTAGGATTTGGTTTTGAACGAATTTCTTATGTTATCAACTCGTATGATAATATATTTCAAACTGACATTTATTCGAGATTTATTGCTCTTGTTCGTCAATACTTCGATAAAGAAGTTGATTTCCAACTAATCCAGAGTAGGTTATATACAATTGGGGAACTTTTGAGAGCGCTTGTTTTTATTATTAGTGATGGCCAACTTTCAGGACAGGGGGGAAGAGGCAAGATTATGAGAAACCTAATCAAAAGCTTGTTCTCAGAAATAAATTACGTTGGTCTTCCCACAGAAGAAATAGTTATAAAAGGAGTTCGCACATTTATTGAAACCTATTCTCAACGATACCCAGAGATGAAGAGTGAAGAGGATTTGATAAAAAGGACTATTTTCAATTTAGAAAAGGTAGAAGAGGGGGTTACCCTTGATTGAAGATATAATAATCGGCATTATCGCACTAATCGGAAGTTTACATTATCCGCTTGCAAACGATTTATTACGAGATCTTGGAGGATTTGGGTCATATTTCTCGTCAATATGCCCAAACACTATAAAAGATAGAGAGAAAATAATTAGAAATTGCCGGGATGTTTTTATCTTTATTACTTTTTCAAATCATATTGTTGAACTCGTTTTTTCCTTTGTCGTTATTTATGCTTTGTTTAGGATTGTAGAACAGGTGAAGTACTTATGTTTTTTTTCCATTGGTCTATTTGGCTTATTTGTATATATTTTTTGCAGAGCATTTAGTGATTTAAAGCGAATTAATAAAGTTATTTCAAGATGGTTTAAAAGTGATTGTCCGCGTTTGAACTGTTTTAGGAGAGTTTTTGTGATATTGGCTTTTATTGTATTGTTTTTCTACTTTCGCGCAGTTTATCCACTTTTTCATCATGGGCAAACCGAATGGCTAAAGGATTTTTTAACTCTATCTCCAATCTTCTCTTTCTTGGGATGGTGGCTTTCTTTCGTACTAAAACCGTTAACAAAAATGTTTGAGATTAGGGAGATAATTCCTAATGAAAAGCTATAATCAAAAATATAAATGATACACCAGTTGATTTTAAATGGATTAATTGCTGGGAGCATCTATTCAATTATTGCGATTGGGTTTACGGTTATTTATAGAACTATCAAATTCTTCCACTTCGCCCACGGCGTTGTTTATGCAGCCGGAGCCTATTTAGCTTACACTTTCTTTATCCTTCTCAAAATAAACCCTTTTATCAGTTTCATTTTATCCATCGTTCTCGCTGCTTTTCTGGGCATGGCTATTGATAGGTTCGTTTATTCTCCCCTTCGGAAACATAAAACATCGAACTTAGTATTTCTTCTCGCCTCCTTTGGCGTTTTTATTTTTCTCCAAAACCTCCTTCAGCTCATCTTTGGCGCTCAAATCCTGACCCTAAGAACCGGGCCGGTTAAAGAAGGACATCATCTATTAGGAGCGATAATAACAGACACTCAGATTCTAATCATTGTATCAAGCCTGGTCTTGTTCTTTATTTGCTGGCTCTTTAGTCAGAGAACCAAATTCGGCAAAGCCATCCGTGCAGTCTCAGACGATCCGATAGGCGCGAGAGTGGTAGGCATAAATTCTGAAAAAATTATCATGATTGCCTTTGCCATCGGCTCAGCCCTGGCCGGCGCCGCCGGAATCCTTATTTCCCTTGAAACAAATATCGAGCCTACCATGGGTTTGAACGCCATTCTCAAGGGCATTATCGCTTCAATGATCGGCGGGATAGGCAGCATTCCCGGAGCGCTATTGGGAGGGCTTTTTCTTGGCTTAGCCGAAAACCTTGGAATCTGGCAAATCCAAGCCGGATGGAAAGACGCGATCGCCTTTGTTATATTAATCCTATTCCTTCTCCTTCGACCATCAGGGATAATGGGCGTTAAAACGGAAAAAGAGAAAATATAAATTCATGGAATATCTGATTCATATATTAATAATCTCGGGCATATACATTATCCTCACGCTAAGTCTTAATCTCATCGTCGGTTTTACCGGCCTTGCCGCTTTGGGCCATATTGCCTTTGCCTGCGTCGGGGCTTATACGTCTAGTCTCTTGGCCTTGAATCTTGGCGTATCCCCTTGGGTAGGGCTTTTAATCGGGGCAATTTTAGCTTCTATTATTGGAGCGATTGTCAGTTTTCCGTCATTGAGATTAAAGGGCGATTACCTTGCTATAGCCACCTTCGGGTTAGGCGTTATTGTTTATTCGATTGCTAAAAACTGGGTAGGATTGACTCGGGGGCCGATGGGTTTGCCGGGAATTCCGGCGTTCAAGATATTTGGCTATGAAATAAATAATGTCTGGGCGTATCTTGTCTTGGTTTTCATTTTTGTAATCATCACCTTTATCGTCATCAGAAACATCACCAAATCTCCCTTTGGCAGAATCCTCACCGCTGTCCGAGAAGACGAGATAGCTGCTGAAGCTATGGGGAAGAATATTAATAAATACAAGCTTATAGTATTTGTTGTCGGCGCTTTCTTTGCCGGAATCGCCGGAAGCCTCTACGCTCACTATATATCCTTCATCGACCCTTCAAGCTTTACGATCATGGAATCCATCACGGTTCTCCTGATGGTCGTATTCGGCGGCATGGCAAGCCTGAAGGGGTCTTTGGTCGGGGGTTCTCTTCTTGTGATCTTGCCTGAGCTTTTAAGATTCCTGGGCATGCCAAGCTCTGTCGCCGCTCCCCTAAGACAGATGATTTATGGTCTTCTTCTTGTTATTCTCATGATCTGGCGGCCTCAAGGGCTTTTAGGCAAATATAGATTCAAATAATATGTTCATTCTCCAAGTTCAAAACCTCTATAAAGAATTCGATGGAATAAAAGCTGTCAATGATCTTTCGTTTGAAATAGAAGAAAAATCTATAACCGCCCTTATCGGCCCCAACGGTTCTGGTAAAACAACTACTTTTAATCTAATAAGCGGATTCTTGATACCAGCAGAGGGGAGTATATATTTTAATGGGCAAGAAATTACCTCATTTAGTCCATATAAAATATCCCGGCGTGGCATTGGAAGAACATTCCAAAACATCCGACTCTTTCCTCAAATCTCAGTCCTCGATAATGTGATGCTTGGGCTGAATTACGAGACCGGAGATCGCTTTTCGTCCGGGCTCTTCCAGACCAAGAGAATGAAGAAGGAAGAAGCTGAGAATATAAAGAAAGCCGAAAAGCTTCTGAAATATGTAGGGCTATCTGAGAAAAGAGACGCCTTAGCCGAAAATCTTTCCCATGGCCAGAGGAAGCTCCTCGAATTAGCGAGAATTCTTGCCTTGGAGCCGAAAATCTTCCTTCTTGACGAGCCGATTGCCGGACTCTTTCCCGAAACCAAAAGAACGATGTTCGGTTTAATCAGGAAGCTCAAAGAGAGCGGAAAGACGATTCTCTTTATTGAGCATGATCTTCATTCAGTGATGGACATTGCCGAAAAGATTATTGTTCTTGACCACGGGAAAAAGATCGCCGAAGGAGCGCCGGAGGAGATCATAAAAAACAAAGAAGTCTTAAAAGCCTATCTGGGAAAAGAATCCTTATGAATAAACTCCTTGAGGTCAGCAATCTCACCGTCTATTACGACGGCACCGTTCGGGCTTTGGAGAATGCCTCGTTCTTTGTCAATCCCGGCGAGATTGTGGTTATGATCGGACCGAACGGGGCTGGCAAGTCCACGGTCCTGAAAGCTGTCTGCGGACTCGTGCCGCCAACGGAAGGCGGCATTCAATTTCAAGGGAATGATATCAAAGGATCGTCTCCTGACGAGTTAGTGAAAAAGGGCCTATCTCTTGTTCCCGAAGGCCGGAGAATCTTCTCCACGATGACCGTCCAGGAGAACCTGGAAATGGGCGCGTTTACGGTCTCCCGCAAAGAAAAAGCCTCGATTAAAGACCGACTGACGAAAGTCCACAGGCTTTTCCCGATTCTCAGCGAAAGACGAAACCAGAAAGCCGGG
>Ga0315293_10002729_pt1 | contig 16991 bp, 23 predicted proteins | sample YL17G13_20_MG_FD_203071 | JGI IMG/M metagenome (GOLD analysis project Ga0315293, IMG submission 203071) | Sediment microbial communities from Yellowstone Lake, YNP, Wyoming, USA - YL17G13_20 | ecosystem: Environmental > Aquatic > Freshwater > Lake > Sediment | place: USA: Wyoming | collected...
TCAATTGCCTTAATGTCCTGTTCCAAAGAAATTGCGGCGGAAAGCTTTTCCCTTGAAACAACAATGCCTTTTTCCGCTGTTTTAAAGCCATCCTTCTCAGCAACAATTGTGAGCTCTGTGCCCAAAGGAATTCCCTGCAAAGCAATGCTTTCTCCGTTGGAAATCTTTTCGCTGCTTTTGATGATTTTTCCGGATGCATCTTTCACGCTGACATTGACGCCTGAAACAGATTCATTGAACTGGTCGCTGAAATTTATTGAGATCTCAGGGCTCACTGTATTGCCCACGAAAACCAGGCCATAAATCAGCGCAATAAGCAAAACAATCAGGGCAACGGTAATTGGAAAAGCAGGCAATCCTTTTCCTTCCAAAAAATCATTGTATGCATAAACAGGCACTCCCTTTGAATCAAAAAAATCCAGCAGCGAATAATATTTCTCCTCCAAAGAGGAATAAATTGCCCCAAGCCTTTCAGAAAACATTTTGCATTCACTTTCTTACTTTGCCCAATTAATTTGCATTTCAACTAATATATTAACCTATCCGGAATTATGCTGAAGCAGAATAACAAAAGAACAAAGTAATATATTAAAGTGATTATAAGCGGCTTTCGCTTTGCGCTTTCAGCCAGCCATTCAGAAGCTTTTTTTGCAGACCTTGTCCGCTTCGCTTTGCGCTTTCAGGCACTTTTCAGGCAGGCCTGCAAGAATCCTTTCCTCTTCAACAAGGCTTCCCAATGCGCCAAAAACTGCGCCTATAATCAGGTTGATAATAAAAAAGGCGACTATTCCAATCACTCCGACAAAAATCTTCGCAAAGCTGATTATTATCGCGGCAGCAGCGCCGGTTGGCTGCAGGGCAGCATTGCCAATCACCGAAGGCATGCTTATGTTAAAAAGAAAATCAACTATTCCGATAAAAAGCCCGGCAATTGCGGCTGCCATTGCGCCGCCGATTGCTCCGTCCAATGGAACGCCTTTTGTCATCCTGATGCTCCTTATTCCAGCCCAGCAGAGCACCATCAGCCAGCAGATGTGGAAAGCAAAGGTTATGCCGCCTACAACCCAGGCAAAAACCAGCTGGTCTTTTGCAAGGTCAGTGAAAAACTGCAGCGAAGCAATCAGGCTGTCCCTAATAAAAAACAGCGCAATTATCGCAATCACAGGCCTCTTTATGCCGCGCAGGTAATCATTGATTATTCCCATAAGTGAAAATTCCCATAAGTGAAAATAAACAGCGTTCCCTTATTTATTCCTTACTTTTGCCATTTTAAGGAATGCCTTTGTTTCTTGGCAGATTTGCTTTGCGGCATCGGGCTTTGCAGCTTTTTTGGATTGCCAAGCTCTGCGCTTGCAGCCCAGTAAAACCATGCAATGTAAATGCCTGCTATTGAAACAAAAAGGAAAACCCTGAAAAGAATGTTGTGCGCAAAATCAACAACAGCCAAATTGCCTGTTCCTGCAATGAGCAATGCTGTAAAAACAATCCTTGCAAGGTTCAGCAAGGCTGCAATTATTGCGGCAGCGGCAGCCCCAATCAGGCGCTTTCTCCAGCTGATTCCAATTGAAGCAATTATTGCGCCCACTATTACAAGAGTTTCAGTCAGGCCAGTGCACAAGTCGCTTATTGCAATCGCCTGCCCTGGCTGCAATTGCACCAAAGCCGTTTCACTGAATGAAACAACAGCCGGCTGCCCAAGCAATCCAAGCAAAAAAGCGGCATTTCCGGCAACCCACATTTCTATTGCAGGCAATCCCAAAAAAAACCTGAATCCGGTTGAAGCAAGCATGTAAAAAACAATGAAATAGAGCAAAAATCTGCCAACCTTCAAAGCGTCTTGCCTTTCAAAAGAAAACAAGGCCTTTCCAAAATCCATGCAAGAACAACGCTTTCCCTGTTTTTAATCCTTTTTTTCAGGCATTCCCCCATAAGTTCAATTTTTTTGCAGCCTTTGCAACAGCTTTTTTTTTGCCGCACCTTAATAATAACTATAAATTTCTTGTTAATCCTTAATTTCCGCCAAAATTATTATTGAAATTAATTTGCTTTACTGGTTTGGGAGCGAGGGGAGGGAATTGAACTCAGACTATAGAGCGCACACCAGTTTTTACACCTAATTCAGAACTATTATGCTGGGAAATTGATTTAAACAAAACGCAGGAATTTTACGCCACTGCTTTTGCTTTGATTGCTTCAAAGCTTATTTTAGAAAAAGCTTCTTTTGGCATGTTTTCCGAAACGTCTAATATTTCCAGGCCGACTACTTTTCCTTTTTTGTCGTAGTCTATTATGAAGCCTTCTTTTATTTCATCGCTTTCAAAATAAGGCTCTTCGCTGAACCTAATATAGATTGCATCGTTTTTTTCGTCGTATTTTACTCTCATTTTTTCACCTGATAGTTTTCAATTCTTGTTGTCCTGTAAGCACTTATTACAACAAAGTCTGAATTCTCTATTACATATATTACTCTCAGCAAAAATTTAAACCTGCCGATTTTGAACTGCTTTTGCGCGATTTTCCTGTTTTTCTTTGCATCAAGCAAATTATCTGGATTGAGTAGAGTTTCCTCAATCTGCTTTTTGTCCAACAGCCTTTCTTTGATTTGGTTTTCTGCGTGCGTCTCAAATTTGATGCTCATTTGGTCACTGTCTAATATTCGCCTACATAGGCAATAAAAGGGTTTTGGGAAGAGGGGTAAATTTCAAAGTTTTGCAAGTGCTTTTGTTACATCAAACTTTTTTCCCCTGAATGATAAAATTGTTCTTCCATCTGGAAGGTGAAAGAAGAGCAGTGCTTCAGTTTCCTTAAGCGTTTCCCCCTGTTTCGGCGGGCTTCTGCTTCGCCCTCTCCTTGGTTTTATTGTACGATAGTTTATCCCAAGAACTTTCAGGATTGCTGCTTCAATCCAACTGCTTGCCACATTTAAATGGAACGGTCTTTCTGGGCTTGATTGCATTAACTTTTTTGTTTCACCAATAGCATAATGGAGTATTTTTACGCCAGTTTTTTCTGGAGTATCTGCAATATCTTGCGGGATTTTTCCGTCAATCCACTTGCTTAAGGCTTTTGTTATCCCAAAATTTTTCATTATTTCCTCCATTTTTTGTTTGTCTCTAACGTGCTGAAAGCCCAATTCTTCAAGCACCCTAACTTGCATTGATTTTTTACCAGGAAATGCCTCAATCATCCTTTTTGCGGTTGTTTGATGCCTTGGTTCATTGCCTGAGCTTGCAGAAACAAAGAATCCTTTTGGCAGATTTCTGCCAGACCACAACGCTTTAGCCTCTCCTTCTAATGTTAGACCACTGGGAGTATTCCCTTTAATGGAATGTCTTCCAATTGCCGTTACGCCTCTGGTTTCTCTTAGCAAGTGGCTTGTTTTATGCAAAGCTTTCCTTGTCGACATAAGCAACGCTCTTATTTAACTTGCCAATCTTTATTCTTAAAATGTTATCGCAGGATTAATTTTTGCAATGAGTTGGGTAAAGTATATTACTAGTAGTTAAGGACATAAATACGGAAACATTTTAGCCCTGTTTTTCTTCTTTCTGGCTTCCGAGTTTATGTGCCTGCGCAACTGCTGTTCTGTATGGAACAGCATGTTGGCTGTTGTGTGTTTGAGTTTCTTCCACCATTGTTCTATCGGGCAGAGCTGCGGTGAGTAGGGCGGCAGGAACTCAACGAGCACGTGGTGCTCGTTGCAGTAGTCTATTATCTTTTTTGTTTTGTGCCAGCGTGCGTTGTCCATGATGATGAAAAGTAACTGGTATTTTGTGTGCATGCGTCTGATGAACTTGAGGAAATATTTTGAGTTGAGTTTGTTGCCGAACATGTAGTGGCTTTTGTGGTGCCCTTGTGCTCCGTAGCAGTGGAAGTGTTGGCGAACGTATGCGAATTGTTGTACAGGTTTGCTGCCTTTTAGGAACCAGCCTCGTGCAACTTTTGGCTGGATGCAGAAAGTTGCCTCGTCCAAGACAAATAGAGCGTAGCCTTGTGCTATGCGTTTGGGAACCAGCCTTTGGAGTTTTTTTTAAAACGCCTCTGAGCGGCTTTATCAGCCCTGTAATCGCTCGGTCTGGGTTTTTGCTGTGAGAATCCCATCTTGCGCAACAGTCTCCGCATGTGCCTGTCTACAAACAGCGTGTCAAATTTTTTGCGCACGTGCTCTTGAACCAGTTTTGTTTCCCACATGCCGTAAGCATAGCCATATTTTGTCGGCTCTTTCAACAAATCCCTGCGCAGCACAGCCAACTGTTTTGCCGATAAACGTTTTGGCCTGCCTGTCTGTTTGACAGGCACTGCCGCCTCGATACCGTTGACATGCAGTTTATTGAGCCATTTGCTTACGGCACTCTTGGTAACGCTAAGAGTTTCCGCTATTTCGTCCACTCGTTTGCCTTGCCTGCGCAAAAAAGCCGCATGCAACCGCGTTTTTGCATGCACGTTTGTTTCAGAAACAAACGCCTTGCGCAAGGCGTTTGTAGAAACCTCTTCAAGAAAATCACTGCCAGAAACAATCCAAGACATACTATAATCACCAATAATAGTATGTCAAACATATATAAAAAGTTTCCTAATTAAAGTCCGATACTATAGGCAATACAATTTGCTTGATAGAAGCCTTACTATAGAATCGCTTACAAAACACAACACGTCCATAAAGGAAATAAATTATAAGCAGGTTGTTGATGTTTCAAGAAAAGGAATGGTTGACGTTTATATTTTGGAAGCGGATTTGCAAAGAATAAAGAAATGGGTTTTGGAAGCATCAAGCAATGACAAAGAATTTATCCCAAAAATGATTGAAAAAGGGGAAGAGGCGCTAAACAATCTTGTCGCCCTTGACTATGGATTGCCTTCAAAAGTTTCGTCTTTGAGTGATGAAGAGGTCTGCTCTCACTTGTTAAAGTTGAAGAAAACGCTTTTTGGTTTCAGCGGATACTTCGATTTCACAATTTATTTGGACCAATTATCAGTAAAACTTTATGAGGAAAGCGTTGAAAGGCTTTCAAAGTTCCATGACAATCGAAAAGTGATTCTGCTAAAGTTCTTTAGGCTATTTTCCTCAATATGCAAAGAAGTTGCAAAACAAAAAGGCGTAAATTTTGGCAGCCTTGACTACCTAACCAACTTAGAAGCACTCTCGCTTTTACGCAGTGAACTGTCAAATGCCGAAGCAGACATTTTACAAAAACCAAGGAAAGAACGATACATTTGCAAATGGCTTAATGGAAAGCCAACCGTCATTACAAAAAACTTTGAGAGTGAGCTTGCAAAAATTGAAGAAAACCTCGTAAAAAAAGAAGCAGTTCAAGAACTTAGAGGAACGCCGATTATCTTAGGCAAGATTCAAGGCATTGCCAAACTTGTGCAAAGCGGCACTGATATGAATACTCTGCCAGGAAAGGTTGTCGTAGCTCCAATGACCAGCCCGGAAATGACCCCTTTTCTGGAAAAAGCAAAAGCAATAGTAACAGACGAAGGTGGTCTCCTCTGCCATGCTGCCGTGGTTGCAAGAGAATTTGGCGTGATAGCAATTGTTGGGACAAAAAATGCAACCAAAATACTCAAAGACGGCGACTTGGTTGAAGTGGATGCAACCAAAGGCATTGTGAGAAAACTAAACTGATTTCTGGGAGCGAGGGGAGGGAGTTGAACCCTTTATAGGAATACAACCTCGCTTAGCTTTTCGAAGTGCTGGTCGCCTGTTACTACTTTAGCTTCCAGTTCTTGCGCTGTTGCCAGGATTATTGCGTCAGCTAACCCAAACTTTGTTCTGTATTTTTCCCTAATGCCGTTTTTAGCCTTTCCTGCCTGGGCTGCGATATTCTGGTCCAAATTGATAATTGTTGTCTTGGAAATTATAAAAGCGAGGTCTCTTTCCCAGTAATTGTTTTTTTCTCGTTCGTATATGCCTGAAAGCTCCGCAATTGCTATTGTTGGCGTGGCGCAAGCCCCTTCTTCAATGCACTTTCTAACAGTTTCTCCTTTTTTTGTGCCCCTGAAGTACTCAACCCATGCAAAGGTGTCAAGAACATATTTATAGCTCATGGAAGTCTTCCCTGTCCCTCTTGAACGGTTTCATTTTCGGGTGTGCACCAAAAAGGCTTTTTGGAACATGCATTTCCTTTTCCACAATTTCCCTAATAAGCTTGTCGTAAGAGCTAACCTTGTATTTGCTTTTCAGTTTCTCCAAAACCTGCACGGTTTCCTTTTCCAAAGGAATAGTCGTCTGCATGCAATAATCACCTATAACTATAGGCATATATATAGTTATTTAAATATTTTGCCCAAGCTGCCTTTTCCGCGCTCAACAGGCTAAGCGGGGGCAGGAATTAAACTCAGGGTATAGAGCGCACACAAGTTTTTTCGCCTGCCCGCCAAGTCCATTTAAAGGCACTGAATTTCAATAATCGGTTTGATAGCCTATGGCTTAAAACCAAATAATAAATATAAATTTCTTGTTAATCCTTAATTTCTGCAAAAATTATTATTGAAATTAATTTGCTTTGCTGGTTTGGGAGCGGGTAAGGGAATTAAACTCCGGGTATAGAGTGCACGCTGGTTTTTGCCCTCATTTTTTTACGAATTCAACGTTTGGCATTTTTTCAAATTCTTTGTCTCCTGTTAGAAACTTTACGCCGTGGCTTTTTGCAATAGTGTAGCCGATTGCGTCTGGAATGGAAATTTTCCTGTTTGTTATTTTTAAGTCCATGGCTTTCTTCAGTTCGCTTATTTTTACGTCAACCAGCAGGGTGGAATATTTTTCAGTTATGCTGTCTGCTTTTTCTTTGCCTGCCTCTTTTTTCAGGCCATAGTTCAGTTCTGCCAGGTTGAATATTGTTGTTATTGCCCCCGCGTTTTTGTATTTTTCATACGCAGGATTGCCCCTTATTATTTCAAAGAAAGCGTATGTGTCAAAGAAGTAGGCTTCTTCACTCATCCCATCCTTCCTTGTCAATTTTGCCAAGAATCTCTTCAGTGGGCCTCTTCAGCTTTAGAATCCCGAATGTTTCTTTTAAGGGGTTATTTTTGCCCATTATCAAAAGCCTTACATTGTCGCCTGTTTTAATGTTCGCTTTTTCCGCAGTGTCCTTGGGAATAACTATTCCAACAGACCTGCCCCATTGCCTTGCCCGCGAAGTGATTTCAACCAATCCAACCACCAATAATTATATCGGTATAACTAATTTATAAATATATGCTGGCCGAGCAGCAAATTTAAGGCCGCGTTTCAAGAGAAAGAATGCCTGAAACAATGTGCGAAAGGCTTTAATTTTAAAATTAGTTTTGCGATTTGCTTTTTGGCTTTTTTATAAAAGAATGGATAATAAAAAATCCCGCTGCAATATTGATTAAACCCAAAAACAGGTAATAAATATCCTTAATTGCGGGAATCTCATTTTCTAAAACCATCATAAAAATGCAAACAGCAGCAAATGCCCCTAAAATAATACCGGCAATTTTGCCAAATTTATACGCCTGTTCTGCAAAAGTTGAAATTATTTCTTGTCTTTTTCCAATTGTTTCTTTGAGCATTTCCCTGCGGTATCTTTTCATTAAAGGGCTCATAAAAAGCATTCCTAAAACAATAGTGAGTATCACAGCAACAGGTGCTCTGATAGCCTGAGAAGGAAAAATAGCCGCAATATTAGCATTATTGCAAAAGAAAAATAAAAAATACAGATATCAATCCTAAAACAGCAATAAAATAAATAATTAGGAAAAAATTAACCCGCTCCATATGAACCCCTATAGCGAGGGGAGGGAATTATACTCTGAGTATAGAGCGCACGCCGGTTTTTGCGCTCCGAATTCAAAAGTGTTATGCCGGGAAGCGCATTTAAGGCTATTTTTGCCTCTTTTTGGCACTCTTGTTGAGGGCTTTTTTTCCAATGCCAAAGATAAATATTTAATGCTGTGCTAGCACAGTATTTATTAGGAGGTGTTTTTTGTTTGTCTACTGTTACTATTGCGGTTCCGGATGAATTGAAGCAAAAGATGGGTATGTTCCCAGAGATGAATTGGTCTGCTGTTGCAAGGAAAGCTATTGTTGAGAGGATAAAGCTGCTTGAGAGAATGGACAATCAGTTGTCCAAGAGCAGGCTTTCCGAGGAAGAGACCCTTGCTTTGGGCAGAAAGGTTAAAAGTGTTGTTGCAAAAAAGTTCTTGCAGAGTTGATTTGATGATTCTTGTGGTTGATGCAAATATCCTGTTTTCTGCGCTGATTAGGGCTGGCACTGTAAGGCGGCTATTGTTGCTTTCCAGCCATGATTTTTATTCGCCTGAATTTTCGATTCAAGAGTTCAGAAAGCATTTGCCAACCTTGCAGAAAAAGACTGGCTTGGTGTCGGAAGAACTCAACCGGCTCCTTGACCAATTGTTGGAAGCCAGTGGATTGAAGCTTGTGCCTTTTGAGGAATTCAAAGGCAAGAGAAGCCTCGCTGAAAGGATTTCTCCAGACATAAACGACGTTGCTTATCTCGCATTGGCATTGCAGTTGGGTTGTGCAATCTGGTCAAATGACAAACAGCTCAAAAAGCAAAGTGCGGCAAAAGTGCTAACGACAGAGGAACTATTGCAGTTGCAGTAATTGGGCTAAAATCCGCTGAAGGGCACTCTGCACCCGGGTATAGAGCCCTGCACCGGTTTTTTTCGCCCGCCGCCAAGTCCAAAAGGCATTTAATTTCAATAACCGGTTTTCCATAGCCCAAGGTTAAGTGCCAAATAATAAATATAAGTTCAATTCTCTTTATTCTGGAAGCTTTTGAAGCAGGGGCAGTTTGCATGGAAATCGGCGGATTGAAGGTTGGAGACTATGCCATCAGGGAAGAGGGCGGCAGGCGGCACCTGATTTTTGCCTGCAAGGACTGCCCTTATGGCGCAAGCGTTGCAGATGACCTGCATTGCAGGTACCATGTAATAACTGTTCTTGGCGAGGTTGAGGCAAACCTGCTTGTTCTTGCCGAGGTTTATGAAAGGGTTTATGATGAAGAGCAGACCGCAATGCTGGCGGAAATGGCTTCCTTAAGGCAGAAATTTGACGTTGAATCTGTCTGGAGCTACAAGCATTTGGGCAAGCCAGGCAAGGAATCAGAGCAGTTCTTCAGCGAAAGGCATGACAATCTGGTGAAAATAGCCAATGATTTGGTTGCATTCGACCCCATTCTTTCTTACCTCACGCTTTTGAAGGAAATAAAAATCGAGGAATCAAAGGCCAGTTCTCAGGGAAAAGAATACAGGGAAAATTCGCTCCCTTATGTGCAAACCCTCGAATATTTGAAAAACCGCTTTGATGAAACAAAACTGATTAGAAAGACAAAAGACTATTTGACAAAATTGAGCCAGATTCCTGCAACAACAGAACTCTACCACGGAATTTTCGAAGCAGACATAAAGCCGTCCTTCATCGGCAGCAGGCTGATGTTCGGGGAAATGGAAACCCTTGAATTGCTGGACGAATACACTGTTGCAAAGACAACAGTCCAGATTTTTTCTCATCCCAACAAGGCAGAATGCCTGTATTTCATTAACCCTCCTGAATACACCCTTGGCCCAGACAGGTATTTCATAATGAGCAAAACAAGGGAGGTTGTTTCCGGTTATCACCCAGGAAAAACAAGCCTGAGCACTGTTGCAAAAAGCAGGAAATACTTTGAAAGGCTGTATGAGTCGACAATAAAGGATGTTGCAAAAGAAAACGGCATAAAGCTCGAAGCCGAAGAAATAACCGATCTTGCAGGAATAGTTGCAAGGTACACAGTAGGCTATGGAATACTTGAAATCCTTTTAAGCGACAAGAACCTCACTGACATTTACATTGACAGCCCGATTGGGCAAAAGCCCTTGTATGTGGTGCACGGCGAGTTTGGCCAGTGCCAGACAAACATTTTGTACACCGAGGGCGAAGCAAACGCGCTTGTAAGCAAGTTGAGGGCAATGTCAGGAAGGCCTTTTGACGAAGCCCATCCGGTGCTTGACTTTGATTTGCCTGACATGGACAGCAGGATTGCGGTGATTGGGCCGCCTCTTGCGCCTGACGGGATGGCGTTTGCGTTCAGGCTGCACAAAGTAACGCCTTGGACTCTGCCGCAGTTCATTGACGTGAAATTTTTGTCTCCGCTTGCCGCAGGATTGCTTTCCTTTTTCGTTGACATGCAGGCAACAATGCTCATTACTGGAAGCAGGGGCAGCGGAAAAACCTCTTTGTTAAGCAGCTGCATGCTTGAAATAGCGCAGAATACGAGAATAATCGTGCAGGAAGACACGCTCGAGCTCAGTGTTCCCTACATGAAAAAAATCGGCTTCAATGTGCAGAGGCTGAAAACGCGCTCCCCAATAAGCGTGAGCAAGACAGAAACAGAGGTTGCGCCACAGGAAGCATTGAGGACTGCATTAAGGCTAGGCGATTCTGCTTTGGTAATCGGGGAAATCAGGTCAATGGAGGCAAAGGTTTTGTACGAGGCAATGAGGATTGGGGCTGCTGGAAACATTGTCATTGGGACAGTGCACGGCGATTCCGCCTACAGTGTCTGGGACAGGGTTGTGAATGACTTGGGCGTGCCAAACACCAGCTTCAAGGCAACAGACATTGTTGTTGTCGCAAAGCCGATAAGGTTTGGAGGCAGTTTGAAAAGGGAAAGAAGAGTTGTGCAGATAACGGAAGTGAAAAAGCACTGGAACGAGGACCCTGAAAGGGAGGGGGCTTTGCTTGATTTGATGCTTTATGACGCAAAAAAAGACAGCCTTGAATTGATTGAGGACAATCTGAAGGAATCGGAATTGTTTGAAAAAATCAGCCTTTCAAGCGGCCTCTCGATGAAGCAGATGTGGGAAGACATCAAAATGAGGGCTGAGGCAAACGCTTTCCTTGTTGAAATGAAAAACCAGCACAAGCTGCCAAAGCTGCTTGAAGCGGAAAATTCATGCGTTTGCAAGAACAAAATGATTCTTTTGAAAGAAGAGCAAATTGAAGAAAACGGCAAAATTGATTACAGCGAAGTTCTTGGCAAATGGAAAAACTGGGTGAAAAACAATTTCCTTCCAAGGCTAATGAAAAAGTAAAAGCGGGATTATTTGGTGCTTATGGCCAAAGGAACAGTCAAAAGGATTTTTGAGCAAGGCCCGGGCAGCTGGTACAAGAAAATTACGCTGCCTTCAACTGAATCTGCGGCAGAGCAGGGATTGTTCAAAAGGGTGCAGCCGCCTTTTGTCCTCTTCTGCAAGGCTGTGCAGGAAAATTTCCCTTCGTTAGGGCGGGGGGCAAAGCTGGACGAAAAGCACAAGGAGGCAATAGATTTTTTGGGATGGGATTTGCTGCCTGAACAGCTTTCAGCCGCAGGCAAGGCAACTCTTTACGCCACAATCATTGTTGGCGTAGTTATTTCAATAGCCATCTTCTTTTCGCCGCTTGCAGAATTAATGGGGGCTTCAATGGGCCCGCAATTTGTTTTTTTCTATTCCCTTGCCCCGTTCATTCTGATTGCGTTTTTCCTTACAAACTTTGTGCAAAACTATCCAATAAGCGCAGCGGAAGCCGAAAAAACAAAAGCCCTGACCTATGTGCCTGAAATGGTTGGCTATCTGATAATGTCAATGAAGCTTGTTCCAAACCTTGAAAAAGCGGTTGAATTCAGCGCAGAGCACGGCACTGGAAAAATCGCGGAAGACTTCAAAAGGCTGCTTTGGGATGTCCAGCTCGGGGTTTACAACACAGTAAGCGAAGCCCTTGACCTGCTCGCCTACAAATGGGGAAACTACAGCGACGAATTCAAGCAGGCATTGATGAGAATCAGGGCAAGCGTGCTTGAAAACACCGAGGCAAAAAGATACCAATTGCTTGACGCAACAATGGTCTCAATACTTGAGTCAATAAAAAGCAAAATGGAGCAATATGCCAGGGATTTGTCTCAGCCAAGCGTCCTGCTGTTTTACCTTGGAGTCCTTCTCCCCCTCATTCTTATAATAATCCTCCCTGTAGGCTCTGCCTTCAGCGGGCAGCCAATGGCAACTCCGCCAGTGCTAATCCTGCTGTACAACGTAACAATTCCAATTGTCACCTTTTTGTTTGCAAGGGACGTAATAAGCAAAAAGCCCCCAACGCAAACAATTCCAAAAATACCTGACAATTTTCCTGGCCTGCCGCCAAAAAACACAATGCTGTTAGGCAACAGGCGCTTTGACATAAGGGTAATTGCGCTTGCAATTCTCATAATAGGGGTTTCGGCAAGCGTTTTCATTTCAAGCCAGGGCATTCCGCCTCTTGCCCTTGTCGGCGAGAACGGCTTCCAGTTCCTGCCGCATGACAAAAGCATTGCTGAAGTGATGGACAGGGAAGGCAAGCCTGTTGACTTTTTTGAGGAAACAGGGCAATACTTCCAGCAGCTTAAGGCAAGGATTGGCGAAGAAAAAGCAAGGCTGCAATTGCAATCCGAAAAAATCGATTTCTTTTTGAAAAGCGAGAATGACATAACGCCATACATGCTTTCATTCGGCTTGCTGCTCACTGTTTCAGGCGCTGCAGCAATGTTCCTCTACTATTCTTTCCTTTACAAAAGGCAGGCCCAGGTTGACATAATGAAAATGGAATCGGAATTCAAGGACAGCCTTTACATCCTTGCATCAAGGCTGGGGGAAAACAAGCCAGTTGAAGAAGCCCTGAAACACACGAAAAACTTTTTGCCTGACTTTAAAATATCGCAAAGGATTTTCGGAAAAACCATTGAAAACATTGAATTGCTTGGATTGCCATTGCAGGCGGCAATCTTTGACAAGAACTACGGCAGCCTGATAAACATTCCCAGCAAAACAATCCAGACAGGAATGAAAATAATGGTTGACTCAGTCAGGCTCGGCGTAAATGTTGCGGCAAGAACCCTGATTTCGCTTTCCCTCCAACTGAGAAACAGCGAAAAAGTAAACGAAACTTTAAGGGTGTTAATCTCTGACACAACAGGGATGATGAGCACAATGTCTGTTTTCATTGCGCCAATAGTTCTGGGCGTGACAACAGCATTGCAGAAAATAGTGATGCTTACCCTGAGCACAATCTACAAAAGCAACATGACAAAAACGCTTGAATCATTGAGCGAAACAGCAAGCAGCGTCCCGTTTGCGGTTCCGGACATGTTCGGCAGCTTTGGCTTCAGCGCTGCAACATTTGAAACAATGGTCACTCCCCTTCAATTCCTCTTCATTGTCGGATTCTACGTGATAGAGCTTGTCATAATAATGACCTATTTTACAACAAGAATACAGGAAGACAGCAGGGAATTATTTTTCATGAACCTTGCAAAAAACCTTCCTGTTGCTGTTGCAATGTTCCTTGTTTCAGTCATAGCAAGCAGCGTTCTTTTGGGCGGCTTCATGGGCGGAGGCTGATTATTTTCGCATGAACAGGCAGGGCCAGGAAGGCGAAGGCTTCAGGCTTTTGGTTGAGGCAGTGCTTGTGGTGCTGATTCTGGTTATAATAATGAGCGTTATCTCGCAGGTGGAAAACTGGCTTTGGAATGTAAGCGAGCAGCGCGTATTTGAAGGGTTTTCAAAGGCACTGAAAAGCCCGAACGGGGATGTAATTTTTGAAAAGGACATTGTTTTAAGGCAGGGCTTAAGATTCACAAGCGACGCTTTTGCAAAAAGCACAGCCGGAATTGAAAAAGAATGCATTGAATTGCAGGCAAGCGACAGCACAGCATTCAGCAAAATCAGCGAAAGGGCTGTTGAAATCGCCTCCCAAATAAAAACGCCTGTATACTACAAATGCCTGCCTGGATATGCCGCAGGCAACAATGAATGCGAAACATACTGCATTGTAAGCTTTGGCGAAGAGCTCAAAAAAGAATAAATGCCGAAAAACCAAAAACTGCCAAGCCCTGGCAAATCAGCAATTTTATATAGCACTACTTTCCATTAAATTATCAAAGATGGCTTTTAGAAGAAAGAGGGCACAAGCAGCGCTTGAATATTTAATCACCTATGGCTGGGCGCTGGTAATGGTTGCCACCATTGTAACCATGCTGATTTTTGTGACAGGCGGAGGCATAAACACAAACACCTGCACAACTTTCCTGACAATGCTATGCAAGGGAGTTGGCGCAGACGGAGACACGCTTGTCCTTGTATTGCAGAATATCACTGGCCAAAAAATCAGCATTACGCCATTCATAGACATCAAATTTGACGACAAAGCAGGATACGCAATAGTCACTTACCAAGGAAAAGAATACAAATTTGAAGAAGTAACCATAAACTCCGGAGACCAATTCACAATCTCAGCAAAAGGCATGGCACAAGCAGAAACAATCAGCATAACATATATAGAAAGGTCAACAGGTTTCACAAGAACAGTAACATCAAAAATAAGCACAGACGCGCTAGACACGCTTGAAATAAGCAATGACGGCATAGACAACGACGGAGACGGCCTTGTGGACTGCCAGGACCCAAGCGTGTCAAACTGTTTCTACGTCAACAGCGCCGAAACAATTTCACTATTAACTGTATCACCAGGCGTTCCTTCAACCATTGTAATGGGGCCGCTAAAAGGCCATGAAGGCGGAATACTTTCAGGCACTTGGAAAGCAAGCGCTGTATCTGTCTCAATCTTTGTTGAAAGCCTTGTCCCAGGCTCGAAAGGCACAATCATGGTAAATGACGCCCCTTATTTTGCCGTTGGCGAGATAATAGACCTGAAGCCGGGTTGGAACACAATAGACCTGACTGCCTCCCTGCTTGTCCCCTTCCAGGGAAGCAATGTTTTTGACATCCAGCTCTGGGGACCAAGCGCAAGCAGCTACACAATCAACAACGGTGCCAACGCGCCAAAAATCAGCATTACCGTAAACAAATCTCCATAAGGCATTCCTGCTGCCCCGCCAAATTCCCGGAAGAAACCCTATTTCAGGACAAGGCATTTGCAAAAAAATTGAACAAAACCTTTAAATATCAGAAAGCTGTTTCTTAATTAGGTGTTTTGATTGAACTCTAGAGGCCAGGCTTACAGCACTTTCAAGCTGCTTATTGCGGCAATTGTTGCGGTGGCGGTTCTTTACATTTTAATGTCAATCCTTGGAATGATTCCAAACATCGGCGGCGACATTGGGACAACAACAAGGAACATGATTCAAAAGCAGGCTGACAGCCTTGGGGCTCTGGAAACAACGCCCTCTGCAGTCAGCTTCAACGGCGGAAGCAATCTTGCGCCAAGCGCACTTGTAGGGACAACAGGCCTGAGCGCTGACCAAATCTGCCTGCACAAAGGCGACCAGGTTGACAACACAAACCTTGAAATACAGGGCAAAACATTGAGGAACGCTGGCACAAACGCTTTGCAGGTAAAGGTAAGCGTAACCTGCAATTATTCAAAAGACCTGGTTTCATCGCTGGAAGAAATGGGCTTTGATGACGTTGCCGGTTCCCTGAACGACAGCGAAAGCGGAGTATGCGACTGCCCGCTTGACGAAGAGTCAAACAAAAAGTGCTGTGTAGTAATACTCAAATACGCATAAACAAAAAACAGCCCTTTTTCCCTTTTTTTCCATTTTTTTTATCCAAACCCTTAAATATTGGTAAATTCAAATATCTTATTGCATGCCGAGCATTCGAAAGCTATTTTGTGAGCAAAGGGCGCAAAGCGAATGGAGCAGCGTCTACATGCTGATAGTGCTTATTATTGCGGCCCTTTTCCTAATCGGCGTGGTAAAGCCGATGTTCAGGCAAAGCCAGCAGATAGTCAAAAAAGTGACGCCAACAGCAAGCTGAAATTATTTTTCCGTTCAAATGAAAGCGCTATCCTTAAATATGTTGGAATGCAAAAGATGTTAGAAGCGTTGGCATGAAGAGAATGCAAAAAAGAAGAATGCAGGTACTGCGCGGCCTCAAGCAAAGGAAATCAATAAAGCAGATTTCCCTAGAGCTTGGAATTCCAGCGCCTACCGTATACTTTGACCTTGTACGCCTTTCAAAAAGGCTCAGGCCGGAAAACATTAAAAAGCTAAACGCCTTGAAAAGAGAAATCAGATATTATAAAATAACGCCAGAAAAAGCCAGCCAACTTATTGAAACAGCCAAAAAGGTTTTAAGAAGCCAGGCTTCGGTTCTCCCAAAAAAAAGCCGTTCTCCCCAAAAAAGCCCTGGGCAAATGCCATTGCACCTCATAAGAAACCCTGAAAAGGCAGCCATCTTATTCCAAGACCTGCGTTCAACAAAAAAGACGCTTACACAAATTAAACTTGACAGGCATACAAGCTTGCCGCTTGTAAGCAAGGCTTATACATTTCTAATCACGAAAGGCGAAGCAATCCCCGAAAGAAGGCACGGGTTAGAAAGAAACCAAATGGACAAAAGAAGGCTTACAGGGCAGCTAACCAATGCCAAAATCGAGGAAATAATAAAAAAACAAGAGCCAAACATTAACAGCAAAGCCTGGCAATTCTACAACTATTACAGAGACCTGTTCAACAGTGCAGGATTTGGCGCAGAAGACATTGCAGCCCAAATCAGGCAAAAACTGCCCTGGAAACTGGAAACCTTTGGCCCTGCAAGAATAAAAAAACCGCTTTCCCTTCAGCAAAAAATTGACCATCATTGCAGTGTGCAAATAAACTTGCTTGCAATTGATATGCTAAGGCTTGCCAGGAAAAAAGCAGGAAAGGAACAAATTTCAATTGAAACACCTTTAAGCCAGAAAAGGACAGGCAGCGGAGAAAGAGCTTTCAGCCTCAAAGACCTGATTGCAGGCGAAATAACAGCAGAAGACCCGGAAATAGGCATTTCCTTAATTGAAGCAGTTTCAAAAAAAGCAGGCCTCACAATCCAGGAAAAAGCAGCAATCTACCTGAGGTTTGCAGGCTTCACCCAAAAGCAAATAGCCCAAGAAGTCAATGTGAACCCAAACGCAATCAGCTATATTTTAACCTCGGCCAAAAAAAAGCTTGAAAAATCAGGCTTCAGCCCTGAAAAAAAGGCAAGTGAATAAATTAAAAAAATCAAGC
>Ga0315293_10002730_pt1 | contig 16990 bp, 8 predicted proteins | sample YL17G13_20_MG_FD_203071 | JGI IMG/M metagenome (GOLD analysis project Ga0315293, IMG submission 203071) | Sediment microbial communities from Yellowstone Lake, YNP, Wyoming, USA - YL17G13_20 | ecosystem: Environmental > Aquatic > Freshwater > Lake > Sediment | place: USA: Wyoming | collected...
GGAGCGGACTGAGGGCCACTCCGGTGCTGGCGTCGCTCGAGAAGATCACGGGCCGCTATGCGTCGTTGGAGATGGACGGTGATCAGCTGGTAGTCTCAGACCCGTATGGGGCCTACCCACTGCCGAGCCTGAGCACGGGCGCACAGGAGCAGGTTCTGCTCGCCGTCCGGATGGGGTTTGCCTCGATGCTTGCAGGAGGCCAGCCGCTCTTCCTGATCCTGGACGACGCCTTCCAGCACTCGGACTGGCTGCGGCGCGAGCGACTGGTCGAGGAGGTTGTGCGTCTGGCGAAGGAGGGGTGGCAGGTCACCTATCTGACCATGGATGAGCACTTGAAGGGTCTCTTCCAGACGGCGGGAAAGAGGAACTTCGGGGATGCCTTCGCATTCGCGGAGATCTGAGTAGCGGTGGCTCAACCTCCGCGGGTTGAGGACCAGAGTTACTCAAGCGAGACGAGGCGCACTTGGCCGCGGCAGTCCAAGTAGCACAGTCGAGGCAGGACGGCGGCGCCGAGAAGCAAGCGCGCCACCTCGGTATAGCGCTCCATCTGCCGGCGATACTTGCCCGTCGCCGCCTCCGCCTCGGCATCATCCTTGAGCTCGTCGATCTTGAAGTCGAGCAGCACCCACTCCGAGCCCTGGCGATACAGGAGGTCGATCACGCCGGCGTCCACTCGGCCGCCAGGAAGAGGCCTGCTGTACGGGACCTCATGGTATCGCCCTTCGGAGGCGGAGATCTCCGCCCAAAGGGGATGCTCCCGCAGACGACCTAGGAGCTTTCGGGCTTGGGCAAGCGCCTCGGCTTGCTGGTGGTGATCAACCAGGCCGGCGCCGAGCGCCACCGTCGCCAGCAGCTTGTCGAAACCGTCATCGCCCGGGAACAGCCAGCACTCGATTGCCTTGTGGACCATCGAGCCGACCACCGCGGCCGGGGGATGAATATGCTCGCCGGTCGTGCGCCAGTCGCGTCGAGGCTCCTCCTCGCCCTCCTCAGGTAGAGCGTCCGGTGCCCGAATGATCAGCGACCGGTACAGCGGCGTCGCCGCACTGACGGGTGCAGGTGCAGGGGCTGCGGTCGGCTCCGCCTCCAGGGAGGGGATCTCCTCGGCGATAACCTTTGCCTGCAGTACCGCCCCGTTGGGCAGTTCCATCGGCTGCCACTGCCCGGACGCAGCTGCCAGGGCATTGACGTCATAGCCGACAGTCTCCAGCAGCAACTTCAGCCAGCCGTCCACCCGCCACGTTCCGCGCGAGCTTGTGATGTGGCCGCTCACGACGAGCTTCTCCTGTGCGCGGGTGGTGGCCACATACAGCAGCCGGCCGTCTTCGGCATCGGACTGCTCATCGTCCATCCACCGGGCAAGGCGGTAGGCCAGGGACGAGCTTTCGGACCGGTCCCCGGCGAAGACGAGACCGGTGTCCGGCAGGATGTAGGCGGGCTGGGAGGGGTTGCGGATCTGGCGGGAGGCGTCCGCGAGAACGACCCACGGGAACTCGAGGCCCTTGGCCTTGTGGATCGTCATCAGCCGCACGGCGCCGTCCGCCTCGACCGGCGCCTCCCCTTCCCTGGCCCCCACATCACGCAGCGTGCGGACATAGTCGAGGAAGGCCCGGACGCGCACAAGCTCGCTGGCGTGGGCATCGGCCAGAAGCTTGTCGACATTGCGCCAGTAGCGGTGGTGAGCGCTAGCCAGGGCGGCGCGGTAGTCGGACTGGTCAAGGGCGCGCTTGAGCAGTTCGGCCACCGGGAGACGGTCGACGAGGGGTTCTAGGCTCTCGAGGAACTGACGCGCCCGCTCGGCAACTGCCTGATCGGTGGCATCCAGCGCGCTGAGATCGCCCAGCAGCGCCGAGCGGATGGATCTGAGTTCACTATTGGCTACACGCAGCTGGTACAGGGCAGCATCGGTCATGCCGAACGCCGGCGATCGCAGGAGCCCGGCCAGCGCCAGGTCGTCCCAGGGCGTGGCGAGCGCCTGCAGCATGTTGAGCAGGTCTCGGACCTCAGGCCGGTCGTAGAAGCCGCGCCCGGCGACGGTCACGAAGGGGATGCCGGCGCCTTCGAGAGCGTCCTCATACGGAGCGAAGCCGGTCGAGGCGCGGAAGAGGAGCGCCACGTCCTCCCAGGAGGCAAGCTGGCCTTCCTGGCGAAGCTCGATCAGCCGCCGGACAAGAGCTCGGGCGGCATGCGGCCGTGCCGCATCAGCGTTGTCCCCCACCCCGACGACCAGTTCGACGAACGGGCTCCGCACCCCGGTGCGAGGCTCGTGTCGATGAGCGGACATGGCGGTGTACGGCACGGCAAAGGGGCGGTCGGGATCATCCCCCTGCCCCATGATCGGCTCGAGGAGTGGATCGAGTGTGCGAAGCAGGCCGTCGTGGGCGCGGAAGGTCAGGTCAAGCTCGACCGACTCTCCGCCACGCGCCGTGATCGCCTTGCCCATGCTGCGGAAGACGGTGACATCGGCGCCGCGGAAGCGGTAGATGCTCTGGCGGGCATCCCCGACGACCAGTACCCGCCCGGGCGTATCGCCGAGGAGCGCGTCGACGATGTCGCGCTGGCGCGCGTTGGTGTCCTGGAACTCGTCCACCAGGATGGCGGAGAGCTCCGACTGCCACTTGTGGCGGACCTCGGGGATGCGAAGCAGGTCGAGGGCCTTCTGCTCGAGGTCATCGAAGTCGAGGGCGAAGCGCTCGTCCAGGCTCTGCCGGTAGGCGGCCTGCGCCTGACCGAAGAGCGCTGCCAGGCGAGGCAGATCCGCGGAGAAGGCCGTTTCGGCTACAGGGTCAGGGGCGGCGTCCTTGGGATCGTCTCCGCCAAGCCAGGGGGCGATGTGGCCGCTGTAGGAATCGCGAAGGGAGCTCACGCAGGCCTTCGCCTGGCTGGTCTTCTTGCCCGCTTGCAGGCCCATGCGGCTGCGCCGCAGAGCGAAGAGCAGCGAAGCAAGAGCGAAAGCGTCATGCGCAGCCTGTGCAGTCTGGATGGCCTGCCAGTCCGTGAGGAAAGCGGTGACCTGATCGGCAAGCTTGTCGCCCGCGTCCTGCTGCAGGTTCCCATCGTCCGCCAGGCGCTGCAGGTCGGCGACCGGACCGGCGACTTCAGGCGAATCGATCCAGGCCTGGAGGCGCAGGAGGACAGCCTCCCGCCATCGGCCACTGTCGCCGGTGTCCGCGGTGATGGCTGCCTGCGCGTCCAGACGGCGCTCAAGGAGGAACGAGAGCACGCGTTCGAGAGCCCGCGGGCTGAAGGAGGCGAAGAGCGGCGCGGCATCGGGTGATTGCACCGCCCAGGCCAGCGCCTGGTCAACCGCCTGCTGGCGGAGCATCGCCGACACGCCCTCTTCGACAACTTCGAACTCAGGGTCTACCCCGGCCTGGGCCGGGAAGGCGCGCAGCACCTCGGCGCAGAAGCTGTGGATCGTGCCGATGCGGGCGCCGTCCATCCCAGCCTCAAGCGCGGTCCAGGTAGCACGCTCGGCAGGTGTGGTAGAGGCTTCCGCGCGGGCGCGGACGACGCGCCGGGCGCGGTTGCGCATCTCACGCGCTGCCTTCTCGGTGAAGGTAATGGCCAGGATCTGGCGCGGCGAGCAGCCATCCTCAAGCAGCGACAGGTAGCGCGCCACGAGCGTGCGGGTCTTGCCCGACCCGGCGCCAGCAGTGACAATGACGTCCCTGCCCCGAATCCGGGCGGCGTGCTGCTGCTGGGGGGTGAGGTCCGACAGGTCGACGCTCATCGCCTCACCTGGGCGTCCAGCGTCCGCGCGCAGGTGGGAAGGCACAGCGCAGGGCGTTGCGCTTGCGGGGACAAGTCATGGGCGATCACCTGTGCACCACCTGTCACCACAGCGACGGCGCGTAGCGCCAGCACCAGACGGCCGCCGGGCAGTAGCTCGGACAGCCACCACGCGGCGGCTCGGGCTGGAATGCACCAGCACGGACGCCGGTCAGGATGCGGCGGACGTGCGCCAGCGCAACCTGGGCCGCTCCGTCCGGGCCGCTCAGCGTCCTGTCCTCGGTCTCGTGCTTGAAGCGGGACAGCTTGAGCGCTCCGGCTTCGGCTGCCAGGATGGCCCAGTACAGGCCTTCCACTGGCTTCCCCAGCCCCAGCGCATCGCGCGCTGCCAGTGCATAGAGCGGCAGCTGCAGGCGCCGGCCGTCGATGAGGTCCTGGGAGCCGAGGTGGCTGCCGCCTGTCTTGTAGTCCATCACGCGCAGCTCGCCGGAGCTATTGACGTCCACCCGGTCGATCACGCCGCGCAGGAGGACCGGTTCACCGTCGATCTCGAGCTCGAGCGGCGGCGCGTCCTTGAGACCAAAGGCGGCCTCCAGGGCGCTTGGCTTCCATCCGCCTCCAAGCGCCATGAGCTCGCGCACGGTCTCGGTCAGGCGCTCTTGGAGGTGCTCCTGCTCCATGGCCCACAGCGGCGAAGGACGGAAGGCGTGAACCTGCGGGGCCTGGGCGAAGTGGGTGCGGGCGGCCTCGTTGAGAGCAGCCACCACGGAGTCTGCGTCAGTGGGATCGCTTGCCTCGCGAAAGGCCTGTTCGAGGATGGCGTGGAGGAGTGTGCCCAGGCGCGAGGGGTCCAGCCCGAGCTCGGGAGGCTCGCGGGCTTCCAGACCGAGGACATGCGAGACGAAGTACCAGTGCGGGCACGTGCCGTACGTCTCGAGCCGGCTCGGGCTCCAGGAGTAATCGGGGCCGTATGCGGCAGTCAGTCGGTCACGGGCGGCTGAGAGATCTCCTTCGTATGGGCCGACCGCCTGCGGCGCCAGGCGGGCGTGCAGGACGTCGCGCGCGTGACGCAGCCGCTCGAAGCGTGGCAGGAGTTCCTCGTACGAAGCCGGCAGGCTCCCGCGCCGTACGGCCGTGAACAGTACCTCTTCGGGCGAGGCCGCGTCGGCAACGGGACGCGGGTCGTCCGGCCGGACGAGCACGGAAGGATCGGTGAACAAGACCGTGGCGGCATTCCAGTACGGAGACGGTTCCCACCGCTCGCCGTCATCGGCCAGCGTCGGACGGGTCAGCAGCAGGAACTCGTCCGCCCGGGTGACGGCCTGATAGAACAAGCCTCCCTGCTCGCGCCCGATGCGCGGCTCGAGACCAAGCTCGGCGCGCACCTTCTCGCCAAGGAAGGGATCCTCTCTCTCGACTTCGGGGAAGAGGCCTTCGGAGAGGCCGAGGAGCGCCACGGCGCGGAAGCGCAGGCCTCTTGCCTCGAGAACACGCAACACGAGCACCGCCGGCTGCCTCCCGGTGGCAGGCTCCCGGCAGAACGTACCCTCGAGCGTGCTGCGCAGTTCCTTGAGGAAGTCCTCGTACCCGACGGCCTGCTCGCCGGCGACGCGCTCGCCAAGGACCAGCGCTCGGAACGTCTCTCGCAGGCCGAGCGCGGCCGCCTGATCGAGGTCAGTTTCCTGCCGCTCGAAGAAGGTGGTTTCTTCCAGCAGGTCCTCGAGCCAGTTGACCCAGGCATGGGTGGGCTGAGGTCCGGGGGGCTCAAGGCGCTGGGCGAGGGCTTGCAGGCCCTGCCACAGCGTGTCGGCCTCCGCCGCGACCGGAAGGTGCGGAGCCTGGAGTGCCTCGTTCTCCTCGCGCGGCGGGGGTGCATCGAGCCGGGCAAGGCGCGCCAGCGTGTCCTGCCACTGATCCAGCCCAGCAATGACTGGGCCCGCCAGACCTGCCAGCTCCAGCGGTTCGGCCGCCTGCGGCGTGAGGCCGAAGCGGGCAAGGTCGAAGTACGGACTGCGAATCGCCTCGAGCGTCAGTGAGTGCGGCCACTTCTGCGGGTAAAGGGCCAGAAGGTCGAGGAGCGCGGCGATCCCGGCAGCGGAGGCGAGTGCGTCTCCATGCGTGAACCGCAGCGGCATGCCGAACTCGGCGCCCGCCTCGCGGAGAAACGGGCGGTATCTCTCCGGATCCGGCGTGACAAGCGCGCACTCATCCGGGCGCAACCCGTCCCGCACGATGCGAGCCTTGATCCAGCGCAGTGCCTCACGCGCCTCATCTGCCGGGGAGCGTGCTTCCAGGAATGCGATCCGGCCCTCGCTAGGCAGGGCTGGGGCGGCGGACTCGAACAGGTTCTTCTCGAGGTGCCTGAAAGGAGTCGGGCCAGTCGGCTCGCCAGGGAGGTCGCATAGCTCGGCATCTGGAATCGCCCTGCGGAAGGCGTCCAGCGATCGCGCAAAGCGGCGATGCGCTGGACGCGCCATGTCCGGTGAGCCTGGGAGCGTGACGAGGACCTCCGCCCCACCCTGCCCCAGTAGGCGGATGGCAGCCAGCTGGGCAGCGTTGAAGGAGTCGAAGCCGTCGACGACGACAAGCCTCAGGTCGCTGATCAGGCCGGGCTCGCGCTCGAGTGCCTCGACTGCAAGCCAGTTCAATCCCTCAGGGTCCACCCAGCCGGCTGCCCGCAGTCGTTCCTGGTACTCCGCATACACGCGGGCCAGCTCAACCAGCGCGGGACCATGCATTTCGGCAATCCCAAGGAGTGGGCCCGGGAAGACGCGTGCCTGCTTCAGCTCGGCGATGCGGCCGATCAGGGCGTTGATGAAACCGGGCATCCGGGTGACAGCAGCGTAGTGTACGAGTTGACCCCTGGCGGCCACCTCACGGATGGCGTCCTGGACTAGTCGGTAGACGACGGGCTCGCCGGCGAGGGGCGTCGGGGCACTTGCCCGCAAGAGGACCATCTGGTACAGGTCCCCGAAGGTGCCCACGCGGACGCCAATCGCGCCGCCTGCCGCGGCAAGCCGGCGGCGAATGGCTGCCGTCTGGAGGCGGTCAGGGACGATTACCCAGGCAGGTAGGAGCTTGTGCTCTGCTTGCGTACGGCGCGACTGATCAAGGCAATGGCGTGTCTTGCCGGTTGCAGACGGGGAGACAACAAGGGTGACCGTCATTGCGCGGTGAGGGTCCTTCCAGTTCGCCAGCCGTCCAGCCGCTCGTTGCGTCGCGTAGGGGATTCTCGCCAAAGTGCTCAGGGATGGCAACCTGCATCTGCACCCGTACTGACTGGCGACCGATCGGAAACGTCCATCGATATGTTGCCCCGACGACAGTGGCAACCCTCCATGATCGGTGAGCCAAAGTCCGCTTCAAAGGGCGGTTAGCGCCGGTCTGGGCGCTGACCGACGTGGGCGATCCACTGGTTGACGCGGATTTCGCGAGTGTATTGTGCCAGCAAGAGCGGGGCAGGACTTTCACCTAGTTATGAGAAGACAGGTTCTCGCAACCGACCCCACTCGCCCACTCGCATCAGCTTCCATCCCGAGGATTGTACGAAGTCGATTGTCCTCGGACACAGCCAGTGGGGGATACATGGCCAGATGGAATTGCACCCCTGGGTGAAGGGGTGCTTGTGTCATAACACAGGCGCGCTAGTGGGGACTTGCGAAGAGCGCCGGACCCGACTACGGTCAAGCCATCGTGTCCAGGATCGGTTGGAGTGTTCTCATCATGACGGCCATCTTGGCAACGGCCCATTCCTTCAACCCCTCGGTGAACTGCCCCTCATCGCGGCTGACGTACAGCCTAGACCATTGACTCCCCCATTCCTTCTGCACAATGACCTTCTCCTGAAGTGCTGTCTCCAGTTGGGGGAGGACGCGTTCGACCCGACCAAGCAGGTCCAAGTTCGCCTCTCGGCTAGCCTTCTCAAAGTGGAGTTCCGCGCCAAAACTGTTGCGCGGCCTGCCGTGGAACCCCCACTCGTAGTGTACTGAGCCAATCCCCGTGGCAATCGCATAGTAGGACTTCGGTTGCGGGGCTGGATACTGCCGAGGGATCTGAACACTCAAGCGACGCGCGAGGTCTCTGTAGAACTCGACATACTCCGACTGGGTCAACGTCAAACCGCCGCCCTCCTTCCTCTCCGTCCCAATCACGAAGTCGCGGGCTTCCGGCAAGGGGATAAGCACGTGCGACTCAAAGGCGATGTTCCCGTCGCCCATATCGTACGGCAAGAGGCGGACACACGAAATGTCAAGCCCGAACTGCCGGAGCCATAGCACCGACGCCGTGACCTCAGGCCTGAATTGCCTCGATACAAGGATTATGCGAGGACGCTCGGAGAACTCCTCGAATTCCTCATTGGTGATGAATCCGAGAATGTGTTCTCTTGCCTGATCCCTCGTCATCTCGCGCTTCGTTCGCTTCGCTGAGTAGTCGCTATGGAGCTCCACTACATCGTCCAGTCTTAGCGTAGAGCAGTAGGCAGCGTACTTGAGTGCCTGCAGGTCAACATTCTTGCCGCTATCGTCCCTCTTGAGCTCGACGACCACAAGGTTTCCATCGTGGTCAAGCCCCAAGAGATCCAAGCGCTCGCTGGTCTTGTCGAACTTGTCGTATTCCGCAGTGAGTATCAGCAGCTCCTCGCCCAGCACCTCCGGACACGCTTCCACCCATTTCTCAATATCCTGTCGTTCGAAGAGCCCCTGAGACCTGAAATCCGTTTCATCGCAGGGCGCAATACGCCCGCTCGCCCTGTCCAGCCGATAGATCATGACTACCTCCGATGCTAGTCTTCATACGGCTAGCCGTTCGTCGGGATGTGGACGATGGCACCTGATGAAGTAACCTGGGCTCTCTTCGACCATCAGACCCTCCCACGTGCTGGACAATGGGAGCTGGTGCCAAGGTCATTGCCATGCGGCTAGCTCGTCGGGACCTCGTAGACCTTCAGCACCTCATCACCATAGTGGTTGATCACCTTCAAGGCAATCTTGCCTGTCGACGGCCGATCGAAGGGATACGACTTCGTGGAATACAGCGCCGACCAGGCGGTTTCATCAACCTCGGCGCGCAGGGCGCGCTTGAGGCGCTCATAGGGGTCCCCCGCCCCTGTGAAGTAGGCGTGGCGGACGAAGAAGGACTCGTCGTTGTAGTCTGTATCGATGAACCAGCAGGCGATGTCGTCGGTGCTACTGGAGCGGATCTGACCGGTCGTCGGGTCGTACACGTCCAGGCCACGAACCTCGACTGTAAGCCTACCGTCCTTCGTCTTCTCGATGGCCACGTCCGGCTCGCCGAAGACCATGAATAGGTTAGCGGCACCGGTCTTCTTGAGCAGCTCGCCTCCCATCTGCAAGTCCGGGTTGATGCGCGCTGGTAATACCACCAGCTTGCCGTAGTGCTTGGCCTCTTCCGAGAAGTAGGGGTCGAAGGCAAAGCCACACACTATCAGCACGTCGAAGCCGACGCCTTGCACGGCTTCCTTGGCGGCCTCCTTCACCAGATCCAGCCCCACCGTCCCGTGTTCTGGGCCGATGCCGATCGCCGCCCGCCGCGTCTTTCCCCCCTCCCTGTACTCGCCTACTGCCTGGATCCACGTGCCGGCATACGGCTCGATGCTGTCGAACTTCAGCCGCTCGTTCCTGACTGTGTTCTGCACGCCGGCGGTCCGCAGGTTGTCGAGGATCATCGTCTCGAATTGCCCCGGCCCGACCTGCCGCTGTGCCTCCCGCTCGGAGGCGGGACGCTCGGCGTCGGTCGCCAGGACCCGATGTGGCGACAGGCTCTCTACGGTGAACGGACCGGTGACGCGCAGCTTCCGGTTGTCCTCGTAGGGCTGGTCGTAGAGTAGTTCGACTTCGGCGCGGCGGGCGATCGAGGTGTCGATCTCCGCCTGGCGCTCGCGGCGCAGCCGCCACCAATTGGCATGGATCTCGCGCGCCGCCTCCGGCCAGCCCTCTCCCGGCTGGCGAGGGATCTCCCACTCCTCCCACTTCTGCTTCAAGGTCCGGTTCAACGCCTCCCGCAGCGGCTCAAGCTGCACCTGGAAGCGGGAGTGGATCTCGTCGATCTCCTCGTTGTTGGCGATGGCCTTGAGCGTGATGTGCGGGACGCGCTTGTAGACAAACCCCCGCCGCACATCTTGCTGCGTCGCCGGGAGAATCGCCGAGAGGGCCTGACCGGTCACTTCGGTTTCCTTCATCAGCCCGTCAGGGGAGTCGGCCAGGATGTAGTAGGCACACCGAGCGGACATTAGTCGGGTGCGCGCCAGCGCGATTGCCACGCGCGATGTATCGATCGTGATCCATCTTCGTCCCCACAACTCACCAACGTACGCCGTCGTCCCGCTTCCGCAGGTCGGGTCGAGAATGAGATCACCCGGGTCCGAACTCATCAAGATGCATCGCTGGACAACCGATGTGGCTGTTTGGACAACAAAGACCTTCTTGTCTTCACTCCCCCCTGCAAACCCTCCCCTAACAGTGTCGAACCAGCCATTGGATGTCTGTTGAAATGGGAAGTCATCATAGTAGGGCTTGTAACGCGGGCGTTTTCCCTTCAACATTAGCCTGTTGGCCGCCAGTAGCCGCCGGACGCCAGTAGGGCTGGTGGACCACCCGCGCCCCGATGGCGGCCCCACCATTGCGCCGTCTATCAGAACGCTGAACGCGCTCGACTCTCCACCTGTCGCAGAGAAGCAAGAGCGATCACTATGGAGGCGGCCGCCTTCCGGGAGCGGCGACGTCTTATCCCACACCTCTCGTCGCCCGTCTTCTCTCTCGACCCAATGGTCTGCATTCTCGTACCATTCGCGGAGCTCCGCCGGCACGAACGCGCGCCTCACTTTCAGGCTCCCTTTGTCCCTCGCGTACCAGAGAATGTAGTCGAATGTGTTTGCGATGAACTCGCCCGTCTGGAAGCCCCCCCGCCTATAGAGTATCTGGCTTACGAAGTTGTCGGGACCAAAAACCTCATCGAGAACGCACCTTGCCAGGTGTACGTTGGCGTCTCCGATTTGCAGGAAGATACTTCCGCTGTCGTTCAGAAGCATTCGGGCGGCCGCCAGGCGATCCCTGATGTAAGCGAGGTATGTGTGGACGCCCTGTTTCCAGGTGTCCCGGAAGGCCTTGATTTGCTCAGGTTCTCGCGTGGCATCCTCAGCACTGCCGTCCTTCACATCCCGCTTCCGCGTGCTGACCTGCCAGTTCGACCCGAACTTGATCCCGTAGCGTGGGTCCATGTAGATCATCTGGACTTTCCCCTTCAGCCCCTCCTTCTCAGCCAGGGAGGTCATGACCAGGAGAGAGTCGCCGAGGATCATGCGATTGGTTCACGATTGCTCGTGGCGGTAGAAGTCGATTAGGTCCTGGAATGACAGGCCGTTGAAATCGCCGAACAGAGCGATCTGCGACTCGGGCTGCTCCCGCCGGGCCGCAGCGCGCACCTGCTCGACGATCACTTGGGGGTGTATCTTCTCCTGGATGTAGATTGGCACCGCTGGGACGGCCAGGGGCTCTCGGTCCTGCTCGTCCTTCCCCTTCCAGACCAGCTGTGGGTCAAGCGACTGGTCGCGTGGGTAGACGAGGACCTTCGGCGCTTTCTCCTCCTCAGCGACAAAGTCCCGTAGCTCCTCCGTCGGGATGTTGGGTCGCTTGTCCCTGTGCTTGATGGCCTCAACCGGCGTTCGCTTCGGCGCGGCCTTCTTCACGGCGGGACCTCTCGAGGCGCTCTTCCTTGGCGGCACAGCTATCCTCCTACCTATTGGTCATACCAGTCGCCGTTGCAGGCCGCCGGGTCACTTGTGACGGCGATGCCTTTGCCCCGAACAGACTTCGGATTGTGTTCTTCGCGTCCCACGGATCGGTGACCTCGATGAACGCCCATCGCCCGAAGCCCTCGTGGTTATTGACAGCTGGCACCCAGAGTGTGCGGGCCGCGGCGGTCTTGGCTGCCTTATCCTTGCGTGCCTCACCACTCACTTCGACGACCAAGTTCAGCAAGTTGTCCGTTCCGTGGCCGTCATCCAGCCGTACCAGGTAGTCTGGGAAGTAGGACCGCTCGGCTCCGTCGAAGGTATATGGAATGGTGAAACCCACGTTCAGATTCTTTGCATACGCCACGACCTCATCCATTTCCTCGAGTGCTTGGGCCAACTTGCCTTCCCAGTTGCTGTCCAGGACGACGTACTCAATCTGGCACTTACTCGGATCGGTGGGCAGGACATCACGCGTCGTGTCGAAGTCAACATAGCGCGTCGAGCCAACCGAATCGAACGGCCTCAGGATCGGCCGCAGGGTGCGCGCCTCGGTCCGCGAGGCGACAATCGCGTGATAGATCCTCTCCGCCGCCTCGTGCGCCAACCGAGTGATCAGTACCATCTGCGGGAAGGTGTTGTCCTTGCACGTCAGGCACTCGAGCCGCCAACGGCGACAGATGGCCAGCAGATCCGGAAACAGCCACGGCTTAGCCTGGCCGTCGGCATCCTGGAACGACCGCTCAAGCAGCAGGCTGGCTAGGCGGAAGTCTATCTCCTGCTCACGGCGCTCCTTCAGCCCATACAGCTCGTGCATCTCTGATTCGCCAAGGACAGATGACATCTCGGTCATCGTCGGGACATCGGCTGTCGAGAGTGCCATTCGCGAGTCCGTGGTGAAGGCCGCCGAGAGGTGGTCGTCCGCCATCTCGTACCGGTAGCCAATAACTCGCGGGAACGTGATCTCGCTGGCGATGCGCTCGGCTAGCGCCCGCACTCGAGTCGGCGTCGCCCCAGGCTTGACCGGCCCCTGCGATCCGGCAGTCGGGATGAAGGAGAACGGGACACCATAGACCTCAGCATACTCCGGCGCGAACTTCCCCTCGACATTGATAGCGTAGCTCATCCGTCGCAGCCCGCGTCCGACAACCTGCTCACACAGTAATTGCGTGCCGAAGGCTCGAACACCAAGGATATGGGTGACAGTGTTGGCGTCCCAGCCCTCGGTAAGCATCGAGACCGAGACAACACAGCGCACCTGCTCGCCGAGCTTGCCTGGCTTGCCGACGGTATTCATCACTTCCCGGAGCAGGTCGTCGTCGGTCAGGTCGTCGGCATCGCGGCCTGGGAAGCGTAGGCGGTACTCGCGCTTGAACTCCTCGATCTCGCGGTCGGCCATCTTCTTGAACTCGGCGCTCAGGCCCTCGCCCGATTCGAGCTGCTCGCTGTCAATCAGGATCGTGTTCGGCCGCGAGAGCCAGCGCTCACCATCGACATTGCTGAACAACGACAACTTCCCTGGCACAGCGACCGTCGTCCCGTCCGGGAGCTCCTTGTCCCACCCGGCGACGTAGCGATAGACCATGTTGGAGACATTGGTGTTATTGCATACGACAATGAATACCGGCGGCGTTAGGCCTCGCAGGCGCGCCTCGATGTTTGCCTCCCACCCCTGGTGGGCCCTGACGTAGTTGTCGTACAGGCTTTGCAGCGCGCCTTCAAGCTCTATCGGCAGATTTGGCTCACCCGAGACCGCGTCGGTGCCCCGACCCTTCTTTGGCAAGCTGTCGCGGATGCGCAGCCAAAGGTCGCGGTACGTAGGCTGCTCGCCGAGCGTGGCATCATCCGCGACGGGTACGCGGGGAACTTTCACAATGCCGCACTCGATGGCATCGATGAGCGAGAAGTCAGAAACCACCCAAGGGAAGAGCGTGCCTTCTGGATAGCCCGAGCCGGCTAGGAAGAACGGTGTCGCCGAGAGATCGTAAAGGGAGCGGATGCCGAGCTTGGCCTTGACCGCCTCCAGCCCTGAGATCCACACCCGCGCTTCTTCGTCGCGCTTCTCGGCTTCGCGGCGCTCATCCCCGGTCAGCTTCTCAGTTTCCTCTTCGGCCGGCTTCCTTCGGTAGCAGTGATGGGCCTCGTCATTGACCACAATCAAGCCGCGCTTGTTGCCCAGGTCACGGCACACGCGGCGCACCATTTGGTCGGGCGTTTCCGTGAAGGCGCTCATTTCCCCTTGGTTCAGTATCGCCTTCGTCAGCCGGCCGGCGGGGGTGTGTTCGCGAGGCTTGAGGGCGTGGAAGTTGGTGACAACGACCTTCGCCTTGCCCAACTCACCCAGTAGGTCTGGCGGGACGAGGTCCATCCGGCGGTAGTCGTTGTTTGGGTCACTAGGAAGGAGCACCCGCAGCCTGTCGCGCACGGTGATTCCCGGCGTGACAATCAAGAATGCATCCGAGAATCGGGGGTCCTGCGGGTTCGCCAGCTTGTTGAGGGCGTGCCAGGCGATGAGCATCCCCATTACGGCCGTCTTGCCACTTCCGGTGGCCATCTTGAACGCCACGCGCTGCAGAAGAGGGTTGGCGCTTTCGTTCGCCCGGCGCAGCTCGGCCTCGATCCACGCCTCGCCGAACTTCCCGGCCACCTCAGTGAGGAAGATGGCCGTCTCGATGGCCTCGATCTGGCAGAAGAAGAGCCGGCGTTCGCGCTCCCCCCGCTTCCAGTACTTGAGCAGGCGGTCGGTGGTGCTTGTGATGCCCACGTAGCCGCCTTGCCTCCAACGAGTGACACTGCCTCTGACCTTGTTGATGAACTCGTTTTCCTTGACGCGGTCTTTGGTCCACTCGTTCTCAAACGCGAGCTGCTTGGGGCTCTTCTTCTTGGGCCGGGGAATGGGGACAAAGTGCGAGCTGACCCGCCGCGCCTCAATGATCTCATTCGTGATCCCGACCTTGTCAAAGCGAAAGTGCTGCTTCGGTTCTTCGAAGGGGGAGTTGAGGACCGGGTTCTCGATGACGGTTTGCGGCATGGCTCTCTCCAATCACGACTTGCGGATTGGCGAAGGAGAACTCTCCTACACTGCCAAGACTAGCATGTGTCCGCCAGCTGCGCTGGACCTCGGGCCGTAGAGTCAAGATCTGAGTCGTCCGCTGGTGCCCAGCCCGCCGGGTCAGCTTCGGCGAGTTGTCGGGCGGCGTAGTGGAGCGTGTGGCCGACTTCTAGCGCACCAGGGCGACGGGCGTCGAACGAGGCAGTTCACTCCATATGCGGCCCAACAGCGTCCGCCCCGAGGTCTTCTTCCGGGTGCCTCCCCATTGTTTGAAGAAGAAGGGTACGCTTGCCTTGGCGCATTGGTCCCGGATAGAGACGACCCACGCCTCGTCTACAGGCCTTGAGCGAGGGCCGGATTCGCCACCAACGATTGCCCAGTGAATGCCTTCTAGATCGGCATGCTGGATTGGGCCGAGCAAGGGCTCGAACGAGATGAACTTGGTCAGGGCACCGGTTCTGCGTAGATCATCGATGCGCGATGTGAATCGACTCGTCTCGACACTGACGCCCATCCACACATTAGGCGGCCACTCAATGAGGGGGTCAACTCTGAGCAGTCTTTCCGACCGTTTTGTCAGGATCTGGAAGACATGCCATGAGGCCTGCCGCATAACGCCGAAGACGGCGTGAATGAACGGCAGTGGCACGTCCTTGTGGAATAGATCGCTCATCGAATTCACGAAGATCATCTGCGGCTTCCTCCATTGAAGTGGAAGCGCCAGGACGTGTGGATGGAGAGTGAGCCGGAAGCCGTTCTTGTAGTTGGGCTGTCCCATGGCATGAAGGCGGTTCGCCATTCTCTCTGCGTAGCAGTTCTTGCAGCCAGGGCTAACCTTGGTGCAGCCAGTGAGGGGGTTCCACGTCGACTCTGTCCATTCAATTGATGACTTGGTCGCCATTAGACACCTTTGAGTTGGGATGATTATGACTCATCCGGCGGGACTAGAAAAGGCTGCGCTGCCCCGAGGCGTCCTTTGCGAGGATCTTGCGCCAGAAGTCATTGCCCAAGCGATGCTTGCTTGCAAACAGCAACCTGTAGAGTGGGACGTCCTTCACATTCACCATCGCGGGCTCTAGGCCAACCTCGTCGTCTCTGACAGCCTCGACATAGCCCAGGCTGGCAAGGCGCGACTTGTAGTGGTCCATGAGGCGTCGGTGGAGGAAGCCGTCCTCGCCGCGGCGGTGAGACTCGAAGATTGGTCGCCATTCTGGACCCCCGAAGAACTGATCAACTTGCGTTCCGCTTGGCTGAGAGGATGCGGCAGGCATTGACCGTGCGAGGCCCATCTGCGGGTAGTGGATTATGAGGTCCATCTTCTGTACTGTGGCCAGGGCCGCCACTGTTGCCCACGCCAGTTCGATGCCTTCTGGATCGAGGAAGGCCAGGTTCAGGGATGGCCTGTTCCGGAGATCTTCCACAACCTGAGTCACGGCGGTGTTTGCATCTCCAGGCAAGTAGCGGACGGCACCGGAGATAGCCGACACGCTTGCTCTCGCCTTCAGCGCGTCGAGGGCGGCGCGGTCCTTGTCGACGAAGATGTAGTGAGTGAAGGGGTAGGTCGTCGTTAGGGCGATCAGTGGCGAACCGAGATAGACAGCGCGGCTCTCCCTGTCGATGCATTTCCCCGGACCGGAAAACAGGTCAATGTATGTCCGTGTAGGCCACTTGCCTCGCATCGATGTCTCGAACACATCGATGTAGCGGCGGAGGTAGTCGAGCTTCTTCGCGACCCAGGGGCCGGAGTCCCTGAGAGGAAGCCCATCGTCGACGGGCAGGATGTAGTCTGGGACTGTCATAGGGCCCCCCTCGGTCAATTGCCTAGCGCGGATTCAACACGCCCGCCCAAGAACTGATTCTACGCCCTACCGGCGCACGTATCCCAGGCGGCAGATAGGACAGGGGCCACAGGTCAAAGCGCCATGCAGGTCGATTTGGCGAGCTTGTTGCCCGCGAGATCTTCAGCGGCGACGGCGATCGTGGCATGGCTTCGCGACGGGAGGCCGATAGCGCCATGGCGGTCGCGACTAGTACTACTTTGTTACATGTTGCTTCAAGCGTGGATGGCGTGTAGAATAGCCTCCGTTCGGGGTAGACGGAGGAGAAATGGCGATCTTGAAGGCCGGTCCGGATGCGCTGGTTGATCTGGCAGCGTTTCTTGAGCCTTTCGGCAGGCTGGTGCGCCGGTCGGAAAGCCGGCAATCGCTGGAGCGCTACACCACCGGCTTGCTCTCGGACCTGGGTCGCAAGACAGCCTCGGACATTGGGCGGGCGGTGGCCGCCACCAGTTCGCAGCGGCTTCAGGAATTCCTGACCCGTACGGCCTGGGACCCCAAGGAGATGGACCAACTGAGGGTAGGGCACATGGTGGAGCACGCCAGTGTGGGCGCAGGGGTAGTCATCCTGGATGATACCGGGTTTGCCAAGAAGGGCAGACATTCGGTCGGGGTGGCCCG
>Ga0315293_10002731_pt1 | contig 16982 bp, 17 predicted proteins | sample YL17G13_20_MG_FD_203071 | JGI IMG/M metagenome (GOLD analysis project Ga0315293, IMG submission 203071) | Sediment microbial communities from Yellowstone Lake, YNP, Wyoming, USA - YL17G13_20 | ecosystem: Environmental > Aquatic > Freshwater > Lake > Sediment | place: USA: Wyoming | collected...
GGGTAAAATTTTTGAATATGAGAATTTAGATGTCACAAAAGAACACGGGTCAGTATTTACTGCGATATGTTTTGTTAGTTATAAAATTCCGACTTTAAAAAAGTCAAGAAGAATGAAAAGAAGGAGGACAAAATCAAAAAAGTCAAAATCAAAAAAGTCAAAATCAAAAAAGTCAAAATCAAAAAAGTCAAAATCAAAAAAATCAAAAAATAATTAAATATAATTATTTTTATATTGTTTAGTTGTTTAATAATGTTATATAATTATATACAAGTGTCAAATAATTATAAAAACGTGCAAATAAATGGATAGCATAAAATCAGTTTTACCGTCGTTGTCATCTGCACCATCTTCTCAAGAACAGCCTGAAGTTGACAACATATTTACATATTTATTATCATACATCGGTTTGATATTCACATTCACTTATGATAATTTCGCATATATTTCTGGAATAATGATTGTTATGTTTGGAATTTTGGTTTATATTAAAATGACCGATATTGACTTGAGTTCTCAACCAATGGGCAGGTCTAAGACAGTTGTCATTGAAGGCATGGTTAATAACAATGCGGATGAAGATGACAATGCGGGTTTAAAAAATGATTTAATAACCCCTCTACCCGTTGACCTCGAAACCAAATTAAAATCTGAGTTCTGTAAAATGCACGCAACAAAAAATAGCCCGATGACCGAACTCGACAGTGAATGTGGCGCTTTTGAGAAATCATCGTGTTTAAACACGGACTGTTGCGGGTGGGCAGTTACAAGCGACAACCCCGACGGAAAATGTCGCGCAGGAGATAAGAGCGGCATTACATTTAAATATGATGGTGCCGGTAAAAAAATAGACATTGATTGTTACTACTACAAGGGTAATGCAGGAATCGGAAGCAAGTGTGTACAATAAAATAATTTTATGTTTTATATTATTTCCACAACATTTGATTAAAATAAAAATTGATATAAAAATATATATATATTTATATCAACAACAAACTCGAGAGAACACAGACACAACCAGACACAAAGACACACAGACCACAAAGACATGATAATCCCAGTGAAATGCGTAACGTGCGGAAAAGTGATCGCCGACAAGTATAGGTATTACCTCAACAAAGTTCGAGAGAAGAAACTTGAAGAACAGCCTGGCGGCGACGATGTGTCAATTGACAAGGTTCTTTATTTAACAAGGCATAATATAAAAAAAACACCCGAAGGACAAGTGCTTGATGACATTGGATTCACAAAAATGTGTTGCAGGCGGCACTTTTTGACTCATGTTGACATTCAATAATGTTGAAATTGAAACATTGAAACATTGAAACATTGAAACGTTGAAACATTGAAACATTGAAACGTTGAAACGTTGAAACATTGAAACATTGAAACATTGAAACATTGAAACATTGAAACATTTACACCTTTTAGAATTTGAATCTTTTTTATTTTTTTATTTTACTTATTATTTATTTAAAAAACATTACAATTAAATAAATAAATAAAAAATTGAATTAAAATTACAATAATATATATTTATATTAAATTAGAGACCACACATATCACATTAGTAAACGATGGCGTCAAATGCAAGCAAAACTATTTCCCGTCTTTATACTGCAAGAAAAACATTATTAGAGCTGCTCTCTACAAGAGGGTATGATGTGGAAGGATACGCAAATTTCGGCGTGAATGAAGTAAATGCCATGTGCACTCACAAACAACTCGACATGTTGATTGAAATAAAAGGAGAACAAAAATCAAAGGGGTCAAAATCAAAGGGCGAAAAGGGCAAAAAAGATAAAGATGTTGTTGAAACAGAAAATAAAAAAACATATGTTAAATTTCATTTAGAGAAAACATTGAGTGTGAGTCACATTAATGATTTAATCGAAGACTTGTATGTTTTAGGAGTTGGCGGAGAGATTGGCGGAACGGGATTATCTGCAAATGCCAACGACACCGTTCTCACGGAAAAAGACACACTGATTATTATTACAAAACAAGAAATCAAAACCATGAATCAGGTCTTGAATCAATTGTCTTTACAGGGACGTTTTATTGTGCTACTATCACTAGACCGCTTGCAGTTCAATATATTGAACCACCAGTACGTTCCCACTCACACAATTTTAAGCAACGACGAAGTTGGCGAAATGATGAAGAAATACAATGTGATGGAAAAATCTCAGCTTCCGGATATTTCAAGATATGACCCCGTCGCATTGGCAATTGGAATGAGACCGGGCGAAGTGTGCAGCATCGACAGACCAAGTAAATCAGCCATAAGTTCGCTTTATTATAGAGTGTGCACGCAATAAATGATTCACAGTAATTATCTCCGTTATCTTTAAATTATATTTAATTATACATTTCATCGTCACCATTTGCCAACAAAACATTATCGCCGATTTGTTCTGAAAGTAGTCGCATAGCATCTAGATTAATTCCAGCAATTACAACCTGTGATTGTGCTAACATTTGGTTTAATAAATTAACCATTTGATTACCCCTAATATTATTAGAACTTTGCATATAGTTAGCCAAAACTGTTCTAAAATAATGGATAATTACTCCCAAAAACAACCAAGCACCTTGTACATTATTATTATTAAGTACTGCATCCAACCTTGCGATTTCTGCTTGAACTTGTGCTACTAACGCATTATCCAAAACAAAGGGCGGAGGTGCCGGACGAGGAGGTGGACGATCTCCTTCTGGATTCCCACCACGCTTTAATTTTCTCAATCTTTTTTGCATTGTTTTTGTTTTATTTTTCATGCGCATTCTTTTATTAAGATACTTTCTTGATTTTTTATTTTTATACATTTGGTTTTATATATAATAATAATATTATTATTTATAATCCGTAAAATTATATCAGTGAGTTGCAACGCCAAAGGTAAAATACAGACTAAACAACGTCGACACAATTGTCAATATTGAAATGATTTTTATATATTTTTCATCTTGTAAAAAGAACCGAATGCTCAAAAGCGCAAACGGACTTGATAATAGTAACACAAGAGTATAAATAAAATAAAATAAATATACCTTTATGTTAATGGTGACATTCTTTCCAGGATTAAGAAAATATTGCACATTTGTTATGATTGGATACAACAACCAAAAAAACAATATAAAACTTGCTACAAAAGAAAGTAAATATTCAATATATAAAACCGAATTTGTAGGAGGTGTTGGTATTTGTAGGTCATTTATCAATAGCATAATCAGTACAATTCCTGATAAAAATACGGGCACAACTTGCCATTGACTTTTAAGTTTCGATAATGCAGAACGTTCACCTGTATTTTTCATATATATTATGATATGTTGTATGTTATAATATATTATGATATTATTTAAAAATAACTAATTATGATAATAAAATGACCGCACCATTTGAAATAACATTTACTCCAATTTCAGTATCAAAAAAAAACCACATATCCGTGATTTACTACAATGAACTTATTTCCAAAAATATATGGAGGTGGTCTGATGGACAATACAACAAATCTAAAATCGGAGATTATTTTGCATTTTATTTTCACAAAAATAAAATAATTTTTCACAAAATACTTGACATTAAAGGTCCTGAAAATAAGTATTCAAATTGGAGTTACAATGATGATAAATCCAGAGACATTTTGATTTTATCACAACCATTACATGAAGTTAAATGGAATGAATGGGAACTGTTAAATGGTCCTCAAAGTAGAATGTCAACTTACACCACCACTAATTTAAAAAACAAAAGACCGTTGGTTTACAATTATTTAGAATCAATGCAACCGCCACAACAATCACACAACACAAATACCACAAATAATTAGTTATTTAAAAATTCAAATAAATATCTCTCGGAATAAAACTCAATATGTATTTATATAACGAATGCGCCTGAACAAACAACCAGACCATGAAAAACGGATACGCAAATGCTATTACAAATATAATTATGGAACGAGTATTAAATTGGCGATAATATAATACATACACGAGCACCCATACAAACACGCATACCCAGTACAAGTTTCTTACCAAGTAATACCACCAAGATAATGATTGTATTTGCTTTTCCATATAATATACTTTTCGATTGCTAACGGCGGTATTCTTTTCTGTAGTGTCTGTTTCAGTTTGAACACGTTGTTGAGTCGACACCAACATGTCATTATAATTTCTTGAATTTTCAATCTGAACTTGTTGATTCTCAATTTTTGCATTTCCTAAAGAAACTTCTTCCATTATCCTATCGTGTTCATCATTAAGTTTTTTAATTTCATTATCTGCATTTTTTCCATATCGTTCTATCAATAACTCGGTGTATTTATTTGGACCGTCTCTATTCAACAGATAATTGTGTTCCGCTTCAGCAAACTTTTCTGGAGCAGTTTTCAAATTTCTCTCTGCATCCAAATATGCGTTTTTTATTTCACTTTGTTGTTTTGCCATCATGCAATCATAGTCACAAGAATTATTCGCTTTCGTTATATTTTCATTTATTGCTTGAATACTTTGAAGAATAAAGGCATTATCCGTCATGTTGTATAGTTGTATAATAATGTTTGAAGTTTGAATGCTATAATAACTAAATATTATTTTATTATTTAGTTATTTAGTTAGTTATTTTATAATTTTTATCATAAAATTGAATTTTATTTTTTATATTTTAATTTTGCAGTGATAATTCATGCAATTATTAAATGATTCCACTCAAAAAAATTGATGCACGAGACCTTTGTGTCGGAAAACAATACTTGATTGAATATGCCGGTTCCCACATGGTTTCAAATCCACGAATAAAGGGCACATTTATTGGAAATATTTTACCAGAATGTGAATACCAATGCACACTTTCTAAATTTACCGATGTGCTGCAACAAGGAAATGCGAGTTATCCCGATTTAAAATTACAAGACTGCTTTTATAATTATTATGAAGCGGATGCGCTAACACGCGCATACACAAGACACGTTTTGCAAAAAATTACAGGTGATGAAAATTTTACATACATTTGAAACATGTGAAATTTCGCATGTGAAAATCAAAATCAAATTATTTTACTTTTTTATTTTTTGCAACTACGCTTCTTAGAACTAGACTTATTACAACTGCGCTTATTAGTTTTTCTTCCCCCAAAACTTGTAAATAAGTCATCTTCTATTTTTTTCTTTTCTGAATATACAGTTTGTTGTTTTTTATACATAATCAAATCATACATATTTTTATTTGCAGTTGTCTCACCACCACTAAGTTCAAAAAAATCTGATTTTAGTTTGTCTGGTAACAAACCTTGTTTTCGTAACAAATCATATGTTCTAAAACGTTCTAAAATAGTTTTTAAAGAAACGTCAAGACTTTTTGACCTCTTTGACGTATTATATTTTTTTAATAATATTTCAAACCAATAAAATGTTTCATCTTTAATGTCGAGAGACATGGGACCACATGTATCATCAAAGTCAATTGTTAGTATATATTCGCAAATTTTTTCAAGAGAACCTGACACATCATTAGTCTTTTTTTTTGAAGAAATAACCTCTGCAACTTCACTACATTTTTGCATATTTATCTCCTTGCCCATTTTATTGAACTCGTTCAATATGGCATCTTGTATAGGTTCATTTCCTAAATCAATATTACCATTTCGAGTGACAAATGGAAGAGGTATAGTAGGTGTCTTGTTGAAAAGTGTAGAAAAGAATGACATTCAATATATAATATATAATATATTAAATATTATATTTTAAATGCTCATGTAAATGTATGACAAAAAAGTGGAATTTAGATGTTTATAATTAAATTCCTAAATTTTTATAATACATTCCAAAATAATATTTTTTTATTTTCATCTGAATTGGCATTGTATTTTATACACATTTCAAAAGCTTTTAGGTCATAATTTGGCATGGATGGAAAATTGACTTTCAATTTGGATGCATATTCAAATGGTTTTGGATATACAATTATTGTTACATTTGGAGAGTTATTACCTTTGAACTCTTTGCCAACTTGAACTCCATATATTTTCAGGGGACTTACCTCTGACCCCTTACTACAGGGGTGCAATGGTTCTCCTTGCATTTCATCAACGGCCTGAATAATTCCGCTTATTAAAGTTCCCGAACCAACTGCACACCATATTTCATCGGGCGGCGTTCCATAAGTCGTATGAAATGTTTCGATCACGCGTTTTGCTCGTGAAGCAATCATGTTTATATTTTCTGGTGAATTTGCTCCAAATGCTATTTTTAGGGTAACTCCTGGTTCCCTTTCCATCATGTATTCGCGGGCATGCTTTTCAACAACGCTTAAATATCCATACGGAACTTCGACGACATTTGCACCATTTTGTAAACATTTTTCAGTATTTGGGTGTCGCACTTTTCGTTTTGCGCAAAAAATGGTTGCCTTTTTATTATTATTTTTACAGAATATAGAAAGTGCAATTTGAAATCCGCCGTAACACGGAGATGCGTATACAATTTCATTTACATTATCATGTACGGGAACCTGGTTTACTTTCAACTGTGGGTCAGAAGTTGCCCTCCTGTTTATAATAGAATCAAGAAATACTGATTTTGTACCACCTGGTAATAAATCATCTCGTAAAACATATATTCCGGGTTGGTTTTCATATTTTTCTATAAATATACTCATAATATTATAGAAAAATATTTAAAATACTAGTTTTTATCTATATTTATGGTTATTGTTGGTTTATGGTGATGCTTTTACTGCTGGAGTTGCTGGTGGTGCTGCTTTTAGTGGACTTCTTGGAGTTGCTGGTGGTGCTGCTTTTAGTGGACTTCTTGGAGTTGCTGGTGGTGCTGCTGCTGCTTTGTTTACTGGAGTTGCAATTACTGGACTTCCTGGACTTCCTGGTGGTGCTGCTGCCATTATTGGTTTTGGTTGTGGTTGTATCGGAGTTGAAGGAGGAGCACCAACAGCAAGAGCAAGAGCAGCAGCAGCATCATCATCATCATCATCAGCAGCAATAACAAGAGCAGGAGCAGCAGCAATAACAAGAGCAGGAGCAGCAGCAGTTATTGCTTCATCTTCATATTCTTTATCCATTTGATCATAATTTGAAGTAATATAATTGTCAAAATAATCTTTTGCAACTATTAATGGGTCTAACATATTTGGACCACTTACTCTGTTCTTTTCTTCTTCTATAACATCATCCAGCTCGGATTTTATGCTTGAAAACACTCTAGCCGGATCATCATATTCGTCTTCTAATAATCTTTTAACCTCTTTGTAAACGTCTTGTTTAAAATACTGAGGAATGAATTGATTTTTATTCACATTTGGCTGGTAAGGATTTTGTTGATAAGGATTTTGATAAGGATTTTGATAAGGATTTTGTTGAAATGCAAATGACCTTTCTAAATTGTTTGGAATCATATATTCATTTAGTCTTCGTCGAAGTGCAAAATCTTGCAACATATCATCTTGCAATAATAATTTTGAAAGAATTTTTTCTTGAATCAGTGCAAAGAATATGTCTAGTCCTGTGTTATAGTCTTCTTCGCATTCAGTGTATAATTTAATAATAATTTTCCGCGTTCTTCTCACAAGGGATTGAAGATCTTTATATGTTAGAGATGGATTAATTATTACTCCGGAAACTTCATCATCACTGTCATATGTATACATAAACATTTCGGAAAGTATTTCAAGTAACAACGAGCGATTATTTTCAGATTTTTGAATCATTATTTTTATGTTCTTTATGTAGTCAGAAAATAATTTTTCTTTGGTCGGATTGCCTTTAACTCCGGATAAGTAAACTCCGCTACGAACGTCGATATTTGGGTTCCGAAAATCACGTTCTTCGCGGTCGCGGCCACGATAACGGTAACTGTCGTCATCGTAATAAGGCGGCGGATAAATTTCGCTTGCACCACCCCGAGAATCACTTCTCGAGCTGTTATCACTGCTACTACCGCTGCCGCTGCATTCAACATCTTTGCTGAAGTCATGAAGAGGAATGTGTTCTATATTTATATCACTTGGTGCATCTTTCCCTGTAAATGCTTTATAAAGATATTTTACATCTTCTACAGAATCGTAATCGCCACCATTCTTAAATAATTTTAAAAGAGCTTTCATTCCAGGCAAGTCTACTAGTCGTAATGCAGTTCCTGATTCAGAAAGATTTGTTTTACAAACGTTGGGTCTAATTGTAACGTCGCCGTCCTTATTTTCTATCAACTCGCCGTTTATCAATGAATTCAACCTAGACGAACAAAAATCAAGTGAACCTGAACCGGTATTTTTTTTATCAGAAGAAGAAGAAGAAGATGCATCGATTTCAAAAGATGGATTAATCGTGCTTACAATGCAAGAAAATAAATGTGCAAATAAAACATAAAAATTCGCAATTTCATTACATTTTTTTTTAATGTTTTGTATCTTTTGTGGAGGAGTTGACGGCATGCGTTTTTTTGTTGTGGATCTACGACTGCGAGTTGTTGACCTAGTTTCTCCTCCTGTTATTTGTTTTTCTTCTTGTTTTTCTTCTCGTTTTTCTTCTCGTTTTTCTTCTCGTTTTTCTTCTTGTTCTTCTCGTCTTTCTTCTTGTTTTTCTTCTTGTTTTTCTTCTTGTCCATAATTCCTCTTTACATTTTCAGTTGTTTCTTCATCTAATTCTAATTCTGATGGTTTATTTTTTTTCATTTCATATAATTTCTTTCTCAGCAATACAATGTCAATTGAGTTTTTATTTTTGTTAAATATATCTGAAACCTTTTTCACTAACCTGTTGCAATATTTTTCATTTCCAAGTTTTGTCATGTCTGTAAAATCAGAATCGAAAATAAGATTCTTAACAATGTAATCAATTCTTTTTCTTAATTCTAAATTAGATTTTGCATTTTGTGTAGTTAAAGCTGCGCCCATGATTTTTATATATAATATATGTTATGATTAAAATATAAATATGTAATTAAACCTCATAATTATATTTTATTATTTATTATTTTATTATTTTTCAACAAGATTTATTAATTATAATAAAAATTGAATTAGACATAAGCCAATATTATCTATAGCATTCATAACCATCAACATTTATTAATGTCGACGTTATTAAGTTCGGTCAAGTGGAATGTAAGTTTCATTCCCGAAATTCCATCTACCACATTAGGATTGTTGGGATTGAGCGACTCCTTGAACCATAAAACAACTAAAAAAAACAGACATAATTCTAAATATAATAGTAAATATAAACAAGATTTGTGGAAGCAAATTGATTCTAGTTTTATTAATGAAGAATGTGATTCAGGTAAACAGCATCATAAACAAACATCATCAGGAGGAGGAGCAACGGCAGCGGCACTGGAGTGTGTCTACAGAAGCAGTGGTCAGAGAGAGAATTGCGATTCGTGTTCTTCGATTGTGTGTTTGACAGACGACGGGTTTTTAACATGCACAAATCAAAAATGCGGAATTGTCTACAAGGACATATTGGATCATGGCGCAGAATGGCGCTACTATGGTGCAGATGATAACCAGTCAAGTGACCCAACTCGCTGCGGAATGCCGGTAAATCCGCTGTTGGTTGAATCATCCTACGGGTGCAAAGTTTTGTGTGACGGCGCGACCAGCTATGAAATGAGAAAATTCAGGAGGTACACGGAGTGGCAATCGATGCCGTATCGAGAAAAGTCGCAATACGATGAATTTCAGTGCATTACAATAATTGCGCACAACGGCGGACTTCCAAAAATAATTGTGGACGAGGCGCTAAGGTACCACAAAAAGATTTCCGAGTTTAAAACATACAGAGGTCTTAACCGTGATGGAATTATTTTAGCATCTACGTACATTGCCTGTAGAAAACATGGTTGTCCAAGAACAATAAAAGAGATTGCAACCATTTTTAATTTGGATAATACTAGCGCGACAAAAGGATGTAAAAATGCGATTACAATTATAAATGAAATAGAACACGAAATGGCAAATTCAGACAAGACGAGTTTTAGTAAAACCAAACCGGAAGCATTTATTGAGAGGTATTGCAGCCGGCTAAATATAAATAGTGAACTGACAAAGGTGTGTCAATTTGTTGCGACTCGAATTGATAAAAATAATTTAATACCAGAAAATACGCCGCATTCCATTGCTGCAGGAATAATATACTTTGTTTCTCAAACATGTAATTTGAACGTGTCTAAGAAAGATGTGAACAGAATAACAGAAATTAGTGAAGTAACTATAAATAAATGCTATAAAAAACTGGAACAGTTGACAGATAGTCTTATTCCGAAAATAATATTAGAGAAATACAAGGGGGGACATGCGCCCCCCCTTTAACCCCCTCTAGAAGAATGGGAAAAAACGTGCGCCCCCTCCCCTCTATAATGGGGGTCAGAGGGGGTGGTTGTTTATTGGACGCTCCTTATACTATGGGTTGGTATCGTTATGCTATACTTACAACAAACGACGTTGGTGAATTTTGCTATACTGATCGCACTTATATTGTATCCTTATTTGTCTACGAATATAGTAGTTTGGATTCTTGGTTTTGTGCAAGGAGGGTGGAATCTTATATTTTCTGCAGTAAAAAATCGTATTAGTGCGTAATATTTAAGGGTATATAGAATATAATAAAAATATTATATATAATAGGATAAAAATATGGATATACCCTATACTGAGTTTAAAAATAGTTCAACTGATAATACCGAGTGTATAGATGATAAAAGTATTAGTATTATTGGAGAATATTTGAATAATTGGAATAAACCTAAATTCCGTAGTCACAAAGATGCTTTTTTTACACAAATAGAATTAAACAAATACTTAAGGCAGGTTTCTGATAGAAGTAGTAGGTTAGAATATATGTTATGGCTAGCACTAAGTAATCATAGTGATCAAATTACTGCTTTAAATATGTTACCAGATGAATTATCAAAAAAAAACGCGAGCTGTTTAGAATTTGCTGAAAGGGTAGAAAAATTAGCAAAAGAAGAATATGATAAATTTAATGAATTATCGAGTAAGTATCATGCAGATCATAGATATAAAAATGATACTTCTGTAAGAACATCTATGAAAGGATTTTTTGGAGTCGGAACAAAATCAAGATATGAAGCAATGACCGATGGTAATATTTCTCCTTGTTTATACTGGACTATGCGTAAATTTGCTGAAGCTATTTTAACACATGAACAAACACTAAGTGCAAACCTTCAAAATCATTTTTCAGAAATAAGTCATATAAAAGAATGCATAGATCAAGTATCGTTAGAACACTTAAAAGAATTATTAAACCATCTAATCGAACACAGAGTTGTATTAGGTGGCTCAAGAAGACATACACGTCGTCATCGTCGGCACCATTCAAAGCATTATCATAAATCAGTAAAGCGATCTAAAAAAGGTAAAAAAATAATAAAGTCACATACAAGAAAAAGACATACTCATGCAAGAAAACAAAATAAAAGAAGAAATAGGTCAAGAAAGTAAATGTAAATATAAAAAAATATTTTATAAAATATTAATTTTATAAAATATTAAATTTATAAAATATTAAATTTATAAAATATATAAGACTTTCGAGTCATATATTGCTTTTCAACTTATTCGTCCTCCACCTCGTCATGATTATAAATAATTGAGATGTTCTTCCATCCCTTCGGTGTGCACTTGCCATATTTCTTATCAAATACTTCATAGATTTCGTTACCCCTATGTATGCCCCCCCTCGAATTAGTTTGAATTGGTTATAATGTATATATTCATACAATAATATATACATTATAATGAGCGATATAAATGATATAACAAAAATGAACGACGATGAACCCAGTTCAAGTTTAGAAGAAAAAGAAGCACTTGTTGTTCCAAAATTGGTATTCATTGTTCCATATAGAGACCGCAAAGAACATTTAACATTTTTTTCAGTATATATGAAACACGTTTTATCAGATTATGACCCAAAAGATTACATTGTACATTTTGTTCACCAAAAAGATGGTCGGCCATTTAATCGTGGAGGAATGAAGAATATTGGATTTTTAGCAATAAAAAACAAGTATCCCGGCGAATATCAAAATATCACATTTGTATTTAATGACGTAGACACAGTACCGTGCGATAAAGGCGTGCTTCAATATGAAACTCGTTTAGGTGTTGTAAAACATTTCTACGGAGTTCAATTTGCACTGGGAGGTATTTTTTCAATAAAAGGGGCGGACTTTGAAAGGACAAACGGGTTTCCGAATTTCTGGGCATGGGGAGGCGAAGACAACTATATGCAGCATCGAGTCATTCAGTCCGGACTAAAAATCGACAGGCGAAACTTTTTCCCTTTGCAAAGTCCCCAAATTTTACAAATGGTGGAGGGAATCATGAGAACCATATCGCGTTCAGAAGCAGAAATGGTATTTTATAAAACAACGAATGATGGGTTGAATACGATAAAGAATTTAAAGTATGAATTTAATAATCAAGATGGTGATAAAAAATTCGTTGATGTAATTAACTTTGATACCGCTTACAATCACGCTTCAAATACTTATGAGGAGCAAAATATTCACGATGAGAAAAGAATCAAATTTAAATCAAGGGGAAATGCGGCGGCAGCACAAGATGAAAAACAGCGCGCTCAACATCAGCAACAATTGCTTTTGGCAGCAGAAGAACAAAAAAAGCGACTACAACAACAGCAACAACAACAGCAACAACAACAGCAACAGCAACAGCAACAACAGAAAATGCGACTACAGCAGCAACAACATCAAATGCGACTACAACATCAAATGCGACTACAACAGCAACAGCAACAGCAACAGCAACAGCAACAGCAACAGCAACAGCAACAGCAACAGCAACAGCAACAGCAACAGCAACAGCAACAGCAACAGCAGCAACCGCAACAACAAAGAACTGGAATTGTAAGGACAGTTAGACGTGTAAACGGAAGAAAATTATTTTAGTTCTAATCTTACCCTATTTTCATTGTAAGGAGGGAGTATGAGGGAAACTGGGTTCCCTCAGAAACTGGGTTCCCTCAAAACAATGTGGAAAAATCAAAAATGTCGTCCGTTTTCGTTTTTTCTGCAAGCGCGTATTCGCTTACTCGTTTCTCAAAAAAGTTGGTTTTTCCTTCGATGCTTATCAGCTCCATAAAATCAAACGGATTGGAAGAGTTGTACACCTTGTCACAATGCAGCTGCAAAAGCAAGCGGTCGGCAACAAATTCAATGTATTGAATCATCAGCTTGGAATTCATTCCAATTAGACGACACGGCAGCGCTTCGCAAATAAACTCGGTTTCAATCTCAACCGCTTCTTTGATAATTTCTTGCACGCGCGTTTTGGGAAGGTGTTTCATCATTTTATTATAAAGCAAGACTGCAAATTCGGTATGAAGCGCTTCGTCGCGGGAAATCAGTTCGTTGCTGAATGTGAGACCGGGCATCAAGCCGCGTTTTTTCATCCAATAAATAGAACAAAATGCACCTGAAAAAAAGATGCCCTCGACGCACGCAAACGCAATCAACCTGGTTTGAAACGAGCTGCGTTTATCATGAATCCATTTTTTCGCCCAGTCACTTTTTTTTTTAATGCACGGAAAATTGTCTATTGCATTAAACAGCCTCATTTTTTCTTCGGAATCTTTAATGTACGTGTCAATTAACAGACTGTAACATTCCGAGTGTATATTTTCCATCGCAATTTGGAATCCGTAAAAAGCGCGAGCTTCAGCGAGCTGAACATCTCCCATAAATCGAACTGCCAAATTTTCCAGAACAATTCCGTCGCTAGCGGCAAAAAATGCGAGAATCATTGATATAAAATATTTTTCATCATCTTCTAGGGTTTGCCAATGAACTCCGTCTTTTGAAAGGTCTATTTCTTCGGCTCTCCAAAAACAATCCACTTGTTTTTTATACATTCGCCATATGTCATGGTCTTTCAGTGGAAACATTACGTAGCGACTATCGTCTTCGGTTAGAAGCGGGTCTAAAATTGTAGAACTCGGCGTTGGTTTTTTTGACATTCCTAAAATATCTAAACTTTCAATTGTAAATATTAATATGGAAAGATTTTTATATATTCTTTATAAATAATTTATACGGAATATTATTGATTATTTGTCGGTTTAATTGCATTCTTATCATTTATCATAAGGGGAAAAATGTATTTTTTGAAAGTTTAATTATTTGTAGTAGTAATCTTTATTCCAATTTTCCGAATGAGTTTTTAGTAATTCGTCATAGTTCATTTTGCGCAACTCGCCTATAAATGCCAGTTCATCTGCGGTTACCATTTTAATTGATGGTAACTGACCGCTATATCCATATTGTGTTTTATACTTGTATAGAAAATTACCTAATTCTCTGTATTTTTCGCCGTATCGTGTAAGGTTCAGTTTTAGTTCAAGAGGTATGCATTCTTCTAGTTTAACTTGGGTGCTATTACCGAATATGTCTGTAAATGTTACAGTGCTCATAGAATGTTGAATAATATAATGTAATAATGTATTATATTTAATATTTTATACTATTTATATTTATATATTATATTTATTATATTACATACATATATGTATAATAATGTTAAAACCACGATTTTTTTCTAACTTATCCGCTGATGCTGCTTCTGCTGCCGCTGAAGACTTGTTCAACGACCCCATGACTTATGAAAAGATGAATGATCCAGTGGTTGCTTCTGATGGCTTTACATACGACAGGTCAACAATTGAGGGTTGGTTTAGAGAAAATGATAATAGCCCTACAACTGGCAGCGAATTGCTGACTAAAGAATTGATTCCGAACAACTCACTCAAACGTGTGTTGCATTTGATGGGAGAAGATTATTATGCTGCTTCTCAAGAATTGTTTTTTGATAAAAGATTCACAAATAAAATCATGGTTGATCCTGTGGTTGCTTCTGATGGATTTACTTATGAAAGAGATAATCTTTTGAAATGGTTTAGGGGCGGCACTTTTAATTTGAAAACAGGCGAACCTCGCATTTTGTCTCCTACAACCGGTGAAGTTCTACAGAATAGGAATATAATACCAAACCTTTCACTCAAGCGCACAATTAATCAGTGGATGGAAGGAGTAAGAAACGAAAAAAAATTTGGTTTAATCGGTTTCAAACCAACTAGTATAAAACCACGAATAATAAGAACCCATAAACCCCCATTTTTAAATGAATCGCCGTTACCAACGCTGAATATTGACGACTATCGGTATGTTAAAATCCCAAATGGACGCGGCGGTAAAAAAATAAAAACTAGAAAACGAAATATTCGAGGACGCACCAGTCGCCGCCATCCTCATCGACGCAACGCAAAAAAATAAAATCATTTACTTGTTTGCTTAATTGAAATATTTTTATAAATATAAACAAATATAAATAAATAAAATAAAATAAATATAAATAAACTATAACAAATAAATAAAACAATTATTATGAATTTTCAAAAGAGTATTTTAATTTTAAAACCGGGTATTGAATCCAACGAGGATGTGGATGCGAATGAACACAATTCAGAATCAGACGCAGTTGAATTGTTCAACAGAGATGCGCGGATGCACATTTGTAAATGCAAACATCACGAAAATCGAAATAATATTTTAAGAAACAGGTTGATTATAAGAAAACAGTCGCAATCAAATCCGTATTTAGATGACATTGTAAGAAGGTATGATGACTATTACGAAGAGTTTAAAAATAAAATCACAATGCAAATTGGGGCTTTAGAGAGACTGTTGGAATATTTAAAAGATTTAGAAGCGTCCAAGTCAAAGGTTAGAACCGGCGATCGTCATTATCATAACCACAATCATTATCATTACGATGATGTAGGTGCTCATGAGGATGGCCTAGATGATAGGGATGACTTAGATGACCAGGATTCAAGCAGTTATGGGAAATCGATTAAAAGAAAAAATAAATCGCCGATTGTGGCTGCAATAAAAAAGGATCAAAAAATGATTTTCAAAGAAATACGAAATCTGAAAAATATTTTGCAAATGAAAGGAAGTAACCGTCAAGCAAAATATAAAGAACTTTCAAAATATATTGATAAAATTGACGGTGAAACAAATAAAACGGATAATAATTTATTCAAAATTAAGAGAGAACAGGAACAAATTTTACAAACATTAGGTGAAATAACAAAAGATGTGAAACAAACTGACAAACTTTAGTATAACATGCGTTATTTGTAAAAGAGATTTTTTTAAATATAAAATATTATGTTATTATATATTATTTAAAAAAATGCCACCAAAAAAAAATGCTATTGGACGAAGAGAACTACGAAATTTGGGGATTTCGCCTGTTGCTGCTGCTGCTGCTGCTCCTGCCGCCGCTGACCCGAATCGTTCCGAGTCGATGGTTATGGTTACACCTGAACCACCTGAACAACCTGAACAACAACAAGAACAACAAGAGCCTTATTCGCTTTCTCCAATAGCGGCGGCAGATGAGTCAATGAATCAAACCGACTCGGATTATGAACCGCAAGGGTCACCTAAATTTAACATGATGGATAGTAGCGACTCGTCAATGGGTTCATCGCCGACTCCACTAATGAAAAAAATGTTGGGTATGAAAAAAAAGTCGCCTAGAAAGTCGCCGAGAAGACGTAATTCGCCGCCTCGTCGAAAGTCATCTCCAAGACGCAACTCGCCACGTGCGCAAACATTTCGACGAAGAAAACTTTCCATCGATAACCCGGAATATTTAAAAGCAAGTCCATCTGTTGCTCAAATAAGAAATAAACTGATGGGTTTGGCACAAGTTGCGTCTAGAACACGAAGGAATTCGGTTAAAATAAATGAATACACTGAAAAAATCCGAAGGACGTTGGATGAACTGAATCCTTACTTTTTATTTATTCAACAGTACATTGCGGGTCGCGGAGAAATACAGCGCGAATTGAACGCGGTAGTTGAAGATAGAACTAAATTAATGGGAGAACGCGAGCGTTTAGT
>Ga0315293_10002733_pt1 | contig 16982 bp, 16 predicted proteins | sample YL17G13_20_MG_FD_203071 | JGI IMG/M metagenome (GOLD analysis project Ga0315293, IMG submission 203071) | Sediment microbial communities from Yellowstone Lake, YNP, Wyoming, USA - YL17G13_20 | ecosystem: Environmental > Aquatic > Freshwater > Lake > Sediment | place: USA: Wyoming | collected...
CTTTTTCCCTCTGCGTCTTTGCGTCTCTGCGTGAAACTTTATGTCGCCGACTTCTCGTCACTTGGGCGAGTTCTCGTCCCGATTGAGCGCCGAGTTCTCGCCCCGCATGGCTGGCGTGTCGAGTTCTCGCCATTTCCGCTCCTCTTTTCATCAATTTTCTCCCCCCCATCTCCAACCCCGCCGCTCCGCCCTCGTATCTATATCAAAAGGTCATTACCGTAAATAATTCCAAACACGGAGCACAAATGGAACCTCAAGTTTTACCACCACTTACGTACGCGTATGACGCGCTGGAGCCGCATATTGACCAGCAGACCATGCACCTGCACCATGACATCCACCATCAGGCCTATGTGAACGGCTTCAACACCGCCCAGCAAAAGCTGGAAGAAGCCCGCCAGTCCGGCGATTTCGCCTTGGTGAAGCACTGGGAGCGCGAGGCTGCATTTCACGGCTCGGGCCACGTCCTGCATGCGATTTTCTGGACCATCATGTCCCCCAAAGGCGGCGGCGAGCCCAAAGGCGATTTGGCCAAGGCCATCACCGAAGCCTTCGGCAGCTACGATGCTTTCAAGAAGCATTTCGTCGCCGCATCCAACGCCGTCGAAGGATCCGGCTGGGGCGTGTTGGCCTTCAACCGCAACCTGAACCAGCTTCAAATCCTGCAGGCCGAAAAGCACCAGGATCTGACCGTCTGGGGCGCCGAACCGCTGCTGATCGTGGACGTCTGGGAGCACGCTTACTACTTGAAATATCAGAACAAGCGGCCCGATTATGTCAACGCCTTCTTCAACGTCATCAACTGGGACGAGGTGGGCAAACGTCTTGATAAGGCCCGTCGCTAAACCAAACTTGGCTTAGTAGCGACGTCGCGCCCAATACCCCGGTGAGGTCAACCTGATCGGGGTATTTTGTTTGCCAAAGTCTGTGAGCTTACTTTCATCTTGCATCCCCAAGCTGCATTGCCTATATTGCTGAGACTGTGATTGGGATTCTGCAAATAATTCAGGCCATCGGCTTGGGCGTAGGGCTGGTCTTCGTGTTGCTGCTCTTCTGGGGACTGCGCACCCGGAGGCGGGCGCCGTCAACCGCCCAACCTTCGGTCAGCGTTCTCGTGGCGGCGCGGGATGAAGCGGCCAATCTGCTCCGGCTTCTGGAGAGTCTGGCGGTGCAAGACTATCCGCCTGACCTCTGCGAATTCGTGATTGTGGACGATGCTTCGACCGACCGCACCAGTGAAATCATCGCGGATTGGAGCCGCCGCGATCCTCGCTTCAAGCTGTTAAGATTGGCGGAACCTGAACGCCGAACCGTCGGCCCCAAGAAGCGAGCCCTGTCGGCGGGTCTGGAAATCAGCCGCGGCGAGATTATTCTGGTGACCGACGCCGATTGCTCGGTTCCGCCGGGCTGGATCCGCGAAATCGTGCGCCGCTTCGATGAAGAGACGGACGCCGTCTGCGGCCTGATTCGATTCCATCCCCACCCCTCTTTCTGGAGCCGCCTGGCCGCCTTTGAGAGCGCTGTGAATGCCATCCTGAACGCGGCGGTGATCGGTCTGGGGGGAGCGCTGAGCTGTGCCGGAGCCAATTTCGCATACCGGCGTGAAGCCTTCCTGAGGGTCGGCGGATTCGACGCCAATAGCCGTTCCGTTTCTGGAGATGATGATCTTTTATTGCAGCGCATGAAGGCTCAGGGGCTGAAAATCAGATTCTGCGAAAGCCCGCAGGCCGTGATCGAAACGGCCGCTCCGCAGGACGGAAGAAACTATTGGAAACGGAAGCGCCGGCATCTCTCCGCCGGAAACCGCTATGCAACTCATTGGTTAGTTTTGGCGGCGCTGGCCTACTTAGGCTGTTTGTCCAGCGTCATTTTGGGCATATTTTCGATTCTGGGTAACATCAAGACATTTGGATTCCTCTGGCTTTGGATGGTTTTCAGCGCCGCTTTGCTGGCCCTTTTTCTCTGGGGCTCATTCAAATTGGGACTGACCCGGTTCCGCCTCTGGGCCATTTCCGGGGCGATTTCCTTTCCGCTGATTTTCGCACTTTTGCAGCCATTGACGTTATGGCCGGCTCCGGCGTGGAAAGGGAGAAGCCGTGAAGCTTAGCTCCATGCCCAATCCATTTTCCACCTCTACCAGCGGTGAAATCGCGTCTCCTTCCAAGCCGGCGGCTGGTTTCTTCAGCCGCGCCCGGGTGCTCTTGGGGATCAAAGTCCTTCTGACCCTGCTTGTCCTCGGCCTGCTGATTGCCACCATAAAGCCGAGGGAGATATTGGATGCGGTCATCGGCGCGCGGCATGGACTCGTATTGATCAGCCTGGTACTTGTCGTTCCCAACCTGGGTCTGCGGGCCCTCAAGTGGGGTTATCTGCTGCGGCGCGTCAAGCCTAAGGCGCCGGTCTCGGAAATTCTAAATACCATGCTGGTCGGCTTTACCTTCGCCGTCGTGACGCCGGGGCAACTGGGCGAATTCGGGCGCGCCTTTTTCATTTCTGGGCGGCCAAGGCTCGAGCTGATCGGGCTCTCATTCATTGATAAGTGGTATAATCTGTCGGCGATTGTCCTGGGAGGCAGCCTGGGAATCCTGCTTCTGCCCGGCCTAGTGTTTGATGGGAACGCCTATCTTTTTATCTCCTGCTGCATTTTGGTCGCTATCTTTTGGGCGGCGGCCATCCTGATGATGGCCTCGCCGCGCTGGATTCGCGATCTGCTCTATGCCATCAACGTCATGCTTCCTTCCCGCGATAAGGTCAAAGTGCTGCTTTCGGGTCTGGATCCCATTTACCAACGCCAATCGCTGATCCTTGGCGGCCTGGGGATAATCCACTACCTGGTCTATATCGTCCAATTCTATTTGCTCGTTCTATCGTTCCAGAGCGTAAGCTTTTTCGACGCTTTTCGAGCCGCATCCTCCACCATCTTCGTCAAGGCGGCGCTGCCTATTTCCGTGGGAGGACTGGGGGTGGGGGAGACCGCGTCGGTCGCTTTCTTCCGCATTTTTGGCGTATCCTCGGTGGCCGCCTTCAATGCCTCGGTCATGCTTTTCTCCATGAATATTCTGCTCCCGGCGGTCATCGGCGTCTTTGTTTTACTCAGGCTGCGCATCGCATCGGAGAACGGCCATGAGTAGCCAGTTTCTTGAACCCGGCTGGACGCTGACTCTCCTGCTGACCGGAGCCGTTTATCTAATGGCGCTCGAGATGGTGCGCTTGGGTTTGAGGCGGCTGTCGGATCGCCATTCACAGTTGGAGTGGAAAGATTTGGCCGGGGGCGCAGACCGCCCCTTTGTCAGCGTGATCATCCCCTGCCGCGATGAAGCTCAGCATATTGGCCGTTGTCTCGATGATTTGGCGCGCCAAAACTACCCTGCAGAACGTTTCGAGGTCATTGTTGTAGACGACCGCTCGAACGACGGCAGCGGAGAAATCGCGCGCTCCCACCGGGGCCAAATTTCAAATTTGCAGGTGTTGCACCTGGACTCCTGCCCGGCGGAAATTTCGCCCAAAAAAAACGCCCTGCGCCGCGGCATGAAACTGGCGCGCGGTGACATCTTCATGACGATGGATGCCGATTGCCGCTTGAATCCCGGATGGATCTCCTCGCTGGTCTCGGAAATGGAGCCTCACGTGGGTCTCGTGACCGGTTTGACGGTCTTTGATCGGGGCATTAAAGAGCCTTTCTGGCAGAGGATGCAGCAATTGGATTATCTGTCCCACTCCTTTTTTGCCGCTGGAGCCATCCGCTGCGGATGGGCATTCAACTGCAACGGCAGCAACCTGGCTTTGCGCCGTTCCGCCTTCGAGGACGCCGGCGGCTATGATGATTTCCAGCAGGTCGTTACGGGCGACGACACGCTCCTCTTGCAGCGTTTGCAGCGCAGCGGCCGTTGGACCGTCCGCTTCTGCGCCAAACCAGATAATCTGGTTCGTTCCTGGCCGGAGGAGACGCCCCGCGACGTTTTCAATCAACGCCTGCGCTGGGGTTCCGGCGGCATATCGTATTCTTCGCCGGCACTTTCGCTAGCGCTGATCACTTTTGTCTTCTTCCTCAGCTTATTGGCATCACCGTTTTTATGGATCGGGGGCCTAATCGCCCCTTATTGGCTCATTCTGCTGCTGATTAAATGGATTCAAGAAGCGCGCGTGCTGAAGCAGGGCTTTCGCGCATTTGGCTTGAAGGCGGACTGGTGGGCCTTCCTGGCGCTCGAAATAATCCATATTCCGGCGATTCTCACGTTTAGCATCGGCGGTCACTTGCTCGGTTTTCGCTGGAAAGGACAGCGCTTCCGCCGGAAAAACACATCGGTTCAGATTCGCGAGGTGCTGGAAACATGATCCGCCTGCTGCCCATCTCGAAAATGATGGCCACGGCGCGCTATCTCTACGAAAACCGCCGCGCCGGTCAGGGGATTTACCCCTTCTACGCCTCGCTGAAAGTGACCGACCGCTGCCAATTTCACTGCTCATTCTGCAATGTCTGGCGCCGGCCCGCCCGCGATTTGGATACGGAAGGGATGATGAAAGTCCTGCGCAATCTGGGCCGATCATCTATAGTCCTAACATCCATCGAAGGGGGCGAGCCGCTGCTGCGCAAGGATGTTGAAATCCTCCTCCGGGAGGCCTCCCGTCAGCCCTACTACATTCTTTTCACCACCAGCGCCAGGAATTTATGGGACTATCCGCTGGATCGCTTCAGCCGCTGGATTGATTTCCTGCACGTCTCGATTGATGAGGGGCATGACAATCTGGAACTCTTTAGTCTGTTGCCCGATCTGGTGAAGCTCCCCTGGATTGTTTGCGTCCAGACGGTTGTCCGCAACGGTGAATTGGAGGCCTTGGAAGAGAAGGTGAGGATCTGCGTTGCGAGTGGCGCCAAGATCCTCATCATGCCCGCGGTGGAGCTGGACGGCGCGGAACATCATTTTCCGGATGCCGCAGAATTTCGCGGGCAGGTGCTTCGCTTGAAGCGGGATTTTCCGCGCACAGTCATCACGCCGCGGCGCTATCTCGATGCGCTGAACGGCGAAAGCGGCTGCTCGGCGGCCTCCATCATCGTGGACAGCGACGGCGGCCTCTTCTATCCCTGCCGCACGCTGGATCAAAAGCCGGTAAATCTGACCGAAATCACGCTCCTGGAATATGTGCGCAGCGAAGCGGCGGCGCGGGATCGCGAATCCATGAAGACTTGCAGCCGTCAATGCGGCTGGTATCAATACTTTGCCATAGATTTCTTCACCGCTCCCAGTGAAGTTTTGGAATCGCTCCAACCCTATTGGGGCGATCTTCTGAGATTCGGATCTGGGAAGCGCGCCAAATTCGAGAGACATGCTGCCCTGGAAACATCCCGGCCTCCTGATGCGGGCGATCTACCCCGACGCCATCTTTCGCGGGGATCCGACGGGCGGCCGAATTTATCTGACCTTTGATGACGGCCCGCATCCGGAGGTGACTCCGCGACTCCTGGAGGTGTTGCGGAGCGCAGGCGCCCGCGCGACGTTCTTTGTAGTTCACAGCCGCGAACGCTGGTGGGGCGAGATCCTTCGGCGAGCCGCCTCAGAAGGCCATGCGATAGCTCTGCACGGCATGCGGCACCGGGGAGCCTATTTGAAATCAAATCCGGCGCTGCACGACGAGTTGGCCGAGCTGGAAAGGCGTATGGAAGAGCAAAATGCCGCGCCTGTCAGGCTTTTCCGGCCACCCTTTGGCCACGTTCGCCCGGACAGCGTGGCGTACCTTCGACGGCGCGGCATCCAGACCGTACTGTGGACGTCCATTCCCGGTGATTATCGTCCGGCGGCTCCGCTGGCCTTGTTTCGTCATGCGATTAGGGATTTGGCGCCGGGGAGCATTGTGGCACTGCACGACGGCACGAATCTGCGCCCCGCGCCGGTCTTGGAACTGACGGTCATGCTTTTGGATTACATATCACAAAGAGGCTGGCAGGCGGCGCCGCTGGAAATAGCGCTCCCGCCCGAAGTCCGAGAATGACCCGCTGATGGAAGATATTGCTTTTGCTGTTTCCGCTGTATATGTCCTCCTGGCTCTCTTCGTTCTGGCTGGATTGATTCGCCGTCATAGCGAACCGGCTGGCGACGGACTTCCTTCCGCATCGGTTATTATTTGCGCTCGCGATGAGGAGAAAGACCTGCCGTCCTGCCTGGAATCGCTGGAGGCGCAGTCGCTGGACGGCAAGGCCGGGCAGAATCTGGAAATTATTTTGGTGGACGATGCCTCGGGCGACAGCACGCCGAAATTGATGGAGGATTATGCCCAGCGCAGCCGCTTCAAGGTGCGCGTCCTGCACATGAATCCGCCGAAACCCGGCGAGCTGACGGGGAAATGGCGTCCGTTGAAAGAGGGGATCAAACTTGCCAGCCACGAGGCGCTGTTGCTGACCGATGCCGATGCTACCTTGCCGCCGGATTGGGTGAGGAGCCATCTGCATTATCTCGGTTCTTACCAGATGACAGCCGGTTTTGCGAAGATCCAGGGCGCGGGTTTGTGGGGACGAATACAGGCTCTGGATTGGTTCTTTCTGCTGGGCGTCGGCAGCGCCATGAACCGCTGGGGCATTCCGTTGGCGGCTTTGGGCAAGAATCTGTCGCTGCGCCGTTCGAGCTATGAGGCAGTGGGCGGTTTGGAAGGTATCGGTTTCAGCTTGACTGAAGATCTGTCGATGGTTCAGGCGGTGGTGCGCAACCGGGGCAAATTGAAATTCCCGCTCGCTCCGGAAATGATGGTCGGCGCGCCCGCTGTCGGCAGTTGGGGCGAATTCGTCAGCCAGCGCAAACGCTGGGCCTCCGGCGTGAAGCGCTTAAAACCGATGGGGAAGTTCTGCATCGTCGCCATGGCTTTGCGGCATTTGATTGTCGTACTCGGCATTCTGGCAGCGCTGCCTCACGGAATTTGGATCTGGCTGGCCACCGCCTTCATGAACTTTTTGATTCAGATCCGCCTGGCGCAGAAACTTAATCAATTGCGCCTGCTGTGGTTCTTCCCCCTGTGGGAGATTTTCTATACCTGGACAGCGCCGTTGCTGGCGATATCGTTTCTGGTCCGCCGCCGCGTAGTTTGGAAAGATCGCCAATTCAATCGTTCCGCCGCACCAGTCGGCACGCCATAGGAACATGCCACTCGTCTGCAATTACTACCTGACCCTGCGCTGTAATGCGCGCTGCAACTTCTGCGATATCTGGCAGGAGCCGGACCGCCGCTTAGCCGATTCCGAGGATGTGCTGCGGAATCTGGGGCAATTGCGCCGCGCCGGCGTCCGCATTGTGGATTTCACGGGCGGAGAGCCGCTGCTGCATCCGGATCTGCCCGTCTTGCTCCGGGAGGCGAAACGTCAAGGGCTGCGCACTACGGTCAGCACGAATGCGCTGCTCTATCCCAAGCGCGCCCGCGAACTGTCCGGCCTGGTCAACCTCCTGCATTTTTCCATAGACGCCGCCCGGCCCGATCTCCACGATCGTCTGCGCGGCATCCCTTCCTTTGACCGGGTCATGGAATCGCTGGATCTGGCGTTAATGCTGGGCGAGAAGCCCGAGCTGCTCTTCACCGCCACGCGTGAAAACTACTTGGAAATAGGCCCGCTGGCCGGCCTGGCTCGTCAATTCGGCGTTATCCTCATCGTGAATCCCGTTTTCAGCAACAGCGGCGAAGCCGAGTTGTCACGGGATGAGCTGCTCGAGCTGATCGGCCTGTGCGACCAGCCCTATGTCTATCTCAATGGCGGCGTCGCCAAGCTCATGCTGGATGGCGGCAACAATCCGATGAAACCTCGCTGCCGCGCCGTTTCATCCACCGTCGTCATATCGCCGCAGAATGAGCTTTTATTGCCCTGCTATCATCAGGCGCAAGCGGTAGTGCCGATTCAAGGAGATCTGCGATCCGCGCTATCCAGTCCGCAGCGAAGGGAATGGCTAAAGAAGCAGGGCCGCGCCGATTTCTGCCGGGGCTGCGCCATCAATTGCTATATGGCGCCATCGCTGATTTACCGCGCTGATCGGTACCTCGCCGCCTTCGCGCCCTGGGTGGCCAAGTATTTTTATTACAAGTCGCGCCCGCGATCCAGAGCGCCCAAACGTTTCCCCATTCGTCCTGCCGCCTGACGCTCGTGGATATACCCTCCCTTTTTCTTCCGGCGATCGCGCTATACCCTGAGATTCACTACCGTTTTTGTTACTTCCCTTTTAGCCGCTATTATCGCCGCCAGCCGGAAATCCTGAGCGATGCTCCTCATCGTCTCGAGCCCGGCCAAGATCTTCCCGTCCTGCTGCTCATCAAAGATGCGCATCTATTTCCGCTGGAACTGCAGGAAGTTGAATTGCAGGCACGTTGCCGGGACCGTGTTCTGACCAAAATCGTCAAGATCGGAGAGCGGCTCGGCAGCCATTGGTGGCATCGCGTCGAATGGATTCAGCTTCCCGATGAATCGCCGGCCGAATGGGAGATTTCAACCATCTGGCAGATTCGCCTGAAAGGCCGCGAATACCGCATCATCAATGACAATCTGCCAGGTCTCTCGCACGCCCCGCTGAAAGTCCGGCAATCCGGACACCCACTGCCCCGCCTTTCCGGCTGGCGCTTCGGCGATCTGCACGCGCACACAAATGCGACAGAAGATCAGGTGGAATTCGGTGCGCCGCTGGAAGTTTATCCCGATCTGGGCCAAGCTCAGGGATTATCCTTCGCCTTTGCGGCGGATCATGCCTACGATCTGGATGATCTACCCGACTCCTACCTCGGATGCGATCCTGAGCTGCGCAAATTTCGCGCGCGCGCCGAGCAAATTGCCGCGTTAAACCGGCGCTTTCAAGGTCAATTTGCCCTGCTGCCCGGATTCGAATTGACGGTGGCCAACCATCGGCGCCGCAATGTCCATCTGCTCATGTTGGGGCAGACTGAATTGCTGCCCGGTTCCGGCGACTCGGCGGAAAAATGGCGGCGCGTTAAGACGGAGCTGAGCATTGCGAAAGCGCTGGAGAAGCTTTCGCCCGGGGCGCTGGCGCTGGCGGCTCATCCCAACGCGGCTCCTCCTTTCTTGCAGCGATTGCTCTTGGGCCGCGGCCGTTGGGAAGAAGCTGATCTTCTGCTGGAGGGATTGAGCGGGCTGCAAATCTGGAATGGCGAGTCGGGCGGGGATTTCTTGGCGGGCGCGAAGCAATGGACGGATGGCCTGTTGGCAGGCCGGCGCTGGAAAATCATCGCCGGAAGCGATGCGCATGGGAATTTCAGCCGCTACCGGCAGGTCGGTTTTCCGATGATCCGGCTTGAGGAATCGGATCGCCATGTCTTCGGCACGGTGCGAACCGGCGTTTACTGCCCGGAAGGGCCGAGCAGCGAATCTGTTCTTGATCGCCTGAAGTTTGGGCGCAGTTTCATCAGCGATGGGCCCTTCGGGGATCTCGAAGTCACTCGACCGGATCTAGGCGAGCCTTCTATCAAGGCGATAGCGCTCTCTACTTCGGAATTCGGGGCGCTGTGCGAGATCAGGATCCTGCGGGGAATAAAGGGGGCTGCATCGGAAGGGTTTCTATTAAATGAGACATCCTCTCCCGCAGAGCGGTGGGAGAGGATGATTCCGTTGCAAGCGAAGGAAGGTTATCTCCGCATGGAAGTTAGAACCGACCTGGGCAAAACATGTTTAACCAACCCGGTTTATCTCAGCGATCCGCCACCTTGACGCGACACTGCACCACCCAGGCGTTGTCAAATCCGCTGTTGACGGCTTTGCCGAGCAGGACATTGGCGTCGGCCCGTGCAATGCAATCCCCGACTCGGACCTTGTAGTTCGGCGGATCGAAGGTCAAATAGACGCTCTCCTGAAAATCCAGGAGCGCGTTTTGCTCAATCTGGCGCGCCAGCGTTTCCGATTCGGTGGCGATGAGCTGGACTCGGAAGCCTGCCGCTTCGCGCAGCGCCCCACCGGCCGATGAACGGGAGCCCGTTTTTTCGTCCTGCCCCGCCGAACTCTTCAATCTGGAATCCGGCAATTTCATCAGATCGTCCTCGCGCAGGCTGAAAGGATCAAAGCTCTCGTCCTGCGCCACGCGCAAGCTATCTCGGGCGGACGTCTGCGGCAGCGCCGGGGGACGGCGGGCACAGCCGGCCATCGCCGCGATGAAAAAGGCGGTCAATCCGAGGGTCAGTATTCGATTTTTTCCCATCATGTCACAACCCAGGTAAATTAAATTATCTCGAATGCCTCTTGCCGCGTCCATCCCTGCTTGCCGTCCGTCAGGAGAATTTCCGCCCAGCCCGGCAGCCGGCGCAGCACGCGGATTTTTGCCCCCTCATGCAGAGTGAAGAGTTCCGTCGAGTTTTTGTCCGGCGCGCTATGGATCTCTACGCTGCTGGCCAGGATAATTCCTGCTTGGTTTCGGCTTTGAGTGTAATGACTGGCGAAGAAAAAGCTCCCGGACACGATGAAGAGCACCGCGCAACCCCAAAAAAGGCGCGTCAGCCAGGGGCGAATTGCCAGGCCCGGCAGGAGGATCAAGATGACTAGGCAGGCGGCCAGAGACCATTCAAATAGAATAAACCATCGCGCCCAGCCGCCGAGACTGATCGTCCGGCGAATGCCGTCCAGGATTTGGATGACGAACCAGCGCGGCAAAGGCTGAATCTTGTCCGGCGCTTTCAGCTCCGCCAGTTTTTGGTTCTTCACCAGATCGGGATCATTTCCCAGATAACGTTCGGCTCGCTCATAATTTAAAATGGCCAAGCCATACTGTCCCATTTTATAATAGCAATTGCCGAGATTGTAATAAAGCTCGCCGCCGGCCAAGCCCTGCCGCAGGATGCTCTGATAAATATTGGCCGCCGGCTCGTAATTCCCCTGCCGATACAAGCTCTCCGCCACGGATAGATCGGTCAGCGGCGCTGCGGCGGCCGGCGCCGCGAAAGTTAGCAGGATGAGTGCCAAAAGGTGAATAAGCCTCATGCGGTTTTCTCCCAGGCCGTCTCCAGATTTTCAACCACCTGGCGCATTCTCTTGACCATCTGGCTCATCACGGATGCATCTTCGCTGCTCGACGCGAAGCGCGCGAAGTTGCAGGTATTGAGAAGATCTCGAATTTCGCCCAGTTGTTCGTCGGGGAAGCTGCGTTTCTGCAACTGCTCCAAGACCTCATCTTCCTTCAAGCCGCGAGCCGGCATCCGCAGCCGCTCTCCCAAATAGCCGATCAAGGCGTTATGCGCGCCGCCGTAGAAGCGCGTGAAGCGATCGCGCACGGAAGGATTGGAGGCCGCAATTTTGGCCAGGCGGCGGAGATCTCGCTGCATCCTGGCATAGGCCCGCCGAGCCTGCCTTCTCGCCTGTACCGGCGCGGCGCCCGAAAGTTTCGAGGCCGCCAGAAATAGCCCGGCGAGGATGGGCGGCAGGATCATCGCCAGCCAGTAGCTCGCCGGCAGGCCAGCGGCAGACGAAATCGGCCGCAGCCGGCTCACGCTCTTCAGATATTGAATGTCCTCGCCCAGAAGTTTCACGTCTTCTTTGGAAATCCCCGGCAGCGCGGTGGCCGGCGCGGAGGAGCCGGGTTCGATGGCAATTTCAAATCCGCCCGCGCTGACCGTCCGAAAATTCCGAGTCTGCGGATCGAAATAGGAAAATGCGATCGGGGGTATTTTTTGCTTCCCGGCGAAACGGGGGATCAGCACATAATCGTAGGTCTTCGATCCGGAAACTGAACCGCCCGATTTATTGACTTGAACCGATTCCTTGGGTTCGTACGATTCAAAATCCGACGGCGCCTTGAAATTGGGCGGCGGCAGCATTTTGATATTCCCCTTGCCGGAATAGCGCACCGTCATGGTCAAGGCTTCATTGGTCCGGGCCGCGGCCCGATCCAGAGAAACGTCCAGCTTGAAAGCGCCGACTGCGCCGCTGAAATTGGCCGGCTTCTCGGCCTGGGGCAGAGGCAGTACCCGTATATTCAGCGGAGCGGTCGTAACCAACCGCGTTTCGGTGCGCAGACGCGCGAAGGGATCGGCGAACAGCTGATCGAAGGGGTCGCGGCTGCGCCGCTGCCGATCCTGCATCTGCACCTGGCAGGTGACCTCCAGCGGATCAAGGCGCATTTCGCCGGTTTGAGTGGGAAAGAGCGCGATGCGACGGATTACGGCGGCGCGGTAATGACTGCCGCCGATGACCACATCGCGCACCTCCGGCCCCTGCGGCGGCGCGGGAAATTCTTCCACCCAGAAGCCCGGCAGGTTGGGCAGCTTGCTGATTTCGTAGGCGCTGACCGAGACTCGAGTATAAATCGTATAGGTCAGAAGGATCTGTTCATTCTGGTAGGCCTGGCTTTTATCCGCGCTGACCTGTGCAAAGAGTTCGGAGTCGCTGCCCGGAACGTTGGGCGCCGGCGCTGTGGATGCCGGAGCTTGTGGTTGCTGCGCCCCCGATATACTCACGGTTAAAGTTATGGGATCCGTGCGGTACAGCTTCTTGTCATACGTAAGCTCGGCAGCTCCGATGGTGAAAGTCCCTTCGCGCAGCGGCTGCAAGACCAGGGAGGTCGTCTTGCTGGAAGAGGTTTGGCCGTTGATGAATTGAAAGGAGCTGGATTCGTTGGGTCCGGAAACGACGCGAAAGTCCGAAAGATCCGGCAGCTTCGGTTTGGGCGCACTCATCCCCGCGCCCTGGATCTCAAAAGTGAGGGTCAATGTTTCGCCCAATTCCACTTCGGTGCGATCCACCGAGGCCTGGAACTGGATGTCCCCGGCCCATCCCAGCGAGGTCTCAGCCCAAAGCATCAGGGCGATGATTCCTGTCTTGCCGATGCTTAACATATCCCCATGAATCGCTACCAATCTTTCTCGATGCCGGTTTCCACGCCTTGCTGCTTGCGAAGATTCTCCTGCACCTGCTTCTCGTCGCGCTGCAGCGCGTTTAGCAGCCTCTCCGCGTCCTCCTTGGACATCTGCCCGGCAGCCATCTGCTGCTTATTCTGCTCCGCTTGCTGCTGCTGGTCCTGCTTCTGTTGGTTTTGCTGTTGCTGTTGATCCTGCTTCTGCTGATCTTTTTGGTCCTGGTTCTGGGGTTGATTCTGTTTTTGCGGTGGCGGCTGTTTCAGCAGCCTGAGAGCCAGTTCCAAATTGTGAAGGTAGTCCTTCTGGTCCGGATGCATTCTTAGGGCCGATTTATAGGCCTGGGCGGCCTCGGCATATTTCTGATCCCCGAACAGCGCATTGCCGACGTTGTAAAGAGCATCGGCGCGCGCGAGGCTGTCCGGGTCCAGCAGGGACTTCTGAAAAGCCTGCCCGGCCTCGCCGAATTTTTCTTGCGACTGATAGACGTTGCCGAGATCAAAGTGAATCAGCGTGGAATCGCCCTTGGCGCCCAGGGCTTCGAGGTATTTGACCTGCGCTTCGTCATACTTCTGCTTGTCGTAGGCTCTGTCTCCGGCGCGGACTTGATGGCGCCAGGAGGCCTGTGAAGCGAGGGGAATCGTCAGAAAAAGCATGACGGCGATCATCCGAGCACCAGAATAAATTCTGGTGCTCCGCTCACGGCGAAGTCGCTGAAGCGACTGGCAGGGAACAGATGTGTGACTGGCTTCGGCCAATCGAATTTTATTTTGAAGGCCCGATTTCAATCGTGTACAAAAGGAAGCACGTGGAGCTATGATACTCATTTCCCCCTCTCATCGGATAAAACGCTTAGGAATTTCGGCAGTTTCATTCTCCGGTCGGTCAGCAGGAATTCCAGGACCAAAAGAAGAAGCGCCAAGAATAGGAAGAGCTGATAGCGATGTTCGTACTGGGTGAATTTTTTCATGCCCAGTTCGCCCTTCTCCAGGCCGGATATGGCGGCGAAGACCTCTTTCAGCTCATCTTCGCCGGCGCTGCAACGCTGATAGACGCCTCCCGTTTCGGAGGCAATCTGCTGCAGAGTGGCTTCATCCAATTGGGTGACTACCACGTTGCCCTGCCGATCTTTCTTGAAATCTCCGCCCTGATCCCCAACGGGTATCGGCGTCCCCTGCGGCGATCCAATGCCCACGGCATGGATGATGATTCCTTTTTCCTTCGCCGCCTTGACGGCCGCGTCCACCTGGGCTTCGTGATCCTCGCCGTCGGTGATCAGGAGAATCGCCCTGCCGGCGCGACTCTCTTCGCCAAACGCCTTCAGCGACGTCTGAATGGCCGCCCCCAGCGATGTGCCCGGCTGCGATATCAGATCAGGATCCATCACGTCCAGAAAGATCTCTGTCGCGCCGTAATCCAGTGTCAGGGGACATTCCACCACCGCCTTCCCGGCAAACGCCACCAGCGCCACCCGATCGCCCTCCAGCATATCCAGCAGGGTGCGAACTTCATGCTTCGCTTTCTCCAAGCGCGATGGGGCAATATCCTTGGCCAGCATCGAATTGGAAACGTCCACCGCGATGACCAGGTCAATCCCCTCTCGCTTGACCTCCTCCATCCTCGTCCCCACCTGGGGATCGGCCAGCGCAATCAAGATCAGCAGCAAGGCGGCAAGCATCAGATAGTCCTTGAAACGCTGCCGTCCCACGGAGAGCTCGGGCGCGATCTGAGCGATCATGGCGCTCGAAGCGAATTTCTCACGATAGCGGCGGCTGCGACGGGCGTGATAGATCTGAAAGAGCACCAGAAGCGGCGTCAAAATCAGCGCGTATAGAAAAAATGGATTTCCCCATCGAATCACGGCAGAATCCTTAATCTGGTCTTTGAAAGAAGAATTTCCAGCAGGAACAGCAGCAGGCCGGCGCCGAGAAGAGAGCCAAAGAGTTCGGCGCGCTGGCGGTATTGATGCACGCGGATCTTGCTCTTCTCCAGCTTGTCAATTTCCTGATAGACTTTGCGCAGCGCCTGCTCATCCGTGGCGCGGAAATACTTGCCGCCGGTCTGATCGGAGATCTTGCGCAGCAGCTCCTCATCAATTTTGACCGGCACCTGTTGATAACTGATCCCGCCCCAGGGATCGCGAACCGGATAGGGAGCATAGCCCTCCGTGCCCACGCCGATGGTATAGACGCGAATGCCCAACGCCTGCGCCGCCGATGCGGCGGTGACCGGGTCAATTTCGCCGCGGTTATTTTGACCATCGGTCAGCAGAATCAGGATTCGCGATTTGGCTTTGGAAGTGCGCAGGCGGTTCACGCCGTTGGCGATGGCCATGCCGATGGCCGTGCCGTCCTCGATGCTGCCGCCGGTGACCAATTCGACGTTCACACGATCCAGCAATTGCTTCAGCAGATCGTAATCCAGCGTCAGCGGGCACTGCGTGAAGGACTGCCCGGCGAAAACCACCAGGCCGATCTGATCCGAGGATCGCCCGCTGATAAACTCCGAGGCCACCACCTTGGCCGCTTCGATCCGGTTCTTGGGCTTGAAATCCTCCGCCAGCATGCTGGTCGAAATGTCCAGCGCCAGCATGATATCAATGCCTTCCGTGGAGATGTCGCGTTCCTGCGAGAGCTTTTGGGGGCGCGCCAGCGCGACGATGATCAATACCACCGCCGCCCAGCGCAGGAGAGCGGGCAGGAATCGCCACCGGGTCGCCCGCCCCCCGCCGGTCTTGCGCAAGATTTCCAGCGCCGGGAAGCGCAAAGGGATCTTGCGGCGGCTTCGGCGCCAGCGCAGATATAGAGCCGTTAGAGGCAGAATCAGCAGCAGGAAGAACCAGCCGGGATCGTGAAATTCCATCACGCCGCCTCACCCTGAGTCAACAACGGAGCCGGCTGCGGCATAGTCTTGCGCACGAAGACATAGGCCTTTTCCAGATCCCGTTGACAGGTCTCTTCGTCCGGCCGCTGTTTGGCGAATTTGGCCAGATCCGCATCTTCCAGCAAATTCGCCAGCACCGCCCTTAAATTTTGATCCGTTAAGGCAGATTCCGTGTCCCGCAGAAGTTGAAAACTGGTGGATTCCATCGCGGGTATTTGATAGCGCCCTTCGATATACAGCCGGACAATCTCGCTCAAGCGTATATAATATTCCTTGATTTTCCCGCCCTGGTAAAGCTGTTCGTCGCGCAAATGATCCAGGCTTTCCAGCGCTACGACATGTGCCGGTCGGGGCGGCGGAGCGGCGATTTCGGCGGCGACTTCGGTTTTCCTTTTGCGGCGGCGCAGCCACCAGCGAACCAAATAGAATATCCCCACCGCGATTGCGGCCAGGAGAATCCAGGGCGCGATTTCGGCCAAGCTGACGCCCAGCTTCCTGATGCGGTTTGGTTGCAGCAGCTTATAGGGCTTCTGAGTCGTGTCGGCCAGCGCTAGAATGGTATCCGGAACTACCCCTTGGACGAATACGATGATTGGTTCCGTTTGGGCCGAATCAAGGCGCGATCCATCCGTCGAGATCCAACGCACAGAAATCGGCTGAAAAACCTGCTCGCCGCTTTCGTAGCACGTGGTTCTGAGCTGGATGATCGTCGGCGCGCCGCTGCTGGGCTGCGAAAATGCGGAAGTGTCGGGGGAGGTCAGCAGCTCGAACTTGTCCAGCGCTTCACTCCATTTGGGAAGCTGGATCCGCCCGCCCGCCGGAGCTGAGATCGTCAGGCGCACATTCATGGGCTCGCCGACGTTCAGCGAGTCCTTCACGCCGTCCAGGGTAACTTTGACCTGGGCGGGTAGAGCCCCGGTTAGGAGTAGCACGAGCCCAAAAGACATTGCGGTGGTAATCCAGCATCGTCTCCGATGGCACCCGATTCCGCCGCGGCGGATTCGGGTGATAAGGCTGATTAGGAGGCCGGATTGCCTCAATCCGGCCTGCGGGATCGAGGCGATCCCGCCTCCGTTAAAGGGACCTTTCATCGCCGCCTCGCCCTCATGCGGAAGAAGTTCGAAATTGGCCGCACGTAGTCCTGATCCACGCGGATGGCGACTTGATCCACGTCGCTGCCCAAAAGCAGGCGGTTCAGCTGCGACTTCTGCTCCAGCGCCATCTGCCGATATTGCTGCCGCACCTGAGCATCATACGTATCCAGCCAGAAGTCTTCGCCCGTTTCG
>Ga0315293_10002734_pt1 | contig 16971 bp, 15 predicted proteins | sample YL17G13_20_MG_FD_203071 | JGI IMG/M metagenome (GOLD analysis project Ga0315293, IMG submission 203071) | Sediment microbial communities from Yellowstone Lake, YNP, Wyoming, USA - YL17G13_20 | ecosystem: Environmental > Aquatic > Freshwater > Lake > Sediment | place: USA: Wyoming | collected...
AACTTGTGGTTTCGCCGAAAACCGCTTACTTGCTGAGCAAGCTTGTCCAAGATGAGCATCTTGATCTTCCAGACCCTTTGAAAGATGAACATGTTTGCGTGTACTATAAGCGTAAGAAGTCTGGAACTTACGATGATGGTGATTACTATCTTTGGGAGAGGCAGTTCATGGATAAAATGGTGAATTGCGAGTTTGTCCACGAAAATCAGCGAAAACTGGTGATGGACTTGGATTTTTACCAGTTTGCCGAGTTGATAGACATAAGGCCTGAACCGGGTAGTCCCTTCATACATAGCATGAGCGAGCCCTTCAGCGAAGAGGACATCGAGGACGAGGTTTTGCATAATTGGCTTGACCATTTTGGAATGCAGTTCCACCAGTTACATGCTTCTGGCCACCTGAACAAAGAACAGATAATCAGTCTTGTTGACGAGATTGCTGCAAAGAAGGTTTTTCCAGTTCACACGGAAAACGCGCCATTGTTCAAAAAAGTGAATAGACATGTTCAGCTGACAAAACGAGAGAAAGACTACATAATATGAGAGCGCTGAATCAGCAAAGTATCATGGGGTAAGACGAATGAAAATAAAGCTCAACGGCAGAAAGGTTGGTAATCGATGTTTCGCTTCTTATTTCCAGAATAGGACTTACTTCACAAAGAAAGGTCTAACGAAGCGAACGGGGCTACATGAATTGTATCATCACTTTGTCTATGTCAATGGTTTGAAAATCGCTGAGAGAAGAGAGGAAAGAGATGCGAACAGCTATGTCAGGGGGCGCGCGCTACGTGGGAAACTCCGTACAGAAGCGAATACGTTGCCGAACTGAACATAGAGAAATTCAAACTCATGAAAGACGGAACAGCAAGATTCAGCCACCCACAGGGAACACACGACGACACCTTCTGGGCCACAGCCCTAGCAGTTTCAGCAGCCACAGAAACAAAAACCGTAGACATACAAACCATGAGATTCGGCTAAACAAGAACACTATACAAGACGCGGGCGACAAACAATATCCTCTGGCATCGCGCGCGCTCCTTCAATGACCTAAGCAACTATGCTACGAGTTGCGATATAATTGATGCTTTTGTTTGCTAGGTCTTCCTTTAGAGCATCCTTGATCTCATCTTTAGCAGTGAAGTACAGAATCTGCCATCCCGAATTGGATATTCTTTTCAGTATGTTCATCTGATTCTGCAGTCTTTTTTTGTCAGCTTTTATGAAGGGATCATCCATGATGAAGAAGGCCTTGTTACCTTTTAGTAGTCTTTCTCCAAGGGCAAGTCGTATGGAAAGATATAGTTGATCGTAAGCTCCTCCTGAGAGTTTTTCTGCTTCTAACATCACTCCATCTCTGCGTTTCACTCGAATTTCTCCAGTGTCTGCCTTGAAGTACACCGCATTGTACAATCCATCTGTTATTTCTTTAAAGTATTCGGAGATGCTGCTCGTGTCGCCAAACAAGTCCGAGACCTTATTCTTCTCCTCGTTTCTTATTTCATCGAAGATTCTAATAGCCTGCAAGACGTTGTCTCTATTGCTTTCATTTTCATCCACAAACCTTTGCAATGCGTTCTTAAGAGCCTCCAAATCTATGTAAGTCTTGCAGCACAAGTATTCCTCTGATCGCAGAATCTCATTTGTCTCTCGTTCTTTTTCTGCCAGTCTCTCTTGAGCTGAAGACATCTTCCTTATTGCTTCTTCCTGGGCAGCTTCAAGTACTCTCTGTTTTTCTTTAAGGGCGGACCTGGTAGCCTCTTTGTATTTTGTGTCCTTGGCCTTGCCCCTGTATTCTTCAAGCTCACTGATTTCTCTCGCCCAAAACGGACTGTTCTCTTCACTCTTCTTGCTCTTGGACTCCAAGAGGTTTTCTAAGATTCTTTCTTGTTCTCCCATTGACTTCTGACGTGCTTCTTTCTGACGAAGCTTTTTCATGTAAGCGGGAAGCGATTCTTCTCCTGACTTCCTTCTTATCTCCCCGATTTTCTCGCTTACGTCGTCAATTTTCGTTTCCAGCTTCGGGATCTTCTCGTTCTGCAACTCGCCTATCTTGGAATCGAAATTCTCAGTTCTCCTTTCTATTTCTTGCAATTCGCCGGATTCTACGGCATATTCTTCATCAAACTTCTGAATCTTTGATAGTATCTGTTCAGCGGTTTCTGCGCCCAGATCGTGTTTTGAGGTGGAGAGTCTGATCTTTTCAAACAAAGCCGAGAGTCTCGCCTTGTTTCTGACATATTGAAATTTCGATGTCCATGATATTACAGTAAGTAGAGAGGATGCTGCAACTAAGACATAAAACATCAATGATGAACTGAAAACAACTCCAATCAATGATACAAAGAGGAGTGCTGTTGATACCACTTCCACAGTAGTGAGGAAATTGTTTCGGCTCTTTTGGAGAGCTAACTCGCTGCTCTTTGTTTCGTAGTTCCTCAGTTCAAGCCTAACCTCATCGTCCAGTTTCTTTTTCACCTCTTGAAGAACCCCAAAATCTCTTCTTTTCGCGGCGAGTTTGACTGTTTCTTCAGTTAGATCTTTTTGGTTTTCCTCAAGTTCCTTGACAAATTCCTCTTTCTGTTTCCTATGGGTTTCACTCTCTCTTGTACAATCTCTCCATAGTTGTTCATCTTCTTCTTCGTACCTTTCTAAGTCGCAAAGACTCGCAGAGTCTTCATTGTACCTTTCTAGTGCTCTCTTGCCTTTTTCGTATTTCTCCCTTTTCCTGGCATTTTCCAAGTTTTCTGTTTCGTGCTTGACTTGTTCTATCTCTTCTCCGCGTTCCAATTCCTCCCTTTCAAGTTTGTCAAAATCCTCGTCTTTCATTTTCTCAGTTAGTTCTTGGATTTTCTCAACGAGCTTGCCTGCTTTTTTTATTCTGGATTTCAGTTTTTGGTCCTTGCCTTCTTCAAATGAGCCGTTCGGTGTGATCTTGCCGATCTCTCTAAGACTCTCTTCTATTCTAGAAAGCTCGTCTGTTCTCAAGCCCACAAGTCGGTTTGCCACAGTGGTGTAAAATTCACCTTCTGGGGATGAGACTTGGAGATCGCTATTTCTTATTATGAAGACATTTCGGCATTCTGAAGGAGTTAAGTTTGTGATTTTTGTGAAAGTCCCTTTTTCAGGGATTTTGATTTCTTTGTTCTTGTCATCTCTTATTACAACATATCCCTCTGGGCTCTCTTCCACTCTGTCGATCCGTTCAAAATCCTTGATGTTCTGCCCGAACATCAGCTTTACTAAGGCGTCTATTGCAAGAGTCTTTCCATCCTCGTTTTCGCCGAAAAAGAGATTGAAACTCTGCAGTTCGATTCGGCCAGAGTCTGGCAGGGGACCGTATCTGGTTATCTTGAATTCGTCTATTTTCATGCCTTTGCCTCCATCATTGCTCTAATGGCTATATCTACGAGTTGTTTCTTCTTCTCGTCCTCAAGATCGCTTTGATCAAGTTTGCTCATGAAGTTCCTGAAAAGATCGTCACTAAGAATGCTGTGTATGTCCTGGAATTCGAAGTGTTCCTCAACACACTTTCCTTTAGTGATTTTCTTTATGGCGCCAACTAGTTCTTGTTCTTTGGCTCCGATTTTTTCACTGTCAACAAATCCTTTGACTGTGAGAAGAACACGTGCGGCAGGATGGGCTTTTTTCACACATGCTTTTATCGTTTCTACTGGATGCTCATGTGCAAAAGGGTCAAGGTCTACTACTAAATCCTCAAAGTGAGGAGTGTCTAGGGCGTATGGTCTGGGCTTCTCTCCAACTTCAAAGATGTTGACGTTTCTCTGTCCTGTTTCCCTCTTAGTTATGGAAATAGGTGATCCTGGGTACACAAAATATCCTCCACCTTCTAGTGCTCTTACGTCGAAACGTGAATGGAAATGCCCGGCTAGGACATATTGAACATTGATGTCTTTGAGGTAAGAGATTCTGATTGGCATGTATCTTTGTTCACCCTCTTCACCAAGATCTTTTCTAGAGAAGAATGCGTCAAGCAGTTCTCCATGGTAGACTATGACATTTGTACGCTGCTCATCAAGCTTGGTCTTCAAATGTCGGAGTGTTTCGAGTACTTCACTTTCACCATGCTCGAATGGTATTCCCCATATGCGAACGTCTTCTTCCTCAAATGGTTTGTCCGTATCGGTCAAAACAGTTGCATCCGCGCCAAAATACATATCTTTGTACACGTCGTAGTCATGGTTTCCAGGTATCAAGACAACGTTGAAACCATTGTTGGAGAAGATTTCTCGGATTTTGGGCCGCAGATTCTCCGCATCGATCTTTGCATCAAAAAGGTCGCCGCTTATCACGAAAATTCCGATTTTCTCTTTTTTTCCAATTTCAATCAGGGTCTGAAGTGCATTCCATCTTTCGTCTCCGAATGTCCTCAAATGGATGTCTGCAGTGTGAAGGATTCTCATTGCTTCATCCCGCAGTCACCAATACATGGTTAGGCAAGTTAAATCTTGCGTTCACAATATTGAGTGGTCGCACGCTCTCTAGATAACTGGAATAGGTGACCTTCGCAAGATCTACAAGTACTCAGAAAAAGATCACAGGTCCAATGTTGAAGCTTGGCGCGCGCAGAGAAATGTGTGTATAGCTTAGACTGCAACGTAGATTTCAGGGAATGCTGCGTGGAAGAATTCTAACGCTGCATGGTTATTTTTTCTTATTCGCTTGTTTGGTGCAGGCGTCGCTGCAGTATTTTTTCTTGTCGTCAAAAGTCGTATAGACTTTCTTGCAGACTGGGCATTTCTTTTCCATTTTGGTCCTTCTTGTTATATGTTATACAGTGTGCAAATTAGCTAAAACCTTTTCCTAAGCGCCTCGAAAAGAGAACGGAGTGTCAAGGGATCTACCGTTCGTCTCGTTTGCTTACCATTTCCTTTTTCATCGTTTCTCCAGTTTCGTGGTAAATGCTTTTTTCAGATTCGGAGACGATAGCTAAGTCGGTACCTGCAACACTTTTCACAAATGGGATTTATCTCAGCGTGGATTCTCTGGTTTGAGGCACATATTCCACAGTTACCTCTTTGGACGTGGATGATAGTTTTTCTCCAGAAGACCACAACTCACACATTTCAACTTTTATGGTGTGGGAACCAGCGCATATTCCTTTCATGTCCAGGACTGGCGTTAGCTCAAAATCGTCTGCTGCCAGCGGACTCTGAGGTATGCTGATGGAAACGGAGCTAATTTGTTGGTCGTCAAACCACAAATTCGACCTTACCTTTGAAAATGCAGTTTTCGAAGGAAGCAACCTAAATACGACTTTGAGGGCTAACTCATCCACTTTTGTCACAGCAACAATCTCTGTTATGATTATCTGTTTTTTCTGTGTAGATGCAGTTACTTCGACTGATTCTTTCTTTGGCGCATTCGGTAACTATCCAAAGTTAGTTGCTTGGATGCTCTGAGATTATTCGGGCTTCTCTTTGCTTTACCCACGATATCGCCAGTGTCAATTTCCGAAATCTAACTGACTTGATTGTTAAATGTTGATGAAATTGTCTTTGGCATGTTTTCCGTAGTCAATCGGTATTATAGTGAACATTCGATTTGTTTTGGTTGGTGGCTTAGACTTCCTGCTATCATAGAAGAAAAGCAGCACGTTCCTAACATTGCTTTCAATAGTGTCACAGTCACAGTAGTTAACTAGCTTGCTTAGAGTATACTCAAGGTTTGCAGCAAGCAAGCTTCCAGCTGGCGGAATCGTTTTCTCGTACTTGAAATGTTTTTCTTGTTCTGCTTTAAATCTCTGCCAATTACCAGAATACATGGCACCCCAATTGAACAAATACCACGTGAAGATTTCATGCCGCAAAACCTGTTCATCTCTAAGATGAACACTGTCTTTTTCATAGTTTGAATGATTATCCCACTTGCTCTCAATCAAGTAGTACTTTTCCTTAGAGGCAACTATGGCATCGAATTCTCCAAATTCTGTGCTGTGTTTTCCACCGCTTCTTCCAAAACTTGGCCGATAAAGAATAAGGCAATCTTCCACATTTGTGTTGTCTTTGAAGGCGTCCAGAATTTTTCTTAACTGTTCTCTCAGTGCCCACAAAGTCAGGGCGTCTTCACCGTAGCCAAATATCTTTGCCGGTTTGTTTTCATGTGTCAACTTTTCCTGTTTCGTTTTAATTTTGCTCCTTTAAGTTATTGAGTGCGCAATCATTTTCGTTGCGGTTGGTTAAGACAGAAGGATGGGCTTTAGCCTTTTGCTAACGTACCACATCAGCCCGTCTATAGTTGTTAGATTAGTCTGAAGTTCGTCGCAGAGTCTTACCAATTCGTTGTTGATTGTTACGTATTTTGTCCCTGGATCTATAGCGGATTTTGGCTTGCGATCGATCAAGGATAATGTGTCGTCGGTCCTGTTGTTCCAAACCCCATATTTGTCAGGGTGAAAAGTGTGGAGTAATGCCGTAAGAATGTTCTTGCCTATCCCTCTAACATGATATTCTCCCTCGAGCGCTTCTCCGACTCGAGTTTGTATTGGGATGGATTCGTCTTGGACGAAAGTTAGGAATTTCCAAAGTAGCTCAGGATTTGATAGCGCTGCTAATCCGGTTCTGTAGAGTGTTGTCCATGAAAGGTTGTTTTTGAAGTAAAGGAAGTCTCCAAAGTCGCGGGTTAGTTTTTCCCAGCTAATTAGCCTGTTTTGAGCGAGTTTTTCTCTGAATTCGGCATACGCTTTGTGTCTTGCGTTTATCCACATGAGCACATTTTCTTGAACAATTCCTTCTCCACAAGTGAAATCAGTTAGACGGTTGAACTCCGCAAAAAGCGTATAAATGTTCACTCCTGGTCTTGGAGGTATCTGTTCAATATCGGTTTTTTTCCTACCTTTACCCCCGCTCTCGCGGGATCCTGATGACTTCGGAGGTCTCGGAAGCCAGAGGTGCATTCCACAATCCGGGCAAAAAACGTCTTTCTCATATTCTTCCAAAGAAAAAACGCGATTGCATTTTCTGCATTCATATTCTGCGCCAGTCATGTTTACACGACTTGTAATTGGTAATCATTGCTGAAGACATTAAAAATTATCGGGCTTCAGCTGAATTGATGATTAAAGCAAGGATAAATATTTTCCACGTTCCATCATTTTCAAAAGGGTGAGGCTTCATTTATGATAGCCCACGCAGCAAAAATGCTCTTAACACGCGCTTGCACATGTGACTCTTGGTGTTTTTCTGCTGGGCCTGGAATTTTAACAGTTCGAGAATTAGACTTGAGTGTTGAAGAAAAAGAAAGCCTGGGTTATGCGTTATCCATAATTAATAAAATTCTTAAGCTTAGTCAAAGCATAGTGGTAACTGGAAGTGGCAGAATTCCCAGGGATTGACAATCAATCCATTGAAATACCCGATCAAAGAAACAGTAGACTCCTTTTCCATCCTTCGTTTGATGAGACTCTCGCTGAATTGAAAAAAAGAAAAGTAAAGCTGCCCGGCAATTCATCAGATCTGGAATTGGATTTTAGTGCTTATGGATACCCTCAAAGCGGCAAACTGGTAGAAAGCATTGGCGAATTTGGCAAGTTCAAACTTGATGCTAGGAAAGGGCAAGAAGTCTCCAACTCTACCCTTGTCTGCGCATATGATGAATCATTAAACAAATTCGAAGGATTAGAAGGAACTGCTTATTTAACTTCACATTCAATGATTGTTCACGGAACATCTGATTTTATTCCAGTAAATCTTTTGACGCTATATTTCTACACTAGATCTCAAGTACTCTCTCAAGACTCGAAATACATCAAATACTCAGAAGAATCCGAGGCAGATTCAAAAAGAGACTACATAATCGACAGGAAGAAGCTTCTGAGCGAAAATGTTCCAGAAGATTCTGTAATCTTCATAGATGGACCACTCATTGGAGGCAACATGGCTTCAGCGACGATCAATATGAACGAAGCATTGTCTACACAAAACATAGTCCCAATCTGTTTTGTCAAGAATAGTAACAGCAACATGGTTACGGACAATCTTGATCAACTAAAGGGCAGATTCAATTCAGACATGCATTGGGCATATAGTTATTTGAAAGCGGGCGAAAGAACAGGGCTATTCAGGTATGTTGACGGCATAAATCCAAAGTTGACAAAGATCTTTTGCTATCTAAAAACGTTTGATGTCAGCCCGAACAGGATTGAATTTGATGTGGGGACCTATAAGAAATACTCGAGCAGCATAGACAACTTCTTCAATCTAGCGTATTATTTGTTGTTGGCCCAAGGGGACTTGCAAAATCCGCAGATCAGGTCAATAGCAATCGCCGAAAAGTACGCGAGGGCAACTCTGAAGCTAATAAATTTCGCACAGATGATGAAAGACTTGGGAATAACTCCAACAATGAATCAAGAAAGATTTGCGTGGTAAAAAATGTGGATTGTGTTAGGTGAAGAAAAAGGAAGAATAAGACTCGTTTCTTCAAGCAAAACAGGCGGGCTGTTGCCCAAAGGATCATTCCTTACCGTTGAAGACAAAGAGAACGGCCAAAAGCATATTCTGAGAGTCATCGACAGTCAACAAACTGAACCATATTCGCCTGCACCGATGTTGGCAGACATGGATCTCTCCCCGCTTAGGCAGGATCAGAAGTGTCAAAACATTGTTTACGCATATAGAGTTGGAGATTTAGCTGAACGAACGGATGGACTTATTGATTTTGTCCGACCTCAATTATCCGCCAGACGCTCCAGCCAGGAGGAAATAGACTTAGCACTTGGCCTAAAGGGAGTTGGGCCTCAAGTATTCTTGGCCACCGTCCAAGCATCTAGGAACCAGGTTTTGCGCGACGAACAAGGCACCCCAATCAAAGTCTCGATTCCACCAGAGATTTTCTATCATCAGATTCTGATTTGCGGCAAAACCGGAAGTGGAAAGACAGTTGCGTCCAAGTATCTCGCGCGATATTTTGTTGAGGAAATGGAAGGGTTCGGCGCTGTGCTAGCTGTTAACGTCAAAGATGTCGATTTCTTAATGATGGACAAACCCTCTTTGACCACTAATCCAGTCCTGTTGCAAGAATGGAAGACACTTGGTAAAGGCTCTCGCGGAATCGATAATTTCACCGTCTACTACCCAGCAAACTCTATGATCGATCCTGGTCAGGGGGTCAACCTCGACGTCTGCAAGAAGATAACGCTCAATGTCCACACGCTTGACCCAGAGGCACTGTCAGGTTTACTAGTTGGAGTATCAGACATAGCAGCCCAGCACTTGCCAAACATTTTCCGCGCTTGGCAGGATAAGCGAAATCGCTCGGCCAAAGAGCAATACACTTTTAGAGATTTTGTTCAGTATTTTGAGCGAGGAGCTGAAGACAGATATTCTTACGAAACGTTGACCGTGCGGGGAGATCCGTTCACGATAACTCTGCCATGGGGCACGTATCACAATATTCTGAGAAATCTGGAATACGCAGTCGAGTTCTTTGACAATGAAGATGCCGAAAACATAAGCGCACAAGACATTCTTGTTCGAGGAAAGATGTCCGTAATTAATGTTGCCGGAGAAAAGGGAATACAATTCGGTTCAGTTGTTTTGCGGCATTTGTTGAAAAGCATTGTAGATGAGAAAAGCACTGGAAGATCCAAAGTTCCTATCTTGATAATAATAGACGAAGTGCATCAATTCTACGACACAACCAGTTCTCGAGAAGCATTAGGCGAGCTGGACACAATTTGCCGTACCGGGCGAAGCAAAGAAATAGGCGTAATTTTCTCTTCACAGAACCCGTCTGACATACCCCGAGGCCTTTCCAACGTTATTAACACAAAGATATTCTTCAAGTCGGATAGGTCTTCGGCCAAAGACTTCGACGTGTCTGTAACTTCCGAAGAAATGCAAAACCTTGGAAAAGGTTACGCGATTGCCAATATTCACGGCCTACCCCAGATCAGAGTTCTGAAGTTTCCATTGGCAATGGCGGGTGTTTTTGAGAAAGGAGGATAACTAGTTGGACGAGTACTCAATAGCAGAATTTCTGGGAGTACTAACCGATGATGATCTAGAAAAGGAAATGATAAAGCTGATTTCTGAAGGCTATGCAACCGAAGAGTTGCTGGAAAAGCTTTTGGAGGTTTTGTTGGGGAGGAAACAGAAATAATAACTTATGATTACAGAATTGAACGGAAAACAAGCCCAAGCGAATCTCAGAGATTTGTCCCTGACCGAATACCAATTGAACTCAGCAATGTGGTTTGCATAGAGGGACCCAATTCCTCTGGGAAGAGCACTCTTCTAAACATAATAGCGTTGGGACTTTTCGGGACAAAAAGCTCGCGGATAAATCCAATATTGCAAAGTAAGATGCATTCATTGCTGGATTCAAGTCACCAAAAACTCAAGTTTTCTTTCGAAATCATCTCAGGGGACAAAAAACTAAGCTTAAAGTCAGAAAAAGCCGACCTTGACGGAACTGAAATAGTAGTCAAGGAAAGCACAGGTGGGAAACCTTACAAACCTCTGAGTTTCGAGAATTTCGAAAAAGGCTACAATTTAGTCTATGACATTCCCAACAATCCCACAGAAAGGTTATCTGAACTATTGAAAGAGCTGAAAGAAGAACAGCTCCAATATGGGAATCGATTCAAAGACTTTGGGTTTTTCCTTCGGACGACAATCACTCAAATAAGCAATTCCAGGGATCCAAAACGTTTGAAGGATGTAAAGAGTAAACTGGCAGACGCCCGGAGCAAAAAAAAGAAGATAGATGAAGAGCTACCTAGGTTACAAACATTCCTGGACTCATTGGAAAAAAGCGCATACATCCGATACTATTGCTACTATACGAGCGAATGCGAAAGGTTGCGGGCAGAACACGATAAGGCTGAAAAGAAAATAAAACAATTTGACAAAAATGGCAAGAAAATAACAACCAAATTGAAAGAGGATAAAACAAGAGTTGGGACACTCCAGACCTCGTTTACTGAAAAGTACAACATAGTAACTCCACTAATCGAGGCCGCATTGCCAAGAAAAGAACGGTCGCGCTTCAAGATATGGAAAGATATTAACCCGTATTGTACTGAAAGCGATGACCTAAGTACTGCCAAGATTGAAGTAATTCATTTTGCAGACCTATTCAGTTGCGAAATCGAAGAAATGGAAAAAGAAAGCTCTTTCAAAGATGCCAATATGCTTGGAAGAATACTGCAGTCATTGAAAGAGTTTGAAGATTCTGCACTCATGATTCCCAAGTTTGAAGTGACTTTCGGCGAATTTGTTAGAATGCTAAAAGATCAAAGCAAAGAAAGTTCCTATGTGGTCCAAAGGCATGAGACCCTCAGCGAGATAGCTGAAATACTGGATGAACTGACAACAATTATTGAGGGGCTTCAAAAAACCCTAAAAGAACTTAAAAAGGAGTCAGTTGAAACCGAAGAACTTTCTGGAAAAGCTGTGGAAACGTACTACGGCGGAAAACTTCAGCTCAAAAAAATAGGCGAAGATCTCGAGCTTAAGTTGGCAAAACGGAGCGAATACCTCCAAAGGTGCTTGTCCAAGAACGTAGATGGAAAAAAACTCCAAGGAAGCTCGTATTTAGAGATGTTCGAGGAAATTCCCAAAGATGACCAGGTTGAGAAGTACCTATCATTGAGCGAAAATCAAATAATTGAGAAAATAAGCGAATTAAGCCAAGAAATCATGGACAAACGAAGCGAACTGAAAGCACTTGATTCATTTATTACTCTTTATGAAAAAGAGGAACAGCGTTTTGAGAGACAAAAGCCCCATAAGTACGAAGCCCACCATGAACTCTTGACTTCACTGCTACAGACAACAGAAGCTGTAAGCCAGAGGCTTTTGAACGAGTATAACAACTATCTGAAGAGCCTAATTGACAAAAAAGTGAATGAAAGCGATGTCTGGAAAGATGCATCCAAAACGAAATACTATAATGAGGTATCAAAGTATCTAGCTCACAGAATCGGTTCCTTTAGGCACATTGACAAGGTTTACAAAGCCAGAATTGTCGACCTGATATCAGGAATCATAATTACTGATGACGGCACAACAATCCACATCACCGACATGGGCACTGGCCAGAGCCAAAGTGCATATATTCTAAGCTTACTGAATGTGAAAAACGACAAAAGAAAGATAATAGCCCTTTTCGACGAAATCGCGATGATGGATGATACCTCGCTCGAACCGATTATCTCGAAAATGCAAGAACTCTACAAGAAAAACAGGCTTCTCCTGGGAATATTAGTTCAAATGAGCAACGAACTCAAAGTGAGAACGCTAGCCTAGATGACGAAAAATGAGTGTAAGCGAAATAGACTATCTTAAGAAGTTTTACAACTTGTTACGAGACAACCTCAGAAGAGAGAAGAGCTTGAAAGGCAACTCCGTGTTGATATCGTTCCTGGAGACCAGGAGTGCATCAAGGTATAAATTGCTTAGCAACTCGACGATATCCTCAGGCCTTGTCCCTAAAGATGTACTAATGTCCCTCTTGTCAAAAGGTTACATCCAGGTACTTGGGAATATCAATGCATACGCAATTGCGGCCAAAGGCGCTTGGCACTATGAAAAAGAACTAGATCTTATGAACGAGGATAACCTGTTATTATATATAAATGAGAAGTTTTTCCGCGCCAATTATCCTGGGACCAACGGTAGGAACGATTTGGATGACAGAGAAGCAGTGATTCTCCTCGCAATGATCGCAGCCAGAGCTTTTTCACAAAGATCTTCTGTAGATCTTAAGAAAAATGACGTCATCAAAGGAAAGTGGCAAGAGGTTCTTGAAAAATCATACGACGTTTTAAAGGGTTTGCAAATCATAACCAAGTTGAGAAAGGAAGATTTCCTCGGGAAAACTGGAAACGAACACCTCGTAAGCAGCATATTCAGACACAATAATCAAATGCCCCAAAAAACAAGAGGCATATACGAGTACTCAGGAAAACAGGAATACTACTTAGACGTCTATGAGAATTCAACTTTCTCTCAAGAAAACTTAAGCTATCTATTTTGGAAGATTTTCAAGGGTAACATTCCTTTCGACTCTGTCGACTTAATAATAGAATACTGTAATGAAGTCTCTAGCAGAGAAAGCATATACCTATTTGAGATGAAAGAACACATTTTCTCTATGCCCACCTACGACTCACTTGTAAAAGATAGTCTCCTCGATTCGATAATTTCAAAAGCCAAATGGGCAAAAGTTTCGTAGCGTGACGAATATGCTTAAAAATTGGTTAAGAAGCTATACTAAAAGAGACGTTATGACAATCATCACGACTCCCTTGAGATATCCCGGTGGGAAAGCAAGAGCACTAAAAGATATCCTGCCACTAATCCCAATCGGATTTTCCGAATATCGGGAACCTCTTCTAGGTGGGGGATCAGTGTTTATCGCTCTTAGACAGAAATATCCAAATATGTTTTGCAGAATAAATGACCTAAACCAGGATGTTTACTGTTTCTGGAAGACTCTCCAAGACAACCCGAACCAACTGGTCAACGCTATTACACGGATCAAAAAGGGATGCAAGGATGGTCGTCGTCTCTATATGAAAATGGCGAGCGCTGACACCTCTGGAGTTTTTAGCCGAGCACTCCGATTCTACATTTTGAACAGAATCACATTTTCGGGTACAGTAGATTCTGGTGGATATTCGGCAGAAGCTTTCGAGAAGCGTTTCACCCTATCTAGAATCAAAGCCTTACGACCTCTGGCAGGCCTGCTAGAAAATGTTGAGATATCACGAGAAAGCTATGAGCACCTGCTCTCTGAAGGAGGCAAGAACGTTTTCATTTTTCTGGACCCACCTTATTGGAACGCAAGAAAATCTCCTCTATACGGAAAAAACGGTGACTTAAACAAATCCTTCGATCATACGGCATTCGCAGAAAACGTCAAAAATTGCAAACACAAATGGCTCATTACTTGTGATGATTCGCCCCTAATACGGGGGTTGTTCTCATCCTTTGCTCATATTAACATTATTCAGTGGGAAATGCAGTATGGTATGAACAAGAAAAAAGCAATCAAAGGAAAGGAACTTTTCATTACAAACTACGAGCCTCCTCAGGTCCAGACGAAGATAGTCCAATTAGCGTTGTCCGAGTCATGTGGAACGAGACTCAGTCCTATGGCTAAAGCCTGAAACCTCGACTAGCCAAAAATCCTTTAAAGTTATGACTTCTTCAGAGCAGAGAAAACATGCGGAAATCTCGTGTTAAGAGTTTTCACGCAAGATATGATCCGCGTGAAAAGGCATTTGTTTGTCTGATCTGTGAAAAAAATGGATTTAGGCAATGGGTTTACGACGGTTGGGAAATACCAAGACATCTGAAAAAGGTTCACAAAGTTTGCAGAAAGAACCAATATGTCTCAGGCTGGAATCAGACTTTCGAAAACGAATATTTGCGGAATAGAAAAAAACCTTTGAAGTTTTTTCCTGATGAAGATTCGATAGCAATTGACGAGGCTCCTAATAAAGAACTACAAGAAGATAAGAAAAGGATAGAAGAAGAACTTAAAGCAAAAAGAGATCCTCAATAGGTCTAGGACTTGCTCCAAAACAAATAGAACTTCGTCTGTAGCCACATCACAACAACCTTTACAATTTTGGCGCACGCTCAAGTCGTAGAACCTCCCATTAAACTTCTTTTGACGGCCCCCCTCGCGTAACAAATTAGAATTTGAAGCTCCTTACGGCAATGTTGAAAAGTCCCTGAAATGTAACAAATCGAGATGCGCGCTTTCTCACAAATGGAAAAATGGGAGTTGCGGGTGGCATATCCACTGTGGGGGGGATTCAAATTCCATCGCACGCTTCCAACGAATCTCTTTCTTCACTAGGTTTCTGTAATACAAAGTTGTAATTGGCTTGTGTTTATGTAAAGCATTTATCTTTGTCTTGAGTTTGACTGTTGTCCGCTTTAATCGAGAATGGATGATTGATATGCCTATGGTGTTGAAGGGTTGCGATTTTCTTCTCACATTCAAGTGCGTCGCGAAGTGTCGTCACTGTTCGTATAGAGGATCGCCCGAAAGAAGCGGCGTAATGTCCGTAGACGATTTTAGACGTTACATGACCGTTCTAGCAGGTGAACAGTCTTTGGACTGGATAACTTTTCATGGAGGCGAGCCTTTCCTCTTCTACAAGACGCTTGTACGCTGCATCGAAATCGCCCACAAACTAGGCCAGAAAGAGATAGCGGTAATCACTAACGGCTATTGGGGCGGAAGCCAAACTAACGCTCAAACCAAGCTGCGAGAACTAAAAAAAGCAGGCTTAACCTCTGTCTTCTTCAGCGTAGACGCATTTCACCAGGAACATGTGCCCTTCCGCTCAGTGCACACCGCAATAAATGTCGCCCGAGCCGTGGATTTCGAAAAAATAACTGTCTCCTCTTGTTATCTCGGCTCTGTTGATTCTGACAACTCTTTCAACAGGAAGACTGAAGAATGCTTGAAAAGACTAAAACTGCCCGACGATTTCCAAATAGACAAACATTCACTGACTGTTCAAGGAAGAGCAACCGACACACTAACCCCTAATCTAAAACACAAAGCAGGCATTCCACAAGGCAACTGTGTTCTACCCTATTGGGCAGGAGAAACTCTGAAAGACCCGAAAGTCATCGAGATCGACTACATGGGAAACGTGTCAATCTGCCCCGGACTCTGCATCGGCAACACGAAGAACGAATCACTGTCCAAAATACTCAGAGACTACGACTACAGAAAGCATCCGATCATAAAGCTCTTAGCTGAACACGGCCCATGCAAACTAATCGATCTACTCGAATCTAAAACACAGATTCAACCCGGAAAATACGTGAACGAATGCCATCTTTGCTACGAGTTAAGAAACCAACTGAGAGCCTCTTACCTAGAGTTGCTGGCACCTGAAAACTGCTATGAAGAGCAATAAAGCAAACACGTGTCCTCTAAACCCTAGAGTGCTTCTTCTGCATCGATGTTGACCTCTGCCCCCAAACGCATGTGAAACAGGCTCTGGCACCTCTACGGCTGATGAAGCTGTTCCGCGAGGCTTTTACCCTTCGGATTCCCCGATTCTGACATGTCAGCTCTCATCATCATTCTACTGATACTGGGAGCCACCGTCACATTCATGTCGGCACCATCAAGCGTGCAAACTGGCACAATCATGCTAATGACAATCTACTTGGGCACCATAGCAGCTGCATTCTGGTTGAACCGAAAAAGAACCTGAAACAATTTAGGTCTGAGAGCTTATACCTGCATCGTTCACCAACATCAACTCTACGTTGTTCATCCGTCGTTCTGGTCGGTTGGGGTAAAGTTTTATCCCATCCGCAAAGTCTAAAGAATACGTGTCTACTCTATTCTCAATTAGAGATTAGAGAGTTAGAGTAAAGAATGGCTGAGGATAAAAGAAACACTCGGATAGCAATCCTAATCGTGGGGGTGCTTGTATTCGCACTCGCTGCTGGAGCGATTTACTTTGCAATCATGAATCAACCTATGAGCTACGGAATAACCAACATTGAGTTCTTACATAAACGAACAGCCCCTTGGGGTGAGATAGATGTAACGGTAGAGAACAACAAAAACACAAGTGTGGAAATCACCGCGGTCTTTGTTAATGAAACTGAAGTAAAAGACTGGGGAAAAGGCATTCCTTGTATTTTCCCAAAACCTCAAGTGACTATTCCGCCACACTCTCGAACTGTATTACGCATAGAAGATTGCGATTGGAAATCGTCAACACTTGAGACCAAATATGCTTATGAAATTAGAGTAGTTACAAGCGAAGGAACTGTTTTCAGTAAATCCAAACAGACACCAGATGTGTTTCGTTTTGGTTGGTTGGGGCAAAACTTTATCTCAAAAAAAGAGGGATTATTTGCGGGAGAAATCGCCACCTAAACGGTTTTTGACGGCAACCGCTGGGAAGGAATACGTGACCCAAGCAGACAAGCGGTATTAAACGCATTAAGAGTTAGGG
>Ga0315293_10002737_pt1 | contig 16962 bp, 8 predicted proteins | sample YL17G13_20_MG_FD_203071 | JGI IMG/M metagenome (GOLD analysis project Ga0315293, IMG submission 203071) | Sediment microbial communities from Yellowstone Lake, YNP, Wyoming, USA - YL17G13_20 | ecosystem: Environmental > Aquatic > Freshwater > Lake > Sediment | place: USA: Wyoming | collected...
TTAACATTAAAGAAGTATAATATTAAACACGCATTAATAAAAAATTCAGTTGTATATCACGCCACCTCACAAAGTCATACACTGATAAAAAAAGAAGACCTATACTTTAAAACAAGTTTAATGGAAAACGAACTTGAAAAAAAATGGGGAATAAAAAGATTTAAAATGAGAATAACACAAGTAACACCAGGGGTAATACCTATTCCACCAAATGGGTGGGGTGCGGTTGAGAAGATTATCTTCAATTACCACAACAATTTAAATTTATTAGGACATTCTTCCGAGATTAAATATCTAAATGAGGTTGACCTTGATAATACAGATATTGTACATATCCATATTGCTAACTTAGCATTAGAATCTTACGAAAGAGGTATACCTTATATCTTTTCATTACACGACCATCATGTCGTATATAATGGAAAAGATTCTTTTAACTACAAACAAAATTTAGAAGCAATTAAAAAGTCGGTAATTTCATTCTGTCATGCGGAATTCCTTATTGATTATTTTGACGAAACGGATAAATTATTTTATTTAACTCATGGTGTTGATACTAACTTTTTTAAAGTTGACCAACCGTATCGAACTGAACATAAATTATTATGTTTAGCAAATAACGGTATTGGTGGTGACGCATCTTATGATAGAAAAGGTTTTAGATACTCAATTGAAGCTGCGAAAATATTAGATTTACCAATCACAATTGCTGGTCCTGAAAATAACCATAATTTTTTTGACCACCATAAAGACTTATTAGAGTACGATAAATTAACACTATTATTAACTAATCCAAATGAGGATGAGATTTTAGAGTTATATAAAACACACTCAATTTTTTTACATCCATCTTGTTTAGAAGCTGGTCACCCTAACTTAACCTTACTTGAGGCAATTTCATGTGGAATGCCAATAGTTGGTACATATAGTGGAACACAGAAAATTAACGGTATGTCAATATGTGAATTAACTTCTAAATCAGTTGCTAACGGAATTCAAGAAATTATTAATGATTACCATTCTTATGTTGATAAAACATTAAAGACAAGAGGAAAATTTGATTGGTCAGTTATTACTGAGCGAATGTTTAAAATGTACGAAGTTACTAGACTTATTAAAAAAGAATATAACTCAAAAGACACAAAAAATCTATTAGTGGATAATTTTGAAGGTGCTGACAAGATTGTACCTACTGTTGAGAATCAAATTGATTGTACGGTACATTTCGTTAATAATCCATTTTTTGAAATTAAAGGGTTAGGTGTTAAACAATATAAAGTAGAATTTTATGATAATGGTAATTTGGTTTATGGGACCGAATTAAAGCCAAATATGTGGACGAAACTTAGTCGACAATATTATACTGATTGGGATATTAGGGTTTTTGATAATGATGAATTGATTTACACCTATAAACCTAACTTTGAAAATAAACGAGTTTTCATATCATTTGATTCACGTTCATTAGGTGATAGTATCGCTTGGATTCCATACCTATTAGAATTTAAAAATAAACATAATTGCCAAGTAATTGTTTCCACATTTTGGAATAAGTTATTTAAGAACTCTTACCCTCAAATCGAATTTGTTGAGCCAGGTAGTACGGTTCATGACTTAATTGCTATGTATACTGTTGGTTGGTTCTACGATACAGATAAAGAACCTGAATTACCTAATACGATTCCATTACAAAAAACAATGACAAATATCATTGGTTTAGAGTTTAATGAGATTAAACCAACCCTTGATTTTATCCCATCTAAACGACCGTTTGTTGAGAAATATGTAACTATTGCAAACGAATCAACTGCGGGTGTTAAGTACTGGAATAACCCAAATGGGTGGAGAGAACTTATTGATTACTTAATATCTAAAGGATATAAAATAATCAATGTATCTAAAGAAAGTGACCGTATGGATGGTGTTACTAAATTAAAAGACACCTCAATTGAGAGTACAATGAATTGTATTCACCATAGTGAATTCTTCGTTGGGTTATCAAGTGGATTGTCATGGTTGTCATGGGCGTTAGGGAAACATGTTGTTATGATTTCTAACTTTACTGAACCTGACCATGAGTTTACTTCTAATTGTACAAGAATTACTAATCCTTCAGTTTGTAACGGATGTTGGAATAACCCAATGTTTAAATTTGATAAGGGAGATTGGAATTGGTGCCCTGAACATAAAGGAACGGAAAGACAGTTTGAATGTCATAAATCAATAACATCTCAAATGGTTATTGACAGAATACAACATTTATTATAATGAATATAGAAGTATCGATTGGGGAAATAGTTGATAAGTTAACTATCCTAAGAATTAAAAAAAATAATATAACAGATGAAGGTAAACTTTTTAATGTTATTACCGAATACGATTATTTATGTGATGTCGTATTCAATCAATTAAAAATTGAGTCTGATGACTTTTATAACCTATTATTGGTTAACGAACGTCTTTGGGATATTGAGGACCTTATTCGAGATAAAGAACGAGATAAGGTATTTGATACTGAATTTATAGAATTAGCTCGGTCCGTTTATGTAACAAACGATAAACGAGCTGAATTAAAAAAAGAGATTAATTTAAAATACGGTTCTCTTTTTGTCGAAGAGAAGTCATATAAAGAATATTAAAAAAGGGAGTCGTTTGACTCCCTTTTTTAATATTAGGGTCTTATTACGGATAGTGTCCAAGTAAACTTGACAGTCGCCGTTGTAGCTAATTGAGAATTAAATCCAAGTTGGAATAATCCATTACATGCCGAAATATTACTGTCAAGAATAACTAATGCAGAAAAACATGCTGAACTGTAATTACTATAATCCTCCCCTGATATTTCTGCCACATCAATTGGTATTGAACTGCCATTATTAGATATTTCCTCACAACTAAAAACAGTTAACGACATATTAAACCAATCAGAAGGAGTTGCACCTTCTGCGTAAGCAGTACCACAAACTCTAACATAATCGCCAGGATTTAAATTAAACGGATTTACAATACCTATATTAGAGTATTGAGCAACAACTGGGGTATTATCCCCTTTTCTTAAATTCGTGGCAAAATCCCAATCGCAAGAATCCCACCCGCAATCATAATTCCCAACATAAAAAAGTGTGAGTTCAGCATTAGCGGGTTGATAAAAGCTACCTGAGTGTGATGCAATAATCCATTGTTTTGAACAATCCACGTTAATAGTAACTTCCGCACCACCAGTTGCAGAAATACAACTACCAACAAAATTTAAACTAACCGCCGATGATGTTACTAAATTACCTTCATCATAAATTGCGAGAGAACCTCCACCACCACCTGATGTACCTGATGTTCCTGCAACACCCGTTAATCCGCTTGAACCTGAACTACCTGATGAACCTGAACTTCCTGATGAACCACTTGTTCCTGACGTTCCAGATGAACCATTAGTACCGTTTACACCACTACTTCCTGATGAACCTGAAGAACCGCTTGAACCTGAAGACCCTGAAGAGCCACTTGAACCTGAAGAACCCGATGTTCCGTTAGTTCCTGATGTTCCTGAAGAACCGCTTGAACCTGAAAAACCTGATGAACCTGAAGAACCTGAGGTACCATTTAATCCGCTAGTTCCATTATTTCCATTAGTACCAGAAGTTCCTGACGAACCACTAGACCCCGAACTACCGCTAGAACCTGAAGTACCATTTGTACCACTTGTTCCTGAAGAACCGTTAGCTCCTGAGGTACCACTTGTTCCTTTAGTACCTGAAGTACCACTACTTCCTGAAGAACCCGAACTACCGCTAGAACCTGACGTACCATTAGTACCACTTGTTCCTGAAGAACCGCTTGAACCTGAAGAACCTGATGAACCTGATGAACCTGAAGAACCTGAGGTACCATTTAATCCGCTAGTACCTGAAGTTCCATTTGTTCCTTTAGTACCTGAAGTACCACTACTTCCTGAAGAACCCGAACTACCGCTAGAACCTGAAGTACCATTTGTACCACTTGTTCCTGAAGAACCGTTAGCTCCTGAAGTACCCGATGTACCTTTAGTACCTGACGTACCACTACTACCGCTTGTTCCTGATGTTCCGTTAGTTCCATTATAAACAAATGAAATGGTGTAAGTATAACCATTTAATAAAGTTCCATTACCAACTAAATTAGTTGATAATACAATATCAAAGTAAGTAACATTATCTGTAACAGATGAAACTTCGTAAATAGCCACAACAGAATTATCACCTAATTGAGTTACTTGGAAATATAATTTATGACCTAAAGCATTTATAGAATCAAATGATTTTAACCAATCTGTATAATTAGTTGAAAGATAATCGGTAACACTAATACTAACTACACTATAAGACCCTTGAACTGGAGTATTTGTAAGAAATTGTGTTGCTCCAGGATTTAGTGGGGCAATCCCTGTTCTCCATATCCATCTTCCTGAGTTTGAACCATCATTTGCGGTAACACCACTTGAACCTGAAGTTCCGTTAGTACCTGAAGTTCCTGAAGAACCGCTACTACCTGAAGAACCACTTGAACCTGATGTTCCGTTAGTGCCTGAAGTTCCACTTGAACCTGAACTACCTGATGACCCACTAGACCCTGAAGTTCCTGATGAACCTGAAGAACCGCTTGAACCTGAAGTTCCGTTAGTACCTGAAGTTCCTGAAGAACCGCTTACACCACTACTTCCTGATGACCCCGAAGAACCACTTGAACCTGATGAACCGCTTGAACCTGATGTTCCATTAGTCCCTGATGTTCCACTTGAACCTGAAGTTCCATTTATACCACTACTACCTGAAGAACCGCTAGAACCTGATGTTCCATTAGTGCCTGATGTTCCTGAAGAACCGTTAATTCCTGAAGAACCACTAGACCCCGATGAACCACTTGAACCTGAAGTTCCATTAGTACCTGATGTTCCTGAAGAACCACTAGACCCCGATGAACCGCTAGACCCTGATGTTCCATTAGTACCTGATGTACCACTTGAACCTGAAGAACCACTAGACCCCGATGAACCACTTGAACCTGAAGTTCCATTAGTACCTGATGTTCCTGAAGAACCGTTAATTCCTGAAGAACCACTAGACCCCGATGAACCGCTAGACCCTGATGTTCCATTAGTACCTGATGTACCACTTGAACCTGAAGAACCCGATGTTCCGTTAGTACCTGATGTCCCACTTGACCCCGAAGAACCACTACTTCCTGAAGAACCTGAAGTACCACTTGTTCCATTAGTACCTGATGTCCCACTTGACCCCGAAGAACCACTACTTCCTGAAGAACCTGAAGTACCACTTGTTCCATTAGTACCTGATGAACCGCTAGAACCTGAACTTCCACTTGTTCCCGAAGTACCTGAACTTCCGCTTGTTCCGTTTGTACCTGAAGAACCGCTACTTCCACTTGTTCCCGAAGACCCGCTAGAACCTGAAGTTCCTGAAGTACCACTTGAACCTGAAGTTCCATTAGTTCCTGAAGTTCCTGATGAACCATTAACACCACTACTACCTGAACTACCACTAGAACCTGAAGTACCATTAGTACCTGAAGTGCCTGAAGAACCATTAACCCCTGAAGAACCACTTGAACCTGAACTACCTGAAGAACCACTTGTTCCATTAGTACCTGAAGTACCCGAAGAACCTGATGTACCCGATGTTCCTGAAGAACCTGATGTTCCTGAAGAACCGCTTGACCCCGATGTTCCATTTGTACCGCTTGTACCTACAGTTCCACTAGTTCCCGATGAACCACTTGTTCCCGATGAACCGCTAGAACCACTTGTTCCCGATGAACCGCTACTACCTGAACTACCACTTGTGCCATTTGTACCGCTTGTACCTGCAGACCCTGATGTTCCATTAGTACCTGATGTTCCAGCAGAACCGCTTGTTCCAGAACTACCACTTGAACCTGAAGAACCGCTAGTTCCTGATGTACCCGAAGAACCACTACTTCCACTCGTACCTGAACTACCACTACTTCCTGAAGTTCCATTAGTACCCGAAGTTCCTGAACTACCACTAGAACCTGATGTTCCATTTACACCACTAATACCACTTGACCCCGAAGAACCTGAAGAACCTGATGTTCCATTAGTACCACTTGTACCCGCAGAACCTGAAGTTCCTGATGAACCACTTGACCCTGAACTACCACTAGAACCTGACGTTCCATTAGTACCTGATGTCCCTGAAGAACCGCTACTACCTGAACTACCTGATGAACCTGAAGTTCCATTAGTACCACTTGTTCCAGCAGAACCTGACGTTCCATTTGTACCACTTGTACCTGAAGAACCCGAAGTACCTGACGTACCACTTGTTCCTGAACTACCGCTAAAACCTGAAGTTCCTGAAGAACCACTACTTCCACTTGTTCCTGAACTACCACTTGTTCCATTAGTACCTGAACTTCCTGAAGAACCACTTGAACCTGATGTTCCACTTGTACCCGCAGACCCTGAAGTTCCTGACGAGCCACTACTACCTGATGTACCATTAGTACCGCTTGTTCCCGATGAACCCGAACTACCACTTGAACCTGATGTTCCACTTGTACCCGCAGACCCTGAAGTTCCTGACGAGCCACTACTACCTGATGTACCATTAGTACCGCTTGTTCCCGATGAACCCGAACTACCACTTGAACCTGATGTTCCATTAGTTCCACTAGTTCCCGCAGAACCACTTGTACCTGATGAGCCTGAACTACCACTTGTTCCTGAACTACCACTACTTCCACTTGAACCAGATGTACCATTAGTACCCGAAGTTCCTGAAGAACCGCTTGTTCCGCTTGAACCTGAACTACCGCTTGAACCTGAAGTACCTGATGTTCCATTTGTCCCGCTTGTACCTGCAGAACCTGATGTCCCTGAAGAACCACTTGAACCTGACGTACCATTAGTACCACTTGTTCCCGCAGAACCCGAAGTTCCATTAGTTCCTGATGTTCCGCTTGAACCTGAACTACCCGAAGAACCTGAAGTTCCATTTGTTCCTGAAGTTCCACTTGTACCCGCAGAACCTGATGTTCCTGATGAACCCGAACTACCACTAGTTCCTGAAGTGCCTGCAGAACCGCTTGTCCCCGAACTACCACTAGAACCTGACGTACCATTAGTACCACTTGTACCCGCAGAGCCACTTGTACCTGCAGTTCCTGAACTACCACTTGTTCCATTTGTACCCGAAGAGCCACTTGTACCTGCAGTTCCTGAACTACCACTTGTTCCATTTGTACCGCTTGTACCCGCAGAACCTGAAGTTCCTGATGAACCACTTGACCCTGAACTACCATCAGTACCTGAAGTGCCATTACTACCGTCAACGCCACTTAATCCACTTGAACCTGAAGTTCCTGAAGAACCTGATGTTCCGCTTGAGCCTGAAGAGCCTGAACTACCACTAGTACCTGATGTACCGCTACTTCCTGATGAACCCGAACTACCACTAGTACCTGAACTTCCGTCCGTACCTGAAGTTCCACTTGACCCCGAAGTTCCTGAAGAACCATCAGTCCCTGATGTACCTGAACTACCATCTGTCCCGCTAATACCACTTGAACCTGAAGTACCTGAAGTACCTGAACTACCATCAGTTCCACTAGTTCCCGAAGAACCATCGACACCACTTAATCCACTTGAACCCGAAGTACCACTACTACCATCTGTACCTGAAGTTCCCGAAGAACCATCAGTACCTGAACTACCACTCGTACCTGAACTACCATCAGTTCCACTAGTTCCCGAAGAACCATCAATACCGCTTGTCCCTGAACTACCATCAGTACCACTTGTTCCTGAAGTACCGCTTGAGCCAGAAGAACCATCAGTACCGCTTGTACCTGAACTACCATCTGTACCACTTGTTCCTGACGAACCTGAACTACCTGACGAACCACTTGAACCTGAAGTACCACTAGAGCCATCAGTACCACTTGTCCCTGAACTCCCGTCGACACCACTTAATCCACTTGAACCCGATGTTCCTGATGAACCATCTGTCCCACTTGTACCCGAACTACCACTTGTACCCGAACTACCACTTGTTCCTGAAGAACCGTCCGTACCGCTAGTACCTGAACTTCCGTCAGTACCTGAAGTTCCGCTTGAACCTGAAGTTCCTGAAGTTCCACTACTACCTGATGTACCCGAAGACCCGCTAGTTCCTGAAGTTCCCGATGAGCCATTAGTTCCTGAACTACCATTAGTCCCTGACGAACCGTCAGTACCGCTAGTACCTGATGAACCATCAACACCACTTAATCCACTTGACCCTGAAGTTCCGCTAGTTCCTGAACTACCGTCAGTACCACTTGAACCCGATGTCCCACTTGTTCCTGAACTACCACTTGTTCCTGATGAACCTGATGTTCCTGAAGACCCGCTAGTTCCAGAAGTACCCGATGTTCCTGAACTTCCACTTGTTCCTGATGAACCTGATGTCCCTGACGAACCTGATGTTCCTGACGAACCTGATGTTCCTGAACTTCCACTTGTACCTGAACTACCATCAGTACCACTAGTCCCTGAAGAACCATCAACACCGCTTAATCCGCTAGACCCCGATGTTCCACTTGAACCTGAACTACCATCAGAACCACTTGACCCTGAAGTTCCTGATGTTCCCGAAGAACCGTCAGTACCACTTGTTCCTGAACTACCATCAGTACCACTTGTTCCTGAACTACCATCAGAACCACTTGAACCTGAAGTACCACTAGTGCCTGATGTACCGTCAGCCCCTTTAATATTACCTGTTAAAACCCAACTTTCACCATCCCACTCATATACATTACCGTTTGATGTATCCAACCATTGGTCACCAACAGTAGTACCTACTTCATCAGGTGAATTAGGTCTACTAAACCAAACTGTTGAAACCCCGCTAGAACCATCTGTTCCACTTGTTCCACTTGTTCCTGATGAACCGCTTGTTCCTGATGAACCTGATGAACCGCTTGTTCCTGATGAACCTGAAGTTCCACTAGTTCCTGAAGTTCCCGATGAACCGTCTGTTCCACTAGTCCCTGAAGTTCCAGATGAACCGTCTGTACCACTAGTTCCTGAAGAACCACTTGTTCCTGAAGAACCACTTGTTCCTGAAGTTCCGCTAGTTCCTGATGAACCTGATGTCCCACTAGTTCCTGATGAACCATTAGTTCCACTTGTTCCTGAAGAACCATCTGTTCCACTTGTTCCATTACTTCCATCAGTTCCGCTTGTTCCTGAAGAACCATTTACACCACTAATACCACTTGACCCCGAAGAACCTGAAGAACCTGATGTTCCATTAGTACCACTTGTTCCTGAAGAACCGCTAGTACCTGAACTACCTGATGAACCTGCGGTTCCTGAAGAACCACTACTTCCACTTGTGCCACTTGTACCACTTGTACCACTTGTACCTGAAGAACCATCTGTTCCTGATGAGCCTGAACTACCACTAGTACCTGAAGAACCGTCCGTACCACTAGTACCTGAAGAACCGCTCGTACCTGAACTACCATCAATTCCACTAGTCCCCGAAGAACCATCAGTACCGCTAGTTCCCGAAGAACCGTCCGTACCGCTAGTTCCCGAAGAACCACTTGTACCTGAAGAACCATCTGTTCCTGACGTTCCTGATGAACCTGATATTCCGCTTGTACCTGAACTACCATCTGTACCTGAGGTACCGCTTGACCCATCAACACCACTTAATCCACTTGACCCGCTAGTTCCTGAACTTCCGTCAGTCCCGCTAGTTCCACTACTTCCGTCAGTACCTGAAGAACCACTAGTCCCCGATGAACCATCTAATCCACTTGTTCCTGATGAACCGTCAGTACCACTTGTACCTGATGAACCATCAGTACCTGAAGTTCCTGAAGAACCATCCGTACCTGAAATCCCTGAAGAACCATCCGAACCTGAAGTACCGCTAGTTCCTGAAGAACCGCTTGTTCCTGAACTTCCGTCTGTCCCGCTTGTTCCTGAACTTCCGTCTGTCCCGCTTGTTCCTGAAGAACCATCAACACCACTTAATCCGCTTGAACCTGATGTTCCACTACTTCCATCTGTACCTGAAGTACCACTTGAACCATTTGTACCCGATGTTCCGCTTGAACCTGATGTTCCACTACTTCCATCAGCACCTGAAGTACCGTCTAAACCGCTAGTACCGCTACTACCATCTGTCCCACTTGTACCTGATGAACCATCAACCCCGCTTAAACCGCTTGACCCTGACGTACCACTTGAACCATCAGTACCTGATGTACCGCTAGTACCTGAACTTCCGTCAGTACCACTTGTTCCTGAAGAACCGCTACTTCCTGAAGAACCCGAAGTTCCATTAGTACCTGATGTCCCACTACTTCCTGAAGTTCCTGAAGAACCTGAACTACCACTAGAACCTGAAGTACCATTAGTACCGCTTGTACCTGCAGAACCCGATGAACCTGATGTACCTGAACTACCGTCAGTACCGCTTGTCCCTGAAGAACCATCAACACCACTTAATCCACTTGAACCTGACGTACCCGAAGAACCGTCAGTACCTGAAGTTCCTGAAGAACCATCTGTTCCGCTTGTACCTGAACTTCCGTCAGTACCACTTGTTCCTGAACTTCCGTCTGTCCCGCTTGTACCTGAACTACCATCTGTACCACTTGTACCCGAACTACCATCAACACCACTTAATCCACTTGAACCCGATGTTCCTGATGAACCATCAGTACCTGATGTACCACTACTTCCTGAAGAACCATCCGTTCCACTTGTTCCTGAAGAACCATTAGTACCACTTGTTCCTGAAGAACCATCCGTTCCACTAATACCTGAAGTCCCTGAAGAACCGTTCACCCCACTAATACCACTAGACCCTGAAGTTCCTGAAGAACCGTCAACACCACTTGTACCTGAAGAACCGTCCGCGCCTGAAGTTCCTGATGAACCATCCGTTCCACTATTTCCTGAAGTTCCTGATGAACCACTTGAACCTGATGTCCCTGAAGAGCCGTCTGTTCCGCTAGACCCTGAAGTTCCTGAGCTACCATCTGTACCACTTGAACCCGAAGTTCCTGAGCTACCATCTGTTCCGCTAGTTCCTGAACTACCATCTGTACCACTTGAACCCGAAGTTCCTGATGAACCACTTGAACCTGATGTCCCTGAAGAGCCGTCTGTTCCGCTAGACCCTGAAGTTCCTGAAGAACCGTCAACACCACTTGTACCTGAAGAACCGTCAACACCACTTGTACCTGAAGAACCGTCCGCGCCTGAAGTTCCTGATGAACCATCCGTTCCACTATTTCCTGAAGTTCCTGATGAACCATCCGTTCCACTATTTCCTGAGGTTCCTGATGAACCATCCGTTCCACTATTTCCTGAGGTTCCTGAGCTACCATCTGTTCCGCTAGTTCCTGATGAACCATCGGCTCCACTTGTACCAGAAGAACCGTCTGTACCTGAAGAACCACTTGTTCCTGAAGTTCCTGATGTTCCATTACTTCCCGAAGTACCATTAGTTCCTGACGTTCCGTTTACACCTGAAGTACCGTTTTGACCACTAGTACCTGAAGACCCGTTAACACCACTCGTACCTGAAGAACCGTTAACACCACTCGTACCTGAAGAACCGTTAACACCACTTGTTCCTGCAGTACCTGAAGTACCCCCAATAGATAACGCATTTGCAATTTGTTGAATACTTGCTTTATATGATGAGCCTGCGGGATTTTGTGATGTATCTCCTGTAATAACAATGTGTACAATGTCATCTGGCAATACTGTTACTGCTTGGGTTCTGTCGGTCAGTCTTTGATAATTCGGCATATTATTAGTCTATATGTATAAATATGAATATTTTCATAATTTTTTTTTATTGGTTCTCGAATATATAAATATTGGCATCCATGAAAATAAAGATTTCTCCGTCTTGATAAATCTTACCTTTTGCATCACAATAAATTATTCCGAACTTCTCACACCCCAAGGAATCAATGATTTTGATTCCAACGGCTGGAGCTGAATTAAATTCTGTTGGTAGTACAATCGATATTGCAGGTGGTACAGAAACGTTAACGCTTGCTAATAAAACACATTGATTACCATAGACATCACACGCATATATATTATACGGTAATGTAACTCCAGAAACTCCAGTAATCTCAATTTGTGTCATATTGAATAAATAGTTGTTATTTACTTTAACTTTATTGTAAAACAAAAAATCCCCCAAAGTTTTGGAGGATTTTAATTATGTTTTTATTTTAATTAATAAGGACTATCCGCGGCATATGTTATTCCCCCAACAATAACCGCATTACCTAAATTACTAAGGTCTTGTTGAAAAGATGATGGGTTTAATGAGTCAATTAAAAGAAGACAACTCCCATCGTTAATTTGAGCAGTATTTATCCCACCATAAGGATTTGGTGCCTGTATTGGTAATAATGAACTTTGAGGGGGATTAAACGCACCTAGGTATACAACTATATTACATATTCGTACATCAGTAAGTTTCCCATCTAAAAAAGAAGTACCTCCTCCGAAGCTAGAACCAAAATAAATACTAGCACTAGTGTTATTAATTAGAGTGTTAGGTACTGATGCGGCAGTACTGTTAACACCATCAAAAAATACATTAACCTGGCCATTATCACATATAATCGCAACGTGTTGCCAAACATTTGGTGTCAATGGTGTAGATATTGGACCACCTGTGGATAATCCGTGAAGACGGTTATCTGATGGGTCAATAAATAAATTTAAATCACCAATACCAAATGTACCACTTTGACCAAATATGTATTGGGGTAGGCCTGTTGATGTTGGGTCTCCTTTATACCAAAATTCAATTGTAAAGGTTTCAATCATGGTTCCAATAATGTTAGACGGAATTCTTGCAGTACTAACAGTATTTGGAAATAATAACGAACCTGGATTCACTTGCCAAGAAGACCAATGACCAAAACCGTTCATCCAAATATATGCCTCGTCACCTGTTGTGTAATTTTTACCACTAACATATTCCGCCTTCTGAATAAATGAATTTTCAGTTAACACCGACGACCTCCAAAATCCTACATACGCAGAAATCCCTAACGGATTTGGTTGTGTTCCTGTTGGAACTGAGTGAGCAATTACATACCCAGGGTCTTCATTGGGTCCGTTCCACCACTGAACTCCTCCTGGCATTAATGAATAGTCTTGGGGTGTAACCCCTATTGATAAATCGCTATTAAAGACTCGGATAGCACCAGTAATTGATGATAATAATGGGTCATATGTGAATGGTCTTGATGTTGGCATAGTTTTTTTATTTAATAAATATCTTTTATTTTTATTTTATTCTTAAATTTAATTTTAATGTTATGAACCAATTGTTGGTGTTACACAAGGGGTACGGGTTAATGTTGGTGATGGTCTTGGTGTACGAGTTGGTGTTGGGGTTGGAGTTGGGGTGGCACAAGGGTCAAAAGTAGGCGTTGGTGTTGGGTATAGTGTCGGAGTTGGTGTTTTAGTTGGTTTTGGTGTTTTAGTTGGTTGAGGTGGACATGGAGTATCTGTCGGAGTAGGTGTTGGGGTACTTGTTGGTGTAGGTGTAGGTGTTGGAGTTTGGGTTGGAGTTGGCGTAGGTGAAGGTATTGGCCTAATCACATTTAAAAAATTAGGACAGTCAGAATTAATAACTAATATGGTGTAAACACCATAAACCTCTCTTGGGGGAATTAATAAGTTAGGCTCAAACAAAAAAGGTAATAATACATCACCTAAATTAATTACATCCATACTGTTGTCTGGTTTAAAAACAACATTAACAATTTGACCATTATAATTGATACTAGATATTACAATTGTTTCATTCATAAAATTAGAAAGGTGTTAGTGTTGTAGTTGTTGTTATCACATTTAAGGTTGTAGTTGTTGTTGTAACATTTGAGGTTGTTGTTGTAGTGGTTTCCTCGGATATTTTGTAGGTAAAGTCGTTAGGTAAACAAACTGATGTTGAGCAGTCAGGACAATCAGGATTAAACATCCTGAAAGTATTTTTTAATAAATTAAAGTTGTGTTTTACCTCAGGTGCCGACAATGGGGTGACATACATTCTAAATTGTGAAATGGCGCCGTCAAAAGTTCCAGCAAAATTCTGTTCAATTAATATATTAGTTTTTAATCCACTAAATGTCGTCCCTGATAAGTCATTAATTGGAAAATTTTCAGGGTCTTGTATATATGGTCCGTAAGGTTGTGTCATCGATGAGAAAGTTAAATTTTCCCTAAGTCCTTGAGTTCCTCCACCCCATGACACATTAAAAGGAACACCAACTTGTTTTTCTTTGTCAGTATTCAACCCTCTTGGGATTATCTCCTCAAAATTTTCAATAGTATGAAATAATTTACCATTAACATAAATCTTAAGTCTTCCGTTTCTATATACCTTATCAATTAACCATTTTTCATTTAACCTAACTAATTCGATTTGTTCCGATGGTTTACCTCCGATTTGAGTATATGGTACAGTTATTAATGATGTGGCATTATTTGCTAAAGATTCTAAATAAACTTTTTCTGTTATATCACCAAGTCCTCCTCGATACCATAAATCACAAGTGTCTAACCATGTATATCTTTCCCACACCACATCTACTTGGAACCAATGTTCCTCATCTAACCATGCGGGGTTTTCCAATAAACAAGTAGGGTAAATTGGTGGTGTACAATAATCAACAATAGTATGACCTGTGGTGTATGTAATTCCACTTGTTTCACAAGAACCTGTAGTAATACAATCTCCTGTGAATTTTAACATTCTAACTCCAATGCCAGGATTTTTTGAGTCACCACATAATCTAAAAGATAATGCGTTTGACATAGAATCATATATTGGGTTTGTCTCACAAGTATTTTCAATTGAAGTAAACCCTGTATTACAACTATAACAAGTTGTGGTTGTCGTACAAACATCACATGATGGTGTACAAACAGGTGGTAGTTCACAATCAGGTGTTGGTATTGGCGTTGGTGAAGGTATTGGGGTTGGTTCTATAACCGTACTACATACATGTGTTTGACACTCCCATCCACAAGTTTCACATGGGTCTAAATTACAATCACAACCACAAGTAATTTTCTTTTGTGGGTCTCCCTTACAACTACTACAACCATAATTAACGTGAGGGTCATGAATATTATTTACAGACCTTGGTGGATAAACAAATATACATCTACTATCCGTAATTGTTCTATTACAACATGCACATGTTTGTAATTCAGTTAAACCTGAAGTAACTCTATTATATCCTGAAAAACATAATGGGCTACCACTCGCGTGATGGTAAAATTTATTTTCAGCTCTTGTACCAAAATAAAAGAAAGTGTTTTTATTATTTGGGTAAATTTCATTAAGAGTTGTCTCGTTAGGTAATGGAGAATACTCATTGATAAGTCTTGGTTTTAAAACCATCTCAACTGACCACCCTTTATTCATTCTTTCAGGAAAAACCTCATAATCAAAACCAAATAATTTATAAAACCCTTGATAAAAACCACCATATAATTCGTGATACCTACCTTCAAAAGGGCTTGATTTACTAACAACTTCGTATAACACGGTTTTGTCAAAACCTGAAAATCTTACATTAGGTAAACTAGTGTGACCTGTAACTTGATGTAACTTTAATCTTCGGTCGTAGTACATTCTATTAAATTTCAAATAATCAGAATATAAACCTTTAGTGAATGTTATTGTTTCACCCGTCATTTGGCCGACTAATCCGTTGTCAATACCTGTTAAACCAATATCACATGATGTTGATGATGAGTAACAAGTTAAATCATCATTATTTGGATTGTAATAATTTTGAGATACAAAAATATTATTATTATTGTATTGTTTATATGAAAGTGTTTGGTTTTGAACACTTAACGGATTGTTAATGTCAAAATAAACAGGAAGTCTGTTTCCATATGTTTGAGCAATCAAATATGGTGAGAAAACAACCTCTCGATTGTAGTCTTGTTCATCTGAGGTCAAAGACATATCGTTGGAATCTAAATTAAGTTTTAGAGACCAATTTGAGCGGACGTACTGATTTATATTTTGACTTGCCATCTTTTTTATGATAAATACTCTAAATCGAAGTATTTATTGGAAAATATGTTATGATAAATTTTAACAAAGAATACTACAGTAATAATTATTACTTCTTTCTAAAAGATAGAGGAGACCAAATCTCCTTATACTATTCTATTGCCGACACTTTAACCGAATCTAGAAAAAAAGACAAAAAAATGGACTTCGATAAAAAAGATGCGAAAAAAGTTAAAGATGTTGTGAATAATATTTTAAAATCAAAAGAAAAACAAACAACAAAAGATATTGAGACTAAATTAAAAGGTGTAAAAAAATCTTCAGGTGAGATTGGTGAGTTAGTTGATTCTGACGGAACTATGTTAAGTTCAAGAATTCCTTTAATAAATTTAACTCTTTCACCAAGAAAAACAATGGACCAGACTGTTGTTATGGCTAGAACAACAAATGACCCTTTAACAAGAGGTTACCGTGTTTATTATGGTGAGAGTGAAGAAGAAAAAGAAAATATTGTTTCAGAGGTTGATTATTCAGAAGCCTTTGGATATGTTGAGACTGAAGGAAAAGATTTTAAAGAAACAGTTAGTATATTAAAAAAGATGGGGGTTGAGAATCCTGTACAACGAGCAAAAGAATTTGGCAAATTACCTAAAGCTAAAAAAGTTAATGGTAAATTAAAACAAAGACTTTCTGAAAAAGATAGTATTGAAGAACAACAAAAAGAAAAAATGATTAAAATGGTTGAGGATATCTTAACTAAGAAATCTAAAGATAGTTCAGACGTTGTAAAACGTGATGAAAGCGTTAGTAAGATATTAGTTAAAAATTTACAATCAATTAAAAAATTAGCGGATAAAGAAGGTAT
>Ga0315293_10002738_pt1 | contig 16957 bp, 18 predicted proteins | sample YL17G13_20_MG_FD_203071 | JGI IMG/M metagenome (GOLD analysis project Ga0315293, IMG submission 203071) | Sediment microbial communities from Yellowstone Lake, YNP, Wyoming, USA - YL17G13_20 | ecosystem: Environmental > Aquatic > Freshwater > Lake > Sediment | place: USA: Wyoming | collected...
ATTTTCCTACCTGAAATCCCTCAGCTTTAAGAAAAGTATAAGCCATCCCTCCCCCGATCAGGAGAGTGTTCACCTTATCCAGAAGATTTTGGATCACACCTATCTTATCAGAAACTTTTGCTCCACCGAGAATCGCCACATATGGCTTTTGGGGATTCACCAGAACCTTCTCCAGGCTCTCGACCTCTTTCATCATTAAAAAACCCGCTGCCACGATCTTCACAAATCGTGCCATTCCATCTGTCGAGGCATGCGCCCTGTGGGCAGCACCGAAGGCGTCATTGACATAGATGTCACAGAGGGAAGCCAGCGCCTTTGAAAATGCTTCTTCATTCTTCTCCTCCTCAGGATGAAACCTGAGATTTTCCAGGAGAAGGATTTCCCCTTCTTTCATTCCTCCAATCTGTTTCTGAACCTCTTCCCCAATGCAATCCGCTGCTAAAGCCACTTTTTTTCCCAACAGTTGGGACAACCTCACAGCAACCGGGGCCAGACTGAATTTGGGATCCTTCTTTCCTTTGGGTCTTCCCAGATGAGAGGCAAGGATGACCTTTCCACCGGCTTCACTGACAAACCGAATGGTTGGAAGGGAAAGAAGAATCCGGGTATCATCGGTAATGTTATTCTTCTCGTCCTGAGGAACATTAAAATCGACTCGAATGAATACCTGTTTCCCTTTTAATTCAATTTGGTCAACCTTTCGGATAACCATAATTCGCTCCATTGTAAGATTAACTATTACCTGAATTGAGCGATTCTTTCATAAACTTTTGGTAGCCGTAGGGGCGGCCCTCTGTGGCCGCCCAGCCCTGGAGCCCACGGAGGGGCTCCCCTACGAAATCTTTAGCCTACGATGAAAATCATTCATTGGGTGAGAATGAATGTTTCAATCAACTTCGCATCCTTAAAGGCTGAGGCTGTATTTCATAATAAAAATCGCTCAATTTAGGTATTAATGAATACTCCCTCACCCCCCTTTAGTCTCCGACCCAGAGCGGTCTCTGACCCGGAGGGAAAAGGGGGGTAAGGGGGATTTAACATCATTTTTTCTCGAATAGATACATAAACAACTCCGCCATTCGATTGGAAAACCCCCATTCGTTATCGTACCAAGAAATAATCTTTACCAACTTTCCACCAATCACTTTCGTTGATGGGCCATCCACAATAGAAGAATGGGAATTCCCATTGAAGTCAATGGAGACAAGAGGCTCCTCACAAAAACTCAGGATCCCTTTCAATTTCCCTTCTGCATATGATTTTAAAACCTTATTCATCTTTTCTGCGGTCGTCTCTTTTTTCAACTCCACTACTAAATCGACCACAGAGACATTGGGGGTGGGCACCCGGATGGCCATCCCGTCCATCTTTCCCTTCAATTCCGGAATGACCGAAGCGAGGGCAGTCGCTGCCCCGGTAGTAGTCGGAATCATTGACATCCCAGCCGCCCTGGCTCGGCGAAGATCCTTGTGCGGGAAATCGAGAATCACCTGATCATTGGTATAGGCATGGATGGTCGTCATCAGACCATATTCCACCCCGAACTCATCCACCAATATTTTAGCAATAGGAGCCAGACAGTTCGTTGTGCAGGATCCCATCGAGAGGATATGATGTTTTGCAGGATCGTAAACCTTTTCATTGACTCCCAAGACCAAAGAAACATCTGGGTCTTTCGCCGGAGCAGAGATCACCACCTTCTTGGCACCGGCTTCCAAATGCTTCGCCCCTCCTGCTCGATCCACAAACCTCCCCGTGCTTTCAAGCACCACATCCACTCCCAAATCTTTCCAGGGAAGCTGACCCGGGTCTTTGAGCGCAAAGACCTTAACCTCCTTCCCGTCAATCGAGATGGCATCCTTCTTCGCTTCTACCTGTGCCCAAAATTTTCCGTGGATGGAATCATATTTCAAGAGATGGGCCAATGTCTGTGCATCCGTGAGGTCATTGACCGCCACAAATTCCAACCCCTTCTTGCTGAGACCTGCCCGTAGAACATTTCGGCCAATTCTTCCAAATCCATTAATCCCAACCCTGACTGCCATAAGAATTCCCTCCTTTCAAAAATTAGAATTATTATATAACTTTTTCCACCCATGGCGTCAATATTTTTCAGCAAATTTAGAGACTTCACAAAAAGAGGATGACCTGGTATATTGGACATGAACAGGATTGATGAAATGGAAAAGAAATCCCAGGTGACACGCAATAGAGATATATTAGAAATCGTACGGGGGCTTCTCCTCTCGGAGGTTGCTTTCCAGGAAATCTTTAAAAAATATAAAGAGGGTCGCCTCCGTTTCTCAGATATTGGCCTCTGGGTGGATGACAAGGGCCAGAGCTTCCTTTATAACTTAAAGGAACAGTGTCATTCTCTTTATCGATATAAAGGGAAAAAGCTAATCCAAAAAAATCAGTGGCTCCTCGACCTGGTGATCGGATCTATTTTCCACGAAGCGATGAAGTTGAGAGAGAACATTTATCAAATGGAAGTCTATCGGCCTCAGTATCTACAGTACAAATTAAGAGTCGGTAACTCCCCCTACGAAAAGGATTACCTTCAACAATTCGAAAGGATCATTTCGAAAGCGGAACTGGGTGTGAGAGAGGGAATGGAAGAGACGCGTTCCCTCTTCCATGATGCCATAGCCCAGTTAATCGATTTGTTTAAGGAGAATGCTAAAAACATCTATCTGATCCGATTCCTCCTCGAAAATCAAGCCCTTCTCGGAAAAGTCTATGGCTCCAAAAAGGTCAACGGGATTTTCAATCTCATGTTCAAAAAGGGAATTCTTGATGCCTATGAACTTGCTGGCCGGAGTTTTCTCCAGAGCGAACATTATGACCTCTCCTCAACCTATTTTTTAAAAGCTCTGAGAATGGATCCCCAGAACCACGGCCTCCAGTTCCTTCTGAACTTCAGCCTCGGGATGAATGAGTATTACAGAAATGCTTATCCAAAGTCATTGTCCTATTTTGCCAAGTTGATTCCCCTTACATTGAATGGAAAATTGAAGAAGGAGTATTTAAGGAAAGTTGAAGAGGTTTGCATTAAGATCTCTTCCGAGTTGAAAGAAGAAAATGGTCTTAAGGGTGCCAGAAAAGCAGGGTCCCTTGTTGATCGAATAAGAAAATGTTACGATGAATTGAGAAGGAGTTCGTGAGATGCCTATTTATGAGTACCGCTGTAATCAGTGTCAAAACGAATTCGAAAAATTAGTATTTAATACCTCTGAAAAGATTGTTTGTTCTCAATGCAAAAGCAAGAAAGTCCATCGGATGATGTCCGCCTTTGCCTTTTCCAGTGGTGGAAAGTTTAAGAGTACTGCCAGTTCCTCCTGCGGAGGCTGTGCTTCCACTGGCTGCTCCACCTGCAACTCGAAATAACGGAATGATGGAAAATTGGAATACTGGAACAATGGGGATTAAAAATAGAAGAGCCCGAATTAATGATTTATTTTTTCTTTGACCCATCATTCCATCCCTCCATCATTCCATTATTCCAATTATAGATTGGTGAGGTGCCTTCGCATCTCCATTTCTTCTTTCAATAAGTCATTCTCTTTAAGCCCACTCAAGGCCTCTTCAATCATCTGAATCATTTTTTCCTTATCTCCGGGGAGTTTTCCATGGAGGGGAAGAAGATTAGAGATATGATCACTTAAAAATTGAGAGGTCACTTGAAGCTTTTCCAAAAGCAGTTTTGTTTCATTTAATATCGTTTCTGGTGACGCCGATTGGAAACCACCCTTACCCATGGCCTCATAAAGTGGCGAGTTGGGTTGGGGGATAAATGTCCGAACACGGATGAAATGAGGATCCACTTGATTTAATACCTCTGCTGTCCCTTTGGCATGTTGTTCCCATTTTTCTTCACCGCCAATCCCTAACAAAACATATAAAGAATATTCAAAGCCGGCTTCTTTAGCTTTTCTCCCCGCTTCGATCATCTCTTCTGGAGTCGCCCCTTTCTCAATCTCCTTGAGGAGGTCACGGTCACCGGTCTCAAGACCTACATGGAGTCTGGTCAGACCTGCTTGATAGATTTTTTTCAAATCTTCTAAAGGTTTCTTGGCAATGGTCTTGGCTCGCGCATAACTGGTCACCCTTTCGATATGGGGAAAGGAGGAAAATAAAGCGTTTAAAACCTTGACCAGCATTTCGGCCTTCGCCACAAGGCTATTGGAATCTCCAATAAAAATCGTCCCGATCCTGTCCCCATAAAGATCCTTTGCTAATTCGATATCTCCCAGAATCTCTTCAAGGTCCCTGATCTCGAACTTCATCCCTTTATACATCGAACAGAAGGTACATCGGTTCCAGGGACATCCCCGGGTCACTCTTAAAAGAAGGCTGTTTGCTTCACTGGGCGGCCGGAAGGGCGGAAAGTCGTAATTTTTTCTTCTCAATCCAAATCTGCCGATCGTCATGGTTTACCTCACTCCCTAATCCCCCCAACCCCCCTTAATAAAGGGGGGAGAGGAGGGATTAAAATATCATCGAAACAGAAACTCCCTTTTTCTCAAAACGCTCCCTCAACTCTGTTCCAACCACATGGAAATAATCCTCTTCTAAATACTTTTCCAACTTAGCTTTTCGATAAATCGCCTTCACCTTATTCGGATAATTCATTCGATCGATAAGCACCTCGTCAATCAACCCATCCAGCATCGCCACCAATGGCTTCGGATCTAAAGGAAGCATCGGACCCACAAACGCATAAGTCTTAATCTTTTCTTGACGAAGGGCTCTCAGTGCTTTCACTCGAGAGTGGATAGAGGGAGAAGAGGGTTCAAAAATCTTCTTGATCCCCTCATCATGAGTCGTGATAGAAAGACCCACTTCGATTTTTTTAAACTGCTTAAATAGATCGATGTCTCTCAGACAGAGAGGTGAACGGGTCAATAGATTCACTGAAAGTTGAGCATCCAGAAGAGCTTCCAAACATTTTCGAGTCAGTTGGTACTTTTTCTCGATGGGTTGATACGGGTCGGTCACTGTGCTGAGGGCAACGACCCCCTGCTTTGCCCTCTTTAACTGCTTTCTCAGCAGGTAAGGAGCGTTCACTTTCACATCGATGAACTCCCCCCACGGTTCCAGATGACCGGTGAAACGCTTCATGAAGCTGGCATAACAGTACCGACAACCATGTCCACATCCTACATACGGATTGATACAGTAATCAAAACCGGAGATGGCCGTCTTGGTCAGAATGGTCTTTGCAAAGATCTCTTTGACTTTCATTAATCATATTATAACGGAGGGGTAAGAAAAGGGAAAGTTAATCAAATTATAAAGGTCTTTGGGCTCAAGGATTCCAGGATTCAGGGGTACAAGTGAAGTGACTAAAAACAACAAGGAATCAAAAAGGCTGTTGGAGAGAATAATAGCAAAGATGAGGATTTTGATCAGTTTTGAAAAGTCTAGCAAATATTGTAAAGATTTTTTTAACGATAGAACCCTGAACCCCTGCCTGCCGGCAGGCAGGCTAGGCCCCTCGAACCCTTTCATGGTTTATTGGGCAGGTAGGTCAAATAAAGGTGAATGAGAATTCGCAGCCTCTTTTAATGGAAAGGTGCCACCCGAATGAGAATAAACATTCTCAAAGAACCCAACGATGTCAATCTCTCCTCCTTTTGCTTTCTGGCAGAGCTCATAAAGGTGATGAGTAGTGATGAAACTCATATTGTGCCGGATTAAGAAACTTCCCAGCTCTTTTGAGATATGACTCACCTGGCTCCTTTCAGAAAGCGGAAGGTGGATATGGGTGCTTGCAATAATCAAGGATTTTTCATTCTCCCTTCTTTCTTTCTCAAACTGTAAGACCCGGTTGATCTTTGGGTGGTTCCCTTCCACCTCTCCTTCACTCATCAGAATCTGTACTCCAAAAGTCTTCTGGGTCTCTGGAATTTTAACGATGCGGTCCACAGATTGGTAGTTGATCCCGGTGGATATCTTGAACCCCAAATCCTTGAAGATGGAATGAACAGCATCGATTAATAACAATTCACTTTTTGGCCAGAGCAGTGATTCGATGAGGAAAAAATCCTGATCTTTGATTGCCATGGATTCCTTCTTTGACGTCTTGTCCATTTCTGATTGTAAAAAACTCATCCGTGCTGTTTTTCTCTCTGATTTTCTTTTTTCAAACCGACTGACGATGAGCATCGCGATAAGACACCCTAAAGGCACGGCGAGCTTCAGCTCTTCTGGAAATCGAAGAGCACTATAGATCGCAAAAACCGCAAGCAAAATTTGTAACAGACCTACCATCATTTTCCCATCTTTCTAAAAATTAAATGAAAACAATAACTTAAACTATGGTTATTCCAGCAATTTTTATACCAAACTTAAAAATATTAAAAACCAGCTATGAATTCAGCTAACTAGCTTGTTATCCCTTTAGCGAAGGGTTTGTCCAAATATGAAAAGTTTTCACGATTTGAACGAAAAGTGTCATGTTTTGACATGAAAAGGCAGCAACTTTAGAAAAAAGGGGGTTAACTTTAGGCCAAAATATTAACGAGACGTGGGTGTAAAAAGATATTCAATCGTTCGATTCAACATCTTTGCTCCCTTCACCTCTGTTTCAAATAGAGGAACAATCGCCCTCACCCTGTCTCCGAATATCTTCCAAATCTCCGCCATATGGTCATCTTGCATCTGAACTCGGTTGAGGACGAATTCCGCAGCATCTTTTCCGACCTGATCCTTTTGAATCAATCCATTGACGATGACGCCACCCACTGGAATCCCAAATTCATGGAACCAATTGATGAAGCGGGTGATAACAGCGATGGGAAGGCTTTCAGGCAATGTGATAAAAAAGAAGGCAGTCAGGGCTTCATCGGTTAGGAGGTTTTTGGCATTGGCCATTCTATCCTTGAAACTTAATAGGTAATCCAGGAGAGGGTCTTTTTTTTCTTTTTTCGAGAAGGAAAGTATCTCCCTCAGCGATTTTGCCTCCTCTCGGCTCTTCAGCATCTTCTCCACCCAGAGGGAGTAGACCTTCGACATTCCGAGAAGGCGCCTCGCATTCGCTGTGGGAGCAGTATCGAAGACGTAAAAATCATATTCATCCTTGAACATGAGATCCACCATATTTTCAAACATAGCCGACTCTTCAAAGGCAGGATTCATAGTGGCGGATTCGATGAAATCCTCTGCTTTCGTCGTGATATCTGCAAATTTGAGAAACCAGTTGATCTTCTCTCGGATTTCTCGTTTGGACCGTTCGATCGTATCCCGTGTATCGATCTCGAAGGCATAGCATTTCTCTTCGTCGCAGACGATGGCTGCTTTTCCAAAGACATCTTTTTCTAATAGGTTAGAAAGGCTATGGACAGGATTGGTCGAGGCGAGCAACGTCTTCTTCCCCTGCTTGGCTGACCAAAGAGCTGCGGCCCCCGCCATGACCGTCTTTCCCACCCCTCCTTTTCCTCCAAAAAAGATGTATTTCAAACGGGGACGATCCTTCAAAAACTTTTCCATACTGATTGTAATTTGGTTCACGGTATTAACTCCTAACGATCGTTGGTTATAGGTTATAGGAAAACTTGTAGGGCGTGATCCCCGATCACGCCTTTCACCGGTGCGTTCGGTGAACGCACCCTACAGAATTGTTAGCTATGAACTATCCGCTAAAAATTCCCAAACATGGCTTTGGCCATTTTTTCAATCATTGGAAGGCCGGTTACATCTCGTTCCATCTCAGGCACAGATGCTAAAATCTGTTTACCAAAAGTGGTGTCAATCACCTTCAGGTAATGTTCCTCCATCGTGAGACGATTTTTTAAATATTCGGGAATATTTTGGTCCCTCAATCCAAGAGGCAGAACCCGATTGATGATATATCCACTTAAAGGAACGTCAAACTTAGCAAAAAGTTCTGCCGCTTTTAAGGTGTCCTTAATGATCATCTCCTCAGCGGTGATGACGAAAAAGAAGGCTGTTTTCTTTTTATCGGTCAGGATGCTCGATGATTTGTTGATCCGGTCTTTGATAAAAAGAAGTTCATTCAGAATGGCATCTTCATCCAATTCCTTTTCACGCCGGATCACAGCAGCCACCTGGTCATATTCCCTCATCTGTTCTCGGAGGCCGGTGATCTTATCGATCCAGGCATCATAGACGGATGCCATGCTCAAATAGTAAAGGGCATGGCCTAACGGCACCAAATCATAAATATAATAGTCATATCCACCCTTGATAACGATATCAACTACCTCATCAAAAATGGCGCTTTCTTCCATGGCAGGCTCTGCTGCAGCAGCCTGGATGTAGCTCTCTATCTCATCCGGAATCTTATCCATACCATACATATCAAAGATCTTCTGCCGGATCTCCTGCTGATATTCCTTCACACGACGGTCGGCATCGATCTCTTGTGCATAGAGGTTGGGAATGATCTCTGTTGGCCCCTTGCCAAAGATATCCCTTTCGAAGATATCGGTTAAAGAGGCCTGAGGATCGACAGAAAAGACCAGGACCTTTTTCCCTTTTTTAGCTAAATAATAGGCCGTGGCTGCTGAAAAAGTGGTTTTCCCCAACCCCCCTTTTCCACCAAACATGACATATCGCCGATCCGGAAACTTTTCAAATATATCTGCTAATGGAATGTGAATCACCTCCTCTTGACTAAAGTTAATGAGCGAATAAGTTATTGAGTGAATGAGTCTATATTTAATGATCCTAATAACTTAGTATCTATCAAGCCTTTTATAATCGCTTGTGCCCCTTTTCCCTTCCTTAAAACTTATTAACTTATTCCCTTATTAACCTATTAACTCTTAGGCCTTTGGCCTAAGCCAGTGCATCCGTTAAATCTTTTTCCCTCAGCATTCTCCGTTTCCAGGTGGAGATCTGGGGAACGACATAGGGTAGCAAACGCAACGAATAGTATGGGGGAAGTATTGGAACACCCAGCATGTCACCCATGGTGATAAGGATAAAGAGATGTTCCATGCTCGCCCTGGTCTTGAGCGCAAATCGTGCTGAGTCATGGGCCGCTACCCCATAGACAAACTCTTTTACCGCCTGAAAAAATCTCCCTTTCTTCTTCTCTTCTGCGGCCATAAAGTATTTCTCCTTTTTATTAAAGATTCGGTGCGTTCAGTGAACGCACCCTACATTAAACATAACATAAAATGTAGGGCCCGTTCACCGAACGGGCCTAAAATCCGTCTGTAATTCATTAACCCCCCCACCCCCCTTACCAAAGGGGGGGTGGGGGGATTAATTTATTTTTGTCGCTTTCAGCTTTGCCTGTCCGCCAGAGCCTTCGCGCAGGTGGAAGCTTTGAGATCCTTTTATGCTTTCGCAGGCACTGCCTGTGCCCTTAAGGCTTTATACCGACCAAAAGCCTTCAGGCCTTCCCATCCCAGAATAAGGGCAGCGATAACAAGGAAGAACCCAACAAATCCCATCAGTGTATTTCCAACGAGCGCCTCTCCTTTCACTGCCCCTGTAAAAACTTTCAGAAGCAGATTGTAAGAAGTGTAGAGGAGGGCCGCCACGGTGGTCACGAACATGAAGATCATCGGATAAAAGGCGTAAGCAGTCGGCTTTCCTTCTGACATCAAATAGGCTGTCACCAGCATCAGCGCTAAAGAGGCCATCAATTGGTTTGCCCCTCCAAATAATACCCAGAGATATTGCCACCATCCTGTTAAGACCAGAATCATCCCAAGGATGCTTGCGATAATAGTACCGATATGGACATTTCTAAAGACGGGGCTGACATCGCTCAATAACTCTGAAGTTGCAATTCTCATAAACCGAATGACTAATTGCATGATAGTGACCGCTAAAACGATCATCATCACGCTCCCGTAAGAGCGGCCCATATCGGCTGGAAGTCCTAAGGCACCCAGGAACTTAGATACCCCCCCTGCAAAGATAGCCCCAGGACCCTTTGCTATGGCTGCTCCGTATTCAGTTGAAGACACATAAAGCGTTCCGACAATGACTAAAGCGAATATGGCAAGCATCATTTCCACAAACATGACTCCGCCTCCAACTGGACGGGCATCGGTTTCGAACTCCAATTGTCGGGCAGTCCCTGAAGTGGAGACAAGACTATGCCATCCTGAAATAGCCCCGCAGGCAATGGTCACAAACATGATAGGCCAGAGAGGACCAATTTTGATGGAGAAACCTGTATAAGCGGGAAGCGTAAAATCAGGATGGAGTATAAATATCCCGATAATCCCGAAGAAAAGCCCCAGGAAAACAATGTAAGAGGCAACATAGTTAATAGGAAGTGCAAACCTCCAGATGGGCAAAACAGCAGCAAAATAACAGAAGACAAATGCAGCGATTGCCCATACGACTCGGCTATTTGCAAGTGAATCGCCAATAATTTTATTGGAAGGGGCCAAAGTGCCAAGCCATATACCAATCAATGCAATCACCACTGTGACAACGGTAGTCAGGATAATGTCCTTTTTCCAGCGATAGATCATCTGACCAGCGAGAATCCCACCGATAGTTAGGAAAAGCCATGCCATGGGAGCAGCCTTAAGGCCTATGGCTGTACTGACCACCACATTTCCAAAGGCGCCGGCGATGAGAAGGAGATAAAAATAGATAAAAGAGAGGAGGATGATCCTCGCCCTTGGCGAGATCAGTTTGTGGCTCAGACCTCCAAGAGAGGCTCCATCCTTTCGCATGGCTATCATGGCGCTTGAATAGTCCTGGACCCACCCGATGAAGAAGGTGCCTGCCAAAATCCATATGAGTGCAGGAAGCCATCCCCATTGAATGGCAATGATGGGCCCAATGATCGGTGCTGCGCCAGCAATCGATTTAAATTGGTAACCAAAAAGGATGTTTTTACTGGTGGGCATGAATTCCACCCCGTCCATATACATCTTGGCTGGAGTGGCCTTCTTGGGGTCTGCCTTCATAATTTTCGTATCAACGTACTTGGCGTAGAAGCGGTAACCGATGAAAAAGACGATAAACCCTATAATTAGAACAACAACTGAATTCATAATCTTACCTCCTTGTGGTGATAGAATCACCTATGAGATATTAATGAATTCCCCCGACCCTGTTCTCTTTTTCGACGCTCTCTCACCTCCTTTAATTCCAAATGACCTAATTATTTTCCAGACTCAATTATTATATTCAAATGGTTTTTTATGTCAAATGGAAAATAGCGGGACAAGAATGTCCCGCCTATCGCGATAGGTGGGGTTTTCTAACCCCGCCTAATACCCAATAAATAATTTTTCCAAAAATCATTCAAAACAGCCCAACTGGCACTGGCTGATTTTGATCTTCATCTTATTCAGAACCTTCCCCATCTCCCTCTTCGAAATCCCAAAATCTTCAGCGATTTTGAAGCACATGGCACAGGGAAGTTTTCCTGCCTTTGCCTTTTTAAGAATTACTTTCTCTAATTTATCACGGTCCATAATTAATTCCTTTCACTACCAGATTCTCACCATCATTAATTTGCTCATTATCAATGCTCACTGACCATTGATAATTGATCATTGCTCATTGTTCGTTCTTCTTCTCCCTAGAAATATAAATTCCATATTCAAATCCATCCACCAGTGCCAGAAAGGAGGCTTTATTAATATTTTCAGAAAATGCCTTGACTCTCCATGCATCCTTCCCATTGCTGAACAGAATCTCCACCTCTACACCCGCTGCCGTTCCGGCACCTGGGTCGAAGATTCTCGAACTGAAGTCGATCAATTTTATCTGATCGACCTCCGGGAAAATGGATTTGAGTGATTTCTTCAAAACCTTTGCAAGGGCATCCACGGGTCCCACCCCTGTGTCCGCTTCATGCATCTCTTTGTCATCAGCCCGGAGCATAATAGTGGCTTCCGGTCGGATGCCATCGTCAATCAACCGGTAATTACCGACGATCTCAAAATGGGGTTTATAGCCGGACATGGATCTTAAAAGATTTAAAATCTTTGTCGCATCCTTAATTTTTTCCTCGACCACTGCTTTCCTCCTCATCAAGAATAATTCTCATTACATTAAGATTCATAAGGATTGTCAAGAAAATTATAGGAGAGCTCTAAAAAACTACTTCATGCTCTCTTGATTACACGGATTTCAAAAAAGGATTACACGGATTTTCCTGATTTTTCAATGCATTTGGTATCTGTGTAATCGGTCTTTAATCGATATAAGCAAAGATTTCTGGACTTTTTCAGAAATCTTTATAACACAGGGATCCACGAAACTATTTGACCTTGCCTTAAGTCACATGTTATTTATTAAGGGTCAAGGGAGTCCAGGATTCCCTGCCTGCGGCAGGCAAGAAGTGGTCAAGTGAAAATCTAAAACTATTATCACTCGAACCCTTGAACCCTAACATCCCTGCCTACCGGTAGGCAGGCTTGAACCATAAATTTTCATGAAAGGAACTCGGTTATGAAACTTAGCGGTGTGATGCCACCTATTACTACACCTTTTCAAGATGGGAAATTAGCTTCAGATAAACTCAAAAATAATTTTCAAAAATGGGATAAAACAGGTCTTTCCGGTTATCTTGTTCTCGGGTCGAATGGGGAAGCGGTCTATTTAAATGAGAAGGAAAAAATAAAAGTTGTCGAAATCTCCAGGGAATCTATCCACACATCAAAGATCATGCTGGTTGGAACGGGAATGGAATCGACTCAGGAGACCATTCAGTTCACCAATCAGGTAGCTAAGATGGGGGCAGATTATGCTCTGGTTGTCACCCCTTCCTATTTCAAAGGATCGATGAAACCCCAGATTTTATATGATCATTTTATTGCTGTCGCAGAATCTTCCCGAATTGGAATCCTCATCTATAACGTCCCACAATTTACCGGAATCAATTTAGACCCCGAGGTGGTGGCTAAACTTTCTGAACATCCTAACATCATTGGGATCAAAGATAGTTCAGGAAATATCGGTCAATTGAGCGAGATTATACATCTGTCTCAAAAAGGATTTGCCGTCTTTGTCGGCTCGGCGCCTGTACTCTTTCCTGCCCTTTGTATAGGGGCGGTAGGTGGAATCCTGGCTGTAGCAAATGTGGTTCCTCAAGAATGCGTCCAGATTCAGAGCCTTTTCAACAAAGGGAAAATGGGCGAGGCAAGGGCATTACAGGGCCGGTTGACCCCATTGGCTAAAGCGGTCACAACAAAATATGGCATCGGTGGTTTAAAAATGGCAATGGACCTCGCAGGATATTCTGGTGGAAATCCAAGACTTCCTTTAAAAAAACCAGGCAAAGAAGTTGAAGAAGAATTGAAACGGCTATTGTTCAGATTGAAAAAAGTCTGAAAAGGAAAGGTGAGCTAAAGAGCTAAAAATAATTCCTGAGTCACTTCTTCCCCTGGTTTTAGGATAATAAAATCCTTATTCCACATTCCTCGAAGCATCTTCTCGAAAAATTCTAAGGATCCTTTAATCTCCTCATATCTCAAATGAAAAAAGCGAGCATTTTCTTGGGCATGCTCCCGGTGGGTCTCTGACAATTCAACGCCCATATCCACTAAGGCAATCCTGGTATAGTTCTTAAGCTCCTCCTTAATGACCCATTCTGCTGTCTCTTTATCATAGCGCTGACAATACTCCTGGTAAATTCCGAGAGGAGATTTTCCTTCTTCAATCCATCCTTTAGTCAGATAGTATGTGCCTGGCTCCTTATTATGCTCCTCCATGTATCTATCCCAGGAACCAAGGAAAAGGGCGATGCAATCATGGACCCGCGGAATAACAATAGGATGACTCTTCGACTTGACGCCTACGATTCCGTTGCTACAGAGCCCATAACTGAGGATGATGTAATCTCCCTCCCACTGATCAGCCTTGTCCATTTCTTCTTGAACAACCCCTTTCATTTTTTGGGGCGTCCGATGAAGGGACTGCTCCAAAAAAACAAAGGAGATCCCGTTAGTTTGAAAACGGAGGAGTTCCTCCTTCATGATATTGCAAGCGATGACGAGGTATCTCATATCTACCATCAGCTATTAGCTATCGGCTATCAATCCAGTTTGCCTTCTCTAAATCCTGTAATGTATTGCATGCAGAATTCGTCCTTGCCGGCAATCATGAGGGCAGCCTTGAGAGATCCAAAGAGCTGTTTGTCTGTGGGATCTAATATCGCTGAATCCAGACCCCGGATAATGGCTGCCACCAGAAAGGTTCGATTCACAAGCTTTCGATTCGGAAGCCCGTAGGACACATTGGTGAGACCACAAGTGGTATGAACGCCTGGAAATTCCTTCATGATCTTTTCAATAGCATCCAACGTTGCCAACGCTGACTGGTCATTGGTCGCAAGAGGATAGACAAGAGGATCAATATAGAGATCATTCAATGGAATACCTGCAGCCTTCACTCTTTCCACCAGTTGCCCGGCCATCTTTACCTTTGCCTCGACTGTATCAGCAATGGAGTCCCCTGACTGACAAAGGGCGATGACCTTGGTTTTATGTCCAGCAACCAACGGCAGGATTCCTTCTAAACGAGAAGGTTCTAACGTAATGGAATTGATCATCGGGGTTTTCTTGACCAAAGGAATCATGGCCTTGATCACAGAAAGATCCGGGCTATCAATACAAAGAGGAAGGTCTACGGCTTCCTGAACTGTTTCGATAATCCACCGAAGATGTTTTGCTTCCTCTCCGAAAAATGTTCCAGCATTAACATCAAGATAATCAGCCCCGGCCATGGCCTGGGCTTTGGCCTCATTCTGAATAAAGGCTACGTTTCTCGTAGAAATGGCTTCAGCGATGGACTTGCGAGAGGCGTTGATTCGTTCGCCGATAATTAACATGCAGAATGTCACCACATTTGTAGTCCCTTCCCCCTTGCAGGGAAGGCTAGGAGGGGGGCATTCACCCCCACCTTTACCCTGTTAGATAAAGCTGATTATTTGAACTATCTTCGGAAAAAATCTTTCATCTAACAGGGTGAATCCTCCCCCGTCAAGGGGGAGGAAATAGTTAATCAGATTCAATATAGATCCCCTCTCCCCTGGAGGGAGAGGGACTGGCCTCCGGCTCGGAAGAGCCTATGGCTCGGAGAGGTGAGGGGGAAAACTATTTTAACAAATTTGGATCTAACGGATATTTTCCGTATTTCTTGATAGCCTTGGCCATGGCCCAAACATTTTCTGTTTTGCAGTAATCTGGAAGGCTGTTGGCACTCGTGACGATATACCCACCACCAGGTCCTGCTGCAGCAATCCTCTCCTTAACTTCCTTATCCACCTCTCCAGGCGTTCCCAGGGTGAGTGTATAATCGAGATCAATATTACCAAGGATGCAGACCTTATGCCCATATTTGGCTTTCACCTCCTTGATGTTCATGGCCGAAGGTTGAATCGGGTGAAGTCCATTCATACCCAAGGTGAGGAGATCATCTAAAATAGGCAGGAGGTTACCATCGCTATGAAAAACCCAGGGTTTCTTAATGGCATTCGCCACAATTTTTTGGTAAGGGAGAAAAAATTCCTGATACTGCTCACGGCTCATCCAAGTCGATTTCGTATCAGCATGGTCATCGTTCACCCAATAAAAATCAAAATCCATCTTGTTTAGATGTCCCACTACCTTCGCCGACCACTCCGAGAACCTCCGATGGACCTCTTTGATCAGGTTCGGGTTATCGTAGACATTATAAGCAAACTCCACGATCCCCATGCTTTCCAGCAACGAAGCAGATCCAAAACGGATTCTGGCGAAGACAGCATAGTCGCCTTTGAACTGGGCAATCCATCTCGACACCTGTTCATACCGGGCAGGATGATCCGGGTCAGGAAGATATTCATCAAAGAGTTTTAGGGAATCATTGGAGGTAAGGAGTCCTCGTTTAACGAAAGTCCTACCTGTTTCAGGAATAACTCCCATCTCTGCAATCCAGGGAGGGACAAAATCGAAAGTCACTTTTTTGGGATAATAATAACTTTCCTTAAAACCTGCAGCGGCTTGCATGGCATGACCTGCGGTAGCCTGCCCACCCATGGGGAAGTGATACCCGAAACCATCCATGCCGAGTTTCTCGCAGAGTTCACCCGGAGTAAATTCGGTCGTGCCCATAATCCTCTCTTGGAGCCCCTCCTCAATATCATTCTCTATCCATGGAACCCGATCTGGAGTCCCTCTTTTTAATGCGTTCAGAATTCTTTCCCTCGGTCTCATCTCTATGCTACCTCCCCCTCCCCTCCATCCCCTCCCGCCAGGGGAGGGGAATCATGGGAGTTATTATCTAAACTAATTCATTGCATTTGATCACCGCAGCGCGGGCATCCTTTCCGTAAAAATCCGCTCCAATTCGATCTGCAAAACTCTGAGTGAGAGGAGCTCCTCCCACTCCTACCTTGACTTTATCTCTTACCCCTGCCTTTTTAAGAGCCTTGATCGTATCTTCCATCATCGACATGGTTAATGTAATGAGAGCGGACATCAGAACAAACTTGGGTTGATACTGGTTAATGGCATCAATAAATTTTTCTGGTGGGACATCAATCCCCAGATCCATCACCTCATACCCAGCACCTTGAAGAATCATGGAGACGATGTTCTTGCCAACATCATGAATGTCACCTTTCACTGTCCCGATGACCACCTTGCCTCTGCTTGATACCCCTTTCGCAATGAGCATGGGCCGAAGAATACCCAACCCAATGTTCATAGCCCTTGCAGCGATCATCATCTCTGGGAGAAAGATCTCGTTTCGCGAAAACTGTTCCCCCACCACGTCCATGGCCAGTATCAAGATATGGTTCATTATCTCTTCAGGATTGAGACCCTCTGATAAAGCTTGCCGAATCAATGGCTCGACAGCATCGCGTTTCCCTTTAATGATGGCCTCTTGAAGCTCATTTTTAATCTTTGTCATCTCTGCCATACCAAACCTCCAATCTCTCACAAAGCGCATAGGGCATAGGGTAAGAAATGTTTACCGCTTTGCGCTCTGCGCTTAGCGCTATGCGGTTTTATGCCGCTCC
>Ga0315293_10002740_pt1 | contig 16955 bp, 18 predicted proteins | sample YL17G13_20_MG_FD_203071 | JGI IMG/M metagenome (GOLD analysis project Ga0315293, IMG submission 203071) | Sediment microbial communities from Yellowstone Lake, YNP, Wyoming, USA - YL17G13_20 | ecosystem: Environmental > Aquatic > Freshwater > Lake > Sediment | place: USA: Wyoming | collected...
TTTCCATGCAGTATCTCTTCCAAAGTCGAAGGCGTTGTTATAGGCATTCATCGGATCAGAAACATTCATCAGATTAGAAATATCGTTATATTCACCTTGTGTCTTTGGGAAGAAGATACTAAGGCCATGATCTCCTTCTATCGCAGAGGGATTGATAGCAATAACAGAGTTGTTAATAGCAGTCATAACTGACTGAGCAGCATCTTTAATCGCGCTCGGATTTGTGTTCCAATTTGACTTAAGCGATCGAGCGAGTGAGTCTGTTGTGGATACCACCGCATCAACAGCTGATGTTTTGGTAGCAGCCCATGCACCGCCATAAGGGCTGCCCTGATCTTGGGCCAAAATTATACCGAGCTCTAACGAAGATACATCAGGATTTGACTTTATTTCTTGAATAACATAGTACTCGCCGTTCGTCAAAAACCAATCTGAAGCCTCATCCCCTACCATAACGTCCGCGTAATTTCTAATCTCATAGGCTACTTCGGTTGAACTCATTAGGCACGCATTGAACTCTAGGATATCTATGTCAATCAGGGGCGCTGTCTCAATAAGCGCTTCCTGGAGTTCATTTATAGATAGGGAGTCATCATCTGTAAAATCGAAACACATCTTAAATACTGAACCATGATCTACTAGATTCAGTATGTAATGTTGCGCTGGATAATTAGCCACAGTCCATTGAATAAAATCAACCAGCGTGTCAGGATCTCCCATATTCACTTCGCCGATGTCTTCTATTTCACTCCCGTCATCGGGGATAGTCCCAGGTGCAATGTAGTATCTCCTGCACGTAGTAAAATTGCCAGACCCCGGATCGTACCCACCGTTACGGTCCAATTGTGCCACCACGTTAATGTTAGCGTCAGAGTAGTATCCATCAGCCCCATATTGCCCCCCCATGCCCGCAAGAATAATACCAGTCATCCATCCCTCTAAATCATTGTCACCAGCCAAGTAAAACATGTAGGTCCAAGGCTTAATATTACGGAGGATAGTGCCGTTGTCACCAACAACAAATATCTCGCCGGTATCATTACCCCAGATGCCGTATAGATTCTCACTGGATGTAATTTCAATTCCAGTACAGGACGAACCATTATAGTGTTCAATGGTGCCAGTTTCACCTACCATATATACATCATCGTGACTGGTGCCCCAGACATCCCATAGTGTGAGGGAAGTTCCGGTTGCGATAAAATTAACAGCGCTGCCGTCCCAGTATCCGAAGCCGCCGCCTGTGCCTACACCAAACACATCTGAATGGTTGTTAGCCCAAAGACCTGCTATACACAATACTGGACTATCCAATGTGCTCCAATTTGAGCCGTCGTAGTGCATAATACTTGCGTAGCATCCGCTCGTGAATACGTCAGATGAGTTAGTGCCGTCAATATCCCACAGCATACCGCCATTTTGACCTTTGTTCATCTCGATCCAGGCACTGCCATCATAGTGGAGTATAAGAAATTCGCTGCCAACGGCGAACACGTCTTGGCCAGATGCGCCCCATATGCCTCTGAGAGACTCACTAGAGTTGCTATTCATCTGCACCCACTCACTACCGTTGAAGTTCAGTATAGTACCGCCATCACCAACTGCGAAGACATCCGATGCGTTTGAGCCCCAAACCCCCCAGAGGTCGTTAGTAGTTGGGCTTGTCATTACACTCCAGGTGCTGCCATTGTAGTGTATAATAGTGCCCGATAATCCAACCGCAAACACATCAGTTGAAGAATTGCCCCAAACATCTCTGAGATTGTTTGTGGTATTACTATTCATTATTGCCCAGTCGGGATCAGAACCTTCGGCTCTTATATAAGTACCACCACTACTAAAAACGCCCACCATGGTGAGCGCTATAATAGAAAATAGTACTATTATTAATCCACATTTCTTTAGTAACATCTTGGGCCTCCTGGTACCTTTATATTTACACTATTTTCAATGAGGAGTGACGGCTACTAATATACCAACGGGGGATCATAACTAGTGATTTTTGGTCTTTATTGTCTGCCCTAGTGGAGTGCATTATATTGAATCGTTTATGCGAAGTCAAGATAGGATTGAGGTTTGAGTCGGTTATTAGTCTATCGTTTCGTCAGCAGCGAGCGTATGGTACTCAATGGGCGCAGGGTCATGAGCGCCGTGGGCAGCTCCAGCTCGGTCTTGCCGCCGGGTTTATTCTTCAATGTCCCTCGGCGTCAGCACAAGCTGGATGCCTTCCAAAACCTCGTTCATCCGCTTTTTGGACAGCGAGCCGATTTTTGTCACGCAGTCGCTCTTGTTGACTGTGAAAACCTGTGTAATGTTCACCACGCTCTGCTTCGGCAGGTTGGCCTCGCCCTTTTCCAGCAGCACATTGCCGGGTGACTGCGCGCGCTTGAGGTTGGAGGTCAGTGAGCAAACGACTATCGTATTAATGCGGCTCTTGTTGAAGACGTTGTTCTGAATGACTACGTGGGGATGGCGGTAGGCCGGCTCGGAGGCGGAAGGCTCGCCCAGGTCCACCCAGTAGATGTCTCCCTGCTTGATCACCATTGATCCTCGACGATCTTGCGCTGCTTGCGGCGCATCCGTTTCTGCAGGGCTTCGTCGTTCGCATCGGGCACGTCACCATAGACTGCGTTTATGGCTTCCATGATCTTGTGGCTCTTGTGATGCTGGACGTACTCGCGGGCAGCACGTGCGAAGACCTCGCTTCTGGAGACCTCCATCTCCTGGGCCAGGGCTTCCACCTCATCGAAGAGTGGCTTGTTTACGGATATGGCTGTTTTGATGTTGGACATTTGTTATACCCCTTGGGATGCCATGTAGTATAACCTATAGTATAACCAATGTCAATACTGATTGGTGTATCAACCCCCTGCTATCCCCCAATCATGGGGGATTTTTAAAAATCTGGGGGACACCCCCAAACCCCCGTCAGGAGAGAAATCTCCTGCACCTCTATCGCTTAAATAGCAGCGAGCGGAGTGTGCTCAATGGTCGTAGCGTCATGAATGCCGTCGGCAGCTCAAGCTCGGTTTTGCCGCCGGCGAGGGACATGTTGACGGCATCGACGGTGGGTTTAAGCTCGGCCAGACGGCCGTCGTCGCCTGAGAACACTATGTCGTCGATTAATTCCAGCATCTCGCGCCCGAGGAACAGGCGCTTGGCGGTGGCATCGGCCTGCTTCTTGGGGATGATGCCGTGCTTTTCCTTGAGGCGGTTCATGGCCTCCTCGGCGTCGTAGGCGGTGTTCACGATGTCGTCGCGCGGGAGCCATTTGGTCTCGTAATTGAGGTGGTATTTCCAGCTTGGCTTGGTGAGCGCCTGGCGGTGCTCCTCGACGGTCTGGCACAGCAGCCTGTAGCCGAAGCTGTCGGGATAATCGAAGGCCAGGCTGCCGGGATCGAGGAAAGGCGATATGGGCGCGGTAAATAGAAGGAGTCGCTTGTCGTTGAACCTGTCCCACAGGTGGGCGCAGTAGTCCACCGTCGCCATGAAGGATTTTCGATCCTGCTTTGGGATGCCCAGCATGTAGAAGATGTCCATGCGGCTGCATCCGGCCTCCAGCGCCCACTGCACCGTGCTCTCGAAATCGGCGTCGCCGAAGTTGCGCCCGCAGGACTTGCGCAGCTCGGGGTCGTGCGATTCCGGCGACATCTCAAGACAGAAGCCGGGGCAGACCTCGCCCATGCGCTGCAGTAGCTTTTTCGGCGCGGGGTTGAATAATTCCATGATTATCTGGTTTTTCGGTCGATGCCTGTCCAGCAGGTCGAGAACTTGATATGCGTAGTCCTCGCCCGGCTGCTGCAGGTCGCCCAGTATGAATATGGGCCCTTTGCTGAAGCGCTCGATGTTCACCACGTCGCGAACCACGGCCTCGGGAGTGCGGTAGGCGGGTTGGTCGCGCTTGAAGCAGTTGCGGAAGGCCGCCTGCGACGCGCCGCAGATGACGCAGTTCTGCGTGCAGCCGCGGACGGTGAGGACGGCGGTGATGGGGTACTTAAGCCAGCGCTTGAACGGCAGGTAGCTGGCCAGGTCGCGGTAGCGTATCATGGAGCGGATGATGTTGTCGTAGTGGCTGATGAACACGTTGTCGAGATTCGTCGGAGCGTGGGACAGCGGGTTCTCATGTATCGCTCCGCTTTTGTCGCGCCAGGTGATGTTGGGCACATCGGCCGGATCGGCCTTCTTCATGATACAGTCCATGAGGCGCTTCACCGGCTCCTCGGTGGTGTCGCCGCGCACCACGTAGTCGATCTCGGGATAGTTCATCAGCTCGCGGTGGAAGTACGATGACGAGAGCCCGCCGAACATTATCTTCGACTGAGGGTGGTATTTCTTGACGATGCGCGCCACCTCGATGCTGCCGTGGCAGTGCACCATCCAGTGCAAATCGATGCCGAATGCCGGCGCCTCGAGATTTGCGATGAACTTCTCGGCGTCGAACTTGTCGCTGCGCAGCATGCGCACGGCCAGGTTCACGATGCGCACACGGTAGCCGGCGCGCTCCAGGTACTCCGCGATGCTGGCGATGCCTATCGGGTACAGCTCGAACTGTGGGGAGGATGGCACCTGATCGCTGGTGGGGCCGTAGAGTATGGTGCGTTTGCGGAAATCGTACACGCTGGGCGCGTGGAGCAGGATGAGATCGGTCTTCGGCACGTTCGTTTTTCCTCTGCGCTAATGATAACCGACATGTGTAGGCTGGTCAACGGCAGATATGGGGTGGGCGTATGCAATACGCCCTACGGGGATTGGTTTTACAGGGCGATCACAAGGATCGCCCCTACGAGTTGATGTCGATACATTCTGGATTCCGGCCTCCGCCGGAATGACGGATGCGAACTCCCCCTATCCCCCTCTTTATTAAAGAGGGGGGCAAGAGATTCTTCGCTGCGCTCAGAATGACAGAGGCCATGTTGTGGATTGCCCGATCAAGTCGGGCAGTGACAGGTGTGAGGTGTCCTTCCGCGGAAGGACCGGGGGTTTGGGGGTGTCCCCCATTTTCTTTTATTTCCCCCGAGATCGGGGGATTAAGGGGGTTGATTTAGATTCTTCGCTGTGCTCAGACTGGCATGTTCAATAGATGACACCGGGGAATAACACATATTCAGCAGGTGTTTCCAGCTTGACAGTACATAGCGGCAATGATAGACTCCCCTTGCGACATAAGTTGCGAAATAATAATTGAAAGGGCGTCCATTGAAGCGCATAGGCATATTGTATAACCCCAGAATACAGACCGCCCGTGACTTCTCCGAAGATACAGCGAAGTTCTTAGCCACGCTGAAGTTATCGTGCTGGCAGAGTTCCTCACAGGACGATGTTAAGATTCGTTCGCAGGTAAAGGGCACGGAGATGGTACTTTGTGTGGGTGGTGATGGCACCGTGCTGCGGGCGGCGCGGGCGCTGGCCCCTTACTCTGTGCCGATAGTGGGCGTGAACCTGGGCAAACTGGGGTTCCTTACTGAGTTGAAGGTAGCCGAGGTGCGGGATCGCCTCCCTGCGCTTATCGGTGGGGAGGGCTGGATCGATGAGCGCGCCATGATTAAGGTGGAGCTAGATGGTAGTGAGTCTTGGCATGGGCTGAATGATATAGTGTTGGGGCGAGGTGTCAGGCCGCGCGTCATCGATGTTGAGGTAATAATCGATGAGAATACGTTTACGACATATAAATCGGACGGCGTGATAGTGGCTACGGCTACGGGGAGCACTGGGTACTCACTGGCGGCGCACGGCCCGATACTCTATCCGCAGGCCAGGGAGATAGTCCTGAACCCGATATGCCCGCATCCGACATTTGATAATGCCCTGGTGCTTTCCCCAGAGTCCGTCATCGAGCTTAAAGTGCGCACCGATAATGAGACAGTGCTCAGCGTAGACGGGCAGGTGGATATATCTCTGGAGGGTAAGGAGATTGTCAAAGTATCGCTCAGCCCTTATGTTGCGCGTTTGCTCAGGCTGCAATCGCGAAATTTCTTTTACAGCACACTGGTGAAGAGGCTGGTGCCGAAGTGATGAAGGTAGAGAAGGCTCGCATCAGCGATGTCAAGCAGATTCACAAGCTGGTGAACTCCCATGCGTCCAAGGGGGAGATGCTGCCGCGCGCCCTGAGCGAGCTGTATGAAAATATCCGCGATTTCTTCATCATCAGGCAGAACGATAAGGTTATCGCCTGTGCAGCGCTGCATATATTCTGGGATGACCTGGGCGAGATAAGAGCGGCTGCGGTGGCCAGCGATATGCAGGCTAAGGGCGTCGGCTCCAAACTGGTCAATGCATGTATAGAGGAGGCCAGGTCGCTGGGCCTGAGCAAGGTCTTCTGTCTGACATATAAACCCGGTTTCTTTGAGAAGTGCGGCTTCAAGATCGTCGATAAGGCGGAGCTGCCGCAGAAGGTCTGGGGCGAGTGCCTGCGCTGCCCCAAATTCCCCGATTGCGACGAAGTCGCGCTGATATGCAGCCTGGGAGGGTAGGGTTGATGGAGGAGCAGACTTTAGCAACGGAAAAAATATTCGAGGGACGCCGTATCAATCTGCGCGTGGACAGGGTGGTGCTGCCCAGCGGCAGGGAGACGACGCGGGAGATAGCGGGTTATCCCAACAGCGTGGGCATCGTGGCCCTCGATGCAGATGAAAATGTTATTTTAGTGCGCCAGTACCGCCACGCCGTGGGCAAGACGCTGCTGGAGATACCGGCGGGCGGCATTGAAGCCGGGGAGAGCCCGCGCCAGAGCGCCATCAGGGAGCTTGAGGAGGAGACCGGGTATACCGCCAGGAGCATGGAGCAGATCGGTGGGGCCTACGCGGCGCCGGGCTATTCCACCGAGTTCCTCTATCTTTACCTGGCCACGGGTCTCAAGCCGGGGACCAGCAGGAACGATGAGGATGAAGCAATCGAAGTGGTGCCTGTGCCTCTGAAGGACATTCCGCAGTTGATAAGGTCCGGTGAGCTCTGCGACGGCAAGAGCATCATCGGGCTGCTGACCCTGCTGCTGTATCGGGGAGAGTGTGAGAATTGAGGATCTGCCTCCTCTGCAATAGGGGTAACATGTATTGCGGCGGGCAGGGGGTTTATCTGTACTATCTGTCGCGGGAACTGCATCGTCTGGGACACGAAGTGCACGCCATCGTCGGGCCGCCGTATCCGCAGCTTGCGGAGGGTGTGATAGAACACCGCGTGGAGAACCTGAACCTCTTCGAATTCGGATTCCCCAAGCACGACCCGTTCAAGATCTTCACCCCGCTGAATCTTTACGATGTCGCCGTCACCAGGGTCGGCAAGTTCCCCGAGATGTTCACCTTCAGCTTCAGGGCCTATGATAAACTGCGCCAGATAATGAGCGAGTATAAATTTGACATAATACACGACAACCAGACGTTAGGCTACGGCAACATACTGATGAAGTCGCTCGGCGTGCCGGTGGTAGCTACCATACACCACCCGCTGCCGATAGATAAGAAGACCGATCTTCCTTACATCCATAGCATCAAGGGACGGCTGCGCAGGATATTGTTCTACCCGTTTTTCATGCAGCATATGGCGGCGGCGGCCATGGATCGCGTTATCACGGTGTCTGAGGATGCGGCAGGGGAGATACATAATTCATTCAAGGTTCCGTATAAGAAGATGCGCGTAGTTTATAACGGTATCGATATCGAAATGTTCCGGCCCAGGGCTGAGATTCAGAAGGAGCGCGGTCGAATCATTGTCGTCTCCAATACATCGGATCGCAAGAAGGGGGTGCTCTATCTCCTGCGTGCTATGCGCGAACTGCGCAAGGAGATGGATGTCAAGCTCACAATTGTCGATCGCGGCCTGCCGTATAACGAGTATACCCCTGCCATCGTGGAACGCTGCGGATTGAACGGCAGCGTGGAGTTCACCGGCCGGATAACCACCGAGGAGCTGGCGAAGCGATATTGCACGGCGGAGGTGGCGGTCGTTCCTTCGCTGTATGAGGGCTTTGGCTTTCCGGCGGCGGAGGCCATGTCCTGCGGGATACCCGTTGTATCTACGACGGCGGGCGCGCTGACTGAGGTGGTGGATGAGGAGAGCGGCATACTTGTGCCTCCGGGGGATCATATGGCTATCGCGGAGGCGGTCAAGCGCCTGATGAGCGATGATGCCTTGCGCCAGCGCATGGGGGTGGCGGGCCGGGCCAGGGTGGAGCGGCTCTTCAGTTGGGAGGATGCTACGAAGAAGATCCTCGAGGTATACCAGGAGGTCATGTAATTGCTCACCGTCAACTACGATATCTTTAAAATTAAAGAGGGCGATAAGTTCCTTGATGTCGGGTGCGGAGAAGGTCGGCACAGCTTTGAGGCATCGTCGCGTCTCAATCACGGCAGCGGCGGACTGGTATGCGCCCTCGACCTCGATAACCTGAGCCTGCGCAAGACACATTATGTGTTGCACTACATGGAGTCTCAGAACGATGGCACCAAGAACTGGCTGGTGCTGATGGGTGATTCGCTGCGGCTGCCGTTCAGGGATGCCAGCTTCGATAAGATCATCTGTTCCGAGGTCATGGAGCACGTGCCGGACCCCGATAAGGGCATCGCGGAGATGGTGCGCGTGCTGAAGCCGGGCGGACTCATGGCGGTCACCGTTCCGACCTATATACCCGAGAAGATATGCTGGATGATCGATGAAGATTATTACAACCGCCCCGGCTGCCACGTGAGGATATTTACTACCAGGAAACTGGTCGCAATACTGCGGCGCCACAACCTCAGGGTCTACGGGATACGGTTCGAGCACGCTTTCCATTCCACGTACTGGATCATGCGATGCTGCTTCGGCCTGATGAATGAGAAGGCCAGGATACCGGCCCTGTACCGCAAGCAGCTTCTTGATCGACAGATTGTAACCAAGTCGAAGTTCGTGCCGAAGGTCGAGCGCATTTTTAATTTCATCCATCCCAAGAGCATCGTCGTTTACACGGTCAAACCGAAGGAGTAGGACTCATTTGAAGATATGCCTTCTTTGCTATCGAGGTAACAAATACTGTGGCGGACAGGGCATTTACCTTTACTACCTGGCCCGCGAGCTGCACCGGCTGGGACACGAGGTCGATATCATAATCGGCCCTCCATACTGCGATATACCGGAAGGGGTTCGCGCGCACAAGCTCGACAGCCTGAATCTCTACGACCGCCGCCATGATGGCAGATCCATACTGGAGTTCAATCACCCGTACGATATGCTGACCCCGTTCAATCTGTTCGAATTCGGCGGAACGAAGCTTGGCATGTTCCCCGAGATATTCACCTTCAGCCTAAAGGCCTACATGAAGATTCGCGAATTGGCCTTGAACGGTCATCGCTATGATGTGATCCACGATAACCAGTGCCTGGCGTACGGCCTGCTGTGGATGAAGACGCTGGGCATCCCTGTTGTGGCTACCATTCACCACCCCTTGCCTATAGATACCCGTGCCGAGCTGGCCCAGACGACCAGCGCCTGGCAGAGGTTCCGCCAGCTTATACTGTACCCGCCGTTCATGCAGGGGATCGTCTCGCGGCGGCTGGACGCCGTCATCACCGATTCCGAGAGTTCTGCCGGGGAGATCCGCCGCGAGTTCCGCATAGCGGATGATAAGCTTCATATCGCATACTGTGGCGTGGATACTCAGATATTCCGCAACGGCAACGGGCATCGCCTGGTGAGCGGGGATGGTCATGGGCGTCTCATTGTAGTCGGCCGCACCAGCGACCGCAAGAAGGGCATTCTGTTCCTGCTTAAAGCCCTGCAGATATTGAAGGGCGAGGGGGTCAAGGTCAAGCTGACCGTGGTCGATGCGGTCGAGCTCAACGAGACCTACGCCCCTGATCTGATAAAAAAATTCGGCATTGAGGATATGGTGACGTTCACCGGCAGGGTGAGCAACGATCAGCTGGTTCACCACTATACATCGTCGGATATTGCTGTGACCGCATCCGTTTATGAAGGATTCGGCCTGCCCGCCGCTGAGGCCATGTCCTGCGAGGTTCCGGTGATCACCACCAGCGCCGGCGCCCTGCCCGAGGTCGTTGGCAGCGACGGCAGCAGCGGCATGCTCGTTCCGCCTGAGGACCCGCGCGCACTGGCGGATGCCATCAAGCATCTGCTGGGCGATGGCGAGCTGCGCAAGAAGCTGGCTGTTGGCGGCAGGAAACGCATCGAGGAGCGTTTCACCTGGGAGCAGTGCGCCAAACGATGCGTCGAGGTTTACGAAGGGGCGATAGCAGCGAATAAACGATAGACTAACACTCGATCAGGTGATATCATTGGTCTCATATAGAGAGGCTTATTTATTTTCTAATTTGGTAAATACTTGGATGATTTACCGAGACTGATATTGATGTCGGAAGCGCAAGTGGCAACAGGGGAAAAAGAGAGGGACGCAAAGCCCAAACCCAGCGAAAAGGAGTATTCTGCGCCTGTAAGAATATTGAGATGGTTGATTATTTCCCTTTTCAAGATTGTCGAAGGTATAATTCATCTGTTCGGCCTGATCTATTACGGCCTGAAAACTATAGTGACGCTGGTCTTCCGGTTCTTTTGGCCTTTCCCTATCTATTTTCGAAGGCACAAGTGAATTAGGAGTTGCTCAAAGTATCTTTATGCGAAGTTTCTCGCTGAGTAAATCGTAGGAGATGTATGTATGAAAAACGCTGTTCGGGTTCTGGCTGCAATCTTGGTGTTGGTGTCGATTGTAAGTGTTATTGGCTGTTCTTCTGGTTCTGATAAAGGCAGCTTTATAAGCATGGTGAAGATGCTGTCGGAGGATTTGGGTGGATTAACCTTCATTGATGTGCAGACGCTGCAGACTGACGATAGCTTGGCATCAACCTGGAATGGGATACAACAACAATTGATCGGCCCAAATATTTACGGTGAAAATGTTAGTAAGATAACGGGTTTAGGTCTGGTGGGCAGTGAAACCGGCTTAATGATGTATGCTGGCGATTTCGATTTGGAACAGATGACATCAATCATTGAGCAGGGCAGCGTCGAATCGTTTGAATACGAAGGTATCACTATATGGACTGATCAAAATGCGTCCAGTACTGCTGTGATCGATGATGTCGTCTTTGTCGGCAGCAGTGAGGATATACAACTCTGTGTCGATGTCGCCAATGGCCAAGGTACATCGCTGTATGACAACAAGGATGCGAAAGACACTATCGGCAGGTTGCCCGGTGGTTATATATTAGGGGTGATGGTTATGGGAGACACAAATTCTTCTGAGGAGAGTTACGGCCTTCTGGCAGCCGGGATGGCGGTGTCAAAGCAGAACGGTAATATTTCTGAGACCTCGCTCCTCAAATTTGAGGATTCCGATGCAGCTGAACAATACTTCACGGATTTTGGATCGCAGATATCTTCAGATTATGATGTTACGCAGGATGGCCAATATTTAACAATATCCAGCACGTCGGAAATTCCGAGTCCGGATGAATCTGCGTACAATACTGTAGATTCTCAGATACAAAATGCAGTTATGGCATATGCTACTGAACACGAGGGGGTGTTTCCAACCATTAACGGAACTGTAAATATAAGCGGCTATGATCTCCAGATCATCAATATCTGCTCTCTGCTGACCTCCGAAGGCGGGATGCTCAGGGAAGTGCCTGATAGTGTTGCCAGCATCAACGGCTCCGATAACGACAACTGCGATGCCGGCTGCGATGGCTGTTTGGATACGAATCATTATCTCTGGGCGATTGATGAATATGGATATATTTATTCTACCTGCGTCGGCGCTAATTGCAGCGAATACAACAGCGATGGCTATCAGGGCGTGTGGCCGTGATTGACAGTTAATGATACTGGGGCTATACTTGGTATATACATGGAGGGTGCGGTATGGTAACCAAGGTACAAAAGTGGGGTAACAGCCAGGGGCTTCGCATCAGCAGGCAGGTGCTTGAGGGCGCTCACGTGTCTGTGGGCGATGAGGTTGATGTGGCCGTGCGGGATGGCGTCATTGTAGTCACGCCGGTCAAAAGGGTGCGCGGGAAGTACACTTTGCAGCATCTTGTATCCCGTATCCCGAAGGGCTATAGCGCCGAGGAGATGGATTGGGGAGCGCCGGTCGGGAAAGAAGCCTGGTAAATGGCGGAGTATATCCCTAAGAAGGGCGATTTCATTGCTGTCACTTTCGATCCTCAGTCCGGCCATGAGCAAAAGGGCCGTCGCCCCGCCCTTGTAGTCAGCAGCGATCTCTTCAATAAACATACGGGTCTGGCAATAGTATGCCCGATTACAAGCGTGGACCGGCAATTCCCGTTTCATATTTCGATTGTGAACGTGCCGAACGTCAGCGGGTTTGTAATGACTGAGCAGGTTAAATCTATCGATTTCCGCAGCCGCGAGGCAAAGCGCATCGGCAAGGCTTCCGAGGAAGTATTGAGCGAGGTGCTTGCGGTGCTGGATGCGTGTATGTTTTAGTCTGGCTACCAGGGCGTGTGGCCGTAATAGTGTGAGATAAACTGTGTCCAACCCCCTTGGTCCCCCAAACTTGGGGGAGATTTGGAAGATGGGGGACACCCCCATACCCCCGGCAGGAGGAATCCTGCACCTCTTTTCTATTTCGGCGCAATCTTAATCACAATAACATCGGCGAGTGACGGCAGGCGGCTGGCCATCCTGTCCAGTGTCTTGAGGATGCCGTTTGAAATCCACTTGGGCATGAGGGATAGTATCTTTCCCCAGTAAGGGGTGGTCCACAGCAGGGACATGCCCTTTATTTTTTGTATCTTGAAATCATTAGCCACTGTAGCTTTAAGGGTGGGGCAGTCGAACTTGTAGTTGTGGTCCTCGGGCGGCTTCCAGGGGTGGCGGTCGCCCTTCTTGCGATAGAGCTTCTTAACAATCGGGAACCAGTTCCTGCCAATCTTGCAGCTCAGGCTGTCGAAGTTGGCGATGGCGATTATGGCTGAGCCGGTTGGCTTGAGCGTCTGCGCCATATCGGACATGGTCTTGGGCATATCGGCGAAGTGGTCTAGCGCTCCCTTGCAGATGATCTTATCCAGCGAGCGGTTCTTGAACGGCATGGCCTCGCCGATGGCGCGCACGAGCTCCACATTATCGCCCTTGTTGTCGTTGAGGAAGCTCTTGGCGCCGAGCATCATCTTGCTGGATGGATCGAGGCCTATGGCCAGGGCGCCGCTCTTGGCAAACTGCAGGGCATCGATCGCCCGCCCGCAGCCCACGTCGAGCACCCTTTCGCCATTTACCGGGGCCGCCATCTCAAGGATCACCTCCCCCATGCGTTTGAAGATGAACATGGTATCGGGGAAGACGATCTCCGGCACTACGCCCTCATCTCCCCATTCCAGATCGAATTTTTTGGTCTTGTAATCCATCACTGCTCCGAGAATAATTTGAGCCCTTTGCAGGAGGGCTCAATGCCAATATTTCTTGGGGAGTATTCTGTTAAGTCTTATCAACCCCCTGTATCCCCCACTCTTGGGGGATGTTTAAAAAAGATGGGGGACACCCCCAACCCCCCGGTCCTTCCGTGGAAGGACACCTCTTTTTAAATAACTTAAGGATCGTCGCCAAGTTCCCTTGCACGAGGAATCCCGGCCTCTTTTCCAGAGGTTCCTTAACCCTCCCGATCTACGTTACTGTATCGCTCCGTCTTGCGCTTGAACCTTGCCTCCCTGCGCCTGGTTCTTTCTTCTTTTCTCTTGTATTCAAACTGCATCCATGCATCGATGGCGGACGCAGTCTCTCTGATCCGTTTCCTCAAGCAGCTCTCACAAACGCAGTTTGGAGAATGGCCTTTGTAGTTAAAGTTTCTTGGAGTGATATCTCTGTTCATCAGGACATTTGCTTGCGATATTTGGCCTTCCCCTCCTCGTAGAGGTCGCCGCCGTACATATCGTTTATTACTATCGCGGGGAAGTCCTTGACCTCGATGCGCAGCAGTGCCTCCGGACCGAGTTCCTCGTATGCGATGGTCTCCGATTTGACGATGCGCTTGGCTATGAGCGCCGCTGCACCGCCGACGCTGGCGAGGTAAACAGCCTTATACTGCTTGATCGCGTCCTTCACGTCCTTTGTGCGCAGCCCCTTGCCGACCATCCCCTTCAGTCCGGCCTCGAGCATGCGCGGGGTGTATGCGTCCATCCGTCCGCTGGTGGTCGGTCCGGCCGAGCCGATGACATTGCCCGGTTTGGTCGGCGATGGCCCCATGTAGTAGATGACCTGTCCTTTGACATCGAACGGCATCTTATCACCCTTGTTCAGGGCCTCGACGAGGCGTTTGTGTGCTGCGTCGCGCCCCACGTACATGACGCCGCTGATAAGCACCTGGTCGCCGGCCTTGAGCCCCTCGATGGTTTTATCATTAAATGGTGAAGTAATCTTCTTCTGCATCGCGCTTCTCCGATCACTATCTCAAGATATTCTTGGCGATGATGGTTCGCTGCAATTCCAGAGCCTCGTCCGATGCACTGGAGGCGGTAGCATTGCGACACAATCGTGCCAGAGGTACGTTGGTTGTATATCCCGGCCCTCCGTAGAGCCGCGTGACCCGATCCGCCGTCCTATCCAGCATATCTGTGGCGAAAACCTTGACCATGGCGGAATCTATATGAATATCTTCTCCAGCGTCCGCCTTGCAGGCGGCGTGGTATACCATCAATCTGGCGGCGTGAGCCTCAATCGCCGTGTCTGCCAGGCAGCGCTGCACGCCGGGCCGGTCTTTGATGAGATGAGCGAACGTCTGCCAGTTCTGGGCGTATTCCTTGCATATCTCCAGCAGCCGCTCCGCTGCGCCGACGCATCTGGCCCCTCTGGCGATGCGCCGCGGCGGCAGCCATTTCGCACCGAGGTGGAAGGCCTCGCCCTCTTTGCCGATGACGTTCTCGGCTGGAACCCGGCAGTTATCGAAGGTCAGCACTATCGGCTCGATGACCTGGGCGCGGCTGCCCTTGCGCTCGCCGCATCCCGAGACGGTGAAGCCGGGGGTATCGCGATCGACTAAAAAGCAGGTTACCCCACCGCGAACGCCCTTTGCCTTGTCGGTAACGGCGAAGACCATGGCGAAGTCGCCCGGGTCGGTGACATGCGCCATACACAGCTTGCGTCCATTGATGATGTAAGAGCCGTTCTCCCGTCTGGCGGTGGTCTCCATCGCAAGGGGATCGCTGGCTTTGCCTTCCAGCATGGCGATGCAGGCCCTTTTCTCTTTCGCGAGCAGTGGTTTGAGATAGCGCTGGCGCTGGGCATCGTTCGCATCGTATAGAATCGGGGATATGTCACCCAGATTGAATGGCACGATGGTCCTGGCAAGCTCCTCCTCGACGAGGCATATTCCCAGCAGGGGCAGGCCGGCGCCTCCGAATTGCTCAGGGACGCTTACGCCCCACATGCCCATCTCCTCCACCAGCTTGAACAGCTTGGCCTCCTCTTCCGGAGGAAGCGCGACCCTACCGGTGGCCTGGTCGCCTTCGCGGCCCAGTATCTCACGCTCCAGTGGCATCAGCTCGTCCTTGACGAACTGTTTCACGGAGTTCTGTAACATCTTCAATTCTTCGGGAATGGTGAAATCCATCCTAAAGCTCCTCTATGAAGCTAGATCAAAGCTTCTTCAACGTAAAGGTCCAGGTCTGGCTCCTGTTCGTCGCCGATCCTGGTTTCCAGGCGTGACATCGCTTCTACCATGTGCCGGTTCACTATGTAGTGCTTGATAGTAGTATCCACCTGAGGGCACACAAGCGCGCAGTTGAAGCAGCGGTCACAGTCCTCGCCCACAAGCGTCTCGAGGGCCATCGATGTCCTCTGCGCCGTTTTCTCAAGACGAATAGGTTCACGGGCTAACACCGGGCAGATATCGATACAGTTGCCGCATCCTAGGCATGCTACGCTCCCGCTGATATCCTCGCTCAGTTTCAGGGCGTGATGCGGTCCAAAGCCGGTGGATAGCAGCCGGCAGCGGGCCACGGGAGAACAGTTAATGTCCAGTATTCTGTTTAGTATAGCCTCTATTTCCTTTATGTCTCTCTGTTTTGACATTGGCATATCATGGCCTCCGGGTTCAGGCTACCTTGATCGAGCCGGTATTTAATTTATGGATAACGTTTTCGGAAAGGTAATCGTGCGGCTGTCTGGCGTAATCCGGCAGAATCTTAGGCGATATCGGCCTGGAATCCACCAGCCCCGCACGTTTCAGCTCCTGCTGCCAGGTTTTCACATGATTCAGAGTCAGCTTACCGGGTTTCGCATTCTTGATATAGTCGGCGGCCGCTTTACCGGCCCTTCTGCCGAAGACCCACAGGTCTAGGGTCGAGTTGCCTCCGAGCCTGTTCTTTCCGTGAACACCGCCCTCGCACTCTCCGGCGGCGAACAATCCGGGTATCGGTGTCGATCCGTCTGGTTCTATTTTAATACCTCCGTTTTGATAATGGAGGCTGGGATAGATCAACATCGGTTCCTTGGTGATATCGATCCCGAATCGCTGGAATTGACGTATCATAGCGGGAAGCTCCTTCTCTACCGTGCCCTTCCCGTGGAGCATATCGATCCGAGGTGAGTCCAGCCATACGCCGATCTGTCCGGTTGGAGTTCGAATCCCCTTTTTACGCTCTGTACATTCCCGTATGATGCAGGCCGCCAGCATGTCCCTGGGCTCCAGGGGATGAGCGAATTGTTCCCCGTTTATGTTTACCACCTGTGCGCCGACGCCGCGCACCTTCTCGGTAACCAGCAGACCGAGGATCGCGATGGGATAAGCGGCGCATGTGGGATGGTATTGCATCGTATCGATATCTACCAGCGGGCACCCCACGCGGTAGGCCATGATGAGGCCGTCAGCGGTGGCGCCATAGTGGTTGGTGGTAGGGAAGTTCTGTATATGCAGCCTGCCGATGCCGCCGGTGGCCATAACGACTGCCTTGGCCCGTACTGTAGTTATCTCGTTGGTCTCCAAGTTTACCAGCACCGCTCCGGCTACACGACCT